>Ga0105246_10001694_pt1 | contig 13147 bp, 12 predicted proteins | sample KBSM64metaG_FD_99694 | JGI IMG/M metagenome (GOLD analysis project Ga0105246, IMG submission 99694) | Miscanthus rhizosphere microbial communities from Kellogg Biological Station, Michigan, USA - KBS M6-4 metaG | ecosystem: Host-associated > Plants > Roots > Rhizosphere > Soil | place...
ATTTTTGTTACTTATACGATTTAAGAAGATAGGAGCTTTTCTTATCAGTGTTATTTTTTTAATTCATCCAATTCAAACAGAAGCCGTTACCTATCTTAGCTCAAGAGGAGATATACTTTACACATTCTTTCTCCTTGTTTCGTTGCATTTTTATACAATTGCCCTTTACAAAAAAAGCATTCAATTCATTTTTTCTCACATAACAATTACCATTCCCCGCTCTCCTCTTCTTATGATAAGTATTCTCTTTTTTCCTCTGAGTATTCTGTCTAAAGAAGGTGCTTTAACAACAGTTCCTCTATATGCGGGCATCTTACTTATCTTTTTGATACAACAAAAACTCTCTTTAAAAGATATCTACAAACAGTACAACGGCCATTTTATCGTCATCCTCATCCTTATATGGATAACGCTTCTGTATGCTGGACTCCGTCTGACTTTCCTTAACTTTCAAGATAGTTTAAATTATAGCGGTGACCAGTCCATGTACTCTAAAGACATTTTAGTCCGGCTCTATACATTTCTCAAAACAATTATTCTTTACATTCGCCTTTTGCTTGTACCCTATCCCCTTTATTTGGAAAGATCTACTGAAATTGTCACAACTCCTTTCAATGGATGGGTTCTAGGTAGCCTTGTGATTCTCTTTTCCACACTTTTTGTAGGGTTTATTGAATATTCGAAAAAGCACACAGTCTGGATCTATTTTGCTCTTATTGTTATCTTTTCAAATCTCTTATCCGTTTCAGGTGTTATCCCAATGACCGCGTTAATTCGTGAGAATTGGCTTTATATGCCAATGATTGGTTTTTATATGATTATTTTTATATTAGTCCAAATTTTCTTTACCTCCTTCAAAGCACACACAAAATTATTCTCTTTTGGATTTCTCTTGATGTGTTTGGTGCTTATAGGTATGACTATCCAACAAAATTATAACTGGAGAAATAGAATTGCTTATTTTGAACATAATCTTCGCTTTACCAATACAGCACGTTTGCATTTAAATCTCGGTAATGCATATCTGGCAATAGGAAATAATACGAAAGCTATGGACCATTTACAGCAAGCAAAACAAATTACTGATCAGTATCCTCAGACTGAATATAATATTGGCACTATCTATTTGAGACAAGGAAAATTGCAATTAGCAGAAAAAGAATATTTGCAAAGTTTGGCAATTGATCCCAACTATCTTTTTTCCTATCCAATGCTCATACAGGTTTATGAAAGGACACATGAATATAAAAAAGAACTTCCTTATCTGAAAAGACTTACAAAGATTTATCCACATGATCTTGCATTGCAAATTAGTTACGCAAAAACTCTCTGGGATAGCGGAGAAAAAGAGGAAGCGGACAAAGAATTTGAGAAAGCAATTGAACTGTCCAACAATGATCCGAAGCTAATTAAGGCCGTAAATGAGACAAAAAAGTAATTTTATTATTTAATATATATTTAATATTGTTGAGCTATACTTTTATCAATTAAACAATATATGAACTCTGCTCACACACAACAAAAAAGATTCTTCAAAGGTATTAATGCTAATCGTGGCTTTACTCTTATCGAACTTCTCGTCGTTATTACTATTATCGCAACTCTCGCTGTTGTTGTCTTCGTTGCTTTAAATCCTGGACAAAGACTCAAAGATTCTAGAGATGCCAGAAGAACAGCTGATGTCGATTCGATCCTTACAGCTATTCATCAGGCAATTGTTGATAATAAAGGTAGTGCTTCTGCGAGTCTTAATGGCTCGGAGCAACAATTAGGAACTGCACCAAGTGGTTGTGCTATTGCAACAGGTGGATGTTCAGTTGTCTCTGGAGCTTGTTTGGACTTATCAACTGCTCTTGCCAAGTACCTTAAATCTATGCCAATCGATCCATCAGGAGGAGCTACCTACGTTGCGGGTAAAACTGGTTATTCTGCTTCGATAGATAACAATGGTATTGTGACTGTCAAAGCGTGTGGAACGGAGGGAACATCAAATATTTACTCGTCAAGATAACACTATGACATTCCCAGGGCAATTGTTAAGTTTTTATCCATTTGCAAGGGGGTTTACTTTAATCGAACTTCTTGTTGTTATTACAATTGTTGCCACTCTCGCTGTTGTTGTCTTCGTTGCTCTGAACCCTGGGCAAAGACTTAAAGATTCTCGTGACGCTAGAAGAACGACTGATGTTGAGTCTATCCTTACGGCTATTCATCAGGCGATTGTTGATAATAAAGGCAGTGCTTCTGCAAGTTTGATCGGTGTTGAGCAACAGTTAGGAACTGCACCAAGTGGTTGTGCTATTGCAACAGGTGGATGTTCAGTAACAGTTAGCACCTGCATGAATTTGGCTACAGCTTTGGTGAAATATCTCAAGTCTATACCTATTGACCCATCAGGTGGCGCGGCTTATTCGTCAGGTAAAACCGGCTATGCAGCATTGATTGATAATAATGGCATTGTGACTGTCAGAGCATGTGGAACAGAAGGAACAGTTAATATTAGCTCTTCCAGATAGTCTTAGATAAGTACTATGTATTTAAATAAATATACTAAATCGCAAAAAGGTTTTACCTTAATCGAATTACTCGTTGTGATGACGATTATTTCGACTCTTGCCGTTGTTGTTTTTGTTGCGCTCAATCCTGGACAGCGTTTGAAAGACTCCAGAGATGCTAGAAGAACGACTGATGTTGACTCTTTGCTGACAGCAGTGCATCAATATATTGTTGATAATAAAAGCGCCTCACCAGGAAGCTTATCAACAGTCGAACAACAACTGGGTACTGCAGCCTCAGGATGCGCTATTTCAACAGGTGGATGCTCAGTTACAGCGGCTGCATGTTTAGATCTTTCTACTCCTCTTGCAAAATATCTTAAATCCATTCCTGTTGATCCATTAAGTACGCCTACATACTCCGATGGGAAAACAGGATACACTGCAATACAGGACAGCAATGGACTGGTAACAATTAGAGCTTGCGGCACGGAAGGAATAGCAAATGTATATTCTTCCCGATAAGCCTTAGATCTAAACTTCTAATGAATAGAAACAAAAATATTATTATTGTAATGCCTGCTTATAACGCAGCAAAGACTGTAAAGGATACATTTTTGGAAATCCCATTATCTCTTAGGAAAAATGTTATTTTGGTTGATGATAAAAGTACTGACAGGACAGTACTCGTAGCAAGAAAATTGGGTATAAAAACATTTACCCACACACAAAATTTGGGTTATGGTGGAAATCAAAAAACATGTTATTGGGAAGCTTTAAAATATAATCCCAAAATTGTCGTAATGTTACACCCTGATTATCAATATGACGCGAAACGAATTCAAGACCTAGTAAAACCAATTTTAAATGGAGAGTATGACTTTATGTTTGGGAGTCGTATGATGGAAAAACAAAATGCATTACAAGGTGGGATGCCAAAAGTGAAATTTTATATTAATGCACTTATGACGAAAATTGAAAATAGGCTTCTCGGAGTAAATTTATCCGAACATTTCTCTGGTTTAAGAGCATATTCCACAACTGTACTAACAACTGTTCCCTACCAAAAATTTTCTCATGATTTTGTTTTTGATCAACAAATGGAAGCATCATCTCTCAGTTATGGGTTTCGTATCGGAGAGATCCCCATTCCAACCAGGTACCATGAAAAAGCATCCTCAATTAAATTTTTAAAAGGTGTAAAATTTTTGCTAGAAACATTTCTCACTCTCTTTCATTTCAAACTTCACAAATGGGGAATTTGGAAATCTCATCTTTTTTCAGAGGCTTCTTATCATCCATTTTTTTCAGTGCATATAGAATTTTTCAAAAAAATACAAATTAATTAATATGTCATTTACATTTTTATTACTTACAAAGAATAGCTTATATAGTTTTTGCAAAAACAACAAAAATTCTCAACTCTCTTTTCCACATGAAGTAGTAGCATACCAAGAAATTGCTAATAGAACATCATTTGATGCCTTACTGACACAATATTTAGCTGCTTATTCAAAATATGAAGCAATTCTGTTATTGTCAAATGATATTATATTTCAAAAGATACTTCCTCTCTCGCCTCAAACAAATATTGCTGATGAAGAAAAGAAATTTATTGATTTGATTCCTTTTGCTCCCTCCAATGTTGCAAGTATTATTATAAAATCAACAAATGCTTTAAAAATGTATGCAACGAATACAGATATTTATAAAACTATCTTCAAAGTTGCACAACTTCATGCAATCACCATAAAACATGTTGTGCCATTATCCCCATTTTCTGACGTATTAGAAAATAAACCTTTATCCTTTGAGACACTTTCCCAAATCAGAAAGGATAAGAAACTCCTTAACAGGGTAGATTTTTTGCTCCTCGATATAAAAAATACTCATTCATCAACTCTCCTGAAGCGTTTGCTTTTGCTCTTGGCTATTCCACTAATTACAGGATTACTTATTTTTATATTTCTTTTTATAGTAAAAAAATAATCGATTGGAAAGCATATGGTTATAGAACAAAAAAAATATACTCAGAAAAATGGTTGGGAAACTCTCTCAAAAGAAACTTTCAAAAGACAACCGCAGCTTGTGCTTATTTTTGGAGCGAGAGAGTTACTCGATCAGGGCGTAGAATACGATACTGTTGTCGGCTGGTATCCTCAAACGCATATTCTTTGGTGCTCTACCGCGGGTGAAGTATATGATACACAGGTATCTGATGATTCGTTATCACTTGTTGCTATATCTTTTGAAACAACTACTGTAAAAATTGTAGAATCTGATATTTCTAGCCCTGATGAAAGTGAAAGTGTTGGAAGAAAGCTATCAGAATCTCTTACGAGCAAGGGGCTTATTCATGCTATGGTTTTCTCAGATGGTATGCGGGTGAATGGCACGGCTCTCGTAAAAGGCATTGCCTCAAATCTACCTATAGACATTTCTATTACGGGTGGATTAGTTGGTGACGGTCCTAATTTCAAAAAAACACTCATCGGCTTAAATCAAAAACCCGCTGAAGGGAAAATAGTCCTTATAGGATTTTATGGTGAAACGCTTCATGTTGGGTACGGATCTTTAGGAGGATGGGATCCTTTTGGACCAGAAAGAATTATTACAAAATCAAAAGACAATGTTCTCTATGAGCTTGATGGACTACCAGCATTGAAACTCTATAAAGAATATCTTGGAGATCAAGCCGCGGGCCTCCCTAGTAGCGGACTGCTGTTCCCGCTTGCACTGCGTGTTCAAGGTAATAACGGAGATGAAGAAATTGTCCGCACCCTTCTTTCTGTAGACGAAACGGCACAAAGTATGACATTTGCAGGAGATATGCCGGAAGGAACGCCAGCTAAACTAATGAAAGCTAATTTTGAACGACTCATTGATGGCGCAGAAAAAGCGGCAGAAATGACAAACACAGGGCTTGGTGTAAAAAATCCGCAACTCGCAATTCTTATCAGTTGCATTGGACGAAAACTCGTCTTAAAAGAAAGAACAGAAGAAGAGCTTGAGGCAGTACGCAGCAAACTTGGACCATCTACAGTAATGACAGGTTTTTACTCCTATGGTGAAATTTGTCCTACAGCAGCCAAAGAAAAACAATGCCAATTACATAACCAAACAATGACAATCACCACTTTTTCTGAAGAGTAACGCATGCATAGAACACTCGAACGTCAAATTAAAAAGTATCTAGCGGATCAATCTACCAGACCAGAAGGTTGGGATTCTTTTCTTCAAGCAATTAGCGATACCTACATACACTCAGATGAAGATCGAGCATTAATAGAACGATCCCTCGAAATAAGCTCACAAGAATTGACCGATAAATATCAAAATCTTCGGGCATCACTTGAAGGCGCAGAAGAACTTGAAAAAAAATTACAATCTGAGAAACTAAATGTTGAAGAAAAAATTACAGAGCGCACAATGCAATTTAATAATGAAACCGCAAGACTGCAAGCCTCTATTAATAGTTTGCCAATTGGGCTTATTATGACTGATATGAGCAATCAAGTCGTCACCATGAACCCAGCAGCAAAAAAAATTCTCTATACTGATATAAAGACTCCTATTGATAACATGAGTATTGCTCAAATTGAAGCATTTTTCTCTGGAGGGCTTGATCTTACTTCCAAAGTCACTTTCTGCACTGAAAGAAAAGAATCATGTGATATTAATGAACAAAGCTATAACGGTAAAATTCTCCACATATCTTTAACGCCAATTATCACGACGAACTCAGATAAAGGTATTGAGAACGATGTCATCGGAGTCATTATTGTTATGCAAGATATCACAGAACAAAAAACAATAGATCGATCAAAAGATGAATTTTTCTCGATTGCTTCACATGAACTACGAACACCGCTGACTGCTATCCGTGGTAATACGTCACTCATTCAACAATACTTTATGGATAAAATCCAAGATGCTGATTTAAAAGAAATGATTAATGATATTCATGAATCTTCAATTCGTCTCTTAAGTATTGTCGATGACTTTCTTAACACATCAAGACTTGAAATGGGAAAAATACAATTTAAAAAAGAATCTATAGATATGGTTGAACTTGTCAAATATATCATAAAAGAATATATGGCCACTGGTTTAATGAAAAGTATAACCCTACAGCTACAAGAACCTCTCGAAAAAATTTCGCCAGTAATAGCAGATACAGATCGTGTAAAACAAGTATTGATCAATCTAATTGGAAACGCATTAAAATTTACAGAAGCGGGCGGTATTACGGTCAGTATTGAAGAAACCCAAGGTATGTTTGTCGAGGTAAGAGTGACAGATACAGGAAAAGGTATTCCCTTGGAAAATCAGCAATTGCTTTTTCATAAGTTTCAGCAAGCAGGCTCAAGTCTTTTAACCCGTGATGATGTACATGGAACCGGACTGGGTTTGTATATTTCTAAAATGATGCTTGAAGGAATGCAGGGAAAAATATGGTTGGAGTCCTCCCAAATTGGTATTGGTACAACATTTGCATTTAGACTGCCCATAAAGGGATAATAAAGATATGGTAAAAATACTTATTGTTGAAGATGATCCGTTAATGTCTCGCATGTATCAGCGCATGTTCAATTTAGAAGGATATGAAATCGAACTAGCGCATGATGGGCAGGAGGGATTGGATAAAGCTCGAGCAAACAAACCAGTTCTCATTTTGCTAGATATTATGATGCCAAAAATGAATGGATTACAGACCTTAGACGAGCTCAAAGCAGATCCAAATACAAAAAATATTCCAGTCGTGATGCTCAGCAATCTTACAGGTGAAGAGGACGCTGAAACAGCATTAAGTAAAGGAGCGATAAGTTATATCATTAAAAGTAGCTTCGAACCAAATCAAGTCATCGCTATGATAAAAGACATATTATCCAAATTGCCAAGCACAGAAATACCTCAAAACAATCAACCCTCTCTTGACAAAAAGCCATAAATCCTCGAAGATTAATAGGTACCTTATGGATCCAAAAGCACTGTCCCACCTTGACCCAAAAGCGCGCGAAACATATGACCGCGTGATGGGAACCGCAAGCGCAGTAGAATCTGCGACGCAACAACCTACCACGCCCTTAGAGCCTACTACAGCGCCTGATTCAGGATTTGTACCGCTTACATCCACAGATCCCAGCGCAAGCCTTTCTACGCCAACACCAGTACCAAACGATCCTGGGTTTACAAGTGGGCCAGCTGATTTATCCATGGCTGGCATGAACCCAGATCCAGCTCCTACCACCCCACCAGCCACCGATATTACTGCAGTTCCTTCTCTCTTCTCAGCAAATCCTGTTTCTCCTGACGCCCAAAACGCCTCGTCTTCTTTTTTCACCAATCCATCTCCGAGTAGCACAGAGCCGACTCCCTCAGCAGATGGATTTGCGTCAGTGCAGCCTCTCAATACCGCGGCAGATACCATCTTATCAACTGACACACCTGCGGCACCTACGCCTATTACACCATATACACCTACCGGTCTCAATGATCCTCTTCAGCCACCACCAGTTATTGATCAAGCAGACGCACAGCCTCTCCAGTCTCCTGCCACAGCTCAACCAGCACCACATCAAAATTCAGCGCTACTAAGGGTCTTATACATTGTTGCTGCTGTGGTATTCTTCGCGATCTATACAATCTTTTGGATTAAAGTTTTCAATCTTCCTTTCCTGTTCTAAGGTTATTCCGTGAGGCGTTTGATGGTTTCTTCAACTGTTATAAGTTCTGTTTCTTTACTAACGCGTTTTTTCCATTCAACTTTATCTCCTGTTTTTGCAGAAATCACCAATCGAACAGGAATTCCAATCAAGTCAGCATCAGCAAATTTTGCACCTGCCGTAACATCATCACGATCATCATAAAGAACTTCTATGCCAGCTTCTGTTAACTGCTTATAGAGTTTGTCCGCGGTTGCATTTTCCTTAAGAGAGACAAGATGCACTGCAAAAGGAGCAATATTTGCTGGCCAGATAATCCCTCTGTCATCATGAGAAACTTCCACAACTGTCGCAAGTGTTCTTGCTAGACCAAGCCCATAACAGCCCATGTAATATGGCTGTGGTTTGCCATTTTCATCAGTAAAAGTCGCGTCTTTCATGCGAGATGAATAGTGAAGTCCTAATTGAAACACATTCCCAACTTCAATACCCTTCTTGGCAACAAGTTTGCGGCCATCCTCAGTAACACATCCTTCATGCACCAACGCAATATCCGCTTCAATATCGACCTTATAATCTCTATCGATATTCATGTTGTACATATCTATGTGTAGTTTGTTTGCGCCTCCATACGCGTTATGCACGGTTCTCAGTGAGGTATCTCCCACCACAATCAACGCAACACCTTTGGCAAGCTTTTCTTTAATACCGATTGGCGAAATAAATCCTGGTTCAGAATGTAATTTTTCTCGAATTTCTTCTTCTGTTGCATGCCGGAAAGTATATGCTTTGACGACGTGAAGTAATTTCGTTTCATTGACATCATAATCTCCCCTGATAACAGCCAGGATAAATCTCCCTTTTTCATCAACAAGCATCAGATCTTTAATTTGTTGCCACAAAGGAAGTTTGTGCAGCTTGACACCATCTTCCATAGTCGTTCCTCGAACTGCCTTCACTTCTTGTAATGGTTTTAAGGCTTCATTCAGGTTCTTCTCATCGCGTTTGAAGACTGCGACTTCTTCATGAGCAGCATACTGCCCGTCCTCTGTCATATAAAATTTACTCTCCCCTACTTCACTCTCTACGACTGATTCATGACAATATTCACCACCAATATATCCATTATCTGATTCAACTGAAATTGCATCCAACCCTAAGCGCTTAAAAATTGTCGCGTACGTTTTCTTCATCTTTTCGTATTCAATTGCAAAATCTTCTGCTGTTGCATGAAATGAGTATCCATCTTTCATAACAAATTCCCGAAGGCGCAAAAGCCCACCTCGTGCTCGCATTTCATCACGGAATTTGGTTGAGAATTGATACATATGAAATGGTAAGTCTTTGTAACTTACTTGAAATTTCCGAACTAAATCCACAAGCATTTCTTCAGCAGTTCCACCCAGAACAAATTCAAATTCATTGCGGTCTTTGATACTCATCAATTCAAACCCTACTGAGGTTGTGCGATTTGTTTCTTTCCAAAGAGCTTTTGGATGCAGAAAAGGTGTGACCATTTCTTGTGCACCTGCTTTATCCATTTCTTCTTTAATGATCTGTTTTATTTTGTCATGAACTCGCATGCCAAGTGGAAGGAAATAATATCGTCCAGCAGTACTTTCGCGAATAAACCCTGCTTGATACAGGAGTTTGTGAGACGTCAGTGTTGCGTCTTTTGGAGCTTCTTTTAATGTTTTACCAAATAATTTTGAATATTTCATGATGATTATTATCTTCCTTATTTTACCATATCTACATAAACCTCGTGCCCCTAAAGGCATTACCTGTCGCTATTTCCTGTAATATTCTTTCATCATGTCCATGAGCAATAACAGCATCTCTTCCTCCACGCTTAACAAAGGATAACGCTGCATCACATTTTGCTTCCATTCCACCTGTACCTCCCTGAGAAAGATCCTTGGTAAAAGCATCAATGACTTGTTGTTTATGTGTTACTTCAGCAATAGATGAACCATTACGCAAAATGCCATGTGTCGTCGTAAGAAGAGCTAATTTTTCAGCTTCTATGGCATGAGCAACTTGTACACTGACAGAATCATTGTTCACGTCTGGATTTACACAATTGATAACTGGTACAACATCATGTCGTAATGCTTCTGCAATCCGTTCTCGTATCCCATTTCTATCTTCTAATTCATTCTCTGAAAATAAAAATTGTGCAACTGGCCGAGGGTAAAAAGCTTTATTCCATGCAAGCGTCATAAGGGGTTGACCTATAGCTGCTAACAGATTTCGATCACTTATTTCAGGGGAACGAAGTCTTCCTACCGCAACAGCACCTGAACTGACAAAGACAGAGGCAATATGTTGCTCACGCAGTGCTTCTGATTGAAGCGCAAATGACCGCAACAATTCTTCACGAACTGTGCCATCAGTATGACAAAGAGTACTCGTTCCCATTTTCCAAACGATTCTCCGTCTTGTAAATCGATCTGATTCAATTGTCTTTGTTCTTGCATCAAAAATTTCCACAAAAAAACCTCCTCCTTAAAAGTGTCGCTGGTGCGACTCTCGCTTCAAGGACGAGGCAATCTCGTGGTACCACCTTGGTTCGTCTCAGCATTACTGCACAAAGACCTTTCTAACTGGCTCATCCACTAACTCGTGAAGATTTCAGTTTCCTAATGTAACGGTCAGGCTTTCCGTACTGCTTAGCGCAGTCAGCGCTCTTTGAATCAAAGAATGGTTTGGTAGGATGCCAAACTCATGACGCTTTATGGTTTCATTGTATAAGAAGTTTGCTTACTTGTCAATTAAAAGCAAATTTACGAATTTGTCTTTGTGGGATCTGCTGGGGTTTGTCCATCTGACTTGTGCACTTCATGGCCTCCGAATTCATTTCTCAGTGCGGCTACCATTTTCGCCACATATGTTTCTTGAACCCCTTTATCAAACTGAGACCGATTACGAAAATCAATGGCCTGATCAAGAACCGGAGTTGGTACATGGAGCTCTTTGGCCGTTTCCTGAGTCCATTTCCCCTCACCTTTGGCATCGATAAAACCATCAAACTGAGAGAGATTTGGATCTTTTATCATCGCACTCACAGCACAATAAACGAGAAAGCTTGCCACAATACTACCTTTTTGCCATGTATTACCAACATTCACCAGGTTAAATTTATACTCACTCTTCGCAAGAACGCCAAATCCTTCGGCAATAGCCTGCATCATGCCGTACTCAACACCGTTGTGGACCATTTTGACAAAATGCCCTGCTCCACCAGGACCAAAATAGGTATGCACACCGCCTGGCTTACTCAGACTATCCAAAATTGGTTTTATATATTCATAGGCTGACTCATTGCCTCCGACCATCAAGGGATAACCATTTTTTAACCCGTAAATACCTCCAGAAACTCCAATGCCCAAAAATTTAACGCCCTTTGCTTCGAACTCTTTTGCCCTGCGTTCTGTATCTTTATAATTTGCATTACCACCGTCAATGACAATATCTCCTGGCTCGACAATACTCTCAAGAATCTCTTTGAGCATATCTTCGGTTGCTTCACCTGATGGGAGCATGGACCAAATGACACGAGGTTTTTGGAGCATATCGCGAAGGGACTCAATGGAGTGTGAAATTTCAAGCTTTTGACCCACAATTGCTTCTGAATTGGCATTGCGGAATTCTTCGAGGACTTCACGGGACCGATTCCAGGCAACGACTTGCTGGCCATCTTGCATGAGCTTGGTAGCAATATTTCTTCCCATCTTCCCAAGTCCAAGTACTGCAAGCTTCATATATTTATTATAACCAGTTTCGACCGTCTTTGACAATGAGCTGGTCTGCCTCTTCTGGGCCGTTGGAGCCTTTTTTATAGAGGGGAATGGAACTCGTATCTTCTTCCCAGCCTTTGAGAACATTGGATATCAACTGCCAGGAGTAATCAAGTTCATCAGAGCGATTAAAGAGCATTTGATCACCTTTTAAGATATCAAGGAGAATTCGTTCATAAGCATCAGCTCCGTGACCACCAAATGACTGATGATAACTAAAATTCATATCAGCTGTCGTAAGACCAAGACCAGATTCGGCATATGGCTTTTTAGCAATCACACGCAATGTTATACCTTCATTTGGTTGAATACGGATGGTGAGAACATTGCCGACTTCAGGGCAACCGTATTCCTTAAAGAGGATATGGCATGTTTGTTTGAAGACGATTTTGATATCAACCTGATCCTTTTCCATAGCTTTTCCAGCTCTGAGATAGAAAGGGACATCTTCAAACCGCTTTGTATCTACAAACAACTTAAGTGCTACATACGTATCAGTTCTGGAATGTGGATCAACACCATGTTCTTTTCCATAACCATTATATTGTGCTCTGACAACATTGGCTGCCACATCTTGAGGAGATAACGCCCTAATTGCCTTTATTGCTTTTGTACGTTCATCTCTAACACTTTCTTTGGTAAAGCTTCGAGGCTGTTCCATAGTAACTGTTGCCATAATTTGCATCAGATGGTTCTGCATAACATCTCGCAGCATCCCGACGCCATCAAAAAAATTTCCACGAGTTGCTACGTCTTTTTTCTCTGACCAGGTAATTTGCACATGATCAATGTACTGATTATTCCATAATGGCTCAAAAATACTGTTGGCAAAACGAAATGCCATCATATTCTGGACTGTTTCTTTGCCTAGATAATGATCAACACGATAAATCTGCTGTTCTTCAAAGATCTGTGCTAGGTGTTTATCAAGCGCACGGGCTGTTTCGAGATCTTTCCCAAAAGGCTTTTCAATTGCCAAACGTGTCCATTTTTCAGAACCCTGACCACAACCTTCTGAAAGTTTGCTTACGGTGAGATAGTGGAGAATGGCTTCGTAGTTATCAGGTGGTGTCGCGAGATAAAAAAGACGGGTGATACAAGCCCCTATTTCTTTATCAAAGCCATTAAGCTTGGTGATCAGAGCATCGTACCCCTGGCTTTCATCAAACATCCCTTGCTGATAGTA
>Ga0105246_10001695_pt1 | contig 13147 bp, 14 predicted proteins | sample KBSM64metaG_FD_99694 | JGI IMG/M metagenome (GOLD analysis project Ga0105246, IMG submission 99694) | Miscanthus rhizosphere microbial communities from Kellogg Biological Station, Michigan, USA - KBS M6-4 metaG | ecosystem: Host-associated > Plants > Roots > Rhizosphere > Soil | place...
GGGCGAGGGCAGAGGGCGGTCGGGAGCCGTCAGGCGGGGGCGAGGGCAGAGGGCGGTCGGGAGCCGTCAGACTGGGCCGAGGTCGGCCGGGATCCGGTGGTCCGGGCGTCCGTCCTTCGCCAGGATCGAGTGGTCGTCGGCGACCGCGCGGTACAGCCGCATACCGGAGTCGCCCCCGACGTCCTCGGCGGTCCACACGCGCCCGCCGTGCCGCACGGAACGCCGGGAGAAGACGTCGAGCCCGCGCTCGACGTCCGGCCCGTCCGCGCGGGCGGCAGTGGCGGACATGTACACACCCTGGCCGGTGGAGATCGCCGCCGAGGAGTCGAAGACCGAGATCCCCACCTCGGACCGCACGGCGATGTTGCGGGAGTGCCGGACATCCGGCGAGGAGATCCAGAAGAACTCGCGGTATCCCTCGTGGGCGAAGTACACCGGCGAACTCCACGGCCGCCCGTCCGCGTCGGCGGTGGCGAGCACCAGGTACAGGTTCGCGTCGACGATGCCGCGCACGATGTCACCAGGGTTCACCGGCGGATCCTCCGGTACGCCAGGGGGAAGTCCTGCTGCCAGCCGTCCGAGTCGTCCCGCCACATCTCCCAGACGCCGCGGATGGTGTTTCCGTCCTCGCCGACCTGCGCGGTGTACCGCTGCCGGAAGTCCAGGGGCGAGAAGTCCGGTGCCTCCCGCAGCAACTGCCAGGTCTTCTCGGCGAAGGTCATCGCATACAGCCGTACGACGCCCCGCGAGTCGTAGTAGTGCTGCGTGTAGCCGCCCGTCTCCGGGTCGACGGCGATGACCGCCATGCTGTCGGGTGCCGGGTTCGGTGCTTCCGTCCGCTGGACCAGAAACCGCCGGTCCAGGGTCCACTCGAACGCACTGCGTCCCGGAGGCACCTCGAGGCCGGGAAACTCGGCCTCCACCACCCACTCCCCGACCAGGACGTCCAGCCGTTCCAAGGCTTCCTGCTGTGCCGCTGCGCCCATCATGAGCACCTCCCTCTCGTCAGTGCAGACGGCAGCGGCGGGCGAAACTCATCGCTCAGCGAGCCTGCTGCAACAGCGCCGTGCACAGCCCGGTCTCCTCGGGCCGCCGCAGCCGGTTGCCCACGGTCCCGCCGGGCGCCTCGCGCGGCGGGCCGATCTCGAAGCCCAGGCTCCGCAGGAAGCCCAGCCCCGGCTCCCACTCGGACGGACAGGTGGCGGTCACGTTCCGCATCCCGCGCCCGGCCGCCTCCTCCAGCAAACGGCGGGCGACGTGCGTACCGATTCCCTCGCGCCGCGCCTCGGGGGCGACGAGGAACAGGCCCACGGAGCAGCCGGCGACATCGGGATGCCGGTCCACGACGTCGACCAGCCCGACGACGCTCTCTCCCCGGCACATCACCAGCAGCCGCTTCTGGTCGGGGTCCGCGCCCTCGGGCAGCGCGTAGTACAGGCTCTGTACGTCCGCCGGGAGGGCCGGGTTTCCGGACGCGGCGGCGAAGTAGTCCTCGCAGGCCGCGAAGAGGGCGGCGACCCCCGGCTCGTCCTCCGGCGTCATCTCACGCACCGTCACGGGGCCGCCGCCCACAGCCACGCCCTCGGTCTCGGTCTCGGTCTCGGTCTCGTCCATGGTTTGACCGCCTCACCTCGCACAGTCGAACCACACCGTCCTACCACCGCCGACCGTGCGCCCGCGAAGTGACACCCCCGCCTGCGCGCGAGCCGTTCTACAGCCGCTGAATGATCGTCCCGGTCGCCAGCCCGCCCCCGGCACACATGGTGATGAGCGCGAACTCCTTGTCCGCGCGCTCCAGTTCATGAAGTGCCGTCGTGATGAGCCGGGCCCCGGTGGCCCCCACCGGATGCCCGAGTGCGATCGCGCCGCCGTTGACGTTGACCTTCTCCAGGTCCTGCTCGAAGACCTGCGCCCAGCTCAACACCACGGACGCGAACGCCTCGTTGATCTCGACGACGTCGATGTCCTTCAGCGTCATCCCGGCCTTGCCCAGCACCGCGCGCGTCGCGTCGATCGGTCCGTCGAGGTGGAAGTGCGGGTCGGCGCCCACCAGTGCCTGGGCGACGATCCGCGCCCGCGGCTTCAGCTTCAGCGCGCGGGCCATCCGCTTGGACGCCCACATGATCGCCGCCGCGCCGTCGCTGATCTGGGAGGAGTTGCCCGCCGTGTGGATGGCCGTCGGCATGACCGGCTTCAGACCCGCAAGGGCCTCCATGGTCGTGTCGCGCAGCCCCTCGTCGCGGTCGACGAGCCGCCACATGCCCTGTCCGGCGCGCTGTTCCTGCTCCGTGGTCGGGACCTGGACCGCGAACGTCTCCCGCTTGAAGCGTTCCTCGGCCCAGGCCGCGGCGGCCCGTTCCTGCGAGATCAGTCCCAGTGAGTCGACGTTCTCGCGCGTCAGGCCGCGATGGCGGGCGATCCGCTCCGCCGCCTCGAACTGGTTCGGCAGGTCCACGTTCCACTCGTCGGGGAACGGCTTTCCGGGGCCGTGCTTCGAACCCGACCCCAGCGGCACCCGCGACATCGCCTCCACCCCGCACGAGATGCCGACGTCGATCACGCCCGCGGCGACCATGTTGGCCACCATGTGCGAGGCCTGTTGCGAGGAGCCGCACTGGCAGTCGACCGTCGTCGCCGCCGTCTCGTACGGCAGGCCCATGGTCAGCCAGGCCGTGCGCGCGGGGTTCATGGACTGCTCGCCGGCGTGCGTCACCGTGCCGCCGACGATCTGTTCGACCGCGTCGGCGGGCATGCCGGTGCGGCCGAGGAGTTCACGGTAGGTCTCGCCCAGGAGGTAGGCGGGGTGGAGGTTGGCGAGCGCGCCGCCGCGCTTGCCGATGGGGGTGCGCACGGCTTCTACGATCACGGGTTCCGCGGCCATGGTGGGGGATCCTCTCCTCCGGTACCCGCGCGGCGCGGGGGCGTCCCGGCCGGCCCCGCCACGCTGAACTAGTACGTGTTCTAGTTCTGGCAGCAGTCTGCTGACAGCGCGTCCACAACCGCAAGAGTCGTGCATGCAATTCGGCGTGCCGTACCTCTTGCCTCTTGTAGAACCCGTTACTACCTTCACGGCAAACCTGAAACCTGATGGACCGTCAGAACTCGAGCCGGAGTCGCCCATGCACTGTCCAGCTCTCCCCGACGGGTTCGACTTCACCGATCCCGACCTGCTGCACCACCGTGTGCCCCTGCCGGAGTTCGCCGAGCTGCGGCGGGCCGAACCGGTCCGCTGGATCCCGCAGTCGGGCAACATCGCCGGCTTCCAGGACGAGGGGTACTGGGCCGTCACCCGGCACGCGGACGTCAAGTACGTCTCCACCCACCCCGAGCTGTTCTCCTCGTACCTCAACACGGCGATCATCCGCTTCAACGAGCACATCGAGCGCGACGCCATCGACGCGCAGCGGCTGATCCTGCTCAACATGGACCCGCCGGAGCACACCCGGGTCCGCCAGATCGTGCAGCGCGTCTTCACCCCGCGTGCCATCCGGGCACTGGAGGACCGGCTGCGCGAGCGCGCCCACAACATCGCGCAGAGCGCCCGCGCCCAGACCGGCCCCTTCGACTTCGTGACCGACGTCGCCTGCGAACTGCCCCTGCAGGCGATCGCCGAGCTCATCGGCATCCCGCAGGACGACCGGGCGAAAATCTTCGACTGGTCCAACAAGATGATCTCGTACGACGACCCGGAGTACGCGATCACCGAGGAGGTCGGTGCCGAGTCGGCCACCGAGCTGATCTCCTACGCCATGAACATGGCCGCCGACCGGAAGCAGTGCCCGGCGAAGGACATCGTCACGACGCTGGTGGCGGCCGAGGACGAGGGCAACCTCAACTCCGACGAGTTCGGCTTCTTCGTGCTGATGCTGGCCGTCGCGGGCAACGAGACGACCCGTAACGCCATCACCCACGGGATGCACGCGTTCCTGACCCATCCCGAGCAGTGGGAGCTGTACAAGCGGGAGCGCCCTCAGACCGCGGCCGAGGAGATCGTGCGGTGGGCCACCCCGGTCAACTCCTTCCAGCGGACGGCCACTCAGGACACCGAACTGGGCGGGAAGTCGATAAGGAAGGGGGACCGGGTCGGGATCTTCTACGCCTCCGCCAACCACGACCCGGAGGTCTTCACCGACCCCGACGCCTTCGACATCCTGCGCGACCCCAACCCCCATCTCGGCTTCGGCGGCGGAGGACCGCACTACTGCCTCGGCAAGTCCCTGGCCGTCCTGGAGATCGACCTGATCTTCAACGCGATCGCCGACGCCCTGCCGGGCCTCACCCTGGCCGGCGACCCGTCCCGGCTGCGCTCGGCGTGGATCAACGGAGTGAAGCACCTTCAGGTCCAGGTGGCTTGACGGTCTCCGGCCGGCCACGGTCTCGGGCCGGCGGCCTCCCGGCGCCGCCGGCCCGTCAATGCCCCGAGGACGCCCGATCGGTGTGCGCGGTCCCCGCGTCCGACGACTCGACCTTCACGGCGGTGGCGGCCGCGGTGGCCGCCCGCGGGCCGGACACCAGGTACTGCAGCCCGAAGCCCGCCCCGACCACGGTGGCACCGCCGACCGCGTCCAGGAACCAGTGGTTGCCGGTCGCGATGATCGAGGACAGCGTGAACAGCGGGTGCAGCAGCCCAAAGGGCTTCAGCCACCACCTGGGCGCCAGGGTCACGATCACGATGCCGCACCACAGCGCCCAGGCGAAGTGCAGGGACGGCATGGCCGCGTACTGGTTGGTGAACTCGGTCAGCGTGCCGTAGTTCGGCTTGGAGAAGTCCTGGACGCCGTGCACCGTGTCGATGAAGCCGAGCCCCGGCATCAGGCGCGGCGGCGCCAGCGGGTACAGCCAGAAGCCCATCAGACCGAACAGGGTGGCCAGGCCCAGGACCGAGCGCGCCCAGCGGTAGTCCACGGGGCGCCGCACATAGAGCACGGCCAGGATGGTGAGCGGGACGCCGAAGTGGAACGACAGGTAGTAGTAGTCGAGGAAACCGCGCAGCCAGTCGACCTTCACCACGGCGTGGTTGACCCAGTGCTCGAAGTCGACGGAAAGCCACTGCTCGATCCGGTGGATCTGGTGTCCGTGGTGTTCCGCGGTGGCCCGGTCGGCGGTCACCCCGAGCCGGATCTGCTGGTAGGCGGCGTAGGTGACGCGCATCAGGAGGAGTTCGAGGAGCAGGTTCGGGCGGCTCAGGACCCGGCGCAGGAACGGGCCGACGGATACGTGCCGGAATCGGGCCGGGACCGGGGCGGCGTACTCGGTCGGGACCGGAGACCGGTAGTACGGCGAGGTGCGGGACAGGAACGGCACGACGGCGGCCGCGGCGAGGGCGGCGACCAGCACCAGGTTGTCCCGCAGCGTGTACAGCCGCTCCATGTGCGGCAGCATCATCTTCGCCGGCAGTGTCATCACCAGGACCACCGCGACCGGCCACACATACCGGTCGGAGGCCCGCCTGCCGACCCGTCCGACGACCGCGAGCAGCACCCACAGCAGCTGGTGCTGCCAGGCGGTCGGCGACACGGCGATCGCCGCGCAGCCGGTGACGGCGACCGCGAGGAGCAGTTGTCCGTCGCGCGCGTAGCGCACGGCGCGGCGCACACCGAGCACGGCGACCGCCGTGCCCAGCGCGAAGAAGAGGACGATCTCCAGCGGGCCGGAGAATCCGAGCCGGAGCAGCGCGCCGTGCACTGACTGGTTGGCGAGGTCGCCGGCCTTGCCGCCGAGGCCGGCGCCCGCGATGTGGTGCACCCAGTAGGTGGACGAGTCGTGCGGCATCGCGGCCCACGCGAGCACCGTGCAGGCGGCGAACGTGATCCCGGTGGAGGCCGCGGCACGGCGGCGCCCGGTGAACCACAGCAGCGGGGCGAAGAGCAGCACGGTCGGCTGGAGGGCGGCGGCAAGACCGATCAGCAGGCCGCTGCCGCGTTCGCCACGGACGACGAAGCAGCCGACCAGCACCAGCAGGACCGGGATGATGCTGGTCTGCCCGAGCCACAGCGTGTTGCGCACCGGCAGCGACAGCATCAGCAGGCTGATCGCGAGCGGCGCGGCGAACAGGGAGGTCCGCCGGCTCACCGGCTGCGGCAGCGCACGCGCCACGATCAGGCCGAGCGCGACCACCAGCAGCAGCGTGCCGAAGGTCCAGCCCCAGCCGAGAGCCTGCTCGGCCGCCCGGGTGAGGGGCTTGAGGACCAGTCCGCCGAACGGTGTGCCGGTGAACCGCGTCGAGTCGTACAGCGACCCCTTCACATGCAGGACGCCGTGGGGACCGACCCAGGTCTCCAGATCCGTCAGCCGTTCACCCCTGGGAGTACTGAGGACGACGGTCACCTGGCGTACGGCGAGCACGGCCGCGACCAGCCACAGGCCGAGGCGGACCACGTGCAGGCGTCTGGGAGCCCCTCCGACGGCTGTCGCTCCGAAGGTTTCCGCCGGTCGCCCGCTGTGCTCCACGTTCGCCACGCCTGGTCGGCCTCCCGCCCCTTCGCTCCTTTTCGCGCCCTGTGGTTCGGACCGTCCCCGTTGGAGAGACGCAGCCGGTCCCGGATTCACCTGCCGTACGCGCTCCATTTGTCTGGATGACCATAGTGCGCCCGATAAGCGATCGCCTCCGGAACCGCCGCGGCCCCCGTACCGTGTGAAGCTCTGTCCACGGCAGCACGGAGGCTTCGGGGAATGGCCTGTTTCCGGCGGAAAAGCACACGCGCACGGTTACTGGCGGTCGTGGTGACCCTGCTGGCGACGCAGCTGGGGTCATTGATCGCACCGGCGTACGCGTGCGGCTGCGGCGCGATGATCCCCGAGGGGCAGCGGCGGGTGAGCGTCGGCCGTGAGGAGTCCGTCGTGCGCTGGGACGGCAGCCGGGAACAGATCGTGATGTCCCTGACGGTCGGCGGGGACGCCGACCGGGCCGCCTGGATCATGCCGGTCCCGCACCGCGCGACGGTCGAGCTCGGCGACCGGGCCCTGTTCACCCAGCTCGCCGCCACCACCGCCCCCGTCCACCGCGACCGCTACCACTTCTGGCCGCAGGACGGCGACTGGCCGCTGGTCACCGGCGGCGGCAGCAGCGCGGGCGGCCCGCCCGGCGCCGGTGCCGGCGCTCCCGGCGTGGGCGTGGTCGGCCGCCAGAAGCTCGGCCCCTTCGACGTGGCCCGACTGACCGCCACCGACCCGGCCGCCCTGAACGACTGGCTCGACACCAACGGCTTCGCCATGCCGCCCCGACTGCAGGACGCCCTCCAGCCGTATGTGAGCCGCCGCTGGGAGTACGTCGCCGTCCGCCTCTCCCCCGACACCGCGAACACCGCGCTGAACGGCATGCTCGACCCGCTCCACCTCACCTTCGCGTCCGAGCAGCCCGTCTACCCGATGCGCCTGTCCCGCCTCGCCCGCACCCCGCAGTCCCTGGGCCTGTACGTCCTCGCCGCGCACCGCATGGAGACCCGCTCCGCGATCGGCGGCGAGCGGCCCCGCGTCACCTACGCCGGACGTGTCACGGCGACGTCGGGCCCGCTGGCCGAGCTGACCGCGGGCACACCGTTCCTGACCGCGATCGGCCAGGAGTTCCCGAACCCGTCGTCGATCTCCGGCGACCACGTACTGCGCCGGGCGTCCGCGGACACCCCGTTCCAGCAGGTGATCTACGAGGACCGGCTGCGCGAGGTGGCCGGGATCCCGGCGTGGCTGCTGACGGTCGTCGGCGCCTTCGCCCTCGCCGTCGCGGCCGTGACGGTGTTCGCGGTACGGCGTTCCCGGCGCCCGGTGCCACCTCCGCCGCCGGTGCACGCGCCTCCACCGATCAGCTGAACCCGGCCGTCATGATCTCCCTGACGAGGCACCGGCCCGCGGCTATATTCATTAGGGCAGCTAGTTAGAAGCGCTAAGCAGTCACACGGAAGGCACAGCGAATGAGCGAGTCGCAGCTCTGGGACGACGTGGACGAGTACTTCACCACCCACCTCTCGCGGAACGACGACGCCCTCGAAGCGGCCCTCCGCGACAGCGAGGCGGCCGAGCTCCCGCAGATCGCGGTGACCCCGCTCCAGGGCAAGTTCCTGCAGCTCCTCGCCCAGATCCAGGGCGCCCGCACCATCCTGGAGATCGGCACCCTCGGCGGCTACAGCACCATCTGGCTGGCCCGCGCGCTGCCCGAGGACGGCCGCCTGATCTCGCTCGAGTACAGCGCCAAGCACGCCGAGGTCGCCAGCCGCAACATCACGCGCGCGGGCCTCGACCGGATCGTCGAGGTGCGGGTCGGCCCGGCCCTGGAGTCGCTGCCGAAGCTGGCCGACGAGAACCCGCCCCCCTTCGACCTGGTCTTCATCGACGCCGACAAGGTCAACAACCCGAACTACGTGGAGTGGGCCCTCAGGCTCACCAGCGCGGGCAGCCTGATCGTCGTGGACAACGTCGTACGCGGCGGCCGGGTCGCCGACGCGGACAGCAAGGCGCCCGACGTCCTGGGCAGCCGCGCCGCCGTCGAACTGATCGGCTCGCACCCGAGGCTGAGCGGCACGGCGATCCAGACGGTGGGCAGCAAGGGCCACGACGGCTTCGCACTGGCGCGCGTGCTTTAGCGCTCCGCGGGATGGGCGGCTGGGGATCACGATCACCTGCAGCGCCGTCGTGGCTGGTCGCGCCCCGCGGCGGAGACGCTGATGTCACGGCCTCACGCCCCTTCAGGGCGCTACCTCCGTATCGACATGCGGCTCCGCCGCGGGGCAGCGGACTTCACCCTGCCTGCTTCAGTACTCGTGGTAGAAGCCGACGTTGACGCTGCGCGGGGCCGTGCGGTCCTGGACGACGATCTCGCCGCTGCCGCCTCTGGGCAGCGCAACGGTCCCGCCGTAGGCGAGCGGCTGCGCGTACTCCCCGACGATCAGCCGGACCTCGGAGGACGGGTCGGCCTGTGAGCCGCGCAGCCAGGTCAGCTGCCAGGTCCCCTCGGGGCCGCACAGGAACTCCAGGTGGACCCGGGAGATGAACAGCCAGTCGTCGGGCGTCGTAAGGCGGCACACGGACGTGTCCCGCCCCACCCGCAGCACGGCGCCGGGCTCACTGGGTGCGTCGGCCATGAGCATGCCGGCCGTGGCCCCCTCTTCCGCCCCGGAGACGGTGGCCATGGTCAGTTCGAGCACGCGCTGCTCCTCTTGAAGTGTCCTTACACAGCGGCCGCATGATAAATCGCCCGGGCATGCCGCGTCCGGCACAATGGAGTCATGACCGAGCGAAAGCCACCGGGTGTGCCGTTCGAGTCCTGGGTCGACAAACAGATCCGTGATGCCGAGAGACGCGGCGAGTTCACCCAACTGCCCGGTGCGGGCAAGCCGTTGCCCGCCGGTACCGACACCTCGTACGACGAACTGTGGTGGATCAAGCAGAAGATGGCCCGCGAGGGTCTGTCCGTGCTGCCGCCCACACTCGCCCTGCGCAAGGAGGCCGAGGACGCGCTGGTGGCGGCGTATGCGGCGCCCTCGGAGCGGATCGCGCGGAAGATCGTCACCGATGTCAACGTCAAGATCCGCGACATGATGTTCAAGCCGCCGCCCGGCCCCCCGCTCGGGATGAAGCCGTACGACGTCGAGGAGGTCGCACGGGAGTGGCGGGAGCGCCGGGCGACGGCGAGGGACGCTGGGAGGGATACGGGTACTTCGAACGGGTCACCCGTGTAGGAGTCGTTCCGCCAGGTTCCGGTAGTCCCGCAGGGCCAGCCGGAGTTGTTCGGTGTCCTCGCCGTCCTGCCAGGACATGCGCAGGGTGCGGCGCCGTCGGGTCAGGGCCTCGGTGAACTGTCCGGCGATCTCCTCGACCACGTGATCGGCCTCCTCGACGGAGTCCCGCGGTCCGTCCACGAACCCGGAGACCGCCTGGCGAAGGCGGAGCTCCAGCTTGTCGCACTCGTCGGGCGGGAGGAGGCGGCCGCTGGTCGGGGTCGTGGTGGTGGTGCCGGGAGTGCCGGTGGGCCGGCCGGGGGCCGTGCCCTCGTGGCCCGCCCCGTGGTCCGCCTCCTCCGTCACCTCCTGCGGGGTGGGCGTCACCGTGGTGCGGTTCGTCCTGTCCTCGGCCTCGGCACCTTCGGCGGCGGGGCCGGTCGTCGCATCCGTCATGTCGCTCAACTCCCCTTGGCGTGACGTCGGTTGAGGGCCCAGGGCAGGTGGGCGCGGCTCTCGTGCTTGTGGGTCTTGGTGTGGGTGGCGGCGGACGCCGGAGTCTTCTCGGTGCGGCGGGGCGGGGCGGTCAGGTCCTCGAAGAGGGCCCGGGCCTCGACCATGGCCTCGCGCATCTCCTCCGTGTCGGCCCGGTCGCCGTCCTGCCCGCTCGCGCCCGCGCGGGCGACACGGTGGACGTGCCGGTAGCCGTGGACGTGGTCGGCGTGGTGGACGGAGAGGGCGGCGAGCTGTTCCTCGTAGTGGCTGTCGTCGGGGAAGCCACGGAGGGCGGCGAGCTCCGCCAGCAGCCGGTCCGCCTCGGTGACCGCTTCCCGCGGCGCGTCGACGAAGCGCTCCTGCGCGGCCGTCCAGCGGGCCGTGAACTCCTCGCGCCTGCCCGGCTCCAGCGGCTGCTCGCGCAGCGATCCGTGCCGCTGCACGCGCTCCGTGAGCTCACGCTCGGCGGCCTTGGCGTCCCCGTCGTGCCGGGCCAGCGTCCGGTCGTACTCGGGCCCGAAGCGCCGCTTCAGGTCCCGGCCGCCGTACCCGCCCCGGGCACGCAGAGTGAGGGCGGCCGCGACAACGACCACGGCCGCCACGATCACGATCAGAGCAATGATCATGCCTGTGGACATGGGTGCCTTCCGGTGTGTCGGCCCCGTGGGCCGGTTCCTCGTCCGGGTTGCCCGGAAGCCACCCCTCAAACGGCGGACGGGGCCTCCCGGGTCGCCTCACGGAGGCAGACGCCGAAGCCGCCGACGCGACACCGACCCCGCGAACGGCGCCTGTGGCGGCCCAAACCGGAAACCACGCGGCGGCCCAGGCCCTGTCCGGCGGATCAGCTCGGCCTCGGCGTACCCGAGCGGCAGGCCACGCCCCGCCGGAGGCACGTGGGCTTCCTCCCCCAGGGCGCAGAGCCGGTCACTGCGGTTCATGGCGCCGCGCCTGCGCATTCCTGCGAGCGGCGTGTCGATTTCGCGGCCGGCCGATCGACGCAGGGGTGCAGAGGCCCGGAAGCGTACTGAGGAGGTTGTCATGGGTGAGGTCATCGCACGGCTGGCCATGTCGCTCGACGGATACATCGCGGGGCCCGAGTCGGGGCGCGAGCACCCGCTCGGGATCGGTGGGGAGCGGCTGCACTCGTGGGTGTACGGGCTGCGGACGTTCCGGCAGATGCAGGGGATGGAGGGCGGGGACACCGGACCGGACGACGACCTGATCGCGGAGCATGTCGTCCGGCCCGGCGCGGTCGTGATGGGCCACGGCATGTACATCACCGGGGAGATCCCGTGGGGCGACGAGCCGCCCTTCCACGCACCCGTGTACGTCGTCACCCACCACGCCCGCGAGGCGCTGGTGAAGAAGGGCGGCACCACCTTCCACTTCGTCACCGAGGGCCCGGAGCGGGCGCTGGAGCTGGCCAGGGAGGCGGCAGGCGACAAGGACGTGTCGCTGGCGGGCGGAGCGGATCTCGTGCAGCAGTTCATCCGGGCAGGATGGCTGGACGAGCTTCTCCTGCACATCGTGCCGGTCCTCGCCTGCGGGGGCCGCCGGCTCTTCGACGACCTGGGCGACCAGCACATCGAGTGGCAGAAGACGCAGGTCCTGGACTCACCGGCGGTGACCCATATTCGGTTGCGTGCCCCGCACACCGTGTCCGCACAATGACCGGGTGACCTGGACGATCGCCCCCGAACCCGTCGACTCCCCCGTGGCCGCGGCCCTTTGGCGGGCCTACTACACGGAGGTCAGCGACAGCTACTACCTCCTGCACGAGGGGCGGCGGACCGATGCGGCCGAGCTGGAGCGGGAGATCGCGGCCCACGCCGGTGCCGAACTCGCCCCGCCTACCGGGCGGTTGCTGGTCGCACGGTACGGCGGCGAGCCCGCCGGGTCTGCGGGTGTACGGCTGCTGGACGCCACGACGGCCGAGCTCACCCGGGTGTTCGTGCACCAGGGAATGCGTGGCAAGGGCGGGGCCGCGCTCCTCGTGGGCGCCGCAGAGGAGGCCGCCCGGGACCTCGGCGCCGATGAGTTGATCCTCGACACCCGAGGCGACCTCGTGGAGGCCCGCGCCCTGTACGCACGGCTCGGCTACACGGAGACCGGGCCGCACAACGACGACAAGTACGCCGAGCACTGGTTCCGCAAGGACCTCAACTGACCTTCGTCACCGGCTCCTTGTGCGGCCACTCCTCGTCCGAGCCGCACATCTCGTCGTTCAGTTCCTTGACCAGCCGGTTCAGGTCGGTCGGCCGGTCCGGGCCCCACCAGTCGCCGAGCAGTTCCGCGAGCGACTCCTCGCGGGCCTGCGCGAGCCGTTCGGCCACCTCGCGGCCCTGGTCGGTGAGGACCAGGTCGAGGCCCTCCCGGGTGGCGAGGCGCCGCTCCTCGACCTGGCGGGCGGCGGCGATGACGACCTGGAGCGGCACCGTGCTGCGCTCCGCGAGCGCGCCCGGTTCGGCCCAGCCGTACTTCTTGATCCGCAGCAGCAACCAGCTCGCCGCGGGCAGCAGGTCGTAGCCCGCCCGTTCGGTGATCTTCTGGTAGACCTCGCGCCGGCCCTCCCGCGTGCCCAGCAGGGACAGCGCGCGGCACACCTCGTCGTACGAGGACCGCTCGACCGGATTGCTGGCCAGGGTCTCCGTGACGTCGGGCGCGGTGACGGAGCCGCGCAGCTTGTCCTCCTTGAGGAACCAGGCCAGGGCGAAGCCGAGGAGGGCGACGGGGGCGGCGTACAGGAAGACGTCGGTGATGGACGAGGCGTACGCGTGCAGGGCGGGATCTCGCAGGGCGGGCGGCAGTGAGCCGATGCCGCGCGGGTCGGACTTGAGGGCGTCCGTGGAGACGCCCGCGGGGAGGCGGGTGCCGCGGAAGGCGTCCGTCAGTTTGTCGCCGAGGCGGCTCGCGAAGACCGTGCCGAAGATCGCCACGCCGAAGGAGGCGCCGATCGAGCGGAAGAAGGTCGCGCCGGAGGTGGCGACGCCGAGGTCCTCGTA
>Ga0105246_10001696_pt1 | contig 13145 bp, 9 predicted proteins | sample KBSM64metaG_FD_99694 | JGI IMG/M metagenome (GOLD analysis project Ga0105246, IMG submission 99694) | Miscanthus rhizosphere microbial communities from Kellogg Biological Station, Michigan, USA - KBS M6-4 metaG | ecosystem: Host-associated > Plants > Roots > Rhizosphere > Soil | place: Michigan...
CGCAGCATGATCTCGCCAAACGTGACCACCGTCGCGGTCATCGTTCGCGAGCTTCCTTGATCACGGCAATAAACCGGCGGGTCAGGTCGGTGATGGATTTGAAATCGCCGGTCCTGGCGCCCACCGTGAGGTTCCCGCCGACGCCCAACGCCACGCTGCCGGCCGCGATCCATTCGGAGGCATTGTCGATACTGACACCGCCGGTGGGCATGAGCGAAGCTTGCGGCAGCGGAGCCTTCGCGGCTTTCACGAAAACCGGCCCGAGCGTCTCTCCTGGAAATACTTTGATGATATCCGCGCCCGCTTCCATGGCTTCCACGATCTCGCGAATAGTACCTGCGCCCGGCAAGTACGGGATATGGTAGCGGTTGCACAGGCGAGCAGTGCCGGTGTTTAGCGACGGACTCACCACGAATTGCGCCCCGGCAAGAATAGCAATGCGGGCGGTTTCAGGATCGAGCACGGTTCCAGCGCCGAGAGCAAGCTCCTTCACGGGATAACGCTTAGCCAGCTCCTCTATGATCGCGGTTGCCCCCGGAACCGTGAACGTGATTTCGATGGCTGAGGCACCGCCCTCCATGCACGCTTCCACGATGCGGGAAGCTTGACTCGAATTGTCGGTCCGGACAATTGCCACTAGGCCGGACTCGGTGATCCTGCTTAGGACGTGAAGTTTAACGGAAGGCATGTCGATTCTGTTCTCGACCACTGTATCGCAATCATGGTTTCTTTCACCTCATTCGTACCCGGGCCCATATCCGCCATTTGGGACATTCTGGCCGAGCCCTTCGCGACGAAGTGTCGCAGGTCCGATTTCGTATCTTCTTGCAAGCGCTCGCCGCAGGTCTATCCACTTATTTCCGAACAACTTCAAGTGCTGTGAGGGAGAAGCCGGCAATGGCGTACGACGTGCACTTAGCGGACATCAAGTGAAAACTGCCAACTACCGCTGGGTAATGCTGGCGATCTATTGTGTCGCGGGAGGGATGGTATGCATCGTGAACCTCGCGCAGGCCGACTTGACCCATCGCGACAATTTCCTGTATTACCTTTTGTGCGGCGCCCTTGCGGCCCTGGGGCTACGCAGCTCGCATCGCAACGTGATTCCCATGAGTTTGCTGGTCATGTTGCCGGCAATCCAGGACCTAAGCCTTCCGGAACTGATCGTCATCGCCTTCGCAGTTTCCGTGTTGGGCTTGATTCGGGAGGCTCGACGTGCCCGCCCGAGCGTGTGGACGGTGTGCCTTTCAATCGCAAGCGGAAGCATCGGCATCGCCGCGGCGCAGATGATCCACCAAGCTTTCGCCGCGCTCAAGTACAACGCGCTTTTCCCTGCGCCGTTCATCGCCAGTGCTCTGATCCTGCTATTGAACTTGAGCCTGGCCAGGATGCTGGAGAAAGAAGGTTCCTTTTCCTTCGGCACCGTGCTGCTTCAAGAATTCCGACCCTTGCTGCCTTGGTTTGTGGGACTGGCTTACCTGGCATCGTTGATCCGCAGCGCGGCCACGCTGAGCGGGATGAATGCAGGCCTGGTCACCTTGCCGATGCTATTTGCCCTGGACACCGCGTTCCGCGCCTGGTTCGATACCAAGGAAAAGCATCGGGAAGAGCTGGCGGCCTTGCAGAAACGCAGCTTGGAAAAGTTGGCGGCACTGCATCAGCGCACGCTGGAGACCTTGGCGGTCGCCATCAACGGCCGCGACCGCACCACCCAGATGCATTTGCGCCGCGTGCAGTTCTATGTTCGGGCAGTAGGAACGGAATTGAAACTAAGCGAGGAGCAACTGGAGCATCTGAATGTTGCCGCCCTGCTGCACGATATCGGCAAGCTGGCGATTCCCGATCATATCCTGCTCAAACCCGGTCCTTTGTCGCCGGAAGAGTGGGAAAAGATGAAGACCCACCCCGTGAGCGGTGCGGAGATGCTCGCCCGTATGAATTTCCCGGAGCAGGTTCTGGAGATCGTTGCGACGCACCACGAGAAGTGGGACGGCACCGGCTACCCACGCGGGATCCAAGGGGAACAGATTCCGATCGGCTCGCGAATTCTTTCGGCAGTGGACTGTCTGGATGCGCTGGCATCGGATCGGCCTTACCGCGGCGCTCTCAGCATCGATATGGCGATGGATAGGGTGTCGAGAGAAGAAGGACGAAGTTATGATCCGGTGGTGGTATCCGTACTCCAACGCCGCTACGTGGAGCTGGAGCGCATGGCCTGGGGCGAGGTGACGAACAACTCCGGCGCGGACGTCTCCGATACGGCCAACAACGATCTTGGAAAACTATCCGCCACATTGAATGCCGAGTCCAAACCCGCCAACCACTCGATTCTGGACCCGATCATCTCGGCACGGCAGGAAACGCAGCGCCTGCAGACGCTAGCCACCGCTTTGACGCATTCTCTGGGCGCCAGCGAAGTGACCGCCGCCATCCACGAGCACGTGAAACCGATGATCGAGCACGATACGATAGCGATTTATGTAAGCCGTGGGGATATGCTGGAGCCGATCGGGATCGTGGGCGAAAACAGCCATCTCTTCAGCCGGGAGCCATTCCCCATTGAAAAGGGTCTGTCCGGTCGCGTCATCCAACATAAGACTTCGATTCTGAACGGCGATCCCTGCATGGAAGTGGGGTTCAGCAGCGATTCGATAGTGGTGTACAAGCTACAGTCGGCCCTGGCTGTCCTGATGACGGGACCGAGGGGCATGGTGGGAGTCATCACGCTGTACCAGAACAACCTGCGCGCTTTTACTCGCGATCACCTGCGACTGCTCGAAGCGGTCAGCCAGCAGGTGGCCCCCGCCATCGAAAGCGCGCTACGGTACCACGACACGGAAAAGATGGCGGTGACCGACCACCTGACGGGGGTCCCCAACGCCCGCTCCCTGGAGCTGCATCTGCACCGTGAGCTTGCGCGTGCCCAGCGGGAAGGGACCAGCGTGGGAGTGCTGGTTTGCGACTTGAACGGATTCAAGGCCGTCAACGACCGGTTCGGCCACTTGAAAGGTAATGAAGTACTGCAGACGGTTGCCAAGGGCTTGCAGGAGGTCTGCCGCAAGTCCGATTACGTCGCACGCATGGGCGGAGACGAGTTCGTAATTGTCTCTCCCGGGTTGCGAGAAGATCTTGGAATCTCCTACGTAGAGCGGCTTCAGGCTGTGGCGCGCGAGGCGGGCTGGAGCGTTTGCAACGAGCAGTGCCTTTCCATCGCGGTGGGCACCGCTATCTATCCTTTTGACGGCGGGGATGCCGAAATCCTGCTGGCTGAAGCGGATCGCAGGATGTACAACGCCAAGCCGCAAGGCTCACGCCGTGAAGCGCCCGCCATCCAGGCTGTGGTTGAGCAGCGCCTATCCTAACAATTTCGGGAGTTGCTCTTTATTGTTGCGACGATGACATCTCGTCAGCCGACTTCTTGACCATCAGCAGGACAACCGTCGTGGCGATGAGAGTAATGAACGATCCTACGTAGTTGGTGAATAGCGCCACCACGGACAAAGCGGCCGAGAGTATGAACAAGCCAGTGACGATCTTGCCGAAGTGCCGGCGGAAATCGGTCTTGGATTTTACCGGAGCGTTGACCGGGTCTCCGCAATTGATGCAGTTGACGTCGCTCTTAGCCACCGGGGATTCGCACTGTTTGCAGCGTTGCATAGGACCTTTTAAGTGTAGGCAGCCCCAGTCTACCCGCCATTCCTGCACCTGTCTATTAGGGGTTCACCCGACTAGGCCTAAGCACCTAGTGAACGGAGTGCGATAAACTCGCTTTCTGGCGGAGGCTCGCTCTCCGTGGGAGAATCCCGGGAGGAATGATGATCAGGACACTCTTCTGCATTGTGTGCGCAACATGCACTTGGGCGCAGGTCCAGAACTACAAGCCCGTGACACAGGACATGCTGACCAACCCCAGTCCGAATGACTGGCTGATGTTCAGCCGGACCTACGACGCGCAGCGCTACAGCCCGCTCAACCAGATCAACAAGCAGAACGTGAATCAACTCGGGTTGGCGTGGACCCGGGGCCTGGCCAACGGCACCATGGAGAGCATCCCGCTGGTGCATGACGGCGTGATGTACGTGATCGCTCCCCCGGCGTCGGTTCTGGCGCTGGACGCTACCAATGGCGATGTCATTTGGGAGTATAAGCACCGTCCGGACAACGCTCAGGGTGCGGCCGGCAGGTCGAAAGCCATCTCGATCTACGGCGACGTGATCCTGTACATGGCGCCGGATAATTTCATCGTCGGCATCGATGCGCGTACGGGCGTCGCCAAATGGAAAGTGCCGGATACACGCGGCCATTCCTCCGGTTCGATTGCCATGGACGGCAAGTTCATCTCGGGCGGCGCATGCAGCGGCGGTTTGCAGTCCAGTTGTTACGTGGCGGCGCACGACGCGGCCACCGGCAAGGAGCTTTGGAAGTTTTACACCGCCCAGGGAGCTGACGATGTAAATCCGGATTCCTGGGGCGGCGCGCCGGCGGACAAGCGTACGGCGTCTACTTGGGGGTTGCCGGGAACTTACGATCCGGTCCGCAAAGTAATCTACTGGGGCATCGCAAATCCCACGCCGAATACCCGTCTGGATCGGCACGCCGGAAACATCGATGCGATTCCACGTATTGCGCCGTCGGATCTCTATAGCAATTCGACGGTCGCGCTGGATCCGGATACCGGAAAGCTCAAGTGGTATTACCAGCACCTCCCGGGCGACGACTGGGATGAAGACTACACGCACGAACGCACGCTGATCCGGACGGCAGTGAGCCCCGATCCGAAATTTGTGAAGTGGGCCAATCCCGATATCCCCAAGGGCCAGCAGCGCGACATTGCAGTAATGGTCGGCGAAGGCGGCGGCGTATTCGCGATGGACCGCAACGACGGCAAGTTTCTGTGGGCCACGCCGTTTCCTTACGACACGCCGCTTTTCCTGATCAAGAACATCGATGTGAAGACCGGGAAAACCGAAATCAACTGGGACCTGGTATTCAAAGACAAGGGCGAAAAGAATCACACCATCTGCTTCTACAACACCCGAAGCTACTGGCCGACGGCGTACAGTCCGAAGACCAACTCATTGTATGTGCCGTATAACGACAACTGCCTGGATATGGGCGTAAGCCGCGGGCGGACGCCTGTACCAAGCCCCAAGTCTCAACCGAACAAAATGGCCGGTGTTGCCAAGATCAACATGTCGACCGGCGAGATCCAGCCGTTTTATCTGGGGCACGCGCTGACCAACGGATCGGTGGTGGCGACGGCGGGCGACGTGGTGTTCTGGGGCGATCTGAATCGGCGGTTCATGGCGCTCGATTCGGAATCCGGAAAGGTTCTGTGGGACACGATTCTGGGCGGTTCGGTTTCGGTAAGCACGATCACGTATGCGGTGAACGGGAAGCAGTATGTCGGGGTAATGACCGGAGACGGCGCGCTGACGTCGACTCTGACCGCGATGACTCCCGATCTCAAGGTGATCAAAGGGTACAACGCGATCTACGTATTCGCGTTGGCGGACAAACGCTAGAGATTCTCGGTGGCCAGGCTTTCAAACCTGCCAGCCCCACAAAACCAAGCTGATCAGATTATTTCGATTTCGACAGCTCGTCGTAGAACCCGTCCAGCGCGGCCGCCTGCAGGTTGATTTTGAACGGCAGATCGTCGATCTTGATCGCCGCCATCAACTGGTCTTTTGGCACACCCATCTTCACCGCGGCTTTGGCTCGATCGACAAACTTCGCGATGTTGTTGCGATAGACCTCCACGTACGCCCTCGACTGGGGATCGTCGTTGCCGGGAATCGCCAAATCCCAATCCAGTTTCAAAATTGAATCCAGCACCGAGGGCCATTCCACCAGGCTCCCGCCGCCAGCATAGTCGGCCAACGGAGCGCGGCTTCCCGCGGGAGTCCCAACCCCAAGGACGTCGCTTACCGCAACCACCTTCAGATCCGGGAAGTACACCACGGTATCGCCGCTGGTGTGTGCCGGGCCGTAGTGATGCGCCTCCACCGTCACGCCGCCGAGTTTCACCGTGTAATCCTTCGAGTAGGTAACACTGGGTGGCGCCGGCTTGGGCGTGGCCCCGTACGTCACCAGATTGCTCTTGAGATTCTCATGCGCGATGACCGGAATCCCCAGCGCCAGGAACTTGTCGTCATTGCCGGTGTGGTCCTGATGATGATGCGTCAGGAACATGTACTTGATGGGCTGGTTCGAGACGCTCTTGATCAGCTCCATTAACTTGTCGTAATTGCCCTCGGCGGGAAGCTTCCCGTCCACCAGAATGATGCCCTCGCTGGTCACGCGAACACTGGAATTTCCGCCCGCACCAGTGATCAGATATAGACCAGGTTTAACTTCTTTAATGGCCTGGGCCTGATTTCCGCCGCCCTTGCCGCCTTTAGGTTGGGCGCCTACGATTCCGGCCGCAGCGGCGAAAACCATGAGGATGAATAGGATCTTTCGCAACGTGAACACCTCGTTCTCAAGGATACACCTGATCGAATTTTTCTATTTGACGGTTCGCATGGCCGCCGGTAGCATTATTTTGCAGAGTTCCCCCGTCGCTGCTCGCAATCATCCCCGAAGATCGATCTGGAGCGTGGCAGTGCCGATTTCGGACGCCTATATCGTTCAGTATCTTTTAAACGGAACCTCAGAAGTTCCGACGCAGATCCATTGGTGCGAAAAAGATTCGGAACATTTCGGTTACGTCGCCCGAGTGGAGGACGTGGACCTGATTCTGGAACCGCTGTACTCACGAGCGGGCTCGTGCCTGATCTTGAGATTTCGCCATGACGACGAGGAATTCGGAATCAGCGAGCCCGCCGGCGGGGGATGGCTGGGCCGCAAATTCTCGAGCGAAGACGAGCGCCAGCTGGTAAGGCTATTCCGCGGACTCCTGAAAGCAGTGGCTTCCCAATGCAATATCCGGCGTCAACGTGCCGAACAAAATCAGGAGCAGATTCGCGAGCGGATCAGCCACCGGCTGCTGTTCGGAGAACCAAGGGAAACCTCCACGAGAGCGGTTATCGCCGGACCACGGTAACTGCCGCACTGGCGGATTTTGTGGGATCCGCAACGCTGACCGCAGTAACTGTCACCACCGCGCCCGGCACCGACGAAGGAGCCATGTATCTCCCAAGGCTGCTGATGTAGCCGTACTGTGCGGTGCCGCCCGTAACGCCGTTAACTTTCCACGTGACCGCCTTATTCGTGCTGTTCTGAACCGTCGCCGTGAAAAGCTGGGTCTTGTTGATGCGGACCGTCGCCTGGGTGGGCGAAATAGTAACGCTGATCGGAGTGGGAGGCGGAGGCGGCGGAGGAGTTACCGTGGACTGCTGCGCTTGGCCGGAATCCGGAGAAATCATAAGCCCCGAGACGTCGACCACTTGGAAATCCGAGCCGTGGACGCGGCCCAGGTCGTGCAGTTCGTCATTGTTCCAACGCGAGTCGGGTGCGCCGGAAACAAACCAGGAGGAGCCGTTATCGGCGATCATCATGCCGTACTTTTTGAGCGCCTTCAGGATGATCTGGTTGGCTGGTGAAAAACTGGAGATATCGAAATCTGGCCGAAGCCGGAAACGGACTCCCATCGGGGGATATTGCGCGCCGGTGAGGCTGGACGCATAATGGCGCGCCGGCCACACGTAGGCTTTTTGGGTTTGGGGGACGGTGAACCGAAGAGCATGGCGAATCTCACCGGCCGCGATTTCGTCATAACGAACCAGGCCGGGAAAGATCGGCAGGCCGGCCGCGTCGGCGGAGGTCCAGGTGGCCACCCGAAGATTGTCGGATAGAAGGTTGTAGATCGCTCCCGAGCCTGCCTGCCAACTTGCCGCCTGCGGAAAAGCCGCGTACAGCTCGTAGAGGATGCAGTGATCGACGTCGATGGAGATTGCGTGCCGGTCGCCCGTGCTCGCGCTGCCTCCCTCAATGGGAGCATTCAGGGGCACAGCGTATGGGCCAGGGTCGCTCTCGTCGGCATAATAGAAACTCACGGGGTATTTGGTCTGTGTGCCGGGCACTGTAATGAACGGGATCCCGATGGGGCCGCCGTCCCAAAGTCCTGAACCGAAATCCGCATGAACGCCAGTCGTCGCACCAATCGTATTCACATAGGTTGAAGAATTGGGCGAAACCGGCAGCTGGTCGATGGGCGTGTTCCAGATGTTGTCCGCGGGCAGAACCGTGCAATTTCCGATGGTTGGCGCTTGGGCACGCGCGACGCTGGTGAACCCAAGCAAGAGCCCGAATACAAAAAAGTGACGAGGCAAAGGGTGACTCCTTGCCACAGAATAGACGCGGGAGAGATTCTGGACAATTAGGTACTTGCCTGACTATGGTACTACGTGTTTCGTAGGCCCTCCGCTGTCGTTCATGCAGCCCTTCACACAGCCCTTCACACAGGATGGATAGGTGCTATCCTGCGCCAGGAGGCGACTTCCATGGGACTCTCGCGTCGGAAAATGCTCAAAAGAGCGGCAGCGGCAGGAGGCGTCGCGGCCGCCGGAGGCGGCTTAATCATGGCTCCTCAGGTGGTCACTGGGCAGTCCCCGGCGCAGCTCACCGGCACCCAGGCCGGGCGCAGGTTCAAGGCTTTTGTCCGGCACGGCACGGGCGCATCGGTCGAAGAGATGAAGCTGCTCGCGATCCAGCCGCGCGAAGTCCTGGTTCGCACGCAAGCCTCGGCGGTTTGCTACACGATCGTCGGGGGCGCCCTAGCGACTACTCCGGTTCAGCAAGCATCAATCCCGAATCATTCCGGCATGGGCGTCGTGGAAGCCATTGGACCGCTGGTGAAGCGCGTCCAGATCGGTGACCGCGTGGTGGTTCCCGGCACTCCGCAGTGCGGCGTTTGCTATCAGTGCCTGCACGGACGGGCTGACTGGTGCCAGTTCCTGGACACCGCACCAGCGCATCCCATAGCCGAGATGATGGATGGCACAAAGGTATCCGAAGGCGCCTCGCTCGGCGGATTGAGCGAGATCATGGTGGTGCCGGAGGAATACTGCTGCCCCGTTTTCACCGATCTTCCGGCGGAGCAACTGACTCTGCTTGGCGATACGGTCGGCACCGGTTTGGCTGCCGGACGTGACCTGGTGCAGATCGAGCCCGGCTGGAACGTGGTGGTGCAGGGCGCGGGACCCGTGGGCATGGGTGCGATCCAAGCCGCGCGGCTCGCCAACGCGGGTCAGGTGATCGTAATCGAGCCGATTCGAGCCAGGCGCGAAATCGCCATGAAGGTCGGCGGGACGATTGCGCTCGATCCGAACGCGGAAGGCAACGGGTTGGTAGCCAAGATTCGTTCCCTGTCCAAAGGCATCACGGATCGTCGCTTCGCGGGCGGGCGACTTACCACCAACGCCGTGCCCGATGGCGCCGACTTCGTCATCAACGCCGTGGGCAGCGATTGGTTTCCGCCCAAGGTCGAAGTGGGACCCGATCCCACGGCAATTCTTCCGCTGCAACAGTGCTTCGATTTTACGCGCGCTGGCGGCCATATCGTGATGCTGGGTGTGGCGTGGCGCGGCAACGTGAGCTTCAACGCCGCGCAATTCTCCAATCGCGGGCGAACCTTCTACTCCGGGCAGCAGGGCGGCCTCAATATGCTGCGCGATATCCCGCGATATGTGAAGCTGATCGAAAAAGGCGTGATCGATATGAAGTCGATGATCACGAAAACCTATCCGATTGAGCAGACGCGTGAAGCGATCCAGGCTGTCGGGGATCGTACTGTGCTGGGCGCGGTGATTACGTTCGCCTGAAGGCGAACTACTTTAGGTCGTCGTAGACGACTTTGCCGTCCACAACCGTAAGCACCGACTTCAGCTTCTTGATCGCTTCGTCGGGAACTTTGGCGGGATCGAAATAATCGTCGCTCAGCGCGACCAAGTCGCCCAGCTTACCGACTTCGATCGAGCCGAGCTGATTTTCCTCACGCAGGAACCAGCCGTTCTCGACGGTATACAGCCGCAACGCTTCGGCGCGCGTGATCTGCTGCTTATCGTTGATCAACACGCCGGACGAGTTCTTTCCGGTGACCATGTAGTAGATCATGAACCACGGATTGAGCGTCGAGATTTGCGCGGCGTCCGATCCCGCGCCGGCGTGAATGCCGCTATCGAGAATCATGCGAATGGGCGGGCCGGCTCCGGCGCCGCCTGCCAGATACTCGAACGGATGTATCGCAATGGCGGCACCCACGGCTTTGAAGCGGTTCAACGTCGCCTGATCGATGCGGGGCACATGCGCGACAGACCAGCGCAAATCCTTAATGGGCGTTACGGCGTTGACTTTTTCAAACGTCGTGGCGGTAAGTTGGTCCTCCGCTAGCGAAAGACTGTGCTGCTGGAACGCCCAGCCCTCCTTGCCGATCAATTGCAGCGCGGTTTCATAATTGGCGGGCGGAGTGACCGTTCCAAACAGCGGCCATTGCGTCGCGAACTCGCCGATTCCGGAAACTTTCAGCATGTCGTCGCCAAGGCCGGGGAAGGTGTTATACATGCGCTGCTTCAGCATGGGGACATCGGGTCGCGTATCCATGCTGAGAAAGAAGATGCGCAGGCGCGTGGTCATCTTGTTCTGCTGGTGCAGCGCTTGAAACGCGTCGTACATGCGAAAAGGATCAGCCGTGGCCAGACCGTCGAACGTGAAGGAATCCTGAATATCGGCTTGGCCGGGAGGAAGAAATGCCCCCATATCGACATTGGTGGTCAGCCCGACGCTGGCCGCATACGCCATCGCATCGGCGGTTCCACGTTTTTTGTCCTCAAAGGTCTGGATCGAGCGTAAAGCGTTGAGCGCAGCGACCGAAGGCGCATTCGCGGCGATGGTGCCCGTGTCGCTGACCGCGACCCCTTTACTGGTGAAGAATGTCTTCCCGCGCGTGTTGACCGCAGCCGGTCCGGTAAAGGCTTGATAGACGATCACGGGATGATTCGGCGCGGCCGCATCAAGCTCGGCCGAGGTTGGCAGGCGTTTCTCCGCAAACTGAACCTGATTCCAACCACCCATCGCAGTGATGAACTCGCCGGCAGGCACCGACTTGGCGCGTGCCGCGATCGCCGCCTGAACATCCTTAATGGATGCCGCCGCTTCCAGGCGCGTGTCGTGACCGGGGCGGATCCCCAAGAGCACAATGTGATTGTGGTTATCGATTAGCCCGGGCGTGACGGTTTTGCCGCGTAGGTTGATGGTCCGCGTGCAGGGACTGGTGCGCGTATCGCCGCTGCGACCGACTGCGGCAAATCGGCCGTTCAGGATAACGACCTCGGACACCACAGTGTTCTGCCGGTCCATGGTCATGATCCTGCCGTTGGTGAGATGCAGATCACGGGAGCCGGCGCAACGAGCGTCTTGAGCGTGAACCAGCCCGATTCCGGCTGCTACGATAAGTAAGCAACGAAGCATGATCAGAGTATATTTGTTGGCGGCCGTCTTTGGGGCCACGCTCATGGCGGCTCCCTCCGGTGAAGAGGTGTTCAAGCAGCGCTGCGCCGGCTGCCACGAAGCGAACAATCCTCGAATTCCGCGTGTGGAAGCTCTGCATCGTATGCCCGCCGCGCACATCCTGCGCACACTCAACTGGGGTGTGATGGGGAACGTGGCATACACGATGAGCATCGCGGAGCGGGAAGCGGTCGCATCTTTTCTGGGGACACACGACGCGCCTGCCGCGCCGCCCCCGGGGGCTTATTGCGCCGATCGCGAGGTGCGCTTCACCCCCGATGCGAAAAAACCGCAGCCGCAGTGGAATGGCTGGAGTCCCTCGGCCAACAACTCGCGTTACCAAAATGCTCCGGATGCCGGCCTTACGATGGACGGCGTGCAACATCTCCATCTGAAATGGGCGTTCGCCTACGACGGCGACACCACCGCGTTCGCACAGCCGACCATCGTCGACGGAAACCTGTTCTCCGGCAGCGCTAGCGGTGTGATCCACGCATTGGACGCGAAGACCGGCTGCATGCGTTGGACCTACGATGCGAAGGGGCCGGTGCGCTCGTCGATTCTGGCTGTTCGTCGCGGCAAAAGCTACTCGCTGCTGTTCGGCGATCAACTGGGGTGGTTTTATTCCGTGGACGCCATCACCGGGAAGGAATTGTGGAAGAAGAAGGTCGACGAGCACGATGCCGCACGCCTGACAGGCTCACCGGTCGAGTACGAAGGGATCGTGTTCGTGCCGGTGGCTTCCTGGGAGGAGAATCGTGCGATCAGCGCCGATTATCCGTGCTGCACATTTCGAGGTAGCGTCGCCGCGCTTCGGGTTCAGGACGGCTCGCAGGCGTGGCGCACGTACACGGTGGATGCTCCCAAGCAGATCGGCAAACTGTGGGGACCTTCCGGAGCGCCGATCTGGTCGGCACCGACAGTTGATGCCGCGCGCGGGATGCTGTATGTCACTACCGGCGACAATTATTCTCCGCCGGCCACCGCCACCAGCGATGCTGTGATGGCGCTGGATCTAAGGACGGGGAAAATCGCGTGGTCGAAGCAACTCACCATGGGCGATATTTTCAGCGGCGGATGCTCGGCGCAAGGCATTCAGTGCGGGCCGGATTTCGACTTCGGCTCCTCGGCGATTCTGGTGCATTACGCAAATCGCGACGTGTTGCTCGCAGGGCAGAAATCGGGCGTCGTTTATGCACTGGATCCCACGCGTAAAGGCGAAATCCTGTGGCAGGTGCGCGTCGGCAAGGGGAGCACGAACGGGGGCGTTCAGTGGGGGATGGCGGCGGACGGACAAAATGTCTACGCGGCCGTTTCCGATCTGTCACGGGCGCGGGCGGAGAGCAGCGACCTGGCGGATTTGCGCACTTCTAATTTGGATCCAAATGTGGGCGGCGGTCTGTTCGCACTCCGCATCATCGATGGCGCCAAGATGTGGAATACCGAACCGGAGCACACTTGTCCCGCCGAGCGAGCTGGATGCAGTCCCGCGCAGCCCGCAGCGGTCACCGCGACTCCCGGCGTTGTATTTTCCGGCTCGGTGGACGGACACATGCGGGCGTATTCTTCAGAAGACGGAAGCATCCTTTGGGATTTTGACACGGCTCGCGAATATTCCACCGTCAACGGTATCAAGGGACACGGCGGATCGATCGACGGACCGGGAGCGGTGGTGGTGAACGGAATGGTTTACG
>Ga0105246_10001698_pt1 | contig 13130 bp, 12 predicted proteins | sample KBSM64metaG_FD_99694 | JGI IMG/M metagenome (GOLD analysis project Ga0105246, IMG submission 99694) | Miscanthus rhizosphere microbial communities from Kellogg Biological Station, Michigan, USA - KBS M6-4 metaG | ecosystem: Host-associated > Plants > Roots > Rhizosphere > Soil | place...
CGCGAGGATCTATCATTGTCCTAGCCGCTGCCGGGGCACTTTTCCTGAACATCGCCGGCACTGATGCCGGACCGGTTACGGGGTCCTGCCACCTTCGAAGGGAACACGCATGGCCCGAAGTCCCGAGGAATCGCTCAAGGCGACCTTGGCAAGAGTCGCGCCCGGCACCGCGCTGCGGGACGGACTTGAGCGCATCCTGCGCGGACGCACCGGCGCCCTGATCGTCCTGGGCTCGGACCGCACCATCGATGCCATCTGTTCCGGCGGCTTCGAAATCGGCATCGAGTTCTCCCCGACCCGGCTCCGCGAACTCGCCAAAATGGACGGCGCCATCGTCTGCGACAAGGATGCCAGCAACATCGTCCGCGCAGCCGTGCAGCTGGTCCCCGATTCCAGCATCGAAACCCAGGAATCCGGCACCCGGCACCGCACCGCGGAGCGCGTCGCCATCCAGACCGGAGTGCCCGTCATCTCGGTCAGCCAGTCCATGCAGATCATCGCCCTGTATGTAAACGGGCTGCGGCACGTGCTGGAAGGTTCGGAGAAGGTACTCGCCCGCGCCAACCAGGCCTTGGCCACGCTCGAACGCTACAGCGCCCGGCTGGACCAGGTCACCAGTTCCCTTTCGGCGCTGGAAATCGAAGCCATGGTCACGGTCCGCGACGTCGCCGTCACGCTGCAGCGCCAGGAGATGGTGCGCCGGATCGCCGAGGAAATCGCCCAGTACGTGCTCGAACTCGGCGAGGACGGACGTCTCCTCTCCTTGCAGTTGGAGGAGCTCACCATGGGTCGCGGCCCGGGCAGCGACGTCATCATCCGCGACTACGCCGGCGACACCGCCTCCCCCGAGGACATCGACACCGCCGTGCAGGCCCTCATGGACCTCGGCCCCACCGAGCTGATCGACCTGGGCAGGATCTCCAGCATCATCGGTTTTGCCGGCGGCATGGATGTGCTCGACGCCGGTGTGCAGCCGCAGGGATACCGCCTGCTTGCGGGGCTCAAGTCGGTTCCGAAGGCTGTGGCGGACCGCCTCGTGGAGCATTTCGGCGGGCTCCAAAACCTCATGGCCGCCACCATCGAAGACCTCATGACCGTGGACGGCATCGGCGACCAGCGCGCCCGCACGGTCCGCGAAGGCCTCAGCCGCATGGCCGAGGCGAGCCTCCTGGACCGGTTCCTGTAACTCCGGCCGCTTCCCGTAACTCCGGCCGCCGCTCACCGGCTAGGTCCGTGCGCGGCTAGCGGAGCTGGAAGACGGCCTTCGGGCTGACCTTGTTGCCCAACGACGCCGTGAAAACATAGGTGCCTGCACCCGGCTTGGCATTCACCACGCTGCAGCCTTCCGTGGTGCGGTTGCGCTGCCAAACGAAGTTCGCAGTCTCGCTCTTGCCGGGCAGGATGGTCTTCACCAGGTCCTCGGCCGTTGCCTGGCAGTCCCGGGAAGAGAAAATCCGGTCCGCCCCGCTGGTCACCTGGAACTCCATCTGCGAGGTTCCCACGTTGACCTGGCACGGTGTGGTGCCGCCGTTGGTGACCTTCATCCCCAGCACAGGATTCTTGCCCGCGGCATAGGACCCTGCGTCCGTGCTTGCGGCAACGGTGACCAGGTTCAGGTCGCACACGGGGCTTGCCTTGGCGGAGGGGCTTGCAGTGCCCGAGGCGCCGGGCCCCGGGGTACCGCTGTCCTGCGGCTGCGGGCTGTTGCCGGGCTGCGCGGCGGGCTCGCCCCTCCCGGCAAAGGAGGACGCGATTGCCACGACGCCGGCGGTCATCAGCCCCAGCACGATCAGCAGGCCAACGAACACCACCAGGCGACGACGGCGGTACACGGCCGGGCTCGGCCTGCGGCGGCCGTTGCGCCGGGCGCCTCCGGTTTTCGGGCGGGTTGCGGCCGGGGTCCGGGCACCGTTGCCTGTTGTACGCGTTCCGCGCACGCCTGACGTTTGATTGCCCTTGGTGACCATATGACTAGGCTAGGCAACGCCCGCCCCGGATGCCGCCACACCACGCCGCCGCCGGCGCTCCCGGCCGTATGAGCTGCCTCATGTCACTCCCTCCATCCGCGGAACCCGGGCTCGGCTACAGTGGAGGGCAGGAATCGGCGGCCGCGCGGCCGCAAAGCACGCAGCCGCAACAAAGGGTCCCATGTCATCGCCAACAGTCCCGGAACCGACGAGCACCCGGCCGGCCCGCAAACAGCAGACCCCATCCCGGCAGCTCAAGGCCCACCAGCTCGACGCCCTCCACCAGGAGCTGGACCGCTGGTTCACCGCAAACGCCCGCGAACTGCCTTGGCGCGAAGCCGCCTGCAGCCCTTGGGGCGTGCTGGTCAGTGAGGTCATGCTGCAGCAGACCCCCGTGGTGCGGGTGCTTCCGGTGTGGCTGGATTGGATGGAACGCTGGCCCGAGCCCGCGGACCTTGCCCGGGAAGCCTCGGGCGAAGCGGTGCGCCACTGGGGCCGGCTGGGCTATCCCCGGCGTGCGCTGCGGCTGCACGCGGCCGCCGTCGCGATTGTCGAAGAGCACGGCGGCAAGGTACCCGGAACGTACGAAGACCTGCTGGGCCTCCCCGGTGTCGGCGACTACACCGCGGCGGCAGTTGCGGCATTCGCATTCGGCGGGCGCGAAACGGTGGTGGACACCAACATCCGCCGCGTCCACGCCAGGCTGGTGTCCGGAACGGCCCTTCCGGCGCCATCGCTTACCGCCGCGGAGATGCGCCTGGCCGAAGCCCTCATGCCGGAGGACACGGCACTGTCCGTGCGCTGGAACGCCTCGGTCATGGAACTGGGCGCGCTGGTGTGCACCGCCCGCTCCCCCAAGTGCTCCGACTGCCCGGTCCGCGGCGAATGCGCCTGGCTGGCGGCAGGCGAGCCGCCGCCGTCGTACGTCCCCAAGGGACAGGCCTGGCACGGAACTGACCGCCAGCTCCGCGGCGCCGTGATGGCGGTGCTCCGCGTGGCAGAGGCGCCCGTGGCGCGCGGACTTTTCGAACGGGCACCGGCCGACCTCGGCTTCGCCGCCGAAGGAACCGCGGTTCCGCTGGCCGCGCTGCACCGCCTCAACTCCGCACCCGAACAGCTTGAGCGGGCGCTGGACGGGTTGGTGCGCGACGGCCTGGCGGAACTGCACGACGGCGACTACCGCCTGCCCGCCTGACCAATACCCGCAGCGGAATTCCACGCGGAACGGAGACGAACTTGAAAGCCGTGATCTACATTGTCTGGGCCCTGTTCCAGATCGGCGCGATCGCCGCCCTGGTGCACACGGCCCGGAAGGCCAGGCGGCAGGAAACACGGACCGCCGGCTGGCCCAGGGTCCAGGCAGTGGTGACCGGCAGCACGGCGGGCTGGTCCGGCGGGGTCGGCGGTTCCGATCCGTCCCGCCGCTACTTCCCCACCTACCAGTTCAGCGGGCCGGGCGGGCAGCTCTTCAACGGCACCTCGGACGTTCCTTCCGCGGAGGTCCCGGCCCCCGGCTCGTACATCGAAGTCGCGGTGAACCCGGCCAATCCCCACGAGTCGTTCCACCAGTCCACCAAAGAGAAGGTGGGCATCGGCTGCGCGATCGCGTTCTTCGCCGTCTTCGCAGTGGTCTCGTTCTGGTTTATCGGCATCTTCCCGATCGGCTGAGCGTTACCGCTCCGCGCGGCACCATAACGATGTCGGCAAGCTTCCGCGCGAGCCGTTCCGGCCTGTGTGCGCCGGTCCTACCCTGAGGTATGCGCAAGTTATGGGCGGCTGCGGCATTATGCACGACGGCGTTGCTGGGCTCCGGATGCCAGCCGGAGTCAGCGCCGTGCCCGGCCATCGCCATGGCACCGGTGGTGGGCCTGACCATCGCGGAGGACTATGTGCCGAGTGTCCAGGGCATACATCTGCGGGCATGCCAGGACGGCAAATGCAAGGAAGCCGACTTGAAACTCCTGCCCGGCAGCCGGTCCATCCCGCAGGCGTGCAGCACGGGCCCGGACGGTACCTGTTCGGCGACGATGTCCCCGGACGGCACCATGTACGGCCTCCTGGACATGGGGGTCCTCACCGCTTCCCCGATCAGTGCGAAGGTCACCGGCACGGCGTCCACCGGCAGGCCGCTTCCGGTCCGTACCCTCGACTTCACGCCCAAGAGCCTCAAGCCTTTCGGTGAGAAGTGCGGGACGGTAATTACGGCCAACCTCGTGCTGGACGCCACGGGACTCAAGCAGGCTCCCTGAGCCGGGGCGGGCGCCGTGCCAGCTGGCTTTTCCTGCAGGATAACTGCTTGGCTGGCTGACCGGATGCTCCCGGCCGGCCAGCCAAGCAGTCACGGCTCATGCACCAAGGGCAGCCTTGAGGACCGCAACCGCCTGTCCGATGGCAGCTGAAGCAGCGCGAGTCTCATGCATCGAATTGACCATGACAAAGTCATGGATGATTCCGCCATAGCGGACCTGTGTCACAGGGACGGAGGCTGCCCGCAATTTGCGGGCAAATGCCTCGCCTTCGTCACGCAGAACGTCTGCTTCAGCAGTGATCACCAAAGCCGGCGGAAGGCCGGCGAGTTGTGCGCTTGTCGCCCGAAGCGGGGATACCGTGATCTCCGCGCGCTCTGCCTCACTGCTTGTGTACTGGTCCCAGAACCATTTCATGCCATCGCGGGAGAGGAAGTAGCCCTCCGCGAACTCTTCGTAGGATGCCGTATCGAAGTTCGCGTCGGTAACGGGGTAGAACAGCACTTGCTGTTTGAACGAGACATCGCCGCGCTCCTTCGCCATGAGCGTCAGGGCTATGGCCATGTTTCCGCCTACGGAATCACCCGCGACAGCCATCCGGGAACCGTCCAGTCCCTTGCCCGCCCCGTGGGATGCCACCCACTGCGCCACGGCATAGCTCTGTTCATTGGCAACCGGGTACCGCACTTCCGGAGAACGGTCGTACTCCGGGAACACAACAGCGGCTTCTGCCCCGACGGCGAGATCGCGCACCAAGCGGTCGTGGGTATGTGCGTCTCCGAAGACCCAGCCTGCGCCGTGTGTGTAGAGAATGACCGGGAGCGTCCCCGTGCTCCCCTTTGGCCTGACAATGCGCGTGCTCACGGCTCCAGTGGGGCCGCCGGGCACGGTAATCCATTCCTCGTCGATTTCGGGTTTCCAGATCTGGCTCTCCTGGACCCCGTCCACCGCTTTCCTGCCTTCCTCAGGAGTGAGCTGGTAGAGGAACGGTGGCTCGCTGGTGGCGTCCACGAACGCCTGGGCTTGCCGTTCAAGAGAGATGTTGTGCGGATTTCCGCTCATGGGATGTTCCCTTCTATTTCTTCGAAGACGCCGGCGATCAGGAAAGTTCTGCGATGGCGTCCGTGATGAACTTCGCAACCTCTTGCGGGTGCGTCATCATGACGAGGTGCGGTGCGTCGAGCTCCAGCACCTTGCGCGCTTTGGCGCGCTCGTAGCCGAAACGTTCAACGTCGGGATTGATGGTGTGGTCGGCGCTGGAGACAATCCCCCAGGCGGGCTTGGTTTTCCAGGCTGCCACGGGCGCCGCCTCACCGAAGGCGACAGCCGAGAGGGGGCGCTGGGAAACAGCCAACACGCGGCTTACGTCCTTCGGGACCCCCGCGGCGAAAATGTCGGGGAAGGCCTCGGACTTCACCGAAACATCGGTACCTGGATCGGAGCCGTCGATGGGATAGGGCGAATAGACGAGGTTCCCGGCAAGGTCGGAGTCCGGGAAACCGCCTTGCAGGGCGCCGAGGCTTTCGCCTTCGTCCAGCGCATAACCGGAGACATAGACGAGGCCGACGACGTTTTCGGCCGCACCGGCTACGGTGATGACCGCGCCACCGTAGGAGTGGCCCGCAAGGATCACCGGACCGTCAATTTGCTCGACAAATGCCTTGATGTAGGCGGAATCTCCGATAAGGCTGCGATTGAATACCGGAGGAACGGCCACCTCGTATCCCTCATCGAGCAGCGCCCGGGTAACGGGCGCCCAGCTTGCAGCGTCAGCGAACGCGCCATGCACCAGGACGATGGTTGGAGTTTTGGACATGCGGCTGTCTCCTTGGGGTCTTGTTTGCGACGGCTGGGTACTTGTGGGGTCCAGGCTGTTTCGGACCCCTTGCCAGTCCACAGCAGGGCGGCTGCAGGCGCCATGAAGAAAGGACGCAGAACCGGAATTCTGCCAACCGCGGATACTCTTTACCTAGTCGTGGCCACGTGGACGTACGTCATGTTGGCTTCCCCTTGCCGGACATGACGTTCCCTCCCACGGGCAGGAACTCCGTACCGGAAGGGATGGCAGCGCGTATGCCGGAAAGATCAGTGGTGACCGCCGCCGAGGATTTGCCCGGGTTGCCTACACCGCCGTTGGGGGTCTTGCTCCGCGCACACCGCGAGCGCGCCGTAATGTCCCTGGAGTATCTGGCGGAGCTGTCCGGGATCAGCGACCGGACCATCAGCGACATCGAACGCGGTGTCAGTACCGCCCCGCAGCGCCGCACCCTGCTGGCCATCCTCGCGGCCTTGAAGCTCCCGGACACGGAACGGGACGAGTTCCTGGGTGCCGCCCGTGCTGGGAAAAGTCCAGCGGCCGCCGGCAGGTCGGCGTCTCTTGAGCCCCGGCGTCTACCGGATTTCACCGGCCGCACCTCCGAGATGGCAGAACTCCTGGCGTTCCTCGAAGTGGAACCGGAGGATCGCGTTGTGGCCCCGGTGGCAATCCTCCATGGCGCTCCCGGAATGGGAAAGACGGCAATGGCAGTCGAGGCCCTGCACCGCCGGCAGGAAGATCAGGCGATGGCCTTGTTCGTGGACCTCAACGGCCTGGATGCCTTCCCCCTGACCCCGTTGCAAGTCCTTCAGGCATTGCTCAGGCAAGCTCTGCTTCCGGGAAGGGAGGTCCCGAAAACACTGGCTGCAGCCGCGTCGCTTTGGCGGGAGTTCTCGGCCGGCTCCCCCGTGGCCGTGCTTCTGGACAATGCGGCAAGTGAAGCCCAAGTCCGTCCGGTGCTGACAACCGGGCACAAAGGCGTTGTTGTGGTGACATCGCGGCGAAGCCTTGCCGGGCTCGAAGGTGTGGGCCGGTTTCCTGTGGGGCCCCTCCCGCCAAGCGAAAGCGAAGCCTTTCTGGCCGAGATAGTATCCGCAGGCCAGCGCGGGGAGTCACTCCGGGATCTCGGCGTTCTATGCGACCACATTCCGCTGGCCTTGCGGATCGCAGGCAACCGCCTGGCCAGCCAGCCGGGCTGGACGGTGAGCGACTTCCTGGACCGCCTCGGTTCCGAAGAACGCCGGCTGCGCGCGCTGGTGGCAGGCGATCTCGCGGTGGAGGCCGCGTTCAGCTTGTCCTACGAGCACCTCAACGAGGAGCGGCAGCAGCTTTTCAGGAACCTCTCCCTCCTCAAAGGCACCACCTTCAGCCCCCCACTTGCAGCTGCCGCCATGGCAGCAAAGGGCATCGATGGCGCCCCGGATATCGAGGAAGGCCTGGATGAACTGGTGGACCTGGGCCTTGTCCAGGCACTTACCGGCAACCGGTACCGCCTTCACGACCTCCTGAGGCTCTACGCCGCGGGCCGGCTACGCGCGCAGACAAGTGCCGAAGACATCGCTGCGCACCGCACATACCTTCGCGCATGGCTATTGACGACCACCATCAACGCCGGAAACCGTTTCGAGCCCCACCCGGCACCCGGGCTGATTCGCGGTATCCCGGGGATGGAATTCGGCGATTCGGCACAGGCAAGGCACTGGCTCCAGTCGGAGACTCCTGATTGGTACGGGGCCTATCAAGACGCCGTCACGCGGCAGGACCACCAGGATGTGCTGAAGGTTGCGGGGTCCCTGCACTGGTTCGCCGGCATCTGGGAAAGATGGGGAAACTGGCATCGGCTCTTCGCCGATTCCGCCGCGGCTGCGGGTGCCGTGGGAGACAAGGAGCTGGTTTCAGCGCACCTCGGGTTTCTCTCCTTCGCCTACAGCAACGAGCGCAATGATCCGGAACGTGCGCTCAAGACAGCAATGCTCTCCTTGGATGCCGCGGTAGAGGCCCAGAACACCGTCAGGCAAGGTTGGGCGCATCTCTATATCGCCCTGAGCCAACGCGGCCTCGGGAAGATCCAGGAAGCCATGGCCAGTGCCAACAAGGCCATCGCGCTCTTCGAAGCCGTCGGGGAGATCGAAGGTCAGGGACCGGCGATGATGCTCAAAGGCAGCATCCACCAGATGTTGGGCCAACTCGACGTGGCAGTGGTTGTCGCCAGAAACCTGCTGGAACTCCTCAGGGCCAGCAAGATGCCGGCCAACGTGGCCGACTTCATCGAGTTCTACGCCCTTCAGCTGCTGTGCGGAGTGCTGCACGAGCTGCAACGCTACGACGAATGCATTGAGGTCGCGGGGAACGCCCTGGCCGTCGCGGAAAAGATGCAATGGCATCTGGGACGGGCTTCAGCCCTCTATCACAGGGGCAAATCATATGACGCCCTCAATAGGCATACCCTCGCTGTTGAAGACCTCTCCCGCGCGCTCGGTCAGGCTGTCACGGCCGGAGACAAACGGCTCGAAACCGCAATCCGGGAGATGGCCGGCGAGCTGAAGGACAAACTGGCCTCCGTGCGCGGCGGCTCTTGACCCATGCTCAGCCCTCTTCGTCGAACGAGCGCCGGTACCCGCCCGGTGTACTTTGCCCGCGTCAGGGTTCGCCGAAGCCTTCCTCGACCAGGCGTCGCACGTAAGCCACAGCTTTCGCGGCGTCCTTGCCCCGTGCCTCAACGGCAAGCTTTCCACCCTGGCCGACGGCGAGCGCCATCAGTTCCATCATTGACGTGCCGTCGACGCCGTTGATGGTCACCTCTGCGTCCAGCCCGGCAAGCCCCCCGGCGATCCTGGCCGCCGGGCGGGCATGGATTCCCGCGGCGTTGCGCAGGACGAATTCTCCGCTCTCCTCCGGAGCCGCGGGAATTCCACCGTCCGGGCCTCCGACGCCGGTGCTGCCGCCGCCGCTGCCGAAGCGCACCGCTGCGGCCGCCGCCTTCACGGCCGGCGCATCCGCTCCGCCTTGCGCGGCTACTGCCGCCGCAACGACCCCCTCCACCAAGGGAGCGTCGGCCAGCAGCACCTCCTTCGGCGCGCTGCAGAACTCCACCGCGGCTTCCGCCGTCATCACCGCCGAGCCGAGGTCCGTCAGCACCACAACACCGGCGCCCGCCGCAGATTCCAGCGCCGATTCGAACGCCGCCAAGACGATTTCGAAGCTGGTGCCGATCCTGCCGTCCTCCGTGCCGCCCGCGGCGAAAAGGCCGACGTCGGGGGCCATCTGCCCGGCAAGTTCAACGGCCCCTTCGGCGATCCTGGCGCTGTGCGAAACCACCACCAAGGCAACCGTCACGCCGTCTCCCCGTCGGGGAAGCCCGCCGCGGTGGCCGCGGCCCGCAGCAGCAGCGCCGTGGAGACGGCCCCGGGATCGCGGTGTCCGGCGCTGCGTTCGCCGAGGTAGCTGGCGCGACCCTTCCTGGCCACCAGCGGATCCGTGGTCACGGCGCCCACCTCCGCGGCTTCGGCAGCCGCGGCAAGCACGGCAACGGCGTCCGCGCCGAGGGTGACGGCCTCATTGGCCGCCTCCACCGCCGGGGTCCAGGCGTCCACCATGGTCTTGTCCCCGGGCTCGGCCTTGCCCCGCGCCACGATCCCGTCCCGGGCTGCCCCAAGGGCGGCGGCGAGCGCGGCGGAGTCGATTTCCGTCGAGGTTCCCAGCGAAGTGGCGGCGCGCAGGTAAGCCGTACCGTATAGCGGCCCCGCCGCCCCGCCCACCTTGGACATCAGGGCCATCGCGGCAAGCTTCAAGGCCGCGCCGGGCGTGTCCGGGGCCGCTTCGGCGATCTTCTCCAGCACGGCCTGGAAGCCGCGGTCCATGTTCTCGCCGTGGTCCGAATCGCCGATTGCCCGGTCCAGTTCGATAAGCTCCACACGGTGTTCGGACATCTTCCGTGCCGAAAGCTGCAGCCATTCAATGGCCCAGTCGACGCCTAACCCCACTGTCACATCCCCCAGCGGAGGGCAGCGGTATGTACGGGCGCGTCCCAAAGTTCAACGAGTTCGTCATCGAGGCGCAGGACCGAGATGGAGCAGCCCTGCATTTCCAGGGAGGTGACGTAGTTGCCCACCAGGGACCTCTCGACGGTGATTCCCTTCTCTTCCAGCAACTGGGCGGCCCGGCGGTACACGATGTACAGCTCGCTGAGCGGGGTGCCGCCCATGCCGTTGACGAACAGCAGCGCCCGCTCCCCCTTGCCGAGGCCGAGGTCTTCCACCACTGGTTCCAGCAGTCGTGAGGTGATGCCGTCCGCGCCCTCCATGGGGATCCGGTGCCGGCCGGGTTCGCCGTGGATGCCGATGCCGATTTCGATTTCGTCGTCGGCGAGTTCGAAGCTCGGCACGCCGGAATGCGGCACGATGCAGCCCGAGAGCGCCACGCCCATGGTGCGTACGTTGCGGGCGACCGTTTCCGCAACACCCATGACGGCGTCGAGGGAGTCGCCCCGGACGGCGGCGGCGCCGGCGATCTTTTCCACCAGCACGGTCCCGCCTACGCCGCGGCGTCCGGCCGTGTACAGGGAGTCCTCTACGGCGACGTCGTCGTTCACGAGGACGGTGCGGACGCTGATGCCTTCGGCCTGCGAGAGCTCGGCGGCCGTTTCGAAGTTCAGGACGTCGCCGGTGTAGTTCTTCACGATGTGCACGACGCCGGCCCCCGAGTCCACTGCTTCGGTCGCCGGGATGATTTGCTCGGGTGTGGGCGAGGTGAACACGGCGCCCGGCACCGCGGCGTCGAGCATGCCGTGCCCGACAAAACCGGCGTGCAGGGGTTCGTGCCCGCTTCCGCCGCCCGATACCAGCGCCACTTTGCCGGCTACCGGGGCACCCTTGCGGACGACGTATGCAGGATTGGCGTGGACTTCCAGGATGTCGGCATGGGCCAGGCCGAAGCCATCGAGGGACTCGTCCACCACCGCGCGTGGATCGTTGATGAGCTTCTTCATGGCTGCTCCTGGCACGAATCGGGTAGTTTGTTTTGACCCTACTACCCGCCCGGCGGCCGTGGTAGGTCCTGCAGCGGGCCCGGGCGTGCGGGCCCCCGGCACGCCCCGGCCGGCCTTCCGAAGGCTGCTAGAGGAACTTGATCATGCGGGTGTTGCCCAAGGTGTTGGGCTTCACCCGGGCCAGGTCCAGGAACTCGGCCACGCCTTCGTCATGCGAGCGCAGGAGTTCGGAGTAGACCTCCGGATCCACCGCGGACTGGTCCGCCATGACCTCGAAGCCGTGCCGCTTGAAGAAGTCCACCTCGAAGGTCAGGCAGAACACCCGGGAAACCCCGAGGGCCTTTGCGTCTTCAAGGAGCTGCTGCACCAGAACGTGCCCCACTCCCTTGCCGCGCCAGTCGGCAGCCGCGGCGAGCGTGCGGACTTCGGCCAGATCCTCCCACATGACGTGCAGGGCACCGCAGCCGATGACGTCGCCGTCGGACGACTCCGCGATCCGGAACTCCTGCAGGCTCTCGTAGTACGCCACCGTTTCCTTGGCCATCAGGATGCGTTGCGCCGCGAGGGGCGCCACCAGCTTCTTGATCGCGGCGACGTCGCCGGTGCGGGCTGGGCGGATGCTGATCGTTGGAGTCACAGCCCCCATCCTATGTCCCGCGCACCCCGGCCTGGCCGGCACGTTTTCCCGCGCCGGCCAGGCCTTCCCCATGTCGGCCGGGCCTCCCCGCCCGGCCATGTCCCGGCAGCCGTCCCCACAGCCGCCAAGACAGGCTTTTCGGCCCGGGCTACAGGCCCAGGTCCTCCGGCAGCCCGACGTCTTCGCCGAGGACCTGCCGTGCCAGGAAGTGTTCCACCACGCCGTACCAGACCTTTGCATGCTGCGGCTGGAGCACCCAGTGGTTCTCGTCCGGGAAGTACAGGAAGCGGTGCTGTGTCTCCCCGTTTTCGCCGGCGGGCAGGCCCGAGCCGGACAGCAGCTCGTACCAGAGCCGCAGCCCTTCGCCGATCGGCACCCGGTAGTCCTTGTCCCCATGGATCACGAGCATGGGCGTGGAAATGTTCCCCAAGTGCAGGTGCGGGGAATTCTCCAGCGCCATCTCCGGGGTCATTTCCTTGAGCCAGTACTGTGAAGCGTCCGTGGTGGGGCCGAACTGGTCCAGTGCCCAGAGGCTCGCGTGCGTGACGATCGCCTTGAAGCGGTCGGTGTGGCCGGCCACCCAGTTGGCCATGTACCCGCCGAAGGAGCCGCCCATGGCCGCGGTGCGGGTTTCGTCGATGTCGGGACGGGCCACTGCCGCGTCGGTAACGGCCATCAGGTCCGCGAACGGCGCCTTGCCCCAGTTGCCCCAACCGCGCTGGATGTAGTCCTGCCCGTAGCCGGTGGATAGGGCCGGATCCGGCAACAGCACGGCGTAGCCCTTGGCGACCAGCAGCCACGGGTTCCAGCGCCAGGTCCAGGCATTCCAGGAACCGAGCGGGCCGCCGTGGATCCACAGCAGCAGCGGGGCGGGGTTCTGCGCGGATGCACCCTCGGGCAGCGCCAGATAGGCGGGCACCCGGGAGCCGTCGGCCGCCGTCGTTTCGATCCGTTCAAGCGAGCCCTTGACGGCGGGCCTTTCGGCCGGAGCGGGAAGCCGCACGACGCCGCCGCCCGCCAGGTCGATCCGGACAGCCTCGGCGGGGAAGCCGTAGGAACTGCGCAACGCATACGCGGCGCTCCCGTCCGGCGAGGCAACGACGTCGGTGTACGCCGCGGCGTCCGGCGTCACCCGCGAGACCGCACCGCTCGTGACGTCGATGCGGAAGACCGGCGTCGCGCCGTCCTCGTCGGCGGTCGCCAGGAGGGATTTTCCGTCGGGCAGCCAGGCGGCCGGCGTCGCCCAGCGGTCCCATTCCGGCGCCAGCGGCTCGAGTCCGGCACCCGCGCCGCTCCCGACGTCGAGCAGGTGCAGCAATACCCGCGGCGCCTGCAGCGGCGTGCTGTCGCTTTCGCTGACGACGGCGAGCGTCCGGCCGTCCGGGCTCACCGGTCCGGGGAAGTAGCTCATTCCTTCACGGTCCAGGATGACCTTGAGGTTGCCTGTGGCGACGTCGACGGCGGCCAGGACATAGCG
>Ga0105246_10001708_pt1 | contig 13111 bp, 9 predicted proteins | sample KBSM64metaG_FD_99694 | JGI IMG/M metagenome (GOLD analysis project Ga0105246, IMG submission 99694) | Miscanthus rhizosphere microbial communities from Kellogg Biological Station, Michigan, USA - KBS M6-4 metaG | ecosystem: Host-associated > Plants > Roots > Rhizosphere > Soil | place: Michigan...
TATTGCCTCCTATTGATTACTAACCTGTTATTCCAGCGGTGCCACAAACGGCGATTCCCGAGCCACCGAACGCCTACCGCCGCGTTTTTGGCCATATAGTTGCCTCATCTTACGCGCACCATAACCTGCACCACGAGATCCATTGACCTCCCTCTGAACGCTTCGTTTAATAAACTCGCGGCCTGCATCAGTAAGTTCAAATTTAGTTGATCCATCACCAATATTACCAGTAATAGTATACGCATTTGGAGTTCCCGCAAAGAAGATAGCAAGAATCTTGCGCGCGACCTCTTCATTCGCATGCTGCAACTCACCTGAAATATTGGTTTCGATACGGTCATAGAAATCATCGTTGACTTTCTCTCGCTTAACCTTCTTCATGATATCGGCATCAGCCGTCCTATCACGATACCCACCAGGTCCGTCTGAAAAACTTGTGCCCTGACTAACGCGTGAATCCCATGCTGCTCCGAAGTGACGACCCATAAGATACTGAGGTATAAGCCTATCTGCGGAACTGTCTACCGACATACCAGGAATAGGAACAACAATACGATGACCCTTTACGTCCATAAGTCCTTGCGGCTGATAGTAACCAGTACTAGAGTCGGGCGACACTACTGGAGTACCTCGGCGGGCACCGCCAACTCGCCATGCAATGTTTACGTCATCAGAACCCGCACCAGTCCATGTAGGCCGACCAAGCCCATTAACGGCAGCCATAGATGACGCACGAACGACGGCATTAATACCGACTGTCCAAGGACGATTTGCAGCGGCATTTGCAGCACTCATCGCCTGGCTAAAGTTCGTCACAATACCGAGGCCCGGATAGCGCTCTTGCATAGGAACATCCGAACGAATAGTGCCGTGGAAAATATCAACATTAGGATTTTTATCCATTCCGCCTTCAAGCTGTCTAAGATAGTGACGGGAGAGGCCGCGCATATCTGCATCTTGTCGCACAATAGCAACATCTGCATCAAACGGTATATCGCCGGCTTGAATCCGCTTATGTACTGCAATGAGAGCCGTATTCAAAAGATCACGTGCAACATATCCAATAACACCACCCGTCTTCTTTACTTCCTCGCCATTGTACTCACGAGTCATTGTTGCAATATGCAACCCCGGGAAGTCACGACGTGCACGCTCGATTTCCTGGAATGTCTTATCAATCTTTGCACGTTTCGCAGGATCGTTGCCCACCGTATCAATCCAGTTTACATTTAGCAGAATAGCGTTGTGCTGTAGCTGCTCAGCATCCTGTTGAGCATATAAGGAAAGAGTCTTGTAGATATTATCGCTCTCGCTTGCCGCAGCCACTGGAATAGTAGTGATTGTACGCAACCCAGCAGGAAGCGACTGAAGCTCTGCTGAGTTCTGAATATCACTATCAATACGCCGCATATAATCAGCGCCTTCAGAGTTTTCAAGCTCTTGAGCAAACCACTCAAGTTCCTCGCCGAGAACGAGTTGACCTGTTGGATTGGCCTCGAGCCTTGGCGATATGGTATCGGCACCCTCAGGTCGACCATATTCACCATTAGCCCTCTGCCTATAACTGTTATAGCCGCCTGTCTCGATTGGCTGCTCTTCAACACGACGACGCGATAAAGCTTCGAGCGGTCGGCGATGTACAATTGCAGGCCCACCAAACCCCTCAACTTCAAGTGCTTGACCCGGTATCTCGTGTGTAATCACTGGTGGCGTCAACTTCACATGAGGAACATAGTGCTGTGTCGGTACACTAATCTTATCCGGAATCTCATGGAGTGAGTTACTCCCAACTTCCGTGGCTAATGGTGCAATATGTGTCACCCCGCCAACCTCTCCACGGACCTCAACAACTTCAGCATATGCACCATTAAATTCTACTTGACCGCCCTTACCTATCGAGAAAAACTTCCGTGAAGGATCGTCCTTGGGAATGTTAATCTCCCCATTTGGCTTGACATCGACAAAGTAAACATGTGTCTGTGTGTCACGAGATGCTGACACGGCGAGTTTCAGTTTGCCATCATGCGCAGCTTGCGCCCACGAAACATGACTACTCCCATGGAACGATCCCCCAGCGGTCATGTGAGAGACACTCATTTGGATAGTGCTACCGTCTTTCCCTAAGCCTTTATCTCCTTCACCCGCCCACCACAGACGCCTCTCGTTGCTGTCTGGAGTGCTAGTATTATTATCATATGGAAAGTCCCGCGTTACATGTGTTAGATGGTCAGAGTGTGATGTGTTATATTGCTCAACCGACACGTTCTGACTAACAATTTGGTCCTTACCCGCCACCGTACCACCAGTATCTATGGCACTGATGTGATGCTCGTTAAGTAACTGAAGGCTCTCTGGGCTTAAGGAGCCATTTTTCTCTAGCGTCAAACCTTCTACCGGGGTGAAATCCTTCGGCCCATCAACAGTAATCGTACCATTTGAGGCAATGACCGCATGGTAGTTCGATGGCAGCTCAAGCGCATGTTGATAGTCGCCCATTGGATACGAGTCATACGTTGCTGATGGCGCAATACGCTCAACATGCGCGCCAGACCCATGACCAAAGATTGCTTCCCGTGCACCCTCAAGCGTAGTTTGACGCCCATGCTCAGGTGGCGACCCACCATGAACTAGATGCTCCGCGAGGCCATTATAGCTTGGGCTAGCAAAGGCCAACGCTTCCTGTGCACCGAAACCAATGAGCGCACTTGTAAGAGCCCCGGCAGCCGCAGCGTTCCGCATGCGACGATGACGAATTTTACGGAGAGCGGCATCCTTACTACTAATATCGGCGTCAAGCTCTGCTACTGCATTTGTGTAACCACTCAATGCTTCGTCAGCAGACTGACCTGGCGTAATATTAGATCGGTCACGAAAATCCTGCGGCAAACTATCTAGATGATGAGACAGGCGAACTTTCGCAGATCCTATTGCTTTAGCAATATCGCGCCGCTCCTCGGGTATCTTTACAGGATCCGAATAGCGAATGAGGTCAATGCCTCGCTTATTGGATACGCGCCTACGGGCCTCTACCATAGCAATCGCCTCGTATGCAGATTGGACCTCCTCAGGAGTTGGGGTTGTACCCTCGCCAAGCATTGAATTCAGCTGAGTAATCAACGTAGTGGCATCCGCCGTTTCATAAAGCACATCGTCAAATTCGCTCCTACGCCCGCTGCCTTCATGACGTTTGCCCTGCGCCATCTCACGTGAGTGTAGCGCATATTCTTGCTTAACACGCGCACCCTCCCGTAGCCCAGCAAATACCCCCCCAAGCACGCCCGGCGCCAAAGTTACACCAGCGGCACGTAGAACAGTACCACGGCCAACACGCGCTACGCCAAGCGCCACAGCTGCGGCCACGCTAATAGTCTCAGGGCTGATCCAGGTAGTATACTTCGACTGCTGCAAACGCTCGATCATCTTCTCTGTTTTATTAAGTTTCGCTTCGGATCGAACATTAGAACGTGCCTCACCTGTGAATATCTTCAGACGATCGAGCGCGGCCTCGTGATCATCCATAGCCTTTATCTGCTCACCAATGGCAAATAAGTTATTTATGCGTACACGCCCTTCACCAATAAGCTCTTGATTGCCATCCTCAGGAAGTTGCTCAAGTATACGGCCCCATTCTTCAGTGAGTGCCTCTTTGTCGGTGATCTCCCCACTAACGTACCGCCTTAGCAGGTCTTTGGCGGCACGTCCAAATGGGCTATCAGCCTCTAATTCTTTCCGTTTTTCCCCAGCATCCTCGTCGTATTCAATTTGCATACGCTCAATTGTTGCAAGTTGTGCTCGCTCGCGCGCCACAAGATCTGCCGACTCCAGAGCCATAGCATCACCTGCTTGCTCAATCTTAGCGAGCTCTTCCCGCTTATACTTTTCGAGGTAATAGGCGCCAGCAAGACCATTCTCACCCTTCCACATATTCCGGAGGAATCGTTTCATCTTGCCACCCTGGGCAAGCTCGTTACGACGACGCGCTTCAGCCGCATCGCGAGCCGCAGCAATTGCATCATATGTCTGATCGACGAAACCAAGCACAAGAGGCTCATGTTGCTCTGGGGTTGGCGGCTGATTGGGAGAAGCTGATGTAGGTGCAGCTATATCAGGGTTAGTGGAAGGCGTTGCATCTCGCGAAGACCCCGCGCCTGATGTATCCATATTTGACGTACTGATGGTGTCGCCCGACTCATCTACAGCACCAGGAGTATCTCTATCAGCTAATCCATCTCGAATCTGATCGGCATTTGCTACAATATCGCGTAGCTGCGAACCGGGTGCATATTGACCGCCTACTTTTTTACCAAGCGCTGTAGCGCCAGCCCCATAATGCACTTGGTCCGCCGAGTTTACCGCTAGTTGACCATCAAGTAAATCAGATACTTGATTTGCAAGATCGCGATTTGACGTCCTATTATTGCCATCGGTCGTATTCACAGCCGCAGCTTCAAGGGCCGCTAGCTCTGTTTCAGCGTCTCGAACAAATGCGTCAATATCTTGATTGCTCATATTGTAGCTAACGTTAAACCCTAGAAGATCAGAAAGTGCAGACCGCTTATCTGCATATGTTGCCTTGCTACCCACTGCTCCAAGAATCGCTCGCAGTTCATCAGCTCGCCCCGCACCCCCATGTCGGTGTTCAAGGGCATCATGGGCAGAAGAAGCAAGAGTACGTAATTCAAGATTATTAGTGGCATATTTATCAAGATGATCAAATAGCCCGCTATCACTCATTGCAGTGCGCAGATTAGCCATTGGCGTATCAGAATCTTTAACGGTGTCCCATGTAGCGGCAAGCATAGCGAGTTGCTCGTCGCCCAATGCACCCAAACGAAGGCGTTGGCGTTCATTCTCGGCGTTTGGAGAAGCATTCAGATCTTGAGTATTAATATTGACACTCATGCTTACTGACTATCCGTTCGCAGTACTCGTTCCTAAGTATAAATCGCGGAAACGCAGCATCGTCTCTGTGGTGATCCGCTGTACATCGATGCCACTCGTAGCAACATATTGCTGAATTTCTTCTTCCGGCGCTTCACGATCAAGAAGCTCATTAAGGCCATCAACCTTATCCTCTGGTAAAGCCTCAATCACAGCCCTATCAATCTGATCCATAAGTTGCGATCCTAAATCAGACTCAAGTTGAGCTTTTACCTCATCATCAACCTGCTGACCCCACGCTTTAGTACTCAGCATTTCCTTAATGAATGTCGTAAATGGATCATTCACGTCGTTTCCCCTTCTGTTTGCTTTTTAACGATGCCCCTCAGGCATAACCTAAAGACAGCATACCATAACCGGTATGCTGTCACAAGCTATAAATTATTGAATGTTAGCTAGGAGTTCGCTTAACAAGCTCCCGTGTAAAGAACTCGATAATATCACCCTCCTCCACTACAAGTTTCTTATTAGTCTTGAGACTCAGCCCACACATTTCGCCTTCAAATACTTCTTTAGCCTCTTGCTGCTGACGCTGAACACTCATGACTTCAACTTCAGCAACCTTTTCACCGTCGTGAGTAATACGCGCAAGAACATTTGCGACCACCTTGCCTTTAGTTACTTCACCGCCACAGATGACTTCGTCGCGAGTCGTACGAAAGACGCCTTTCACCTTAAGAGTACCAATTTCAGTCTCAACCACCTCTGGTGCCAACATCTGTTCCATGCTTTGGCGCGCATCGTCAAGAAGTTCATATATTACACGATAAAGACGTATCTGTACTTTATCTCGCATCGCAAGGCGCTTTACAGCAGGTGGAAGATCAATGTTAAATCCATAGATAACCGCATTTGAGCTTTCCGCCAAACGAACATCACTTTCACTCACACCACCAACGCCACTACCGATAATCCTTAGACTAATCTGGCCTTTAGTATCGACAAGTCGCAAGCTGTCCATGACAGAAGTTAATGACCCCTGTACATCCGCTTTCACAATAACGTTCATGTCCTGTACGTCGTGTTTCTGTGTCATCATCTTCAAGAGATCAGCACCTGTCACATTCGTGCTTGCAGCATTACGCTCAGCTTCAATGCGCGCACGTTCAACCATAAAACGAGCTTCTTTTTCACTCTTTACAATCGTAAAGACATCGCCAAACTGTGGAAGGTCCTTAAAACCAGTCACCGTTGCAGGCGTTGATGGGCCAGCGTCTTTTAGGGTTCTCCCTGCAAAATCGAGAAGCGTACGTACTTTGCCATAGGCAGTCCCCGCTACAAGGAAGTGACCTGGCTTAAGAAACCCCTGCTCAACAAGAAGGTTAACAACAGATCCCTTCCCCTTCTCCATATGCGCTTCAATCACAAGACCTTCTGCAGGCACATCAACATCAGCCTTTAGCTCCTCCATATCCGCAACAAGCAGAACGGTATCAAGCAACTTATCGACATTTTCGTTCTGCTTCGCACTGATAGGCACCATAATTGTGTCGCCACCCCACTCTTCAGGGTTAAGTTGATGCTCGGTTGCAAGCTGTGCCATAACACGCTCTGGGTTAGCGCCTTCTTTGTCCATTTTGTTAATAGCGATCACAATACGCGCGTTTGCGCTACGAGCAAAACGAATCGCTTCAATAGTCTGTGGCATTACGCCGTCATCTGCCGCAACAACGATTACTACAACATCGGTAAGTGCCGCTCCATGCTGACGGAGTGCCGCAAATGCTTCATGCCCAGGTGTATCGAGCAAAGTAATTGTTCGGCCGTTATACGTAGCCTGGTATGCACTAATATGCTGCGTGATACCACCCGCTTCACCAGTCGCAGTTTTGGTTCCTAAAATCGTATCAAGCAAAGTCGTTTTACCATGGTCAACATGACCCATTACGGCTACAATCGGCGGGCGTTCAATCGCCTTGTCTGATGGCACGTGCAAGCGCTGTGCAGTTATTGGCTGCTCATTTTCTTTACGCTTCAACTCGACCTCAAGGCCAAGCTCTTCAACAATAATCTGCGCAGTCTCAAAATCAATACGCTGGTTAATTGTTGCGACGATACCGTTCTTAAACAATTCTCCGACAAGCTGCGTAACAGGCAGGTTAAGGGTTTCAGCGAGCTCGCCTACCGTTACTGAGTCGGCGATAACCAAAATCTTCTTCTCCTGGCTGCTCATCTGTATGTCCTTCCTGCCGGCAGCTTGCCGGATCAATTATCCACGAATAGTCATGGGTCTATTTTTTAGGTTTTTTGTCCGTAAGGCTAAGGCTAATCTTACGACTATCCTTATCGATATCAAGGATTACGAACTCTTTGCGCTCGTTCAAAGTAAATACCTTCTCAGGATCGACGTCGTTGCCGTTGCCAAGCTCACTCACGTGAACAAGTGCTTCAACTGCTGGGCTAATCTGTACGAATGCGCCGAAAGGCGTGATGCGAGTCACAGTACCTTCAACTTTATCGCCCTTATTAAACTTTTCAACTTCATCAAGCCAAGGGTCCTTAGTAAGCTGCTTCATACTAAGGCTAAGGCGTTCTTTATCGATTGAGATGATCTTAGTTTCTATTGTCTGGCCAACCTTTACGTAGTCAGCAGGGTTATTCACACGCTCCCAGCTAATTTCTGAGATGTGTACCAAACCTTCAATACCATCAACGTTTACGAATGCACCGAAGTCTACAACACCAGTTACAACACCAGTTACAGTGTCACCAACCTTGAGTTTCTCAAAGCGCTCTGCGAGGCCATCCTTGATTGCTTCTTTCTCAGAGAAGATAAGTTTGTTTGCCTTGCGGTCACAGTCGAGGATACGTACGCGAAGTACTTGGCCTACAAGTGCGTTAAGACGGGCAAGGATCTCATCTTTATCAGCACTACCAACACGTGGGTAGTGTTCTGCTGAAAGTTGTGAAACGGGGAGAAAACCGCGAACTCCTTCGTATTCTACAAGCATACCACCGCGGTTTGCGTCATAAGGCGTAACATCAATGATTTCACCTGCGTCCATCTTAGCTTGAACTTCCTCCCAACCACGATCCTTAGCAGCCTTACGGAGGCTGAGAAGGCTGTAGCCGTTATCAAGCTCGGTATCAACAACACTTGCGGTCACTTCGTCACCTTCGTTGAGCTGACGACTGAAACCAACTTCACGGCGTGGTACAAAACCAACACCTTGTGCACCTAAATCAATTAATACTTCGTGTTTACGAACACTTAATACGCGACCTGTAGTGACTTCACCAGCAACGAGTTGTTTAACATTCTCGCCGGCAAGGAGATCATCCATTGAAATTGTGGCTTTTGCCATATAAGTTTATTAGTCGAGAGAGCTCTCTACTGAGACTCTTTCGCTAAAACTCCTCTGTTAAATTTAATATTTCTTGGCGCATCATAAAAATACTTGCCTAGATCATATCTATTGTACACGGTTTTACAGAGAAAGTCTAGATAAGACGTCGGGAGCGCGTGTACGATACAACAGAGGCGACGAGTAGCGCCGCTCCAAGTGTCGAGAACACCACTTGTTCAGGTCCTGTTTTTGGCAGTGCAGTGGCCGAAGACGCTGAATCCGAATTACTCGTTGACGAGGAGCTCGTGCTTGAAGTATCTGACTTCTTGGCATCACCCTTTGATTGAGAATCAAGTGCAGTCTTCAACTTGTCGTCACTTGACGTAGATGGCTTCGCTGGCGCAGACGAGCCGCTATCTGCGATATCTTTATTATCTTTACTCGGCGTTGCCGGCTTCGTTGTTGTCGTGTTATCTGTTGCCTGTATGTGTCGGACAACGTAAACACCGCCAGCCAAAAGCCCTGCTAATACCGCTCCCACCAGCACAAATCCGAGTACGCTCCCTTGTTCGATTCGTCGTGCCATAATTCCACTTCCTCTTTCTTACTTCTTTCATTCTAACCCTTTAAAACAAATGGTGCAACCTTGCACGCATATGCTACTATAGGCATATGATTGTAGTAATCGATACCGGTGGGACAAAAACGCTCATTTCCTCGTTTGGACGGAACGGCAAAATGGGCGAATCGACAAAACTTCCTACGCCTTCAAACCCAAAAGAGTACGTGCAGCAAGTTAAAAACGTGGTCCGCAGCACCTATAACCATGATAAAGTCGAGGTAATAGTACTCGCACTACCAGGTATTATAAAAGATGGTGTTGCCATCTGGTGCAATTCACTTGGATGGAGCAACTTTAACGCCGTTAAAGAATTCCACGATCTCTTGCCAGGCGTACCCGTTCTCGTAGAGAATGATGCGAACCTTGCCGGTCTCGCCGAAACTCGTGCGCTCAACCCCGTGCCCGTCTCATCACTTTATGTCACTATTAGTACAGGTATCGGCAGCGGCATCTGCACCAATGGCAATATCGACCAGGGACTACGCTTAAGCGAGGCCGGACGAACGCTTGTAGAGTATGACGGACGTATTCAGTCGTGGGAGAATTTTGCCTCTGGACACGCTATCGTTAAAGTCTATAAAAAATTTGCACGCGACATACACAGTAAGCGCACGTGGAATCAAATCGCAGATAGAATTTCCCGTGGATTTCTTGCCATTATACCTACCGTGCAACCAGACGTGATTATCATCGGCGGCAGTGTAGGCACGTACTTCGATCGGTTTGGCGAACAACTCGAAGCCATCCTTGTTGAGCATCTCCCCCCTCACATTCCCTGCCCTCCAATTATCCAGGCACAACACCCTGAGGAAGCAGTCGTATATGGCTGTTATTATTATGGAAACGATTACCTCTCTCGTAAAAAATCTAAAAAGTAGCATCTCGACTGAGCCGCATTTACGTAGTCTCACCCTAAAAAAGGGTGAGCTATTTAGTTGGAACCATACCGCTTGTGTTATTACATATAATCCCAAAGCGGAAAGCGCCGACGCCTATCTACTCCACGAGTTCAGCCATGCGCTACTCCAACATCAAGAATATGCACACGATATTGATCTGTTAAAGATGGAGCGTGCGGCCTGGGATAGAGCGATAGTTGTAGCGAACGACTTTCATGTAAAGATTGAGGATAATCTTATCGAATCAGCCCTCGACACCTACCGTGACTGGCTTCATGAACGCTCTATCTGCCCTACCTGTAACGCAACAGGTATCGAGACAACCAAGCAACAATACGAATGTGTCAGTTGCCGCAGTAGCTGGCACGTAAATGAAGCAAAGGATTGCTCACTTCGTCGCTATAAAACTAAAAAACACCTCGCCTAGAGGTGTTTTTTAGTTTTAGATAGGGTAACTATCCAGCAATAGGGCTTGCCTGGGTAGTTTGGCTATCGTCATTTTGTGCTGTCTGGCTGTCCTCAGCCTTCTTGGTGCGACGTGAGATGCGGCCACCCTTAGCACCTGCAATGCGTGCAAGATCTGGGTTAGCAGCAAATCCGCCCGTGTGACCATTACTACCGCCCTTCGCGCCAATTTTAGCGTAAAAATTAGGATCCTTAGCTAAGTTCTTTTGTGCAGCCTTAAGGCCGCCAGCTTTTGTACCTGCCATTTGTAGGTTCTCCTCGCCCGGGAATATACCGAGCAAATTAAAAGGGTTCCGCCCTCCTACCTGCGGTAGATGGTTCGAAACCCTCGCTTATACCTCACATCTGAGATGTGTATAAGTCTATATTAGCACAAACAATTCAAAGTGTCAATGGTTACAAGCAAAGTAATTATGGTATAAAAAGTATTGCTCTTATGCATGCTGTGCGATATTATAGATATGCACCTGTTTGAACCTCGAAAAACTACGAGATTCACCACAAAAAGGTTCTCACGCCTGCGAGACGTGAGAAAGCAAAAAATAACCCGCCTGCGAGACGGGTTATTTTATTAGGAATGCTATGCTTTTCTATTCTATGCAGCTTTGGGTTACTCAGCCGAGTCAATCTCTTCTAGCCGCCACCAGAGGTGGACAGTTTTAATTCAGCATGGCACGCAGCGCTGCTTGATGGTGTGAAAAGCTATAGTACCCATAACTGCCGAGCTCAATTACCATACTTGGAATACCTTGTTTTGAGGCCGTCCAATCTTCATATGCGCCGGTAATATTATAATCAAACCCTCCGTTTAGGCTATACGTTGTATCGCTATAGCCAACCATAGATGCGTATTTAGCTGCATAGCCTGCAGAGTATCCGCCTGGGTCTCCCATCACCAAACTCCCCACTGCATGAAACGATAAGAGCAATCGTGGCTGCCAACTAGTAGTAAGACTTGCAAGTGCCCGCGCCTCGGGCTCCGAAAGTGGCTCAGAGCCCCCTCCCCCTGCATGATATCCATCCGTATCATTAATATCCTTCACCCACCCATCTGTTGGGAAGTTGCGATTCAAATTAACCCCATGAGCATTCGTCCGAGTATTTGCAGCTACTCCATCAGGGTTAATAGTCGGAACAACAACTACCCTCTTGCCACTATACAAACTCGGATTTGCTTCTAAATCATCCGTCCAGGCTCGCATAAGTCCACTTGAACTTGGCTCATTGCCATGAATTGCACCAACATACATAGTAACCGGACCTCCTGTACCAAATGCATATGCGACCAAGGCTCGACCATGCACTGAGTAACCATACGTCAAGGTTGTATGACAAATAGTGCGTGATGTATATGACCAATCCGCGACAGAGGCAATATCATAGCTACTTAGTAGGCCCTTAGCAACACTAAGAGTAAACGGTACACATAAACCCGCACTCAATGTATATATGATTTGATTGCCACTTCTTGTTATCTGCGCGTTAACTCCTGATATCACCACAAGCTTACTTATATCCTGAGAGTCTGACAATTGCTGGTCAAATGTAACGACAACATGTGCATTTGTTGCAACACCCGAACTACCGACAGACACGTTAGTGACTTTTGGGCCACCTGAAGTATGAAATGCCACGATATATGGCTCAACCAGCGAACTTCCATCAGCGGCCTCAAGATTCGTAATCTTTAATATGTAAGCTTTTTCTCGTAGTAACTCACCGGCAAGTTTAATGGTGATGACTTTACCTTTTACGACTGTAGTTGTACCCGTAGCACTGACTGCACCCTCCTGTGTAAGAATTGCAATCGCGCTCTTCAGAGGCTTATCGGCAGTGAACGTAAATTCCATGGGCTTAGCATAGACTGTGTCACCGCCTCCTACGGATCCATTTACTATCGTAGTTGCGGTAAGGGTCGTAATCATCGCCTTGAGCACAGCTGATGGAGCCTCAGACCTAAACGATCGTAACACCTCAATCTGATACTGCCTACCTTGTAGGAGCGCAAGCGGGGCTAGGCCACATGATAATAACGCCTTACCTAAAACCGCCTGACACGGTGCTATCTCTTTACCAACCTGAACATGATACGTATATAGCACATCAGGGGTATCAAGCTTTAGCTCAAGAGTACGCATAGCCGGTATGGGGCTATCGGTATTCAAACTGACACTAGGAACGTTACTCGTTACCACCATTATACGTTGCTGAAATAGCCAGCCCCCAAACGGAGATAACGCTACCGTAGTACGCCCAGCATTGAAGTTTTTTACTGGCTCTATGCAAGTGTGCGTTGATAGTAAACGGATGCTCCCTATCTGCAGGCCACCCTCAGTCGACACCGAAAACTTCGTACCGTCCACCGTTTTCTGGACTCCTGGCAAAAACGTAGGCCACACAATACATGTACGCTCAGATGCATACGACAATGCGAGTGGCCTGGGAATAATCCAAAGTACAATATATACGAGGAGGCTTACAGCTACAAGAGCAATGACCCAGGTGCGCGGATTCCGTAATCGCACCCAAGTTTTAATAAGATTGATGTATTTATATATCAATCTACCCCTCTAATACTACCGACGAACAGCAACAGCTAGTTCAGCATCGATATATTCCACAGAAATTTTCATTTTACCACCTCGTTTTTATTTATACACACTAATTATGTAATAAGTATACTACTCGCATTTTGGCTAAGCAATAGAATTTTGGTTAATAATTTCAGACAAAGACAAAACCCCTGGTATTCCCAGGGGTTATTGTATAATTCGGCGCCGTGCTAGTTTCCCACTTGTGGCAGTATAATCGCCGCTGATGAGCTTAACTTCTGTGTTCGGAATGGGAACAGGTGTTTCCTCATCGCCATGGGCACCGAAATAAGGCTTTGCTCCTCA
>Ga0105246_10001709_pt1 | contig 13107 bp, 9 predicted proteins | sample KBSM64metaG_FD_99694 | JGI IMG/M metagenome (GOLD analysis project Ga0105246, IMG submission 99694) | Miscanthus rhizosphere microbial communities from Kellogg Biological Station, Michigan, USA - KBS M6-4 metaG | ecosystem: Host-associated > Plants > Roots > Rhizosphere > Soil | place: Michigan...
AGGCCACATCCTTCCGGCTGAAGTGCATCATGCCTATCAGCAGAATGATGATTCCTAATCCTGCACCCATCCCTGCGTAAAGGTACGCGTTAGGAGCACTCCACGCCATCTGTGCCCAAGCCAGTGGAAATTGTGGAGAGATCATGAGTGAGAACATACCGGTGATGGCAAGAATAATGCCGAATGTAACCGGTAGCGCCTGATTTCTGGATACTAACGTTAACCATAACTCAACAGATAACACCGGCAGGGCGCCAGCTAACGGCATAAGTCCCAGCTTCAGAGCCTGCCCCCAAGGGATATCCTTGGCATCGAAACCAAGTACAAGCCCAAGACCTACAATACCTGCTGTCAACAACAAACAGGAAATGATGAGCAGGAGACAAGCCAGCAAGAACTTAGCCAGATAAACCGCAGGTCTGGGAATAGGCAGTGCAAGCAATTGCTTCCACGAGCCTTGCTCATGCTCAATGCCGGCGATCATCGAACTCAGAATGGTCGCGCCCAGCATTAAAGCGAGTGGCACAAAAACAATCACGTTACCCAGCAGTCCTCCCCACAAATTATCGGCATACTGCTCTTTCAGATAATCCAGCCGTAATCCGAAATTCAAAGCCTGCATGGCCGTTAACCCAATTGGCGCGAGAAAAACCAGAAACCAGATACCTTTGCCACGGATTTTAAGCCAGTCGGCTGATAATGCACGTCCTGTCATAGGGAAGCCCCCTCGCCAATGACACGCATGAAGAGATCCTCCAAAGACTGTCTCTGTTCCTCGACCCGATATACATCGTGGTCCTGTTCAATCAAACGACGTACCAGCAGAGCAACTGCGCTGTTATCCATGTAGGGGAAGGTAAGCTCGGCACCTTGTCTCTGACCAAATTGTCCCTGCTCACGAGCAAGCTTCATGGCTGCCTCCGGTTCCGATACCGTGAGCCTGATTGAGCTGCCTGTCTGACTGTGCAGACTCGCCATCGTATCCTGCATCACCATTTTTCCATCTCGTATGATGCCGACACGGCTCGCCATCTGCTCCACTTCACTCAGCAAGTGACTGGATACAAGAACGGTGATGCCATGCTCCAGCGGCATGCGTTTGATAAGTTCCCGAATCTCCTGAATACCTGCGGGGTCAAGTCCGTTGGTTGGCTCATCCAGAATAAGTAGTTCCGGGTCGCCTAATAACGCGCTGGCAATGCCCAAACGCTGTTTCATCCCAAGGGAATACCCTTTTACATTTCGTTTAGCATCTTTCGTCAGATCAACAATAGATAACACTTCCGCAATTCTTGACTTGGGTACATTGATAATGCGGCGTAGCACCTCAAGATTTTCTACCGCATTCAAATGACCATAATAGGAGGGGTACTCCACCAGGGAACCTACGCGACGTAAAATGTCCATACGTTCCTTCCGAATATCTTTGTCGAAAACCCGGATGACACCTTTGGTCGGTTTGATCAATCCAAGAAGCATACGGATCGTTGTTGTTTTACCGGCCCCGTTGGGACCAAGGAAGCCGTAGATATCTCCCTTTTTAATATGAAGGTCAAGTTCACGAACCGCCGCGCGGTCCTTGTATGTTTTCCATAAATTCGCTGTTTGAATAATATTTTCGCTCATTCATTATCACCTCGGAACTATCGTAACCCTCCAAGGTTAAAGCAAGCGTACGTCCAAGTTTAAGTTTAGTTTAAAAAGAAACCTCTGCTTCCTGGGGCTTAAAGTTCCAGTTCGTCATCTTTTCCGCTGTACAGATAGGTTCGAACACCGCTATCTGAGCTATCCACTCGCTTCCGTAGCCCCATCTCACGAATCAGTAAATCTACGATAGACAAGCCAAGTCCTGTACCTTTCGTACCCGAATCCGGCTGAATCCCCGGCCCGTGATCCTCGATCACTACGGCAGTTTGGCCTTGTATCTGCTCGGTAGATATGCGAATAAACTTGCCGCTCGCCGCATGACGAACTACATTTTGGAACAGATTATCCAGCACACGTCTTAAGCCTTGCTCATCTACATCCCAAATTAACGGAGTTTCCGGTAGATCAATATCGATCTCGAACTCCTCTTTCTCCCACACCGGGTACCAGGAGGCTGCAGCTTCTCTAATCATCCGCAGCACATCTTTCCGCTCCAGCTTTAATGTGTACCTTCCACTAGCCAGCAGATTAAAAGAGAGCATATTATCGATCAATTCACCGAGATCTTGCATTTTGCCTTCCATACGGCTCAACGCATGAACACCTTGTTCACTGAGGTTTTCTTTGTGCAATGCATGCATGTGCCCTCGAATTACGGTCAATGGTGTTCTCAAATCATGCGATAATCCTGCAACTAACCGTTTACGTAGCTGTTCTTCTTCCCGCTCACGCTGGCGGCTGCCCGTTAACTGATGAACCATCTGGTTAAAGGACTCCTCCAAATGTCCAATCTCATCCGACCTTCGAACATCTACAGGAAGCGGTATACCCTCCTTACTCGGAGTGACCATTGCTGACTGCAAATGAATCAGCCTTTTGCGAATTTTAGCGAAGAATAAAACGGACATAATGATAAAGATCACAAACACAATCAGCATCACTGCCCCAAAATAGACAAATTCGAGTAGCCCGTTACTGGAGGACTTCTGGAGCATGTTACGAGGGATTTCTATGACCATAAACCCTTGTCCCTTATTTACATTCCCCCCACCAATAAAAGCTACAATGGTTAGAGGATCACGAAAATTTGCTTTTTTCATGAACTCTACCGTGTAATTTGCGGTCCATACTGCAGGAATTCGGGTCTCTTCCGTCTTGCCGGTTGGCAGAGGCCATTTCAACACAACATCTGTACTTGGAGCCTCCGGCTTCCCTGATGTCATGTCCAAAGGTTTGGATGACCTCGACTTCAACACCTTCGTCCCTTCTCCACCAAGCACCATTGTCGTTCTGCCTGTTGCGTCTACACGATACATGGCTGATTTGGGATACTTCTTCTGCAGCTCTTTCATTCGCGCATTAATAATTGAATCAGATGATCCATCCAGTTTTTTAGATTCAATTGCCCACAGGCTGGTGATTTGATCAGAGTCACCGTAAGGCGCATCTTCAACAGGATTTACATGATTGATAATTACAACGAAAACCGTAGCTACCACAGGGACCACAACAGGTACAAACAGTACAGCCGCCAAAATCAGAAGCATATATCTGGACATCAGAGATCGTCCAAACTTTATTTTGGGCCGCATAGGCCGTTCCTTGTTGCTTTCTCTGTTTTGTTCGGACTTTCTGGCCTTCCGTTCTTTCACCCACTTGATCATGGCTTCTTCACGCGGTAACCTACACCGCGCACGGTCTGAATAATAACCGGATTCGCCGGATCAAGCTCCAGCTTCTCGCGCAAATGCCGGATATGCACCATTAACGTTTTGTCCCCGTCCAGATAAGGCTCGTTCCAGACCGCTTCATAAATCTGTTCTTTGGTACGGATCATGCCCATATGCCGGAGCAAATAAGCGAAGATGTGGAATTGTTTGCCTGATAGTATAATCTCTTCTCCCGTCTGCTCATTGACGATCCGGTTATCTTGCTCATAGATCGACAGATGATCGAGCGTAAGAACGGCTTCACTGGATACCACCGTGCCTGCCTTCCGTAGCTGAACCTCGATTCGCGCAGCAAGCTCGTCCGGATGGAACGGTTTGGTCACATAATCATCGGCAAAATCAAGCCCATGCAGTTTGTCATCAATGGATGTTCTAGCCGAGAGCATGACGATGGGCACAGCAGGATGTTCTTTTTTTAAACGTTGCCCTACCGTAAACCCGTCAAGCCCCGGCAACATAACATCCAGTATGACCAGAGAACAGTCTAACGCAGCCTCAGCGGCACCTTCACCACTTCCAAGCCAGACAACCTCATACCCGCGCTCCTCCAGATCTTCCCTCACCCATGTTGCAATTTCCGTATCATCCTCGATGTATAACAGTTTAGTTTTCATCTATGTACTCGTTTCCTTTCCATCCTCTTTGGGTTAATGATATATCTGGGCAAAGTTGCTTATCTGTATTGATTTTAGTTTTGATATTGTGACTTTGATTTCGAAGTAGAGACGCTTTCTCGCTAGATTAAATGCAAACCCAACTGCACAAGCTACAATGTCTGTTACCTTGGCTTGATTGCCATCTCAAATTGATTCGTTGGAGTCAGCCTTCTCTTTTTATACCTTCATTATAACGCAATCTGCAGTTACGTAGTATGAGGCCACATGTTTCAATAATTACGATTTACATACTCTACGCACTTCCTGAATGTCTAATATTCTTTACTTTTTATACTTCATTTACATCTGACGGGAGGAACTTCACATGCTGCTCGAAGCTATATTTCATCAACCCAAACGGAACTGGGCTTATGCCTATGATCAGGATACAATCCGCTTGCGTCTGCGTGCCAAAAAGAATGATCTCACCGAGGTGTATGCTCTGACAGGAGACAAATATGCATGGGAAGAAACCCGAGATATGGTTCCTCTGACCAAATTCACGTCAGACACTATGTTTGACTACTATGAAGGGGAAGTGAAACCGCCATATCATCGATTGAAGTATGCTTTTCTGCTCAAAAGTGGCGATGAACAGATCTGGATGACCGAGACGGACTTCCAGGAAGAAGAGCCGGGGGATCCGGGCCGCATGTTCCAGTTCCCTTATATTCATGCCGGAGCTGTTTTCACACCCCCGGCGTGGGTGAAAGATGCCGTGTTTTATCAGATTTTCCCCGAGCGATTCGCAAATGGCGACGCTTCAATTAATCCCAAAGAAGTCGAACCTTGGGGCGGCGAACCTACGCCTTTCAACTTCTTTGGCGGTGACTTGCAAGGTGTGATCAATCATCTCGATTACATCAGTGAACTGGGTATCAACGCAATCTACTTTACTCCTATCTTTGAAGCTACAACCAATCATAAATATGATACCGAAGACTATCTTCGTGTAGACCGTCATTTCGGTGATGCAGATACAGTGAAACATTTGGTGAAGCTGTGCCATGAGCGTAGCATTCGTGTGCTGCTGGATGCGGTGTTCAATCATTCAGGCAAAACGTTCGCCCCCTTCCTCGACGTGCAAAAATACGGTTCCGATTCCAAATACAAAGACTGGTTCCATGTGCATGAATTCCCGCTGGACGTGAAGGATGGCATTCCGACCTATGAGACATTCGGCTTTGAACCCCATATGCCTAAGCTGAATACGGAGAATCCCGATGTGAAGGCCTACTTGCTGGAGGTAGCCGAGTATTGGATTAAAGAAGTAGGCACCGACGGCTGGCGCCTCGATGTAGCCGATGAAGTGGATGATGCCTTCTGGCGGGATTTCAGACGTGTCGTCAAGGCAGCCAACCCGGACGCCTACATTCTGGGCGAGATATGGAACGAATCTTCTGCCTGGCTGCAAGGTGATCAGTTCGATGCTGCGATGAACTATCCATTCACCGCAGCTGTAAATTCTTTCTTTGTGGAAGAAAAGATGCACGCCGAACAATTTGCCAATGCCATTGGGCGCCAGTTATCCCGCTACCCGCTCCAGGCGAGCGAGGTGGCGTTTAACCTACTGGATAGTCACGATACGCCTCGCCTGCTTACGCTATGCGAAGGGGATCAACGCAAGATGAGGCTGGCTGCCTTGTTCCAATTCACTTACATGGGGGCACCCTGCATCTATTATGGTGACGAGATTGGCCTCGACGGCGAACATGATCCGGGATGCCGTAAATGCATGGAATGGGATGAAACGAAGCAAGATCGGGAGTTACTCGGCTTTTATCAGAAGTTGATTGCTCTACGTCATGCGCATCCTGCACTGCGTGCAGAAGGCACGGTTCGTTTCCTGCAAGCTCAGGCAGGCGGTAGTCAGGTTGTGATGGAGCGCCAAAGTGCAGATGAGCGCATTCTGGTTCTGTTCAACCGTTCGGAGGAAACCGCCATCGTTGAACTGGATGCAGGAAGCCAGCCTTGGACTGAGCTGTTTGAAGGTAATCATCGCACCGCTCTGGACAACGGCGTGCTTGCAATCGAACTGCCTGCCTACGGCTATGCAGTTATGTGCACCGAAGTAGAGTAGAGCAGGGTGCATTGAAAAGGGCCTAAATAAAAACGTCTACCTCACCCTGTTGGACTGTTGATAGCAGATAAATAGCTTGGCTGATCTATCATCCCAAACCAAAATAAACTAAAACAAGCGTTCTGCAATCCTGAGCTATTCAGGTTGAAGTACGCTTGTTTTTTATAATTTATTCGTGTTATGTGGTGTAACGACCATACTATTTACTATCACTAGTCGATAAGCACCCCGAATCAATTCCTAATCCCATGACCCGGCAAGCTCTTATTACTTCTCATCCATTTCCGGTTGTACTCCCGGTGCTTCTGAATCTGTTTCTGATGTCTCTTCCGGCTCTGCCCGCTTCGCCTTAGGTTTCGCCAGCTTCTGCATCATCTTGCGGCCTGTAGGTGTCTGGGCCAGCCCACCCTGCGCTGTCTCGCGGTGACGGCTTGGCATGGCACTGCCTACCTCCAGCATAACGTCGATCACTTCGTCCGACGGAATGGCACTGCGTACGCCAGCGAGCGCCATATCAGCCGCAGCCAGTGCAGTAACGGCTCCGAGTCCGTTGCGCACAATACAAGGAATCTCTACAAGCCCGGCAACCGGATCACAGATGAGGCCCAGTGTATTTTTCAAAGCCAAGCCCACAGCATGCACAACCTGCTCCGGTGTTCCTCCACGAAGTTCCACCATGGCTCCGGCAGCCATGCCGATCGCAGAGCCAACCTCGGCCTGACAACCACCCTCAGCACCAGAAATAAATGAATTGTTGGCAATAACATAACCGATGGCTCCGGCGCAGAACAATCCATTCACCAGATGTTCATCCGTCCAACCGAAGCGTTCCTGCGAGCTAATAAACACACCCGGAATGATGCCGCAAGATCCTGCCGTTGGCGTAGCCACGATACGTCCCATGGAGGCATTCACCTCCGATACACACAGTGCATAGGCCATAGCAAGGGCAGAAGCATCACCAGAGCATGTCTCGCCTTGGCGAATGTATTCGGCCATCTTTTTCCCGTCTCCACCTGTCAGTCCGCTCCGCGAGGTTGTATCTTCTGTAAGTCCTTTACGAACCGCTTCCTTCATCACCTGGTAGTACTCCGACATCTGTTTCACCACGTCAGCTTCCGGTGTATTCGTCTCCTGCACCTGCTCTTCAATCATCAGCTGTGCAATCGTTTTGGACTCCGCAGTGCAGATGGTATTCAATTCATGCAAATGTTTAAACCGCATTAGGATCAACCCCTCTCTTCAGATCAATCACACGAATATTGAGCACATGATCCAGTGAACGCAATCTTTTCAAAATCTCTTCACTTGGCGGAGCATCCATCTCCATTGCAGTAAGCGCTTCACCATCACGGGCTTTCCGATCCACTTGCATATACCCGATGTTCACTCCGGAAGAGCTGATCGTTGAGGTTACGGATGCCAGAACACCTGCTTTATCCGCATGGCGCAAAACAAGTGTCGGGAACTCCCCGCTGATCTGTACACGAAAATCATTCAGTGCATGGACAGACACGCTGCCGCCACCGATAGATGCGCCTATTAATGAGCATTCCCGTTCGCCGTGCCACAATTCAATCTTAACTGTGTTCGGGTGAGGAGCTGGCAGACCACTGGTGTAAAATTCAACTTCCATACCTGCTTCAACTGCATACTGTTCTGCATCCGGTATACGCGGATCATCCGTAACGTAGCCCAGCAAACCTCCGATCAGAGCCAGATCGGTACCGTGTCCCTGATAGGTATCTGCAAATGAGCCGTATAATGTAAGCCGAGCTCGTTCCGGAGTGCACCCCAGCCACTGACGCGCAATTCGGCCCAGCCTTGCAGCACCCGCTGTATGTGAACTGGATGGCCCCGTCATCGACGGGCCAATAATCGAAAAAACATCTTTAAATCGCACCTTGTAACCCTCCAATTGGTTTCGTCATCGTTCTCCAGACAAGAAGACCACCATTATGTTCCTGATTTACTGAATGATGACATAAAAAAAGGACAGAAGAAGGCCGTTAGCCCTCTCTCTGTCCTTGATACCTGAGAGTTTCATGATCGCAGCACCGGTTAAAACAGATCAAGTACATTCACATACAAGTCTGTTCAACGTGCTAACCCATCATATTCCCCTTGGGTGGCGCTTCTTCCGCGCACTCTCCAGAGTTGCGTCCAACGACGGTACGTTTACCTGAGAGATTAACAGTTATGCCGGGTGCATAACCACTTGCTCCTTCGGTGCCTTAAGCGGACTTACTAAAGTACGGTTTCGCAGCATCTGTACGATGTAAATTACTGATCTGTACCGTATTGTATTTATTCAGCCCGCTCAGGTCTCTCCCGCTCGTTATCATTCGCTGTATTCTGTTCATTCATTATAAAAGTTAATCATACTGGCATGTATTCAATCATATACAGCGTAATATGCCGCACTGTATATGTCAACAAAAGTGACGTAATCATACGGACCTGTATTGTAAGATCTCTGGATAATGGAAAATAACGATTCAACAGGATTGCCAAGGCAGGTTTTACCTGGAAATAAAAGATTTATATTTTCTATATCTATATCTATAATTTCTATATTTATATGCATCCTCTGATCGTAATGTTCAGCGTTCCCCGCACTCGCATATTAGTCACCTTACTTCGAAAACTGTAGAGATTCAGCCCACGACTGTAGTTTTTCAGCTGTCCATGCTTCATTCTCTCCCATGATCGAGTACCGCAGCCCATCCTCCGTCCATGACAAATTACGAATCATCGACATATATGAGCCTTCTGTATCACGGACTGTTGTTATCTTCTCATCCGGCAGCAGCTTTTCATCAACATTTTCCTCAGGTGCTTTAAATACGGTTATACTGATCTCAGGCTTGTCATTCTTCACATAGTATAACGTTACCTCATCCCGGCTATGTTCACCCATGGAAGAAGTCATCTCAATTCTCGATAATTGCAGATCTCCCTCCGCGTATTGTAAGAATGGCTTTCCTACGGCCTTCTCTGCTTCTTCCATTGTAATCTCTTTGTTATTCATTACATCATTCATTTTTTTCACTTCAACGTCTGCAGGAATGTCCAATGTAAACGTCTGATCCGTGAACTCAGGATTATAATCGATCACGTCATACAGAATCTCGGATTTGGTATCGCCATACGTACTCGTCGCTTTAATAACGGTCCACTTCTTGGGATCTATCCAATACTGGGATGACATTAACAACGAATTTCCATCTTTAGGGGTCAATTCGATGTGCATTACTTCACGATTTTGAAGCTTTTCTTGCCCCAGCATCTTCACGTTGTGAGTATCACGCATTCGTTCCAGTTGATCCAGCAGCATTTGCTTCTGCGTCGGGTTAGGTTCTTGCTGGAGCGTTGATGAGTCCATCGAAAATGCAGTCTTGGCCTCTTTTTCATAGAGCAGAATCTCCGACCCGTTGTGAACCGCATAGCTTACATTCCCACCGTCCTCTGTTTCAATCCGCTTTTGTCCTGTTTTTCCGTCCACCCATTCTTTCACTTGTATCGTGTTAGTAATCTGCTCATCTGTCCACATCTTCAATACACCTTCTGCGTAGTAGGATGCTTGCTCCGACTCGGCAGTAATAATTTTCTCAATCATATCGTCCCCTGACATGCCAAGCAGTTCCTTTTCGGCACAACCCGCAAACAGTGAACCTGCGATCAAGGCTACCCCTAGTACTTTCCATCCACTTTTAATCATAATCCTTCATCCTCCTTCGTTAATATCTCTGAAAAACCACCGTTTCCTAGTTCCGGCAACCGGCATACTGCTACAGTTCCGTAATGTTCCGAGGACCACATGCGCATATCTCCCCCATGCTTCAATGCAATCCTTCTCGCTATGCTCAGTCCTAATCCAGAGCCCCCTGCATAGCCTTGTCTCTCCTGATTGTGATATTGAACGTAAGGCTCAAAAATTCGTTCCAGCTGTTCTGGCGGGATTGCCGGACCTTCATTTTGCACCAATATTATAGTCGCCCCGATTCTGTACGTATCCAGTTCCGCTCTCTGTGACAGATTGATCCACTCAGGTAACTCCTCCGATGAATCAATGATTGCAAGCCCGATTTTGCCGCTCGGTGGAGCATAACGAAGTGCGTTATGCACCAGATTATCGGTCAGACGCATCAGGGATTCAGGGTGAATTCGGTAGGAATGATTTGTGCATACAGACATCTGTATGGTGTAATTTTTACGTTCCGCAAGTTCTCTGTAACTGCCAAGCAGCATTTCGAAAAACTCTTCCCCTTCTACCTCCACCATAGCCAGCTCCGAATCATCGGAGCCTAACGCTGTGTACATCTCGAGCTCTCCAATCATCTGTTTCATACGACCAACATTCCTGGCAATCACTTCTTTGTACTCCTGTCTTTCCAATTGTTCAGAACGTACATCCATACTAAGCGCTTCTGCATAGGCACTGATGGACATCAGCGGTGTCTTCAAGTCATGCGACAGCGATGCCACAATCATCTCTTTTTCCTTTTGTTGCTTCTCCACTTCCATTTGCGTTTGTCTTATGGTTTGTTGCATTGCATCAAACTGCTTTAACAACATCCCCATCTCATCATGACGTGTGTGACCACTTGTACCTTCTGGTTCCTCTCCACGGGCAAAGGTATGCATTCGATTCATCAACATCTTCATGGGATAGAAAAGCTTGCGTGATAATAACCACAGCACCGTGCCGTACAACAAAACAAAGAATAATATTGCTCCGCTAACGACCCATGTTGTTCGAATCGAGATACCATCCAGCCAATCTTGCCGCAGCATCGTTATTTCATAAATACCAACCAGTTCACCTTGATGCCATACCGGCTTTTTCAGCGAAAACGTGCGGTGACGAATCTGCAGATTGTACAGGTTTCGGTATAGTTCGGAAGTTCTCACAGTGTATCCGCTCGTTGTCCACGCATCCCCTCCAGAAGTAAACACACGAATACCTGAAGGCAAATAAAGATTAAAACTTATTTGTTTATTCGCAAGCTTAGGGAGGTTATGATGACGGTCGGGATCCTGTAATTCGTAAAGGGTTGGATCATTCAACACCTGCTCGATGGGGGAGAGACGTTCGGATAATTCTACATATTCCTTTACAGATCGCTGGTTCTCGTAGTAGTTATATAGGGAAAATAATGCCCAGCCTGCTGCAATGGGCAACAACATGACAATCAAAAACGCAAGCATCAGCCAGTATTTCAGCTTCATTTGACCTGTTCTCCGATAAAGCGATAACCGCTCCCCCATACAGTTTCTATCCAGCGCGGCTGATGCGGCTCGTCACTCAACTTGGCTCGTAAGCTTTTTATATGCACGGTAACTGTGCCAGAATTCTCCTCTGCTGGCTGACCCCACACATGTTCATAAATTTCAGTTTTGGTGAACACCCTGCCTTGATTTGAAACCAGCAGCATGAGCAGCGCCCTTTCTTTTCCTGTTAATTGCAGATCGGTATCATTCAACCTCACCTGCTGATTCACTGGATGTATGGATAACCCGTCATTGTACAGCTGAAGAACCGAAGGCGACGGGCTGCCTAGATACCTGCGGTATCTGCTCAGATGAGCTTCAACTCGCGCTGTGAGTTCTGCCAGACTGAAGGGTTTCGTGATATAATCATCCGCACCCAAACCAAGTCCTTTGAGTTTGCTTTCCTCCTGTGTACGTGCGCTCATGATTAACACCGGAACATCACTGATTAACCTGACATGTTTACAGACCGTAAACCCATCCATCTCCGGCAGCATCAGATCGAGCAGGACAAGCTGATATTCTCCATTTCTGAAATCTTCCCAGCTCTCCAGTCCGCTTGATGCCCAAGTCACTGCATACCCTTCACGACGCAGATGGTCTAATAGTATACGGGCAATTTCCGGATCATCCTCCACGAGCAGTATGTTATCCGTATCTGTCATTGTGCTTTCATCCTCCCATGACTAAATTATAGCGAAGATTCCATATGATTCTGCAAAGTTTATACTTTCTTTATAATTACATCTGATTACATCTGTTGGTACAGGACAATAAATATGAAAATAACAAAAAGCATAACCTTCGAACAATCTGTCCGAACAATTATGCTTCTTTTCTTATAGCTGACAATCTTTTGATTATATAGGAACATTAATAAATTTGGCAGTCAAATCCTTTTAACGAATAATGTAAATCTAACTGAAGCGAATCGCATTAATATTTCGAACTTCTGCCGCGGCACTTGTGACACCCGTAGTTGTAGTAAATTCGATACTTATTGTATATACATTGGTCGTTGTCGCCGGGGCAGTATCTACATAGGTGTTGGAAGAAAGAAATCTTAAGGTACCTGCAGCATTCCCGCTTCTGGAAAGCTGTAATTGGTTAATCAACACTCCATTTCGTCTCAAATTAATATTATAGGCAACATTCCAGTTTGATCCTACAATTACAGCGATTTGTGTACTATTATCGATTTTCACTCGTTGACCAGCCACCACAGGTACATTAAGAGTTTGAATCGTCGTTTCACCCGTTAACGGAAGTACCAGTGTTCCAGTCTGGCTATCAGCAAACAAGGACGAATCAGCTGGAGCGGAAGCGCCTGTTGTGCCCGTCGATCCTGTGGTTCCTGTGACCCCAGTTACTCCCGTTACGCCCGTTGCACCTGTGGCTCCGGTGACCCCAGCTACTCCCGTTACGCCTGTCGCACCTGTGGCTCCGGTGATCCCCGTTACTCCCGTTACTCCCGTTACGCCCGTTGCACCTGTTGCTCCGGTGACCCCGGTTACTCCCGTTACGCCCGTTGCTCCAGTGGCTCCAGTGGCTCCAGTAACTCCTGTTACACCCGTCGCACCTGTAGCTCCGGTGATCCCGGTTACTCCTGTTACACCCGTTGCACCTGTTGCTCCAGTGATCCCGGTTACTCCCGTGATTCCGGTAACTCCTGTTGCGCCTGTTGGTCCAGTGGCTCCAGTAACTCCCGTTACACCCGTCG
>Ga0105246_10001712_pt1 | contig 13103 bp, 11 predicted proteins | sample KBSM64metaG_FD_99694 | JGI IMG/M metagenome (GOLD analysis project Ga0105246, IMG submission 99694) | Miscanthus rhizosphere microbial communities from Kellogg Biological Station, Michigan, USA - KBS M6-4 metaG | ecosystem: Host-associated > Plants > Roots > Rhizosphere > Soil | place...
CGGCCCACGGATTCAAGCCTGCGTTCGGGCACACCGAGCCTAGGCGAGGTGCCGAGTGGTGGGGCAAGAGCGTTTTGCTTACTTTTGCGCTTTTCAAAAGTGAGCCGCCGTCAGGGCGGAACCTTAAGCAGCCGTTACCGCAGAAACGGATATGTACTCGATCTGATCCAACATCCTGGTCGGTCCTGAGGCCGCCATCGGGGGCAAGCCCCCTCCCACATTTGGACCGGGATCGACACCAACATCCTGGTAGGCCCGGAGGCCGCCATCGGGGGCAAGCCCCCTCCCACATTGGACCGGGATCGACACCAACCATCCTGGTCGGCCCGGAGGCCGCCATCGGGGGCTAGCTCCCTCGCCACATATCGGTGTCATATCAAAGCTGTGTAGATACCTATGCCCCGATGAGGCCAGTGAAGTCACCCCAGATCAAACAGCCAGCAACCGCTCGCGCAACTTGCCAATCTCATCCCGGGTCTGCGCCGCCGCCTCAAACTCCAGATCGCGCGCCAACTGATACATCTTCTCTTCCAACTGCCGAATCCGCTTGGTGATTTCACTCGGCGAGCGCAGTTCGTTCTCGTACTTGGCGCTTTCCTCGGCAGCCTTGGCCATGCCCTTGCGCTTCTTGCTGCGCGAGCCGGGTACGGTGGCGCCTTCCATGATGTCGGCCACATCCTTGAACACGCCCTTGGGGGTAATGCCGTGTTCCAGGTTGAACGCAATCTGCTTCTCGCGACGACGCTCGGTCTCGCCGATCGCCCGCTCCATGGAACCGGTGATGCGGTCCGCATACAGGATCGCCCGGCCGTTGAGGTTACGCGCCGCGCGGCCGATGGTCTGGATCAGCGAACGCTCGGAGCGCAGGAAGCCCTCCTTGTCCGCGTCCAGGATCGCCACCAGCGATACCTCGGGCATGTCCAGGCCTTCACGCAGCAGGTTGATGCCCACCAGCACATCAAAGGTGCCCAGGCGCAGGTCCCGAATAATTTCCACCCGCTCCACCGTGTCGATGTCCGAGTGCAGATAGCGCACGCGCACGCCGTGGTCGGCCAGGTAATCGGTCAAGTCTTCGGACATGCGCTTGGTCAGGGTAGTAACCAGCACGCGCTCTTCCAGGGCCACGCGCTTGTTGATCTCCGACAGCAGGTCGTCGACCTGGGTCAGCGCCGGGCGGATTTCGATTTGCGGGTCGACCAGGCCGGTCGGTCGCACGACCTGTTCAATTACCCGGCCGGCATGTTCGGCCTCGTAATTGCCGGGCGTTGCGGAGACAAAGATGGTCTGCGGGCTGATGGCTTCCCATTCGTCGAAACGCATCGGCCGGTTGTCCAGCGCCGATGGCAGGCGGAAGCCGTATTCCACCAGGGTTTCCTTGCGTGAACGGTCGCCCTTATACATGGCACCGACTTGCGGCACGCTGACGTGGGATTCGTCGATCACCAGCAAGGCATCCGGCGGCAGGTAATCATAGAGTGTCGGCGGAGGCGCACCGGACTCGCGACCCGACAGGTAGCGCGAATAGTTTTCGATGCCGTTGCAGTAGCCCAGCTCCAGGATCATCTCCAGGTCGAAACGGGTGCGCTGCTCCAGGCGCTGGGCTTCCACCAGCTTGTTGTTGGAACGCAAGTACTCCAGGCGCTCGGCCAATTCCACCTTGATGCCCTCGATCGCGCCCATCAGGGTTTCACGCGGAGTCACATAGTGGCTTTTCGGGTAGAAGGTGAAGCGCGGCAGTTTGCGGATCACCTCGCCGGTCAACGGGTCGAAGGCCGACAGGCTTTCGACTTCATCGTCGAACAGCTCGATGCGGATCGCTTCCAGGTCGGATTCGGCCGGGTAGATATCGATCACATCGCCGCGCACGCGGAACGTGGCGCGGGCAAAGTCCATGTCGTTGCGGGTGTACTGCAGGCTGGTCAGGCGCCGCAGCAGTTCGCGCTGGTCGAGCTTGTCGCCGCGATCAACGTGCAGCACCATTTTCAAATAGGTTTCCGGGCTGCCCAGGCCGTAGATGCACGACACCGTGGTGACGATGATCGCGTCCTTGCGCTCCAGCAAGGCCTTGGTCGCCGACAGCCGCATCTGCTCGATATGGTCGTTGATCGACGCATCCTTCTCGATAAAGGTATCGGAGGACGGCACATAGGCTTCGGGCTGGTAGTAGTCGTAGTAGGAAACGAAATACTCCACCGCGTTGTTCGGGAAGAACGCCTTGAACTCGCCATACAGCTGCGCGGCCAGGGTTTTATTCGGTGCCAGCACCAGGGTCGGGCGATTGATCTGCGCGATCACGTTGGCGATGCTGAACGTCTTGCCTGAACCGGTCACCCCAAGCAGCGTCTGATGCGCCAGGCCGGCCTCAATGCCTTCGACCATCTGGCGAATCGCTTCCGGTTGGTCGCCGGCGGGTTCAAAACGGGTGACGAGCTGGAAATCCGACATAACGTACCTCGTGTGGTCACCCCAGACTCAACACCGCCAGGGACGAAATAGCTCAGCAACCCACGAATAATCATCGCAGGTTGCAGGAAAAAACCATGATAGCCGTAGTAGTGGTGACGAAGGTGTCGGGTTTCAAGGCAAACGTCCTACCTGCCGTCCGGGATCAATCTGCAATAAGACTAACGGTGGGCAATTAAACCGAAAAACTTGGCCGAAAAGCCATTTCCGCTGTCGCCCTCAGCCGTGATGGCCTCTATACTAGCTCCCCGTTTGTGCACCGCTCTAGTGCAACCGGCTGGAGCGCGACACGTCCCTCCCTTCCCCCATAGAGCTGCCGCAAAAATGAGCCTGTTCTCCGCTGTCGAAATGGCACCACGCGATCCAATCCTGGGCCTCAACGAAGCATTCAACGCCGATACTCGAACCACCAAGGTCAACCTTGGCGTGGGCGTTTACTGCAACGAGGAGGGGAAGATTCCGCTCTTGCGTGCCGTTGCCGAAGCGGAAGCCATTCGCGTAGCGCAACATGCCGCCCGTGGCTACTTGCCGATTGACGGCATCGCGGCCTACGACAAGGCCGTGCAAACCCTGCTGTTCGGTGATAAGTCGCCGCTGCTCGAAGCCGGCCGTGTGGTAACCGTGCAGGCCGTGGGTGGCACCGGCGCGCTGAAGATCGGTGCCGACTTCCTCAAGCAGTTGCTGCCCGACGCCGTGGTGGCCATCAGCGACCCGAGCTGGGAAAACCACCGCGCGCTGTTCGAAACCGCCGGTTTCCCGGTACAGAACTACCGCTACTACGACGCCGCCACCCACGACGTCAACCGCAGCGGCCTGCTCGAAGACCTCAACGCCCTGCCGCCACAGTCCATCGTGGTGTTGCACGCCTGCTGCCACAACCCGACCGGTGTCGACCTGAACCCGGCGGACTGGCAGAACGTACTGGACGTGGTCAAGGCGAAAAACCTGGTGCCGTTTCTCGACATGGCCTACCAGGGCTTCGGCGACGGCATCCACGAAGACGCCGCTGCGGTGCGCCTGTTCGCGGAGTCGGGCCTGACCTTCTTTGTGTCCAGCTCGTTCTCCAAGTCGTTCTCCCTGTATGGCGAACGCGTGGGCGCCTTGTCCATCGTCGGCGACTCCAGGGAAGAAAGCGCGCGCATCCTGTCCCAGGTCAAGCGCGTGATCCGTACCAACTATTCCAACCCACCGACCCACGGCGCGGCAATCGTTGCAGCGGTACTGAACAACCCTGAACTGCGCGCCCAGTGGGAAACAGAACTGGGCGAAATGCGCCTGCGCATCCGCGGCATGCGCGAGCAGATGGTGGCGGAGCTGACCAAGGCCGCGCCAGGCCACGATTTCAGTTTTGTCGGGCGCCAGCGTGGGATGTTCTCCTACTCCGGCTTGAGCGTTGAGCAAGTCACCCGCCTGCGCAGCGAGTTTGGCATCTATGCACTGGACACCGGCCGCATCTGTGTGGCGGCGCTGAACCAGTCGAACATTGCTGCGGTCACACAGGCAATCGTTCAGGTGCTGTAAACCTGCCAGCGTTGAACGAGGGGGAAGCCAAGGGCTTCCCCTTTTTGTTGGCGAACGCACTAGACTGCACACCCACTGCCCCTTTGCTGTGAGAGCCCTATGAGAAACGACGACCTGGATCTGCGTGCCGACCGCGACGAACTGCATGACTATGCTCCACGCGCGCCGCAAGCCAAGCGCCAGAAAAGCCTGGTGCTGCAAGTGGCGCTGGGGGTGTTCCTCGGTGGCCTGGCGTTGTGGCTGGTGCAACTGGGCGCCACGGCGATCATGGCCAAGCTGGCCATGGGCACCTTCCAGTTCGGCGGCTGATCAAGAGCGAAACGTGGGAGGGGGCTTGCCCCCGATGTTGTAGGAGCGAGCTTGCTCGCGAAAAACTCACAGCCACCGCGTTTATCCAGCAATTACGCGTTATCGTTGACGTTTTTCGCGAGCAAGCTCGCTCCTACATTGGATTCAGGCTGCTGCAAGCCCGCGTTCCTCCAGCAGTTTTACGAAGCTGTTCAGGCTCTGCGACACCGTGCCCCGGCGCCAGATCAGCCAGGTATTCAACACACGGAAGTTTTCCGTCAACGGCCAGACGCTCACCGCCGCAGCCCCCGGCATGCTTTCCAGCATGCTGCGCGGCATCAAGGCCAGCCCTGCTCCGGCGCTGACGCACGCCAGCATACCGTGGTAGGACTCGATTTCGAAGATCTTGCCCGGCACCGCGCCGTCCTGTGAGAACCAACGCTCGAAGTGATGCCGATATGAGCAGTTCGAACGAAAGGTGTAGATGTTCTCGCCATCCACCTCCCGCCCCCGCGTGATAGGCGCATGATGCAGCGGCGCAATCACCACCATCTCCTCTTCAAACACCGCCACGCCCTCCAGCGTGGAGTGCAGCACCGGGCCATCGACGAAGGCCGCCGTCAAACGCCCGGACAGCACGCCTTCGATCATCGTGCCCGACGGCCCCGTGCTCAGGTCCAGCTCGACCTTGGTGTACTGCTGGTTATACGCCGCCAGCAACGCGGGAATACGCACCGCCGCGGTACTTTCCAGCGAGCCGAGGGCAAAGGCGCCCTGGGGTTCCTCCCCCGCCACCGTGGCGCGGGCCTCCTGTACCAGATCGAGAATACGCCGCGTATAGCCGAGGAAATTCCACCCGGCCGGTGACAGGCGCAGGCGGCTTTTCTCGCGGATAAACAGTTCCACGCCCAGGTCCTGCTCCAGTTGTTTGATCCGCGTGGTCAGGTTCGACGGCACCCGATGGATCAACTGTGCGGCGGCGCTGATGCTGCCTTGTTCGGCAACGGCCTTGAAGATTTCCAACTGCACCAGATCCAATTCATTCTCCAATCGTGAATGTATTGCTTAATATTATTCAGTTTTCGGAAAACGTCCAGCAGCGTACGCTGGCTTCCATTCCCATCACCCCAGCAGGACGGTGCCATGAACGCTATTTCCCATCAGACCCACGCGTTGTCGATCAACCCGGCCAATGGCGAGACCGTTGGCAGCTACGCGTATGAAAGCCCGTCGCAGCTGGATGCCGCGCTCAACCGCTCCACCGCTGCCTTCCGCACCTGGCGCCGCCAAACCGTGGGCCGCCGCGCGCAATTGCTGTTGGCTCTGGCCGGCGCCCTGCGTGACCAGGCCGAAGCCATGGCGCAGATGATTACCCTGGAAATGGGCAAGCCCATTGCCCAGGCCCGTGCCGAAATCGAGAAATGCGCCCAGCTCAGCGAGTGGTACGCGCAGCACGGCCCCGCCATGCTCGCGCCGGAGCCGACCCTGGTGGACAACGGCAGCGCCCGGATTGAATACCGCCCGCTGGGGCCGATCCTTGCCGTGATGCCGTGGAACTTCCCGGTATGGCAGGTACTGCGTGGCGCCGTGCCGACCCTGCTCGCCGGCAACACTTACGTGCTTAAACATGCGCCGAACGTGATGGGCAGCGCTTACCTGATGCAGCAGGCGTTCCAGAAGGCCGGCTTCGCTGAGGGCCTGTTCGAGGTCATCAACGTCACTACCGAAGGTGTGTCCAGCGCCATCGCCGACCCACGTATCGCCGCCGTCACCCTCACCGGCAGCGTGCGCGCCGGTATCGCCATCGGTTCCCAGGCCGGTGCGGCACTGAAAAAATGCGTGCTGGAACTGGGCGGCTCCGACCCGTTCATCGTGCTCAACGACGCCGACCTCGACGCCGCCGTACAGGCCGCGCTGATCGGTCGCTTCCAGAACAGCGGCCAAGTCTGCGCCGCCGCCAAGCGCTTGATCATCGAGGCAGGTGTGGTTGAAGCCTTTACCGCCAGGTTCCTTGAAGCCAGCCGCAACCTGGTGATGGGCGACCCGACCTCGCCTGCCACCTACATCGGCCCCATGGCGCGCTTCGATCTGCGCGATGAGCTGCACGGCCAGGTCCAGGCCACCCTCGACGAAGGCGCCACCCTGCTGCTGGGCGGCAACAAAGTGGCGGGCGCAGGCAACTACTACGAACCCACCGTATTGGCCGACGTCACCGACCAGATGACCTCGTTCAAACAGGAACTGTTCGGCCCCGTCGCGTCCATCATCACCGCCCGCGACGCCGACCATGCGGTGGCCCTGGCCAACGACAGCGAATTCGGCCTGACCGCGAGTATCTTCACCACCGACCCGGCGAAGGCACGAGACATCGCCGACCAGTTGGAAACCGGTGGGATCTTCGTCAACGCTTACAGCGTTTCCGACCCGCGAGTCGCATTTGGTGGCATTAAGAAAAGCGGATTCGGCCGTGAGCTGTCGCACTTCGGCGTACGCGAGTTCTGCAACGCGCAGACGGTGTGGCTCGACCGTCAATAAACAGCCCTGGCTTCAACACACATCAAATGTGGGAGGGGGCTTGCCCCCGATGGCGGTGGATCAGCCAGACATCTGTCACTGACACACCGTTATCGGGGGCAAGCCCCCTCCCACATTTGGATCCAGACAACCTTGGGGGCCGTACCTATTCTAAGCAATCAGCGAATATGCCGCCGCACGCACTGCACCAACCCGTCCAGTGCCTGCGACTTCACCGGCGCCAATACGCACACGGTGTGTTCCCGCTCACCCTCGGTCACAGTGAGCGTGTAATGCACCTGCCCAGGATTGCCGGAGGGTTGAGTACTTTGGGGCAACTGGAAAAACTTCGACTGCTCGATCAGTTGCCGCAACTCCTGCTGATCCTGCTCGGGCAGTGCATCGAGCTCGACACTGCGAGGTTTGGCCAAGCCCGGAAAGAACGCCGGGCCGCCGTTTTCCTTGATCGAGATTCGCATGGCTGTTCCTCACCGCCCTGGCGGAGTGTCAGACGTTGATACCGACCGCTTTCCAACCTTCCTTCACGGCCTTCTGCTCATCCTTGTTCGCGCCATAAAGGCGCCCGGCGACATCGTAAGTGATACGTGCAAAACGCAGAAACCCCGAGTTCGGCCGCAACCGCGAATCACGCAGGGCGTCATACCAGATACGCCCGGCACGCTCCCAGGCGAACCCGCCAATACGCGTAGCAACCTGATAGAACGCATGGTTGGGAATGCCGGAATTAATGTGCACGCCGCCATTGTCGTCATAGGTTTGCACAAAGTCATCCATATGCCCCGGCTGCGGGTCCTTGCCCAGCAATTTATCGTCAAACGCCGTGCCGGGGGCCTTCATCGAGCGCAGCGCGGTGCCTTTGATCTTTTTGGTAAACAGCCCCTTGCCGATCAGCCAATCGGCGTCCTCGGCCTTTTGCTTTAAAGCGTACTGCTTGATCAGCGATCCGAACACGTCCGACAGCGACTCGTTCAACGCACCCGACTGGTTGAAGTACATCAACTTGGCTTCATCCTCGGTCACCCCGTGCGCCAACTCGTGACCAATCACGTCCAGCGCCACGGTAAAGCGGTTGAACAACTGCTGGTCGCCATCACCAAAGACCATCTGGGTCGAGTTCCAGAAAGCATTGTTGTAGTCCTGGCCAAAGTGCACGGTGGCATCCAGCGCCATCCCGGCATCGTCGATGGAATTGCGATCGAACACCTGGTCGAAAAAATCGAAGGTCGCGCCCAGGCCGTCGTAGGCCTCGTCCACCGCGGCATCACCGCTGGCGGGTTGTCCTTCGCCTCGGATCAGCTTGCCGGGCAGGCTGTCGGTGTTGTCGGCGCTGTAGATCGAGCGCTGTTTCTCGGCGCCCGCCAGCAGCGCCATGCGGGCCGGGCCTTTGGCGGGCACGGCGACCATGCGCAACGAGCGGAACGTGCTGTCCTTGGCGCGCGTGCGCAGCGCAACCTCGCGCTGGGCTTTGTCACCGTGGCGCGCGATCTGGTCGAGCATGTACGGCGGGATCAGGCAGAAAATCGGATTTCGCGGTTGGCGAACACACATAAGCTGGCTCCTTTTTGGCGTGTGGTGAACGGCCGGTTAACGACTTCAGGATAGACGCGCGTCCGCCGCCTGGGACAAATTGTCATGAAATCATGTTGCAGTCGTGTTTATCCAAGGCCCATCAGGAAATCCCCCATGCCCGCACGTCACGTCAAAATCGACCTGTCCTACCGCCCAAGGCTTGCCGACCTTCGCCCTCTGATCGCGCCCGCCCCTTCCCTGCTGGAGGCCAGGGCCGCGACGCCGCGCGTCACCGCAGCCAAGGACCTGCAGAACCGGCGCGGTTACGCCGAGGATTTTCTCGGTAGCTTCGCAGTGCCCTGGCCCACGCTGGACACGGCCCTGGCAGGCGATGCCCAGCCCGGGCGCCTGGACTACACGCACTTTTCCATCAGCATGTCGCGCTCGCGACGCCTGGCGCTGTATGTCGGCGTCAACATCGACGGCGACAAGCACGTGGATATCGTGCGCAGCAACGACACCTGGGCCTACGACGGCCGCCTGCCCCTCGACGCCCAGGTGGGCGAAGACCTCTACGCCGGTAATGGCCTGGACCGTGGTCACCTGGTGCGACGCCAGGACCCCAATTGGGGGGACGAGGCGAATACCGCCAACGTCGACACCTTCCACTTCACCAACTGCTCGCCGCAGATGAGCGGCTTCAACCAGAAGACCTGGCTGGAACTGGAGGACTACATCCTCGACAACACCCAGCGCTGGAAAGCCCGCGCCAGCGTTTTCAGCGGCCCGGTGTTCGCCGACGACGACCGCCTGTACCGTGGCGTGAAGATCCCCCAGGCGTTCTGGAAAGTGGTGGCCTACCTCAGCGACGACGGCAAGCCCTCCGCCAGCGCGTACATGATCGACCAACGCAACGAACTGGGCCAACTGGACCTGGTGTTCGGTCCGCTCAAAACCTACCGGCGCAGCGTGTTGCAGATCGAACAATTGACCGGCATCCGCTTCGGCAACCTGGCCGACTACGACGGTTTCAGCAACGAGGAGCGCGCCACGGGGACGCGGATCGAAGCGCTGGTGCGGGGGCCGCAGGATATCCGGCTCTGACCACGGCGCACCGGGGCCCCGCGTTATCGTTGACGACCTTCGCGAGCAAGCTCGCGCCTACAGGTCGTGATCGACTACCATAGCGCCGCCGGTTCCCGCACGGGACTAATAGGGAATTCGAAACGTCGTCCGCGACGTCAATCGAAACTGCCCCCGCAACTGTAGGTGCTGAGCCTGCTCCCCATTGCCACTGGACGTTGTCCGGGAAGGCCGGAGCCTGGCGACGACGCATCAGTCAGGAGACCTGCCGGCCAAGTGACTCACTAACCGGCGGGGTGTCCGGGAAGGCCATCCTTGCGCTGCCCGGCCGGCGGCGCGTGTGGGTGTATTTCCGAACCGTCCCTGCCCTGCTTCATCGACGGTTCAAACGGAGATTGCCCCATGCTGCCACGCGTCACGGCCCTGATCATCGGCCTGGGTGTCTGCACCCTGGCCCAAGCCGCACCGACCCACTACCCGCTGACCGTCGAGAACTGCGGCAGCTCCATCACCTTTGCGCAGGCTCCCGCGCGCAGCGTGACCATCGGCCAGGCCGCCACCGAGATGCTGTATGCGCTGGGCGTGGGCGATAAAGTGGTCGGCACGTCGCTGTGGTTCAACGATGTACTGGCGCAGTACAAGGCGCAGAACGCCAGCATCGAGCGCCTGGCCAATAACGAGCCGAGCTTCGAGGCGGTGATCGCCAAGCGCCCGCAACTGGTGGCCGCCGAGCTGGAATGGGTGGTCGGGCCCCAAGGCGTGGTGGGCACCCGCGAACAGTTTCACGAACTGAATATCCCCACCTACCTGCTGCCCTCCGACTGCGAAGGCAAGGACAACCTGGTGGGCGCCGACGGCACGCGGCTGGAGCCGTTTCGCATCGAGACGATCTACAAGAGCCTCAGCCAACTGGCCGAGATCTTCGACGTGCAGGCGCGCGGCCAGCAACTGACCGATGACCTCAAGGCGCGCCTGGCCAAGTCGATCGCCACCGCGCAGGGCAAAGGCTTGAAACAGGCCAGCGCGCTGGTCTGGTTCTCCAGCGCCGAAATGGCCAGCGACCCGTACGTGGCCGGTCACAAAGGTGTTCCGCAATTCATGCTGCAAACCCTTGGCCTGCGCAACGTGGTGCAGTCCGACGAAGAATGGCCCGCCGTCGGCTGGGAAACCATCGCCAAGGCCAACCCCACCTTCCTGGTGATCGCGCGCATGGACCGTCGCCGCTACCCCGCCGACGATCATGAAAAGAAGCTGGCCTTCCTGCGCAGCGACCCGGTAACGCGCAACATGGACGCGGTGAAGCACAACCGCATCATCATCCTTGACGCCCTGGCGCTGCAGGCCAGCCTGCGCACTTTCGACGGCCTGGAACAACTGGCCGCCGCCATCGACGGCTACAACCTGCCGCAATGATACGCACCCTGCTCGCCCTCACGCTGCTGTTGATCGCCCTGCTTGCCGGCGTGGCCATCGGCGAAACCGCTATCTCGCCGCACGTGGTACTCCAGGTGCTCGCCAACAAACTGTGGGCGGCCGGCTACGTGCTCGACCCCATCGATGAAGGTGTGGTGTGGAACTACCGCCTCACCCGTGCCCTGGTCGCCGGTGCCTGTGGCGCGGGCCTGGCAACCTGTGGGGTGATCCTGCAGTCGTTGCTGCGCAACCCGTTGGCCGACCCGTATCTGCTGGGCATCAGCGCCGGCGCCTCGACCGGTGCAGTGCTGATCGCGCTGATCGGGGTGGGTGGCGGGCTGATTTCGTTGTCGGCCGGCGCCTTTGTCGGCGCCATGGCCGCGTTTGCCCTGGTGATCCTGCTGGCGCGGGCCAGCGGCTCGTCCAGCGGCACCGGCCAGATCATCCTGGCCGGCATTGCCGGTTCGCAGTTGTTCAATGCGCTCACCGCGTTCCTGATTACCAAATCCGCCAGTTCCGAACAGGCCCGCGGCATCATGTTCTGGCTGTTGGGCAACCTCAGCGGCGTGCGCTGGCCATCGGTGTGGCTGGCGGTGCCGGTGGCGGTCGCGGGGCTGGCGGTATGCCTGTGGCACCGCCGTGCGTTGGATGCGTTTACCTTCGGCACCGACTCGGCGGCCTCGCTGGGCATCCCGGTGCGCCGCGTGCAGGTTGTGCTGGTGGGCTGCGCGGCGGTGGTCACGGCGGTGATGGTGTCGATTGTCGGCTCCATCGGGTTTGTCGGGCTGGTGATCCCCCATGCCGTGCGCTTGATGCTCGGCACCGGTCACTCGCGCCTGCTGCCGGCCAGCGCTCTGGGCGGCGCCTTGTTCCTGATCGCGGCGGACGTGCTGTCGCGCACCCTGATCAAGGGCCAGGTGATTCCGGTGGGCGTGGTCACGGCACTGGTCGGTGCGCCGGTGTTCGCGCTGATCCTGATCGGCCGGAGGAATGCACGATGACGGTACTGAGCTGCACCGGCCTGGGCTTCAAGGTGCGTGAAGCCGAGTTGCTGTGCGATATTCATCTGCAGGTGCAGTTGGGGGAAACCCTCGGCATCGTCGGGCCGAACGGCTCGGGCAAATCCACCCTGCTCAAGTTGCTCGCCGGCTTGCGCACCCCGGCCAGCGGTGAGGTACAGCTGGACGGCAAGCGCCTGGGTGAGTTGTCGCGCCGCGCCATCGCGCAGCAATTGGCGGTGGTGGAACAACAGGCCGACACCGACGACGCCATCCGCGTGTTCGACGCCGTGGCGCTGGGCCGCACGCCGTGGCTGTCGGCGTTGAGCCCATGGTCCGATGAAGACGACCGCATCGTGCGCCAGGCCCTGCATGACGTGGACGCCACCCATCTGAGCCACCGCGCCTGGCGCAGCCTCTCGGGTGGCGAACGCCAGCGCGTGCACATCGCCCGCGCACTGGCGCAACGGCCCCGGATTTTGTTGCTGGATGAACCGACCAATCACCTGGATATCCAGCATCAACTGACCATTCTGAAAGGTGTACAGGGTTTGCCGGTCACCACCTTGATCGCCCTGCATGACTTGAACCAGGCGCTGACCTGTGATCGCCTGGCGGTGCTGGACCGTGGGCGCCTGGTGGCGCTGGGCACGCCGCTGCAGGTACTGACGCCGGAGCGGTTACACGAGACGTTCGGCGTGCAGGGGCATTACCTGACGGACCCCTTCGACGGCGCGCAAATCCTGCGCCTGCACTGCAGCTGAACCCTGTGACGGCGGCACAGCTGGCGGTGATTCACATGTGGGAGGGGGCTTGCCCCCGATGAGGCCGTGTCAGTAAAAGCATCAGTCACTGACCCACCGCTATCGGGGGCAAGCCCCCTCCCACATTGGAACACCAGAGGCCATTGCATCGGTGTCGCCTGCCCTGCCGAATTGGCGCGCAGAGACGTTACCTGACGGACCCGATCGACGGAGCGCAGTGATCCAAATGTGGGAGGGGGCTTGCCCCCGATGAGGGAGTGCCAGCAAAAGCATCAGTCACTGACCCACCGCTATCGGGGACAAGCCCCCTCCCACATTGGAACACCAGAGGCCATTGCATCGGTGTCGCCTGCCCTGCCGAATTGGCGCGCAGAGACGTTACCTGACGGATCCGATCGACGGAGCGCAGTGATCCAACTGTGGGAGGGGGCTTGCCCCCGATGAGGGAGTGTCAGCAAAAGCATCAGTCACTGACCCACCGCTATCGGGGGCAAGCCCCCTCCCACATTGGAACACCAGAGGCCATTGC
>Ga0105246_10001713_pt1 | contig 13101 bp, 14 predicted proteins | sample KBSM64metaG_FD_99694 | JGI IMG/M metagenome (GOLD analysis project Ga0105246, IMG submission 99694) | Miscanthus rhizosphere microbial communities from Kellogg Biological Station, Michigan, USA - KBS M6-4 metaG | ecosystem: Host-associated > Plants > Roots > Rhizosphere > Soil | place...
GTGTAATAGAGGCTTGAAGGTGTAAGGGAAGAAGGGCTGTAGGAGCTATAAGTGATCTGGGCGTTACAGCAGGACAACCTTATGGATTAGTGGGCGAGATACTTTTCATAAAACATCTAAAAATTTCAATCTAACAAAGGAGCTGTAGAAGATGGCTAAGAAATCAAAGGTTGTGCGTGAGAAACAACGTCAGGCGGTCGTAGCGAAGTATGCGGAACTGCGCCGCGAACTGAAGGAAAAAGGAGACTATGAGGCGTTACAAAAGCTACCTCGCAATGCTTCACCAACCAGATTGAAAAATCGTTGCGAGGTCACAGGCCGTCCGCGTGGATATCTGCGCAAATTCAAAGTATCCCGGATCAAATTCCGTGAACTGGCTCATCAAGGTCAAATCCCGGGAGTTACCAAATCGAGCTGGTAAGTATTATAAGCGGAGTTCTTGATAAGGAGGTCTCTTCCATGTTGGATATGTTTACGCAGCGGCGAATTGTAGCCTTGATGAACGGTTATGTTCATGAGAAAGTACCAGCAGAGTTACGGACGATGGTGAAGTTAACCTACGAGATGCAGGAAAATGAGTTGATTCTCACCGAAGAGCGCCCTGCTGGACAACGATATCAGTGGGAGCGAATGCCGATTGCTCGTTTTTACTGGGAGGGAGACCAGTGGAAGGTATTTGCTAGCGATGATCAGCACAGCTGGAGTCCAGCGGAAATGGTTATGCCATGCTCCGACTTTGAGGATGTATTGGAGCAAGTGGAGCGAGATGACTCCGGGGTGTTTTGGCGTGAACGTGATTGAAAACATAATTGTGGTGCGTCTTGTGGTAGAACTGAAATAACTAAAATAACTGGAGAAGCGCACATTGGCTATATGAGGATCGGAATCGTGGACAACGATTGGGGTCCTCTTTTTGTTTTGTCGTGAAAGGTTTTAAATGGGTGGTGCGAATAAGTGGAGTAACTTGGTGGTGAGAGTAAAGTGGTGCGAGAGGGTAGAGTAACTTGGCTGGAGAGAAATGTGGCGAAGATGAAAGAAACTACTGCAGTAGGCTCGGCTCGTGCCCCTAAAAATCTCTAGTACAAAATTCTAACGATCCCCAGGAACGCTATTCACCCCAAAAAAGCGGATTTGAAATTCTAACGATCCGTAGAAGCGTTATTTTGCTGAAAATGGCGATTATGACGGGGGAATCGGTGATTTTCAGCGGAATAAGCTCTCTCGTGATCGTTAGATTTTTTATACTGTGAAATGTGGCTAAATAAGATCTCTGGTGATCGTTAGCGTAAGGAGTGCAGGTGGAGAAGCGGTCATTTGTTGAAGAGCAAACAGCTGGCGAAGAGCAAACAACTGGTGAAGAGCAAACATTGGATGGAGTGGAGTACACTGGTTCCCTGCCCCCGGACCGTATAACCGTGCAGCTCTAGACCGTACAACCGTACAGCCCATACACCGTACAATCTGTTACCCTGCTGACATCCTCACCGACGCCCCCCTCACTCCCCATCTCTCCGTTCACATCGTCCCTCATTCCTTCATCTGCACACACTTCAAGATACTCAACTCTCCCACAGCTAAGCCTCGAATAAAACTTCCCCCGTACGTGATACGTCATATCCCTCAAACGCTCGCAACTCTTGTCTGAACTCTGGAGATCGGAGGATGTGTAAAACGGATTCAATCCAGGCCTCGTTCCCTTGTTTTCTCAGCATGACTAAGTCATAGCGCTCCTGCACGAGAGGAATGAAATCGACTTGTCCGACAAGGCGAGCGGCCTTCTCAATGCCAACACCTACATCGGCTTCGCCGGAACTGACTTTCGCTGCCACGCCCATATGACTTGTTTCTTCCATATCATATCCGAGTAGTCCAGCAGCGGATATCCCGTGCAGTCGCAACTGCTCGTCCAGCAGCACCCTGGCGCCAGAACCTCTTTCCCGATTTGCGAGACGCAGGCCTGATTGGTTTAGATCTGTCCAGTTGTTTAACTGACGGGGGTTCCCGCGTGGAACATACAGGCCCGCAGGGCGGGACAACAGATTGACTACAATATAGGACCAGCCTGTTAAAATTTTGCGAATATACGGCAGATTATACTCTCCGGTGTCCCCATCCAGCAGATGGGTGCTAACCAGATCGGACTCTCCCCGATACATCGAGATTAGTCCATCCAAACTACCCATAAAAGAGCGCAGTGGACGAATCTCCCGAGATTGTTTCTCGATATGACGCATCAGAATATCCAGACTGACATCTTGTCCTGTAATAACCAGATGGCGAGCCGTACCGGCAATGTTTTGACCGTAGCCAGCCAGAGAACTTGCGAATGCAGGTGAAGCCGTTTGAGAAGCGGATGTAATCCTATTATGAGATGTCATCGCATGCTGCGTCTCTCCTTGACCCATGACTGTGGAAGAGCCAGCAATCGGGCTATGCTTCTGGATAGCCTCGCTCGATAGTTGCTCGGTTGTCACTCCAGGCACTGCATTTGGCTGCGCCTGTGCTGGCGCCTGAAGTTGCTTGGAACGTCGTTTGTAAGCGTCCAGATCGGCAGCATCAATGCGCATCTGTTTGCCCACACGATAGGCGACCAGGTCTCCCTTTTTGATCAGGTCATAGACGGTCAGTTTTGATATTTTAAGTAGCTTGGCAATTTCTTCGGTTGTGTAGGATTGCTCCTCCGTCATTGATGAAGAACCTCCCTCTATAATATAAAGGCCGTAAAACCCTAAACATCTAATCTCATATAAAAGGGTGTTTCTTGTACTATACCATTATTTGAACATACGCATAAACTTGGGAACTCACAATAAAAAAGCCGTCTTGCTGTGTTAAACCTGGAATGTGATGAATATCACCTTCCTATTTTATTTGTTCTGTGTATAATTATTTATAATCAATTATATCTATTTATAACTAAACATAACGTTAATTATGGATTTTGGGGGAGAACAAGTGAATAAAAGAATCGGATATGTACTTGGAACTATGTCACTGGGACTGGCGCTTTTACTGGCTGGCTGTGGTGCAAACGCAGATACGAATAAGCAAGATGCGGCATCTTCTGCAAATCAACCAGCAGCCTCTACACCAGCAGCTTCTGGGGAGAATACAACGCCAGCAACGACAGAGCCACAGGAAAAAGTCGAGCTGATCGTTTCCGCTGCAGCAAGTCTGACCGATGCAATGAAGGAGATCCAGACGAACTTTGAACAAGCCAATCCCAATATCAGCCTGAGCTTTAACTTCGGGGCGTCCGGTGCATTACAGCAGCAGATCGAGCAGGGAGCACCCGCAGATCTATTTGTATCTGCATCTGCCAAAAATATGAAGGCACTAGTTGATGAGAATCTGATTGCGTCAAGCGACCAGAAGAATCTATTGCAAAATTCATTGGTAGCGATTGTACCAGTAGATGGGACAAGTACAGTGACCAGTGAGAAGGATCTGACAAACAAAGCGATCAAAACGGTAGCCATTGGCATTCCCGAGAGTGTACCTGCGGGTACTTATGCGAAGGAAGCTTTGACTAATGCGAAACTTTGGGATCAGCTTGAGAAAAAGTTTGTTCAAGGCAAAGACGTCAGACAAGTGCTTCAATATGTAGAAACAGGTAATGCGGATGCAGGGTTTGTGTACAAAACCGATGCACTGACTTCCAAGCAGGTAAAGATTGCGTTTGAAGTAGATAAGAGCAGTTACACACCTGCCAATTATCCGCTAGGCATCATCGAAGGTACGAAACACCGCTCAGAAGCTGAACAATTCTATGCTTATCTGCAAACACCTGAAGTGCTTGATATCTTTGCGAAATACGGATTCTCGATTCCGAAATGAACATGACCATGATCGACTGGTCCATGTTCTGGCCCCCGGTGCGTCTGTCCCTTCAGGTGGCGCTGTTATCCAGTGTTATAGCGGTTGTGGTGGGGGTAGCTGTCGCTTGGAAAATGTCACGTATTGCATTTCGAGGTAAGATTGTTCTGGAGACCGTTCTCATGCTACCACTCGTACTGCCTCCAACGGTGGTCGGATTTCTGTTACTCGTCCTCCTAGGTCGCAGAAGTTTGCTCGGACGTTGGATCGAGGCGATCTTTTCGGCACCTGTCATTTTTTCGTGGTGGGCTGCGGTCATTGCTTCTGTCGTTGTGGCCTTCCCGCTGGTGTATCAGACGATGAAATCCGGTTTTAACGGGGTGGATCGAGACCTGGAGGATGCAGGACGGTCTATCGGAGCAGGTGAATGGCAGGTGTTCCGTTACATTACGTTGCCAATGGCAGGTAGAGCGTTGATGACCGCTTTTATTCTGGGCTTTGCCCGTGCGCTGGGGGAATTTGGCGCAACACTAATGATTGCAGGCAACATTCCCGGCAAAACCCAGACGGTGCCAACGGCTATTTATGTCGCTGTTGATTCGGGAAATCAGACGATGGCCTGGGCCTGGACGATATCGATCATTATTATATCCTTCCTCATGTTACTCATGACGAGACAGCAGCGCGACAGCAAATCATCCTTTTAGTTCAAATCAAATCTAATAAACCGGAGCGACATAAAGTTCGTAACAGTATCTTATAACTTGTAAATAATCTGCAATATCTCGCAACAATCGGCAAAAGCATGTAAAATCCGTTTGGAGAATTTATTCTCGGATAGCGGGTTTTTATTATGGATCAGCTGACATATGTCCTCAGGAGGAATGAAAATGATCATAATGGAAAAGTAAAGCCCTTTTCGGCGAAAAAAAACAAATTTTTTTCCAAAAATGTACCATTCAGTACTCGCTTTCCGGGGGCTTGTTCCTGTAAAATAGGAGGTAACTGATTCCAGCCAAGCATTGAAATAAGGAGAGACGACGATGAAGACTAAACTTGATTGCGACATAACGTTGCAAATCGATGATTATCTGGATCTTTTGCATTTTGCCATTCAAATTCAAGATCACGAATGGCGCCAGTCCCTTATCCAGCAACTCAAAATATTTCAAACGGCAACGGAGCAGCAACATACTCCTGAAGAAGAATTATGGATGAGATTTGATTATATCAATAGTAAATTGACAGGCCTATGTCATCAGATTCATGCCGCTCACTCTCTGGATGAACGTAAAAAGTTCGAAGAACGTGTAGGTGTGTTGCAATTACAGCGGGTGGAAGTAGCCCGGAAAATTAAGTGGGCGAGTCGCAGATAGAAGTCGTTATGAAATAACACGGATAATAGTTCAGACTTGCGTAAAATTCACGATCCTCTTCGCTTGCCCAGATCAAGTGCTCACTTGGAAGTAACACATTGAAGTAACACAATGAAATAACATATTGTAGAACAAAGCTATTCTCCAGTGCTAAACGGGGAGTGGCTTTTTTGCTTTTAAAAGCTAAAGCTTCTTCCCTCTGGTAACACGGCACCGTTGCTTTTCGAATTGGAGCTACGTAATTTAATGGTATACAGGAATGATGTGATTTCAACGAATAGGCGCAAGCTGGAGGAACTGACGATCCCGGCCCGGCATATGCTGTAGCAGGCAAATGCTGATAGGCCGGGTTTTCTATGGGTGAAGCAGGCCTTAACCGAAAGGAGGAGCACCATGCAGAGTAAAATCGATGAAATTATTAACCATATTGCACATTCACACCAGCAGATTGCACGGGTATTGGATGCCAAACGCCAGGTGGCTGTACGCATGTCGGAGATCATCCACCATCTGCCGGATAACGAGCCGGAACTGGATGGAGTGGAAGGTTTGCTGGACAGCTCGGGACAGATTAACAAAAGCATTATCTCCTACCTGGGCGGGCTTGCTGACCTGGAAGAAGCTGTGGCCGAAACGCTGACCCAGGTTATGCGGGAGATCGCGGTACAAGAAGAAGAATAAGCCCGGAAGGCGGGTGATGAAACATGAGCAGAGAACAAAGTCTTATTCTGATGCTGGATGCAGCTGCCAAGATGCAGTGGAATATTGCGCTGATTCTGGAGGCCAAAGCCATTGAGGCCGAGAAAGTACGGAACTGGACACTGAATCATCTGAATGGGGATAGCTTTTTAACCCATGGTGACCAGGTAGGAGAACCACTTAAAATGCATGAGCAACTGGTGGAGCTGCTGGAAGGACTAACTCGTATGGAGACGGGACTTTGCAACAACCTTAAAGCGGTGATGGTACAGAATGACAGCGAAGATGGCGGCGGAATGGACGGGGGCATGTTTGGCGGCATGGATCTCGGGGATATGGGAAAATGAGTCTGTTGCAGCGTGAGCAGGAGGTCAAACTGGCGCTGATCGAATCAATCGCACACAGCCAGCAGGCGCTCGCCCGCATTCTGGACAGTGTAGCCAGTGTATCTTCTCATTCGGAAGTATCTGCCCGCAGTCTCGCAGAGAACATACGTCTGCTTAGCCGTTACCAGGAAGAGATGTCTCGTATGGTCACGGGGATCAGGCTGACCCGAATTCGTTATGGGGAACCAGGTCTGCCTTGGCTCAAAGACCCCGGATGTGTCGTTCGTACTGCCGGGGACCTACAGGAGGAATGCTGATATGTTAAAAAAGAAATCTAGGCTCAAAGCCAAACGGGCTTTAGTAGCCCGCGGTGCCCGTTTGCGCAAAATTCGCAAGCTGCGTGCGCTGAAATCCAAGCGTGTTGTTCACAAACGTACAGGCAAAGGGCGCAGTGCGTGGCTGAAAAAAAAGAAACGTACGGTGCAGAGGCACCGGAACAAGGGACTCGTTCGACCTGTCGCCCCGGTTACCCCTACCGATCCAAACCCGGACAGCGCGTACAGCCAGGGGTACAACGAGGCGTACAACGAGGGATTCAACGCGGGTTTCGCCAAGGGATTCGAGGACGGACACCAATTGGCATACAAAGCACAGTAGTAAATACAGCCGTTCAAGAACTAGCCATGAATGAAACTGTTGTCGAAGAAACAGCAAAGCGCGACGACGTATAATTTATACCTATGGTTAACATACAGTTTAAGGTTACAGCCCGGAGGGACACATCCCTCCGGGCTCTTTGCATGACCGCAGTAGCGGACATGCCCGTGCAGGCGAATATGGAGGGCAGACGCCAATTTTGAGCCTTGCAGGACACCCGTCCATGATGCATCTGACCCCGAGGCATATCCTTTAGAGGGAAGACCAATCTCGTGGAGAGTCAGGAAATGAGATCTCCTTGAAGGAAGACAGGGTGAAGAATGTGGCAAAACGAAGACACCGCCCGCTGACTGAAGCGGAGGCGGCCTACCGCGGCGGATATGCAGAAGGCCGCAGGTTTGGCGGCTGTCAGGCTATCATGGAGCGGGTGCAGCCATTTGAACCGACCTTGCGGGACATGAAGATATTGTATATCCCACAGGGATTCGATGCCATTGATCAGGGTGTCATTCTGGCACTGCAACAGTCGGTTCGAGAATGCGTTGTTGGATCGCCAGCAGCGATGTTGCAAGAAGCCAGTCAGCACCGGCCTGATGTTGTTCTTGTGATGAACGGTCTGCACGTATTTCCCGAGAATCACTTGGAGCAGGTGAAGGGAATACGTGAACTGGGGATTCGAACAGCTGTATGGTTTGTCGATGATCCCTATTTCACGGAGGATACCGCGACCATCTGTCAGCATTACGATATCGTGTTTACTCATGAAGAGGCGACCGTGCCCTTCTACACAAACCAAGGAGCACGACGGGTCATTTACATGCCGCTCGCTGTAAATCCTGGCATGTATCATCCACGCCGCACAGAGCCGCAATATCAGTACGATATCTGCTTTATTGGCACTGGGTTCTGGAATCGTATCGATTTGTTTAATCAGCTCGCTCCGTACCTTGCGGATAAAAGGGTGTTCATTGCCGGAAGTCAGTGGAACCGCCTGGCGAGGCTCGATGTACTGGGACAGTTCATTCATGAAGGGTGGATTGATCCGGAGGCAACGGTTGATTATTACAATGGCGCCAAAATCGTAATTAACGTACACCGAACCTGTGAGAACGGGGAGGATAATCGAAATACCCATCAAATATCGGGGCGTTCGATCAATCCACGCACCTATGAGATCGGTGCTTGCGGCACAATGCAGATTACCGATACTCGTGGAGATTTGCCCCGGTATTACCAGCCTGGATATGACATCGAGACATTTAGCACAGCGGCAGAACTGCAGCGCAAGATCCACTATTATCTGCATCATGAAGAAGAACGCCAGATCATCGCTTGGCGAGGTCTGCTCACCACCATGAATCGCCATACGTTTAACCGCCGCATTACCGAGTTGTTAGGACATCTGTAGTCTCCCTTCTGTGGAAGGGCAGCATCAGGAAGCACGTTATCCCAAATAAAAAGGAGTGGCGGTATGTCTCTCAAACATCGTAAAACGAGAAAGGTTCATCAACCACCTGTAGTCAGCCTGGCAGATCAGGCGCGAAAAAACGGGCAGCGGGCCGGATTTGATGCAGGTAAAGAAGAAGGGTACCTGCGTGGCCGCGCCAACTATATTGTGAATTGTGCACAAGAGCCCCTGCCTTTCCGGCAGCTTCACGTGCTCTATGTTTCTTCGGGGAAAGGTTTCCCATACTCTCCGCTGGATGAAGCGATTATGTCTACACTTCAGGGTATGGTTGCTCAGGTGACGTTGTCTGATCCACGCCAGCCGGTATCACAAGTTGCGCTCGAAACCCGTCCTGACCTGGTGTTAGTGCTGGATGGCATGGATATCCCTATCGAGCACATCGATGCCATACGCCAAGCGGGAATTCAGACGGCAATCTGGCTTACAGACGATCCGTATTACACCGACATGACTCTGGAGATTGTGAAGCATTATGATCATGTATTCACACTGGAACTGAATTGTATTGAACTATATCGCCAGCATGGCTGTGCGTCCGTGCATTATATGCCTTTTGCCGCATTCACCAACCACTACTTCCCGATCACAACCCCTTCCCCGCTCAAACGGGAAGTTAGCTTTATCGGCTCAGCATACTGGAACCGCGTGTATTTCTTCAATCCAATCATGCCGCATCTTATGTCGCACAATACCGTCTTTAACGGCATCTGGTGGGATCGTCTGCCTGACTATACGGCCTATGGCGAGAAAATTGAGCTGGGTCGCTGGATGAGTCCGCAAGAGACCAATGACGTATATAACGGCACCAAAATCGTCATCAATCTGCATCGCTCCCATGAGGATGATTCAGTCAACAATAACCAGATCAAAATTCCGCCAGCCTCACCAAACCCGAGAACGTTTGAGATTGCCGCTAGCACAACACTGCAACTGACCGATGCACGCGACGATCTGGCACGTTTCTATAAACCAGGGGTGGAGATCGAGACGTATTCTTCACCGCAGGAATTGATTGAGAAGGTGGATTATTACCTCACACATGAGAAGGAACGGCGCGAGATTGCCCTGCGAGGGCTGGAACGGACATTGAAAGATCACACGTACGGCAGAAGAATCAATCAATTGTTAAGCATTGTATTCCCTTAATCTCGGCCAGGAGGAGGTGTGCACAGTACCCTGTATCGGCTTGTCTGTATGCAGGGTCCGTGTGCGGCCATGGCAATGAAACCAAAACTGATGCTGTTTTCCCATGTATGCAATACCCGCAGTATTACAGGGGCGGAGAAGCTTTTGCTTCATTTTATGAGAGAGATCGGTGCGATCTTCGAGTGTGTGCTCGTCGCACCCCAAGAAGGGAAACTTACTTCATTCGCACGAAGGTTTGGCATCCAGGTTCACATCTGTAATTTGCCGATGCTTCACGGTGTGTACACCCCCTATCAGGGCATTGCACAAGATGCAGAACATCTGCGGCACACCCCGGCATTTCAGGATGCGCTCTGGCTGATTCGAAGTCACGAGCCCGATATGATTCTAACTAATACCTGTGTGAATGTGATGCCCGCTGTGGCTGCAAAATCACTGGGAATTCCGGTCATCTGGAAAATTACCGAGATTATTCAGACGAATGAACACACAGCCGAAGCGATCCAGATGATCGGCCGGTATGCGGACTGGATTATCGGGATTTCTGAGACGGCAGCGGTACCGTTCAAAGAAGCAGGCATGGGTGACCGGATAACCATTATTCCCCCGACCTGGGAGCCTTCCCTGCCTGCACCGGATCGCTGGCTTCATCTACGTGAGCGAAAACGCAGGGAGCTTGGCTTCAAGTCCTCACATACCTGTATCGGTTATATCTCTTCCTTTATATATGATGCCAAAGGTTTAAAACCCTTTGTAGATATGGCACTGAAGCTGTGCGAGACTCATCCGCGCTGCCGCTTCTGGATCATTGGCGCACCATCAGACAAAAAGTATTACGACGAATGTGTATCACGGGTGAAAAGATCCGGGTACGCAAGGCGCTTCATTTTTACCACGTTCGAGGAAAATGTATCTCTGGCCTACGCTGCGATGGATATCGTTGTCATCCCCAGTATGGTAAAAGAAGGATTCGGCATGACTGCGCTGGAGGGACTTTATTTTGCCAAACCGGTCATTGCCTTTGCTCAGGGTGGCCTCAGTGAATTGATGGAATCCGTAGGCAGTGGTGCATTTCTGGCTCCGCCTGGGGATAGTGATGCACTCGTTACGCTGGCTACAACGTTGCTGAATGATTCCGAGCTTGCTTCCGATACCGGATGGCGTAACCGGACAGAAGCGGAAAAGCTGTATGGAATCGAAACCTACCGAGTGAAGCTGCATACGATGGTCACACAGTGGTTGCTCTGTTTTCCCGGATGGTTCAAGTATATCCAGCCACCGAATGGTCCTGTGTTGACTTGGGGGGATGGCGGACTTCGTACAGTACTGATTTCCGATCCAGCCCTTATACGGACGTTGCTATTCCCAGAAAACATTGTGCAGCTTCTACCTCGCTCTTCGTTGCCGCCAGTAACCGTGACACAGCAGGGGGAGGGAGCCGGAAAACTACGCGAAGAAGATCAACGGATTGAATCGGTAATCCGCGTGAGAAAACGCCGCCGCAAGAGAAGTGTTCCGACTTCTCGCCGTAAGCTCAAAGCGGTGAAACGGACAATCCGAACCGGGAAGAAGAGCCGTACGGCCCGTAAAGTAAAAAGCCGGCACGCATCTGCTTCGAAATTGTCTACACGCAGACGCTCTTCCAGAAGTAAGGGACGCCGCCGTACGGCACGCAAAAGTTCCAATACACGATAAGAGACAAAGTTCCCAATACACGTTAAAGAGTGGGATCCCAATACAAGAAAAAGGGGTTTCTAATACACGATAGAAGGCAGGGATGATGATGAAGATCATGACGGTGCTGGGTACGAGACCTGAGATTATTCGGCTCAGCCTGATCATTTCCAAGCTGGACCAGTATGCGTCCAAACATATTCTGGTACACACGGGACAGAACTTCACAGAGAGTCTCAGCGGTCTTTTTTTCAAGGAAATGGGTCTGCGTGCCCCGGATTACGTTCTTCAGGATGAAGCCGCCTCATTGGGACGGCAATTGTCCTCCATGTTTACACAGATGGAGGACTTGATCCGGCAGGAGAAGCCCGACAAGGTGCTTTTGCTCGGAGACACGAACAGTGCCTTGTGTGCCGTACTCGCTGAACGTATGGGCATTCCCGTTATTCATATGGAGGCGGGGAATCGCTGTTTCGATCTGGATGTGCCGGAGGAAAAAAACCGCCGCGTTATTGATGCGATCTCGACCATTAACATGCCTTACACCGAACAAAGTAAGAAACATCTTGTCAGTGAAGGCGTGCCCAGCCGCCGTATTGTGCTTACGGGCAATCCGATCTACGAGGTGATGGAACATTATGCTCCACAGGTCAATGCCAGCAAAATTTTAAAAAAACTCAAGCTGAAGCCTGGACACTATTTTCTCGTTACCGCTCATCGGGCTGAAAATGTCGATCATCCTCCTCATCTGCTGGAGATTATGAAAGGACTGAATCAAGTCGCGGAGGAGCATGGTCAACGGGTGATATGCAGCATTCATCCGCGAACAGCGATTCGAATTGCCGAACATCTGCAGCTGGAGATGCACCCGCTGGTGGAATTCCATGAGCCGTTTGGATTTTTTGACTTTGTCATGCTGGAGCGACATGCACGCTGTGCACTCACAGACAGCGGAACGGTTCAGGAGGAATGCTGCATCATGGGGGTGCCTACCGTGACGATGCGTCGCACGACAGAACGTCCCGAAACGGTAGATTGTGGCAGCAATGTGGTCTCCGGCCTGGAAGCCGCGCGCATTGCAGATTGCGTGAACGTGATGACCAAACTGCCAAATGACTGGGATTGTCCGCAAGGTTACAAGGCAACGGATGTGTCCAGTAAAGTGGTCAAATTTCTGCTTGGAGGGAAAATACATGTTTGAAAATAAGCGTATACTCGTGACTGGCGGTACGGGATCATGGGGGTATGAGCTTGTCGCTCAACTGTTGCCTCAGCAGCCCAAAGAAATTATTGTGTACTCTCGCAACGAGTCTAGCCAGGTAGCGATGAGTCGTGATTTTGAAGACCCGCGCCTTCACTTTCGCATTGGGGATATTCGTGACAGGGATGCATTGACGGCAGCCTGCCAGCATGTGGACTATGTTTTCCATCTGGCTGCACTCAAGCATGTACCGGTATGTGAAGACCAGCCTTATGAAGCACTCAAAACAAACGTGATCGGCACACAGAATGTCATCGAAGCGGCGATTGAAAATAAAGTGAAAAAAGTCATTTATATTTCGACTGACAAAGCGGCCAATCCTTCGAACTTCTATGGAATGACCAAAGCGATCGGTGAGAAATTGATTGTTTATGCGAACCTGCTTCATAGTGATACGAAGTTTGTCACGGTGCGGGGCGGCAATGTGCTTGGCACGAACGGCAGTGTTGTGCATCTGTTCAAAAACCAGATTCGCCAAAAAGGTCAGGTATCTATCACCGATATGGGCATGACCCGGTTCTTTCTTACACTTAAGGACGCGATTAAACTACTGTTCAAAGCTTCGGTAGAAAGTGTTGGCGGTGAAATCTTTGTCATGACGATGCCAACATGCAAGATTGTCGATCTTGCCGAGGTTCTCATTGAAGATTCCGGTGTGGAAAACGTAGCGATTGTAGA
>Ga0105246_10001714_pt1 | contig 13095 bp, 12 predicted proteins | sample KBSM64metaG_FD_99694 | JGI IMG/M metagenome (GOLD analysis project Ga0105246, IMG submission 99694) | Miscanthus rhizosphere microbial communities from Kellogg Biological Station, Michigan, USA - KBS M6-4 metaG | ecosystem: Host-associated > Plants > Roots > Rhizosphere > Soil | place...
AACACCGCGCCCTTGCCTGCGTTAAACAGCGGACACTCTTCCAGCAGGCGCACGGCTTCGGTAACGGCATCCAGCGCACTGCCGCCGGCGGCCAGAATTTGCTGGCCTGCGGTAACGATTGCGCTGAGTTGCTGACGATAGTGCTGCTCTTTTTCGGCGCTCATTGCCGCACGCGTAATCGCGCCCGCACCGCCGTGAATTGCGATAACTGCTTTAGCCATAACCGGTACCCTGTGAAGGAATCAGAACCAAAAACACTGATTTAGAATGGTTTTCATCTTTTTTTGGCAATTTTCGACTATAGAAAGGCCCCCTCATCTTGTAAAGCAGAAACTGCCTGCGCGGTCATAACCTTTTATTGTGGATTATGCTTTTTTGGTTGTGAGTGGTTTTCCTGATCACCCTAAATGGCGACCCTACAAATTCCCCTTCCTGACCACCAACTCTCGCTTAACGGCCACGCATTACCCATAATAGACCGCATCTGAAATTAACCAGGCAGAATTGGACATGGAACCTTTTACCGCAGGATTAATCTCCCTCGAAGACGCGCAGCAAAAGATGCTGCAACAGCTGACGCCGATCAGCGATTCGCTCAACGTCTCGCTGTTTGAAGCCGCCGGACGTATCACCGCGAAACCGATTCTTTCACCGCTTGATGTGCCCTCGTTTGATAACTCGGCGATGGACGGCTATGCGCTGCGTCTGGCCGATATCGCGCCCGATCGCGTGTTGCCGGTGGCCGGTAAAGCCTTTGCTGGTGCGCCGTTTAACGGCGAATGGCCAGCGGGCAGCGTGATCCGCATCATGACCGGCGCGCCGATTCCCGCCGGTTGTGATGCCGTGGTGATGCAGGAGCAAACGGAGCAGCGCGACGGCGGCATTGTGATTACCGCGCCGGTGCAGGCCGCGCAGAACATTCGTCGCATCGGCGAAGACATTCAGGCGGGCAAACAGGTGCTGGACGCCGGTGTGCGTCTCGGCGCGGCCGAACTGCCGCTGCTGGCGTCGCTGGGCATTGCTGAAGTGAGCGTGCTGCGCAAACTGCGCGTGGCAATTTTCTCCACCGGCGATGAGTTGCAAGCGGTCGGTCAGCCGCTGGCGGAAGGTCAGATTTACGACACCAACCGCTTTACCGTGGCGTTAATGCTCAACAAGCTGGGCTGCGAAGTGATCGATCTTGGCGTCATTGCCGACGATCAGGCGGCGCTGCGTACCGCCTTTACCGAAGCCGATCGTCAGGCCGATGTGGTGATCAGCACCGGCGGCGTGTCGGTTGGCGAAGCCGACTTCACCCGTGCGATGCTGGAAGAGCTCGGCGCCATCACCTTCTGGAAACTGGCGATCAAGCCGGGCAAACCTTTTGCCTTTGGGCGTCTGGCTAATAGCTGGTTCTGCGGTTTACCGGGCAATCCGGTTTCTGCGGCGGTAACTTTCTATCAATTAGTCCAGCCGCTGCTAGCCACCCTAACCGGCCAAACCACGCGCATCATGCCGCTGCGCCAACGTGCACGCGCCACGCAGCGTTTGAAGAAATCGCCGGGTCGTCTCGACTTCCAGCGTGCAATTCTCAGCCGCGGTGACGATGGCGTGCTGGAAGTGCGCAGCACCGGTGCACAAGGTTCGCATGTGTTCAGTTCGTTTGCGCTGGCAAACTGCTTTGTGGTGCTCGAGCGCGATCGTGGCGATGTCGAACCCGGCGAATGGGTGGAGATCGAAGCCTTTAATACGCTACTGGAGGGCTAATGAGCGTTGAGTTGAGCAATGAAGAGATGCTGCGCTATAACCGCCAGATCGTACTGCGCGGTTTTGATTTTGATGGCCAGGAGAAACTGAAGGCATCACGCGTGTTAGTGATCGGTCTCGGCGGTCTCGGCTGTGCGGCGGCGCCCTATCTGACATCGGCGGGCGTGGGACATCTCACCTTGCTCGATTTCGATACCGTTAGCCTGAGCAATCTGCAGCGTCAGATCCTGCACAGCGATGCAAAAATTGGCATGGCAAAAGTCGCCTCGGCGCAGCAGCAGTTAGACGCAATTAATCCGCATTGTCAGCTGGAGCCAATTGATGCTCAGCTGGACGACGCGCAGCTCAGCGCGTTAATTGCGCGGCACGACGCGGTGGTGGATTGCACCGATAACGTTGATACCCGCGAGCAGATCAATCGCCTGTGTTTTCAGCACAAGGTGCCGCTGATCTCCGGCGCGGCGATCCGCATGGAAGGCCAGCTCAGCGTCTTTACCTGGCAGCCCGGCGAGCCTTGTTATCGCTGCATTAGCCGTTTGTTTGGCGAGCAGGTGTTAAGTTGCGTCGAAGCGGGCGTGATGGCGCCGCTGGTTGGCGTGATTGGCGCGATGCAGGCGATGGAAACCTTAAAAGTGCTGACGGCTTTCGGTCAACCCGCTAGCGCGCGCTTATTGATGTACGACGCGATGAGCGCAGAATTCCGCAGCATGAAGGTGGAGCAGGACGCGCACTGCGAAGTGTGTGGTGAATAACGCGCGCATTCCTGCGCGCCACGTAGGGTCGCCATTCATGGCGACCTTGTCAAAACGATGCCAAACCTTATTCCTGCGGGAAAATGGTGCCTTTATTCATAATCCCCTTCGGATCAAACGTGGTCTTCAGCGCCTGCAAAATCGGCCAGGCGCTGCCGTGCTCCTGTTTCGCCCACTGCACGCGATGCTTACCAATGCCGTGGTGATGCACCATCGAACCACCCAGCTTCAGCGTCTCTTCCACAATCATACCGTTAAGCGGTACATGGTATTTCGCCATCTCCTCTTCCGGGCGGCAATCCACCACGTTGTAGTCATAAACGAAATACATATTGGTGCCGTTGATGTAGCTGTGCGACGAGTGCCCGCCGAGCATGGTGATGTCCTGCGCATGCGGGAATTCGTTGCGAATGCGCTTCAGCACGTTTTCGTAGATGGCATCAATGGTGGACCAGTCGCCTGACACTTCAGTGGTGAACCCCATGTTGCCGGTGCGCATAATAAAGTCGCGTTCGGCCTGCACTTTCTCCGGTCCCCAATTAAGGTTTTCGAACCAGCTTTGGATCAGCTTGCTGTCAACCGGCTGACACTCACGATGCTGCGCCACAATTGCCTCGATACCGTTGCCGGTGGCTTCGCTGATCCCGCGCGTCCCTTCCGCCATGAAAATCAGTACGCATTTATCTTTCGAAAAGTGACTGAAGTGTTGATTAGCATCCTCAGGATCGTAGAGACGCGCAATCGACGGACGATAACCATCAACCATCACTTCACGCAGGATGGCGAAACCGGTTTTCATCGAATCAAGCAGATAGCCATAAAAACGGTTATTTTCTGGCTGATATTTAAACATTTTCACCGTGACTTCGGTGATGTAACATAGCGCACCTTCGTTGCCAATAATCACATGACGGATATCGGGGCCAGCCGCACGACGTGGTACGTTTTTGATGCGGGTGATGTCACCGTTCGGGAACACCGCTTCCAGGCCCACCACCATATCTTCGATGGCGCCATAAAGCGTGGAGAATTGCCCAATACTGCGCGTGGCGACCAAGCCGCCCATCTGCGCTAAAGGCTTCGACTGCGGTGAATGGCCGGTGGTGTACCCCTGCGCGCGCAGCTGATTTTCCAGCACTTCCAGCGTTACGCCACACTGCGCGGTAACCTGCATGTTCTCGATATCGATCTTAATAACCTTATTCATGCCAGAACCATCCAGCACCACTGAATTCGGCGCTGCAGTTTCCAGCCCGCCTTCGGTAGCCGATGCGCCGGTACGCGGCACGCCGTTAATCTGGTGGCGATTCATAAAGGCCAGCACTTGGGAAACCTGCTGGGTGTTTTGTAATTTCACCACCGCTGCCGGAATCGGCATGGTATACACGCCGTGAATATCGGCATATTTACGGAACCGATCGTGGCTGCTGCGCTTTAATTCTGCTTCATCGGTAATCACCTGCTGCGGACCGGCGATCTCTTTTAATTGTTCAACAATAGCTTCGCGTGAAAGCGTCATAATTCATTCCTCAATTTTTATCGAACGCGGTAGCCGCCATCGACGACTAACAAATGACCGTTAACATAATCTGATGCGCGGCTGGCTAAATAGACCATCGCGCCCATTAAATCCTGCGTATTTCCCCAGCGATTAGCGGGAATATGATCCAGCACGCGTTGATTAGTTTCAGGATTGCTACGGGTATTTAACGTAATCGGCGTCGCGTAATAACCCGGCGCAATGCCGTTGACCTGAATATTGTGTTGACCTAGCTCGTCACAATAGGCTTTGGTTAAACCGGCAATCGCATGTTTGGTGGCGGCATAGGCGGGCGATCCTTGTCCTCCTAGCCAGGAGAAGAGCGAGCAAATATTAATTATCTTGCCCGACTTCTGCGGCACCATTATTTTTGCCGCCTGATGACTCATTTCAAATGCTGCGGTGAGATTCACCTGAATCATCGGATCCCAATCCTGACGATCAAATTCCAGTACCGAATTTAACTTACAGATCCCGGCGTTATTCACCAGAATATCCAGCCGGCCAAAGCGTTCCAGACATTCGGCAATAATGCGTGCCGGTTCACCCGCCTGTGTGATATCGGCTTGCATGAACTCCGCCCGAACGCCACAACTTTCAATCAGTTGGCGCGTTTCGGCATTGGCTGGCGCCAGATCCGGAATAAACACGTTGGCACCCGCTTTGGCTAACGCCACGGCAAAGGCCTGGCCGAGACCGCTGTTGCCGCCGGTGACAATGGCGCTTTTTCCATGCAACCCAAAGAAGTCGAGAGAAAAACTCTCCAGCGCTTCCGTCGTCATCATTTCACCTCCTGGCTAAATAACGGGCAATAAAAAAGGAGAAAAGCAAGCTCCTTCGCGGTGAAGCGAAGAAGTTACTTTTCTCCTAATCTCGAGTAACTGCCAATTACGCTAGCATGGCGATTTAAAATAAAAAGCGATCGTAATCACAAAAGTTATTGCAACAAAAGTACGCGCTAATCACGCCATATAATTTACTGCGCACAAATTAAATAGGATAAAACCGAGAGCACAGTGAAACTGGCTTTTGTGATTCTCTTCACAACGCAAACTCCTGGCTGCGTGTTAAAAATGGCGTCCGTTACTGTCTGAGACGAAGAGAAAAGTAACTTTCCGCAATTGCGGAGAGGAAGCTTTTCTCTTTTTTTTGTTTCTAATTTTGGGGATTTGAGATGCACGCTAAAAATACCACGCGCTGGCTAACCCTGGCGGTAATAAGCATCAGCGGGGGCATTAGTTTCGATCTCGCCTATTTACGCTATATCTATCAAATTCCCATGGCGAAATTTATGGGTTTTTCCAATACCGAAATTGGCGTCATTATGAGCACCTTCGGTATTACAGCGATTCTGCTTTACGCGCCGGGCGGCATCATTTCTGACAAATTCTAGCACCGCAAAGTGATGTCCGGCGCGATGATCGCCACCGGCTTATTGGGCATGATTATGGCAACTTATCCGCCGCTGTGGGCGATGTTGCTGATTCAGGTTGCCTTTGCCATCACCACAATATTGCTGCTGTGGGCCGTGTCAATCAAAGCGGCATCGCTGCTCGGCACACGTGAGGAGCAAGGCAAAATCATGGGCTGGATGGAAGGCCTGCGCGGTGTCGGCGTGATGGGCCTCGCGCTGTTTACCGTGTGGGTGTTTTCACGCTTTCATCCGGACGATCCTAACAGTCTTAAAGCGGTGATCCTGATTTACAGCGGCACCTATATTGCCCTGGGGATCGCCTGCTGGTTTCTGGTCAGCGATGGCTTTGCCCAGAGCGGCGACGAGGCACAATCTGCCTTCAGCCTGCAACATGCGCTGCGCGTGCTGAAAATGCCCACCACGTGGTATTGCAGCATGATCATCTTCGGCGTCTATACGCTTTACGCTATTCTCAGCTACTCCACCAACTATCTCTCAGAGATTTACGGCATGTCGCTGGTCGCCGCCAGCTATATGGGCATCATCATCAACAAAGTGTTTCGCGCCATTTGTGGCCCAATGGGCGGTATGCTCACCAGCTACAGCCGCTGGCGCTCGCCAACGCGCGTGATACAGGTATTCGCATTCGTGAGTTTCACCACGCTGATTCTGCTGTGGCTGGTTACCCGGCAGCCGGTGAGTTTAGTGCTGGCGATTGGCCTGATTATGTTGATGGCCTTTACCTGCTATGCCTCGCGCGGGCTCTACTTTGCCTGCATCGGCGAAGTGAACACGCCAAAACAAATTCTGGGCACCACCATCGGCATCTGTTCGGTGATTGGTTTTCTGCCGGATGTCTTCGTCTACCCGATCATTGGCCACTGGCAGGATACGCTGCCGCCCGCCCTCGCCTATCGCAATATGTGGATGATGGGGGCAACGGCCAGCGTCGTGGTGCTGGTATTTACCGCATTATTAATGGGACAAATTAAGCGCGTTGCGGCTGCGACAGCGCTGGCAAAAGGAGTCTGATATGTCTGGCTATTTGATGGGCATCGATGTGGGTACGCAAAGTGCCAAGGTGGTGATCTTCCAAACGGATGGCAAGTTGCTGTGCAGTGCCCAACAACCACTGCGCGCGCTGGCTAATCCGCAGCCAAACCGTGCTGAACATCCTGAAGACGATCTCTGGACATCGGTGCAACAAGCCTGTCGCGCGGCAATGCTGCGTTTTCACCAGCTGGGCGGGCAACCGCATCAGCTACTGGCCGCCGGGTTGTGCGTGATCCGCTGCTGCCGTGTGCTAATGCGCGCTGACGGTGAACTGGCCTGGCCGGTGATCAACTGGATGGATGTGCGTCTCAATCAGCCTTATCAGCACGAAACGGCTTATGGCGACGTTCGCTGGATCACCACCACATCCGGCTATATCACCCATCGTCTTACCGGCGAAACGCGCGATACCAGCGCCAATTATATCGGCTGCTGGCCGATGGATGATGTGCGCCAGGATTGGGATAACCTGCAGATGCCAGCCTGCAATCTGCGCCGCGAACAGCTGTTTGATGTGGTGCGGCCGGGCGACGTACTCGGTCAGGTAACGTCTGCCGCCGCCAAAGCCAGCGGCCTGCCGCAAGGCCTGCCGATTGTGGCAACCGCGCATGATAAAGCGGTGGAAGCCTTGGGCGCGGGTGCGTTAGCCGATAATGAAGCGCTGATCTCACTCGGCACGTATATCGGTGCGATGGTGCACGGCGATGAAACCCCGCGCAGTAGCGATCACTTCTGGCCGTTTCAGGCCGCGCTGCCACAACGTTTTCTCTACGAATGCATGGGCGTGCGGCGCGGCATGTGGACCATCAGCTGGTTCCGCGATCAGTTTGGCGCCGCCGCTGTCCAGGATGCGCAGGATCGCGGCATCGACATTGAGAGCTTGCTAAGTGCCGAAGCCAGCCGTGTGGCCGCGGGCAGCAACGGGTTAATCACACTACATGATTGGGCAGCACCGGCGCACGCACCGTGGCGCAAAGGGGCAATCATCGGATTCGATGGCCGCCATACGCGCGCGCATCTGTTCCGCTCGCTGCTGGAGGGCATTGTGTTCACGATGAAGAATCATCTGGATCCGATGATGCAGGCGCTGGAGCGCCCGCTGGCGCAGCTGGTGATTTCGGGTGGCGGTGCCAATAGCGATCTGTTTATGCAACTGTTTGCCGACATCTTTGGCGTGCCAGCACGACGTAATGCCATGCGCAGTTCAGCGGCGATCGGCTGTGCCATCAGCGCGGGCATGGCGGTTGGCGTGTGGCAAGATTACGCCGATGCGGTGACAGCGCTGGTGCAGCCAGGCGAGACCTTCATGCCCAACGCCGCACATCATGCGCACTATCAGCAACTGAACCAGCATGTTTATCAGCAGTTGCATGCTGCGCTGGATCCGCTGCTACAGCGGTTAAGCAACCTCGGATAAAACCGGTGCGCATGAATGCGCACCCTACGAAATACCGGCAGCCAATGGCCACACGCTGGCATTGGTCGTGGACACCGCCAGCGCGCCAGCTGCCAGCGCCAGACGTGCATCCTCTTCATCGCACACCAGCCCGCCGGCAATGATCGGCTGGCTGATGCGTTCGGTGATCCAGCCCAGCACTTTCGGCATACAGCCAGGCAGGATTTCAACAATATCCGGCGCTGACTGCGCCACTTGCTTCTCAATGTTGTTGAAGGAGATGGAGTCGAGCACGAAGAGCCGGTGAATCGCCCAGAATCCGTGCTGGCGCGCGGCTTTCAGCATCGCCGGTTTAGTGCTGATGATGCCATCCGCCTGGGTGACGATTTTCAGAAACTGAATCACCACTTCCTGACGCGAGCTGCCTTCCAGCAGATCGACATGGACGAAGGCCATTTTTCCGGCCTGTTTGATCTGTCCAACGATACGCCCGATGTTGCAAATGTTGCCGTAGAGCACCGATACCACCTGACAAGGTGAATCCAGCGCCTGCTGCAGACTTTGCGCATCTTTCACCGCCGCCACCACCGGCGCGTTCTTTAACAACTCAACTAAATCCACTGCACACCCCCTTTTTCATTAAAGCGTCATCGTGGCAATCGGCGCGGCAGCGTTAAAACGCTGCATCTCCGTCAACAGCCAATCGCGAAATACGGTAACACGCGGCAGCGTCTGTTTGCCGCCCGGCACTTCCAGCCAATAACCGTTTGCGCTGGCGAGCATCTGTGGCGATACCTGCACCAGCACGCCGTTGTTCAGTTCATTACGCACCATCGCACGATCCAGCACCGCATAACCCGCGCCCGTCACGCAGGCGTTAATCACCTGATCCTGAGTACTGAAGGCCAGCCCGTTATCTTCCAGCACCGGGGCTTCACCGCAAGCCTGACACCAGCGCGCCCAGGTATCCAGCCGGCTGTCGCCATTGAGAATGTGCAACTGCGGCATCAAATTGATATCCGGCCAGGCCCCATCCAGCATCAGCAGCGGACTGGCCACCAGCACCAGGGTTTCATGACACAGCCATTCCCCTTCTCCACCCGCCACCTGCGCCTCTTCCTGCGATCCAAAGCGGATAGCGCAGTCAAAGTCGCTGTATTTCTGGCGCGCTTCACTGATCAGCATGATTTGCAGATGGCGATGCTGTTGACGCAGCGTGACCAGCCGTGGCGCTAACCAGCGCGTGGCAAAAGTAGGCGCAACCTGCAAACGCAGGTGCTGGCGCGGGTTGTGCTGCTGTACGCCGCGCACGCCCTCTTCCAGCAAATCCAGCGACTGGCGCACCACCGGCAGCAGTTGGATCGCTTCCGGTGTAAGCAGCAAACCGCTATGGCTACGCACGAACAGATCTTTGCCGAGGAAGGTTTCCAGCTGACGCATCTGTCGACTGGCGGCGCTCTGCGTCATGAACAGCGCATCGGCGGCTTTGCTAAAGCTCAGGGTGCGACAGGTCTCTTCGAACAGCCGCAACATATTGAGAGAAGGTAACTTTCTCATCTCTGCCTCCGGCAGACATGGGTGAAATGTTGCGCCAATGTAACCACAGCCCTTTCAGCCAGGGAGAATCAAACGCCAATTTTATGAGAGCAATCACAGGAAATTGCGGAATAGGGGTATGACTTTTTCGCACTCGCCTGCACCCCGTTCAAATGCCACAGTAATTTCGCATCCAGATAACAATAAAATAACAATCATCTCTCCAACCCAGAAGGAAGGAACATGAATCAAACAACGCTGATGGATGATGTACCCTTAAATCGCTTTCACCTCAAAATCACCGGTTTGACCTTCGGCGCGCACCTTACCGACGGCTATATCCTCGGTTCTGTTGGCTTCGCGCTGACGCAAATGACGCCGCAAATGAATCTGTCGCCGTTCTGGCAGGGCATGATTGGCAGCTCCGCCTTAATCGGCCTGTTTCTTGGCAGCTTGATTCTTGGCTGGATCGCCGATTCCGTTGGCCGCCAGAAGATCTTCTGCTTCAGCTTTATTCTCATCACCCTCGCCTCCGGCATGCAGTTCTTTGCACAGTCGGCAGAGCAGTTGTTCCTGCTGCGCGTGCTGATTGGCTTCGGCCTTGGCGGCGACTTCGCCGTCGGTCACACCATTCTGGCGGAGTTTGCGCCGCGTAAGCATCGCGGCGTGCTACTTGGCGCCTTCAGCGTGTTGTGGACGGTTGGCTATGTGGCAGCGAGTTTTGCCGGACATCTGGCGCTCAACGCGCATGCTGACGGCTGGCGCTGGCTGCTCGCCTCTTCGGCGCTACCGGCGCTGGCGATTCTGCTACTGCGCATCGGCACGCCGGAATCCCCGCGCTGGCTACTGCGACGTGGGCGAAGGGACGAAGCGCTGGCGATTGTCGCGCGTCTGTTTGGCCCGAATGTGACCTTGCCGGAAGAGCGCCAGCACGCGCCCGATGGCGGCCTGAGCGCGCTGTTCAGCCCGCGCTATCGTCGTCGCACCGCCTTTAACTGCTTGTTCTTTGTCTGTCTGGTGATCCCGTACTTCGCCATCTACACCTTCCTGCCGGCGATTCTGCGTCAGATGGGTTTGGATCAGGGCTTCGCTACCGATTTGCTGTTGAGCGGCCTGTTATTGGTTGGCGCGGTGTTGGGCATTGTGCTTACCGCCATGTGTTCACGTCGCGGCTTTCTGATTGGCTCGTTCATCTTCCTCGCCGCCTGCTTGTTGCTGCTGAGTCTGCTGCACAACAGCGCGGGCGTCTGGCTGATTGTGCTGTTCGCGGCTTTCACCTTAGTGATGTCGGCAGTGAGCAACCTGGTGGGCGTGTTCCCCGCCGAAAGTTTCCCAACGGATGTGCGCTCACGCGGCGTGGGTTTCGCCACCTCAATGAGCCGCCTTGGATCGGCGGTCGGCACGCTGTTGCTGCCGCTGGCGATCGTGAATTACGGCATCGGCGGCACCATGGCGTTATTGGCCGCGATTCTGGTGCTGGGCGCGTTGGTTTCCATCGCCTGGGCACCTGAAACCAAAGGATTGACGCTAACCGACGCGTCACAAGACACACCGCCGGCTGACAAATCGCTCAGCCCGCACGCTTCAACTTCAACGCAACAGCTGTAACGGGAGGCAATGATGGAAATGTATATCGGTGAAGGTTTTGCAGGCGACGGCGTGAATGCCTCGCACATCAATATCATGATTGGACCGCGTGACGGCGTGGTGGGACAGGCGTTCTCCACCAGCCTGGCGACACCGTCGCAAGGGCACTGTCCGTTTATGGTGGTGATTAAACCCAACGTGCCGGCCAAACCCATGACCTTGTATGTGAATAAAGCCGCGATTGATGGCGAACTGCACGGCAACGCCACCTGGGGCGCTTCGCAAGCGGCGATTGCCAAAGCGGTCACCGAGGCGCTGCTGAAAGGTACGCTGCCCGCCGAAGCCGAAGATGAGTGGTGCATCGTCACGGCCAACTGGGTGAATCCAGGCTGTACTGATTTGGATGAGGTGTTCGCCAATAACTATCGCGCCTGCACGGTGGCCATTGAGGCGGCAATGGAAAAATTACCGGGGCGCCAGCAGTTGCAGCAGGCGCTGCCGCAGTTGGGCAATCCGTTCTATACCCCGAAGTAACAGGAGTTGCAGCATGGAATACATCAATCTCGGCCACAGCGGTTTACGCGTATCCCGTCTTTGTCTCGGCACCATGAACATGGGCAGCAAGAGCTGGAAACCGTGGATTTTTGATGAAGCGCAGAGTGAGCCGATCATTCGTCACGCGCTGGAGAACGGCATTAACTTTATCGATCTGGCTGATTTCTACTCCAGCGGAGCCGGTGAAGAGGTGGTGGGCCGCGTACTGAAGCGCGTAGCACAGCGTGATGAACTGGTGCTGACCACCAAAGTCGGTTATCCGCTTGGCGGCGGACACAATAATCAGGGCCATTCGCGTAAGCACATCCTCGACAGCATCGACGGCAGTTTGCGTCGCCTCGGCACCGATTATGTCGATATGTATATGCTGCACTATTTCGATGTGAATACGCCGATCGAAGAGACGTGGGAAACGATGAACAGCATCGTGCGCAGCGGCAAAGCGCGCTATGTCGGCGTTTCCACCATGTATTGCTGGCAGCTGGCGAAAATTTTGTGGTGCTGCGAGCGCAACGGTTTCGTTAAGCCTATCAACATGCAGTTGCAGCTTAACTGCGCCTATCGCGAAGAGGAGCGTGAAATGCTGCCGTTCTGCCGCGATCAGGGTTTGGGCGTCTCGGTGTTCAGTCCGTTAGCGCGCGGGTTGCTGAGCGGCGATGTGCAGTCGGTGCGTAACCAAACCGACTTCTTTACCCGCGAAATGTATGGCGATGAAGCCTCATTGCAGATCGCCGAATCGGTGGGTCGCGTGGCGGCGGCGCGTGGACTTTCCAGCGCGCAGATCGCGCAAGCCTGGGTGCTGTCCCATCCAGGCGTGGATGCGATGCTGGTCGGGGCCGACAGCGTAGCGCAGCTGGATAGTGCCATTGCCGCATTGGATACGCCGCTGGATAGCGAAGAGCGTTTCGAGCTGGAACGCAATTACACGCCCTGCGATGTGATTAACGACTATACCGCCGGCAAACGCATTACCCGCCATAGTCGCGCGGCACGCACGGTGTTCGCCGATCAGATTCAACCTGCGAGGAATATTGCATGCCAACTTCACTGCTACGGACCGGCTGGTACTGCAATGGACAATGGCTGGAGAGCGAGCACACCTATGAGGTGAATAATCCGGCCGATGATAGCGTGGTGGCGCACGTTGCTCACGTGGGTGAAGCCGAAACCACCCGTGCGATTGATGCGGCTACTGCTGCGCTGCCCGCCTGGCGCGCTCTGACCGCCAAAGCACGCGCGGTGATTTTACAGCGCTGGTATCAATTGATCGTAGAAAACCAGGAAGCGTTGGCGCAACTGGTGGTGCAGGAACAAGGCAAAGTGCTGGCCGAAGCGCGTGGCGAAGTGCTGTACGCCGCCAGCTTTATTGAATGGTTCGCCGAAGAAGGCAAGCGCGCCAACGGCAAAACCATTCCGTCCACCAAAGCGGGCAATCTGATCCTGACGCTGAAACAGCCGGTTGGTGTGGTCGCTGCCATCACGCCATGGAATTTCCCGCTGGCGATGTTGACGCGCA
>Ga0105246_10001716_pt1 | contig 13088 bp, 10 predicted proteins | sample KBSM64metaG_FD_99694 | JGI IMG/M metagenome (GOLD analysis project Ga0105246, IMG submission 99694) | Miscanthus rhizosphere microbial communities from Kellogg Biological Station, Michigan, USA - KBS M6-4 metaG | ecosystem: Host-associated > Plants > Roots > Rhizosphere > Soil | place...
CCCCAGTCCGCCCACTCCGGCGGGCAGTTGTAGCAAATCGCCGTTTCGGCGGCTTGTGCCAGGCTGGTCACACCGCATAGCAGCAACGCCGCCAGGGTTTTACTGAATCGGATCATTAAACATCTCCTCGTAGGGCTGAGTACTTTCGCCCGACCGGATATGGCAGGGCAGGCAATGGGAAACCGGTGCGGCGCCAGCGATCTGCGCCAACAGTTGATCGATCACGGTGCAAGCCAGCGCCGCGATGGGTTGAACGACGCTGCACAGCGTCGGGTGCATTTGAGTACCAAGGGAAATACCGTCAAAGCCAATGACCGAGAGCTGCCGGGGCACGTTCCAGCCGTTGCGCCGCAGTTCCGCGATCAGACTGATCGCCAGCAAGTCGTTGGAGCAGACCAGCGCACTGGGTGCCTGCGGGCTGCGCAATAAGGGCTCGATGACGGCGAAGTCTGCCTGGGTATGGGCAGGCATTTCGATCACCGGCAGGCTGTCGAGGCCGGCCTCACGCATAGCGTCGAGATAACCGGCGTAACGCAGTCGAGAGCGGTCTGACTGCAAGGCTGGACCGGCAACCATGCCGATCTGCGAGTGTCCCGTTTCCAGCAGATAACGGGTGGCGAGCGCCATGCCGGCGCGATTATCCACCGACACAGCGCTGTAGTCAGGGTTGTCGGGCTGGTGATAGGCCAGCACAAAAGGCGTGTCTTCGTTGGCAAGGTTTTGCAGCACGCGACTGCTCTGGGCATCAGTCACGGTAAGGACCAGACCATCGACCCTTTGGCGCAACAAATCCTCGACCACCGCGCTTTCGCGCTCGCTGTTGTAGTCGGTAGTTGCCAGCAACAGGTTGTAACCGTGCAAGCGTGCAGCCTGCTCCATCGCCTGAAATTGCTCGGCGAACACAGGGTTAAGCAGATTGGGCACCACCACACCGATCAGGTTGGTGGTTTGCAGGCGTAGTTGGCGGCCGAGGCGATTAGGCCGAAAACCTAGCTGACGCGCAGCGGCGAATACTTGCTCTCGGGTCGCCGGACGCACAACTTCGGGGGAGGCAAAGGTTCGCGCGGCGGTCGCCCGCGAAACACCTGCCAGCCGTGCAACCTCTTTCAAATCTGTCATTTTCACTCGCTTGAGATCGATCTCATTGGCGATGACATTACTTGGGAAACATGGCACTCCTGCGATGAATAAATGACGTTTTGATGTCAGACGCTCACCAGTAACCCTGCGCATCCCGCGAATGACAGGGATCAGCCGTTTGGGCACAGCTTTCCAGGTTTTGTCCTGCAGCCAGCATTTGGGCTTTTCGATAGCTTCGGACTGTCAGAAACCCGAGCCGGGATTCCCGAAGTGAGCAAGGATGTTTCACGAGTGAAATTGGAAACGTACCGAGGCCCGCGCAACCTGACCCGCCAAGAAAAAAGGTCTACCGTGGCGTGGAATCGACCTGCACGCCAAATCGAAACGCGGCATCAGAAAAGAAAACAGATCAGTCCACATTGTTCTAAAGAAATGACCATTCATCTTGAAGTTCCACCCACCTGTCAGATATGACAGGTGACAGCCGCTGTGTTTCAAGCCTTCAATCATCCCGTGTATTCATGCCTGAACAGAAATGTTCGCCATGCACAACTAATGATTGCCTGACAGTGGACCGGGTTTACTCCTGGGCCCGTTCGAAGCTTGAGATCGAGGCGCAGCATCATGCAAATGGAATGGACGTGGATGAGGTCGTGGCTGCTGGTATTGCTACTGTTCAATAGCTTGGGTGAAGCCGCAACCGGCCCGGAAATCGCACAGTTGCTCAACAAGCGCTATCAAAACGTGCAAACAGAGTGTGCGGGCGGCAACCCGGCGTATTTTTGCAGCGGCGTCATGTTGCATGGCAGCACTCCGATGATCGAGTTCTGGAAACACGATGATGTGGCCGCGCAATTGGGGGCGGAAAGTTTTGTCTATCTGCGTGCCGATTTGGGTACGCAGACATTGTCGTCAGCCAACGGCATGGTGTTCAGTGATTCATTCACGGCCATCGGCAAGGATCAGCCACTAGACGTTCTTTGCGCCTATCCTTTCGCGTTTGAACCTGTTGAGAGCCGTGCTGGTTTCGGTTGCGGCCTGTCAGCGGCAAGTCGACAGGCCGCCGACGCGAGCTCTTGCGCAAGCGAGGGAGTGAGTGATTCAGCGAGTTGGCTGGCGCACTTCGAGCAACAAGGCCGACAACCCACAAAGCAATGCTCGTTGAGCAGCCTCAATCCCATGCTATTCAAGGCCAGCCTGCTGGCGCATCAAGGCATCGACAGCGATTGGTCGGCCAGACCTACCCAGTTGCAGATACGTAACTGGGACGAAAGCACACCCCAAAAAATTCCGATGCAGGCGCTTTTTTACGATGCGAATAAATCAGGTTCGTTGTTCGCGGCACAGAAAGATCAGTATGACTACTTTGCAACTACCGGGGATTGGCTGCCAATTCTGCGAATGGATTTGGCTCAGGCAGAGCGTGCGGTATTCGGATTCAATCAGCAGGATCAGTTGTACATCGGTTATCAAGTGGCCGATAAGCTGAATGCACGGTATGCCGATACTACGCCTGCTTGTCGTGGTAACACGCCCGCCTACGACTGCAATGGCGTGTTGATCAGAGTGACAAGTGCTTCACCTAACTACCATGCGTGGAACCCAAGCCTCGGATCGGTAGAGCGGAATGGCGTGGCATTTTCCTATGTGCGTGAGGATGTCGGCACCAAGAGTTTTTTGTATTCGAAAAGCCAAGGTTTGATCCTCAAGGAAATGGCGGCACCCACAGGTTTTCCCCTTACCGTACGATGTGCCTATCCGTTTGATGCCGCTACCGATACTCGAAGCGACAGTTGTAACGAGTATATGGCGTTACCCATTAGCAAACCCTGTTTGGAGCAAGGTGTTATCGATATCGCAACATGGCTCGTTTACTACGATCAGTTGAATGGGGTTTATGGGCACCATTGTAGTTTCGGTCCAAATCAATCCGAATTTGCGATGAGTGTTGATGTTAGATCTCACCTTCCTGATCCTGGTATGCGCAGGCTTCATAACGAGGTCATCATCGCCGCATGGCCCCAGAACATTCCGCGACAGCTCCCCATTCAAGCCTTTTTCTATACAAATGAAACGGCGTTAACGAGCGCTCGCTTTTTTCAGCGCGATTATTTTCAGCAGACGGGGCAGTTCATGCCCATTGTCCGGGTGGACTTGAGCGCGTCTGATGGCCGCGTCTTTGTTTATGATCCTCAGGCCCAAATTGCTCAAAGTCCGATACTGCAAGTGCCACACGCGCCAGATGTCAGCGCGAGTGTGAACCTGGCCGCTCTTGATGCCAAATCAGGTGTACAGGTGAGCGTTGCCTACCCCGGTATGAATAAGGAGCAAAGCATTCAGTTGATAATGTCCGGCACTCCGGGAGTCGGCTCCCCTACGATTCCACCCATGCAGGGCGCGGAGAATGGGAGTGTGGAGTTTTCGATTGATTCTGAGGCCATTGCTGCCAACGTCGGCAACGCAGCTAAAACCTTCATACTCAAGTACGAAGTCACGGAGGGCGGCAGTAAAACCTCGTCGGGCACGCTGACTGTAAACCTCTTGCCGTTACCTGCCGCGGAGTTGGATAAACTCGGCATCGTACAGGCTGATGGCGATGAGCTGGATCTCAGCGACGTCACGGAGGGCGGTACTTTGCGTGCGGGGATCTGGGCATTCATGAAGGCTGGTCAGCCTGTTTGGCTGGAATTGAAAGGCAAGACTGCCACGGGTGAAAACCACAATCGTCAGGTTTGGAATGTCCCCGGCGCGTCGGTAAATCAGAAATGGATAAATGACGGGGAATATTTTCAGGGCGTGCCATACAGCTATCTCAAAGAGCTGGGAAACGATAGCGTGCTCGAGCTGCATTACAAGTTGGCTTTGACCATGAGCCAAGTCAAAGCGGACGCTATCGACGGGCCGGTGAAACGGTACAGGATCAAATCGGTGGGTGCTGTGAAAGCCTCTGTTTCCCGAACAAGGACCTATATAAAAATTCCCGGTACCGCATCGCGGCATCCTTAATAACGTCGTCGCTATTTGGCTCTGAAGGCGCATCCGGACATTCACCGCTCCATCGCGTCACCGTCATGTCTTTGAGCTGCTCACCCAGTGATCGAGCAGGGTGAAAAACGAATACAAGAGAAATGACCGTTGGTCGTAAACATCCGAATACCTGTCAGATCTGACAGGTGACGCGTCCTGCGGTCCACGATTGAATCACTCCGTCAAAACAATCTCACGAAACGGAGTTACTGATATGTCTACATCCAAGTCCAATGCCACCGCACCCGTGATCGTTTCTATCAGGGATTCCAAGGGTGAAGTACCTCAAAACGGAAAAACCTCTGATACCAGTGTGACAGTCGCAGGTCACTCGGAACCAGGGACGAACGTCGAAGTGTTCGATGGAGCAATGGTGAAAGGTACTGTCCCTGCTGACACAGCAGGCAATTGGTTACTGGTTTTAAGTGGGCTTGCTCTGGGTGCACACACGATTGCGGCCGCTGCTGACGGTTCTGTGTCAGCTTCCAGAACATTTTCAGTGGTTCAACAGTAGAAAACAGATTCAATGGTTGTGAGTGAAGATCGGGAGATTTGAGGCGCGAGGTCCTCAAGGATCCCGATCTGTTCCTTATACATCGTGCCTGACGTTTTTGAGCGGGCTAGGGGGTTTCCGGGCGACTGAGCAACGTTTCAAGCCGAGCCAAAGGGGGCCGCTCCTGACCCCGATCAAAAACCTGCACCCCCACCTTCAACAACCGCCCATTCTCCGCCCCCCCAATCACCTGCTCACACCGCAACAACAACCTCCCTTGATCACACTCCACCGCCTTGAGCCCCATCGGCAATCGCCCCTCCAGCCGCAATTCCGCCATCCGACTCTGCGCCGCAATCATCGCAACCGAGCGATCCCGCAAGATCCCGCTGCTCTGCGTCATCAACCCCGCCACGCGCACGGCGGCGGACATGGCCACGGCGATGATCGCCAGCGCGACGAGCACTTCAATCAGGGTGAATCCGGCTTGCGGAGAGGGGGTGCGCATTGGGGGCTCGGGCTGTTGGGCAGCCCTTGACGCTAACGCCCGTGCTTGACGGCTTGACGACGGAAACTCCCGAGGATTTTCAACATCCCTGACATATCTTCTTGCAACACTGCGCGTCGAATCGAATCAAGCCAGGGAATGACGAGATGGATATCGCGCAGTTCAAACAACCCGGTCGACCGAGCCGGATGCCCCGTGGGCAGCAGGGTTTTACGCTGATAGAGATCATGGTGGTCGTGGTGATTCTCGGGATTCTGGCGGCGATGGTGGTGCCCAAGGTGCTCGACCGGCCGGATCAGGCGCGGGCCACGGCGGCGAAGCAGGACATTGGCGGGTTGATGCAGGCGCTGAAGTTGTATCGCCTCGATCACGGCACTTACCCGAGCCAGAGCCAGGGCCTGAAAGTGTTGGTGGAGCGGCCGGCCGATGCGAAGAACACCAACTGGCGCTCATACCTGGAGCGCCTGCCGAATGACCCGTGGGGTCGTCCTTATCAGTACCTCAATCCCGGTGCCAACGGCGAGATCGACATCTTTTCCCTCGGTGCCGACGGCCAGCCTGACGGCGACGGCGTGAATGCCGACATCGGTTCCTGGCAGTTGTAAGGCCGGTCATGAACAGCCAATCGAACCAGCAGGGGATGGCGATCATCAGCGCGCTGCTGATCGCGGCGGTGGTCGCGGTGATCGCCGCCGGGATGCTGACGCGTCAGAGCGTTTCGACCCGGGCGCTGGAAGCCGAACAATTGCGCGTGCAGGGCCGTTGGGTGCTGCACGGCGGGTTGGAGATCAGCCGGCAATTGTTGTGGGATGCGCGGCAACGCGATCCGCTGACCCGACTCGATCAACCCTGGGCGCAGCAGTTGAACACTCTAGGTTTCGAAGGGCGGCTGGAGGATGAGCAGGGCAAGTTCAACCTGCGCAATCTGGTGGCCAACGAACGGATCGACGACGCCCAGGTTCAGGCCTTTGAGCGCCTGTGTGGGTTGATCGGTATCAGCGACGCGTTGAGTCGTCGCATCAGTCAGCGGGTGATCGGCTCGTATCCGCATCTGCTCAATGCACAACTGACGGATAAACCTGTGACGAAAAACACCTTCGACAGCGGCCGCAGCACGTCGCCGTCTGCCTCGCGCAAACCGCAATCGCCAACCTTGCCGATGCTGCGCAATCTTGAAGACCTGCGCAGTGTCGACGGGGTCAACGATGCGGTGCTGATGAAACTGGCGCCGTACCTGACGGTGATTCCGGCGACCACTTGGCTCAACGGCAACACCGCCACGGCACCGGTGCTGGCGGCCTATGTACCGGGGCTGTCGCTGGAGCGGGCGCAGGCGTTGATCAATGAACGCGACGCCGGGCGCTGGTTCATCAATCGCGGGGATTTCGTCAATCGCCTGCGCTTGCCGCAACTGGAGATCACCAGCGTCAAGGTCGGGATCACCAGCGACTGGTTCCGTTTGCGTGGGCAGGCGCGGCGCGATCAGCGGCGGGTCAGCCTCGATGCGTTGCTGCATCGCAGCGAGGATCGTTTGCCCCAGGTGATCTGGTCGCGGGTGGGCGTATGAACCACTTGCGCGTAAGTTTGCCGCCACTGGCGGAACTCAATCTCGACAGTGAGCTGGACTGCGCGTGGCTGGACCGCCACGGCAAGGTCACTCGCCAGGATCGTCAACGGCTGTGCAAACTGCCGAAGCTGCCGCTGGTGTGTTTCCTGCACCCGACCGACAGCCTGCTGGCGAGCATCAACCTGCCGCCGTTGACCACCAGCAAAACCGCCGCCGCCGTGCAGTGCGCCGCGCAGGCGCTGATGCTCAGCGACATCACCACGATGCACGTCGCCCATGGCCCGCGCGGCGCTTCGGGGCAGGTGCAGATTGCCTGGTTGCCGCGCCGGGACTTGCAATACTTCGGGCAGTTGCTGCACGAGACTGGTTTGAACCTGAAAGGCCTGTACCCGGCGGCCTACAGCTTGCCGGTGATGGCCGGCGGCGTCGGGCAACTGCTCGGCGATCATTTGTTGTTGCGTCAGGGGCCGGACTCGGCGCAGGTGCAACCGTTGATCGATGAAGCGTGGCTGATGGAAATCGCCCTGCCTGCGCACTGGATCGGTGAGGGCGCGCCGCAGGCGGTGCAGTCGACATTGGCCGATGCACAACGCTGGTCCGGGCCATTACCGAGTTGGGGCCTGCACGGCGGCATTCAACAACCCGGTGCCGAAGGTCGGGGCTGGGGACGGGCGGTGGGTTTGTCTGCGCTGGCGCTGGTGGTCTGGGTGATCGGTTTGAACCTGTACGCCGCCCGCGAGGCCGGGGCAGGGCAACTGATCAAGGCGCAGATGGCGCAGCGGGTGAAGCAGGCGTTCCCCGAGTTGCCGGTGATCCTCAATCCGCTGCAACAGGCCCGTCAGCAAATCGCAGCGCGCCAGCAAGGCGCGCAGGACGCGCCGGGTCAGGATTTCAGTCGGCTGGTGTTGCAGGCGGGCAGCGGTATGCCGTTCATGGCGGGCACGGTGCAGCGTCTGGCGTTCGTCGACGGTGTGCTGCAACTGCGTCTGCTGCCTGAGGCCCGGCGCTCGGGTAACGACAAGGACTGGCAGGCGGCGCTGGCCCAGGCAGGAATCAGTGTCAGCGCCGATGAGGACGGCTGGGTCTTGCGCCCGGCCGGCGAGGTGGCCGCTGTTGCTGACAACGACGACAGCAGCGGAGCCGAAGATGAATAGCCCAGCGCTGGCGAAATACCGCGCCGGTTGGCAGCGCTTGAATGCTCAGTTGCGGGCCCGTTGGCAGCCGTTGGCCGTGCGGGAAAAACGCATGGTCGGCGGCATGGCGGCGTTGTTGCTGGGGCTGTTTGTGTGGGTGGCGCTGATTCAGCCGCCGCTGAAGAAGATCGCCGCCTCGCAAGTCGAAACCCCGAAGCTGCGCGCCCAGGCCGAAGCGCTGGAAGTGCTGTTGCGCGACGTCAGCGTACGTCCGGACGGTCAGAACCTGGAGCAGTCGCTGCAACAGACCTTGCAGGCTGGCGGACTGGGCGGCCATTACCAACTGGCGCCCGCGTCCGCAGGGTGGCAGTTGACCTTCGACGCAGCACCCGCCGACGCCGTCCTCGACTGGTTGTTGATCCAGCCCCGCCGTTTTTCACTGCAAGTGGTCGAGGCGCGCCTGCAACGCACAGACGACACCGCAACCGATGACACCGCCGGCACTCTGTCGGGCACCGTACGCATGGATCAGGCGCTGGGCGCTAAGGAAGCTTCATGAAGGGGTCAGGATCCAAACGCATGGCGTTGCCGATGCTGTTGATGGCATTGAGCGCGTGCAGCAACACCACGCCACCGAATCAACCGCCGCTGCTGGTGGACAGCGAACTCGGCCGGCCGCTGGCCAACACCCAGCGCAGCGGCGACGCGGTGCTCGAACGCGAGCGGGCGCAGGCTCAGGTCAGACCGGCGCCCAAGCCATTGCACAACATCACCGAGCGCGCCCGCAGCGGCGGTTCGGCGCGGGGCACGACGTTGCCGGCCAATCCGTTGGGCGATCAACCGGTGACGCTGAATTTTGTCGATGCCGATATTCAAGCGGTGGTGCGGGCGTTGTCGCGCTCCACCGGTCAGCAGTTTCTGGTCGATCCTCGGGTCAAGGGCAATCTGACGCTGGTCTCCGAAGGCCAGGTGCCGGCGCATCAGGCTTACGACATGCTGCTGGCGGCGCTGCGCATGCAGGGTTTCAGCGTGGTCGATGTCGGCGGTGTGGCGCAGGTGGTGCCGGAGGCCGACGCCAAGTTGCTCGGCGGGCCGATCTACAGCGCCGACAAACCGGCCGGCAACGGCATGCTCACCCGCACGTTCCGCCTGCAATACGAGAACGCGGTGAACCTGATCCCGGTGCTGCGCCCGATCGTGTCGCCGAACAATCCGATCAATGCCTATCCGGGCAACAACACCATTGTCGTCACCGATTACGCCGAGAACCTCACGCGGGTCTCGCAACTGATTCAAGGCATCGACACCCCAAGCGCCATCGACACCGACGTGGTACAGATCCAGAACGGCATCGCCGCCGACATCGCGCCGATGGTCGCCGACCTGCTCGACGCGCCGGGCAACGATCCAACGCAGAAAATCGCAGTGATCGGCGACCCGCGCTCCAACACCATCATCATCCGCGCCGGCAGCCCCGAGCGCACCGAGTTGGCGCGCAACCTGATCTACAAACTCGACAACGCCCAGAGCAACCCGAGCAACCTGCACGTGGTGTATCTGCGCAACGCCCAGGCCGGCAAACTGGCCCAGACCTTGCGCGGTTTGTTGACCGGCGAGAGCGACAGCGGCACCAGCGACAGTGCACGCTCAGTACTCAGTGCGATGGGCGGCTCCACCAACTCGGGCGGCGGGCAGAACGGCCAGAGCGGTGCGCAAACCAACGGCAGCACCTCGACTACAAGTTCCGGAAGCACTGGCGGCAGTTATGCTCAAGGCAGCAGCGCCACCAGCGGCAGCGGCACTGCGCAAAGCAGCGAACAGAACGTGGCCTTCAGCGCCGGCGGCGTGACCATTCAGGCGGATGCGACCACCAACACCTTGCTGATTTCCGCGCCGGAGCCGCTGTACCGCAACCTGCGCGAAGTCATCGATCTGCTCGACCAGCGTCGTGCGCAAGTGGTGATCGAAAGCCTGATCGTCGAAGTCGGCGAGGACGATGCCAGCGAATTCGGCGTGCAATGGCAGACCGGCAATCTGGCCGGCAACGGCGTGATCGGTGGGGCCAATCTTGGTGGCTCGGGGATCAACGTCAACGGCAAGACCAGTGTCGACGTGTTGCCCAAAGGTTTGAACCTTGGCTACGTCAACGGCACCGTCGACATCCCCGGGATCGGCAAGATCCTCGACCTGAAAGTGCTGGCCCGGGCGCTGAAGAGCAAGGGCGGCACCAACGTGCTGTCGACGCCGAACCTGCTGACCCTGGACAACGAAGCGGCGAGCATTTTCGTCGGCCAGACCATCCCCTTTGTCAGCGGCAGCTACGTCACCGGTGGCGGGGGCAACAGCAACAACCCGTTTCAGACCGTGACCCGGGAAGAAGTCGGCTTGAAGCTCAACGTGCGGCCGCAGATTTCCGAGGGCGGCACGGTGAAGCTCGATATCTATCAGGAAGTCAGCAGCATCGACGAACGCGCCTCGGCGGCGGCCAACTCCGCGGGGATCGTCACCAGCAAACGCGCACTCGACACCAGCATCCTGTTGGATGACGGGCAGATCATGGTGCTTGGCGGTCTGCTGCAGGACGGCTACAGCCAGAGCAATGACGCGGTGCCGTGGCTGTCGAGCATCCCGGGGATCGGCGCGCTGTTTCGCAACGAGCGCCGTTCGATCACCAAGACCAACCTGATGGTGTTCCTGCGCCCGTACATCATCCGCGACAGCGCGGCGGGGCGCAGCATCACGCTTAACCGCTACGACTTCATGCGCCGCGCCCAGGGCGGTCTGCAACCGGAGCGCAGCTGGGCGATGCCGGACATGCAGGCGCCGCAATTGCCCGCCACCGCCCAAGGCGTGCCGGCACCGGTGTCCGGCCCGCGCGCGACGATCAAAGCGGTGCCGCTGCAATGAGCGCATTGCCTTATGCCTGGGCCAAGGCGCAGCGGATTCTGCTGCGCGACGGCGTGCTGACGGTGTGCCCGTCGACGCCGGGCTGGTCGATCAGCGAGGTGCGCCGGCAGTTCGGCGCGGCCAGGCTTGAGCGGGTGCGCGATGACGAACTCGACGGCCTGCTGGCCATGGCCTACGCCGATACCGGCAGCGCGGCGGCGGTGGTCGGTGCGGCGGAAAACGAAGTCGACCTCGACCGCCTGATGCAGGACATGCCGGAAATCACCGACCTGCTCGACACCCAGGATGGCGCGCCGGTGATCCGCATGATCAATGCCTTGCTCACCCAGGCAGCGCGGGACGAGGCCAGCGACATTCATATCGAACCGTTCGAAACCCATTCGGTGGTGCGCTACCGGGTCGACGGCACCCTGCGCGACGTGGTCTCGCCGCGCAAGGCCTTGCACGGTGCGCTGGTGTCGCGGATCAAGATCATGGCCCAGCTCGACATCGCCGAAAAACGCCTGCCGCAGGACGGGCGCATTGCGCTGCGCGTAGCGGGGCGACCGATCGACATACGCGTTTCCACCGTGCCCACCGGCCATGGCGAGCGGGTGGTGATGCGTTTGCTCGACAAGCAGGCCGGGCGCCTGCATCTGGAGACCCTGGGCATGGACGCGCAGGTGCTGGCCAAACTCGATCACCTGATCCGCCAGCCCCACGGCATCGTGCTGGTCACCGGCCCGACCGGCAGCGGCAAGACCACCAGTCTCTACGCGGCGCTGGCGCGGCTGGATGCGAGCACCAGCAACATCCTCACCGTGGAAGACCCGGTGGAATACGACCTGCCGGGCATCAGCCAGATTCAGGTCAACGCCAAGATCGACATGACCTTCGCCCTCGCGTTGCGCGCCATTCTGCGGCAGGACCCGGACATCATCATGATCGGCGAGATCCGCGACCTCGAAACCGCACAGATCGCGGTGCAGGCTTCGCTGACCGGTCACCTGGTGCTCGCGACGTTGCACACCAACGACGCGGTGTCGGCGGTCAACCGCTTGGTCGACATGGGCGTCGAGCCGTTTCTGCTGGCTTCGTCGATGCTCGGTGTGTTGGCCCAGCGCTTGGTACGACGGTTGTGCAATCAGTGTAAACAGGAAGACCCGGCGACGCCCGGCACCTGGCGCCCGGTCGGTTGTGCGGCGTGCAATCACACCGGTTACAGCGGCCGGACCGGCATTCATGAATTGTTCTGCATCGATGACGACATCCGCACGCTGATTCACCAAGGGGCAGGGGAGCAGGCGTTGCGCGCGGCGGCGAGCAAGGCCGGGATGTTCAGCCTGCGTGAGGACGGCGAGCGCTGGATTCGCAGCGGTGCCACGGCCCCTGAAGAAATCCTTCGCGTGACACGGGACGCCTGATGAATCGCTATCGTTTTGAAGCCGCCGATGCCAGCGGCAAGATCGAATCCGGGCATCTGGAGGCGGAGAGTCAGGGCGCGGCGTTCGGCGTGTTGCGCGGTCGCGGCTTGACGGCGTTGTCGGTGGAGAAGGAAAGCAACGTCTCCCAGCACGGCGGCGGTGGATTGTTCAGCGCCAAGCTGTCGGATAACGATCTGGCATGGGCCACCCGGCAACTGTCGAGCCTGCTGGGTGCCAGCCTGCCGCTGGAAGCGGCGCTGAGTGCCACCGTCGAACAGGCCGAGAAAAAGCATATCGCCCACACCCTCAGCGCCGTGCGCGCCGATGTGCGCAGCGGCATGCGCCTGGCCGAAGCGCTGGCGGCGCGGCCTCGGGACTTTCCGGAGATTTACCGGGCGTTGATTGCGGCGGGCGAGGAGTCCGGGGATCTGTCTCAGGTGATGGAACGGCTGGCGGATTACATCGAGGAACGCAACAACCTGCGCGGCAAGATTCTCACCGCGTTCATCTATCCGGGTGTGGTCGGGCTGGTGTCGATTGGTATCGTGATTTTCCTGCTCAGTTATGTGGTGCCGCAGGTGGTCAGCGCGTTTTCCCAGGCCCGGCAGGATCTGCCGGGCCTGACGCTGGCGATGCTCAATGCCAGTGATTTCATCCGCGCCTGGGGCTGGTTGTGTGCAGGGGGCATGGCCGCTGCGTTCTGGAGTTGGCGTTTGTATCTGCGCAATCCGGCGGCGCGTTTGAGCTGGCATCATCGGGTGTTGAAGCTGCCGCTAATCGGGCGGTTTGTGCTGGGGTTGAACACCGCACGGTTCGCCTCGACGCTGGCGATTCTCGGTGGCGCCGGCGTGCCGTTGTTGCGGGCGCTGGAAGCGGCGCGGCAGACCTTGTCGAATGATCGTCTGAGCCTGAGCGTCAATGAGGCCACCGCCAAGGTGCGAGAGGGCGTCAACCTGGCGGCAGCGCTGAA
>Ga0105246_10001722_pt1 | contig 13069 bp, 9 predicted proteins | sample KBSM64metaG_FD_99694 | JGI IMG/M metagenome (GOLD analysis project Ga0105246, IMG submission 99694) | Miscanthus rhizosphere microbial communities from Kellogg Biological Station, Michigan, USA - KBS M6-4 metaG | ecosystem: Host-associated > Plants > Roots > Rhizosphere > Soil | place: Michigan...
TCGCTCGCGGCCACTTGCTGATCGAGGACCTGCCGGGCGTGGGCAAGACGACGCTCGCGCACGCGCTCGCGCGCGTGCTCGGCTTGAGCTACCAGCGGATTCAGTTCACGAGCGATCTCTTGCCCGCCGACGTGCTCGGCGTGTCGGTGTTCCACCGAGACAGCGGGCGGTTCGAGTTCCACAAGGGACCGATCTTCGCCCAGCTCGTGCTCGCGGATGAGATCAACCGCGCGACGCCGAAGGCCCAGAGCGCGCTGCTCGAGGCGATGGAAGAGCGCCAGGTCACGGCCGACGGCACGACGTACTCGCTGCCGGCGCCCTTCTTCGTGGTCGCGACCCGCAACCCCGCGCACCAGATCGGCACGTTTCCCCTGCCGGAGTCGCAGCTCGATCGGTTCCTGATGCAGATCGAGCTCGGCTACCCCGAGCCGAGCGACGAGCGCCAGCTGCTCGTGAGCGGCGAGCGTCGCGCGCTCGCAGACCAGCTCGCGGCGGTATTGTCGCTCGACGCGCTGCTGCGTCTCCAAGAGCACGTCCCGCAGATCCACGCGTCCGAGGCGCTGCTCGACTACGTGCAAGCGCTGATCGGCTACACGCGCGATTCGGGCGAGTTCGTCGCAGGCCTTTCACCGCGCGCCGGCATCGCGCTGGTGCGTGCATCGCAGGCGTGGGCACTGATGAGCGGCCACGCCGGCGTGCACCCCGAAGACGTCCAAGCGGTGCTTGGCGCGATTGCCGCGCACCGCCTGCAACCGGCGCACGGCAGCACGCTCGAGCGCGACGCCGACCTCGGCGCGGCGATTCTCTCGGCCGTGCCGCTCCCCTGACGCACGTGCGCGCGACGATGCTCCGCACCATTCGGCCGCTCGACGCCCGCCGCGCCGTGCCACGCTAGAGCGCATGTTCGCGGCGGCGCGCAGCCTCGAAAACTGGGCAGCGTCCTGGGCGCGCCGGCGGCAAGGCGCGGACTCGCACTCGGTCGTGCTCAAGCGCCGCAGGATCTACATCCTGCCCACGCGCTTCGGCTCGATTTTCGCCCTGATGGTGTTCGTGATGCTGCTCGGCTCCCTGAACTACGGAGCGAGCCTCGGCTTCATGCTCACGTTCTTGCTCACGGGCCTCGGTCTCGTCCTGATGCACCACTGCCACGGCAACCTGCTCGGCTGCGAGATCAAGATGCTCGGCGCTCATCCGGTCTTCGCGGGCGAGCGCGCCGAGTTCAGGGTTGCGCTGCGCAACGACACGGGGCAGCCGCGCCATGAGATAGAGCTCGCGCATCAGGGTCACGCGACGAACCCCGTCGACGTCGCCCCTGGGACGCAAGAGACGCTGCGGATCGCCGTGCCGACCGAGCGCCGCGGTTGGGTTGCGCTCGGGCGCTTTGCCGTCGTCACGCGTCATCCCGGAGGGCTCTTCCGCGCGTGGACGTGGGTGCACATGGACGCGCGCTGCTTGGTCTATCCGCGGCCCGCGCCGCCCGGGCGGCCGCTGCCCGAGAGCGCCGGCCACGGTCTCGGCGGCAAACCCGACCTCGGCGACGCGGACTTCGCGGGCCTGCGCCCGGCGGCGCCCGGCGACCCGCCGCAGCGAATCGCGTGGAAGGCTTTCGCGCGCAGCGACGTGTTGTTGCTCAAGCAGTTCGCGGGCGGCGACCGCGAGCCCTGCGAGCTCGACTGGGACGCGCTGCCCTACCTCGCGCCCGAAGCGCGTCTCTCGCAGCTCGCGCGCTGGTGCCTCGACGCCGCCGCCGATGCGCGGACCTTCGGGCTCAAGATTCCCGGCGCGCGTCTGCCGCTCGGCGCGGGCCCGCAGCATCTCGGCGCGTGTCTCGAAGCGCTCGCGCTCTGCGAGACGGGGGAGCGATGAAGCTCGCCACGCCCGCTTCGTCGACGCCGGCCGCGGAGCTCGCACGCCTTCACTGGACGATCGCGATCGTGGCCGGCGCGACGCTGCCTCATTGGCCGCTGCTCCCGTTCTGGGTGCCTTTGCTGCTCGGCGTCGCGATCGCGTGGCGGCTCGCGATAGCCGCGCTGGAATGGCCCGTGCCGATCCGCACGCTGCGCCTCCTGCTCGCGCTCGCGGCGTTCTGCATCGTCCTGTTCTCGTATCGAACGATCAACGGAGTCGAGGCCGGCAGCGCGCTCCTCGTCGTGATGATCGCGCTCAAAGTGCTCGAGTCGAAGGGCCGTCGCGACCAGCTCGTGCTGATCATGCTCTCGTACTTCCTGCTGTTCGCGAGCCTCTTGACCGCGCGAGGACCGTTCACCGCGCTTTACCTGCTGCTGCTGGTCTGGCTCACGACGGTCGGGCTCGTGCAGTTGAGCCGCCGCGGACCGCTGCTTCGGTTGCGCTCGACTGGCGCACTCGCGGGCCGGCTGCTGCTTCAATCGTTGCCGTTGATGCTCGCTCTGTTCGTGCTCTTTCCGCGCTTGCCGGGTCCGCTCTGGGCCGTTCAGGGCACGTCCACGAGCGCCACGAGCGGGCTCGGCGACACGGTGAATCCCGGCGACATCACGTCGCTCGCGCTGTCGGACGAGATCGCGTTCCGTGTCGAGTTCTCTTCGCCGCCGCCGCCCGCGCGGGATCTCTACTGGCGCGGGCCGTCGATGACCAACTTCGACGGACGCACGTGGTCGATGGCGATCGACTACCGCCGCAAAGCGGCCGCGAGCATCGAGTACCTGGGTGCGCCGATCGAGTATCGCGTGATGCTCGAGACGACCGGGCGCAACTGGGCGTTCGCGCTCGAGATGCCGAAGCTCCCGCCCGATGAGCGGGCGCCCCTGCGAATGGGCGGCGACTATCAGCTTCGCACGTTCCCCGGGATATCCCGCGGCACGCGGCTCGATTACCGGCTCACCTCGTACACGCGTTTTCGCGCGCTCGACCCGCTCGACGATGCCGATCGCGAATTGTTCCGCAGGCTGCCGCCGGAAAGCAGCCCGCGAACGCGCGCGCTCGTGCAGAGCTGGCTCGCCGACAACCCGACACCCGAGCAAGTGATCGAGCGCGGCATGGATTACCTGCGCTCACAGCCGTTCTTCTACACTCTCACGCCGCCTCGGCTCGGGGACCAGCCCGTCGACGAGTTCCTGTTCGACACGCGCGAAGGGTTCTGCGAGCACTACGCGTCGGCGTTCACCCTGATGATGCGCGCGGCGGGGCTCCCGGCGAGGATCGTGACGGGCTATCAAGGCGGCGAGCTGAACGGCGTCGGCGGCTACTACATCATCCGCCAGTCCGACGCCCACGCGTGGACTGAAGTTTGGCTCGAGGGCCGAGGTTGGGTTCGCGTCGACCCGGTCTCCGCCGTCGCGCCCGAGCGCGTCGCGCTCGGCTCGTGGCACAACGCGCTTGCGGGCGACCGCGTGCCCGGCACCGCGCTCGGCCGGCTCGAATGGGTGCGCCGCGCGTTGCTCGTTTGGGACGCGGCCGCGACGACGTGGAACGAGTGGGTAATCGGCTACGGGCCGCAGCTGCAGCGCGGCCTGCTCGACGCGCTCGGGTTCGGCGGCGTCACGGGCTCGGAACGCTGGTCGAAGCTCATGTTGTTGTGCGTGGGCGCGATGCTCGCGGGCTCACTCCTGCTGACGTTGCAGCTCGCTTGGCGTCGCCGCCGCCGGACGCCCCCGGACGACGCCGCGCGCGAGCTCGCTGCTTTTACACGGCGACTCGCCCGCCTCGACGTCGCTCCGCGCGCGCCGGCCGAAGGCCCGGTCGCCTACGGCGAACGTGCGGAGAGCCGCCTGCCCCATGCCGCTCAGGAGATTCGCGCGATCATCGCGGCGTATCTGCGCGCGCGTTACGAAAGCGATGCGGATATGTCCGCGCTCGCGGAGCTCCGCACGCGCGTCGCCGCGTTCCGCTAGGTCGCCGCGGCTTCGCGCGTCGCGAAGAAGTGCAGCTTCGGCCAGCGTTCCTGCGTGAGCGTGAGCGCGACGGTCGTCGGCGCGAGATAGACGAGCTCGCCCGCGTGGTCCCTCGCGACGTTCGCCGCGAGCTTCTTCGTGAACTCGTCCACTTGAGCGCGATCATCGCCGCGCACCCAGCGCGCGGCGGCGACGTTCACGGCCTCGAATTGGCATTCGACGCTGTACTCGTCGCGCAGCCGATAGGCCGCGACCTCGAACTGCAGCGGGCCGACCGCGCCCAAGATCAGATCATTACCTAACAGCGGGCGGAAGAGTTGCGTCGCGCCCTCCTCGCACAGCTGCGCGAGCCCCTTCTGCAGCGCTTTGAGCTTCAGTGGGTCCTTGAGCACGGCGCGCCTGAACAGCTCCGGCGCGAAGCTCGGTATTCCGGTGAACGCGAGCGGCTCGCCCTCCGTGAAGCTGTCGCCGATGTTGATCGTGCCGTGGTTGTGCAAGCCGATGATGTCCCCGGCGTAGGCCTCGTCGACGTGCTGGCGGTCCGCGGCCATGAACGTGATCGCGTCGCCGACGCGCACCTCGCGTCCCATGCGCGTGTGATACATGCGCATGCCGGGCCGGTACTCGCCCGAGCAAACGCGTACGAACGCGATGCGGTCGCGATGCGCCGGGTCCATGTTCGCCTGGATCTTGAACACGAAGCCCGTGAACGAATCCTCGTCGGGCGCGACGGGTCGGGTTTTGGTCGCGCGCGGCTGCGGCGGCGGTGCGAAGTGGACGAACGAGTCGAGCAGCTCGCGCACACCGTAATTGTGTATCGCCGCGCCGAAGAACACCGGTGTCTGCTTGCCGGCGAGATAGAGCCCGAGCTCGAACGGCTCGGTCGCGCCGCGGACGAGATCGAGCTCCTCGCTCAAGCGCCGCACACCGTCCACGCCGATAGCCTGCGCAAGCTCCGGCGCTCCGATGCCGTGCACCTGGCGCACGTCGGGGAGCCGGCTGCCGTCGCGGTTCTGGTAAAGGAACGCGCAGTCCTCGGCGAGATGGTAGATGCCACGGAACTCGCGGCCCATTCCGATGGGCCAGGTCATCGGCGCGCACTTGATGTCGAGCACGCTCTCGATGTCGTCGAGCAGATCGACGGGCTCGCGGCCGTCGCGATCGAGCTTGTTCACGAAGCTGATGATCGGCGTCGTGCGCAGCCGGCAGACCTCCATGAGCTTGATCGTTCGCGCCTCGACGCCCTTCGCGGCGTCGATGACCATCAGCGCACTGTCCACGGCCGTCAGCGTGCGATAGGTATCCTCCGAGAAGTCCTCGTGGCCCGGCGTATCGAGCAGGTTGATCAGCGCGCCGTCGTATGGGAACTGCATCACCGACGAGGTGATCGAGATGCCGCGCTCCTGCTCGAGCCGCATCCAGTCCGACGTCGCGTGCCGGGTCGCCTTGCGCCCCTTGACCGTCCCCGCCATCTGAATCGCCCCGCCGAACAAGAGCAGCTTCTCGGTCAACGTCGTCTTGCCCGCATCGGGGTGCGAGATGATCGCAAAGGTGCGTCGTCGGTTGACTTCTTTAGCGGTGACGTCGAAGCTCACGGCATTCCGTTGCGGGCAAGGCGGTGTGGATGCGGGTTCGCGGTGGCGCTAGCCGCGCGAAACCGGCGCAAGTCTACAGCATTGCGCTTGGACCATGGGCAGGACGAGCGGCGCCAATGCCCGCGCGCTCAGATGACCAAACCGAGCGTCGACAGCAAAAGGCCGATGCTCGCCGCGCCCATGACGACCGTCGCGGCCCAGCCGCCCACGGCGAGAGGCGTCGAAATGCGAAAGCGCCCCATGACCCTGCGGCTCGTCGCGAGCGCCATCAGCATCGTCATCACGGGCACTGCCACGATCCCGTTCAGCACGGCGGCCCAGACGAGCGCTTGCATCGGTGCCACCGGCAGCACGTTCACGAGCGCGCCGACGACGGTTGCCGCGGCGATCGTCGCGTAGAAGCGTTTGGCCTGGGCTACCTTCTTCGAGACGCCGACGGGCCAATCGCGCGTCTCGCCGAGCGCGTACGCGGCGGAGCTCGCGAGCACCGGGACGGACAGAAATCCCGTGCCGATGATCCCGGCCGCGAAGACGACGAACGCGAATTGGCCGGCGATCGGACGCAGCGCTTCGGCTGCCTGTGCCGCCGTGTCGATCTTGGTGATGCCCCCGGCGTGCAGCGTCGCGGCCGTCGTCACCATGATCGCGAGCGCGACGAGGTTCGAGAACGCCATGCCGACGAGCGTGTCGACCTTGATGCGGCCGAGCGCGCTTGCCGCTTCCCACGGCGCCCGACGCAGCGGCTCGAGCTCCGGATCTTCTCTCGTCTGCTCCACCTCGAGGGTAGCCTGCCAGAAGAACAGGTACGGGCTGATCGTCGTACCTAGCACTCCGACGACCATCGTCAAAAAGGATCTCGACAGCTCCATGTGCGGCAGCACGAAGGAGCGCGCGAGAGCCCCCCAGTCGACTTCAACCGCGGCGAGCGCCGCAAAGTAGAACAGCAGCGACAGCGTGAGCCACTTCAACACGGCGACGTAGCGCGCATAGTTGCAGAAAATCTGTGCGCCGAGGCACACGACGGCAAAGAACGCGACTGCCACCCAGCGCGGCATCGTCACGCCGAGAAGCGTCGTCGCCTCCGCCATCGCGCCGAGATCCGCGCCGAGATTGATGACGTTCGCCGTGATCACGAGAGCGATGAGCCCGTGCACCAACGGGACGGGATAGCGCCGCCGCAGATTCGCGGCAATGCCGAGCCCCGTCGTGCGCCCGATGCGCGCGCTGATGGTCTGCACGGCGCTCATCAGCGGATACGTCAACAGCAACGTCCATGTGAGCCCGAAGCCGAACAGCGCTCCCGCCTGTGCGTAAGTGGCGATGCCGCTCGGATCGTCGTCGGACGCGCCCGTAACGAGGCCGGGGCCGAGCACCGCGAGCGGGCTGCATCGAGCGTCGGGTGACTCGGCCGGCGGGTCGGACATCGAAGAGTGGCGCTATTTACGTGAACCGTCTTGACCGTGCAAGTACGACGCCAAGAGGCATGTCTTGCCGGCTCGAGTCGGTCGGTCCTCGGGTGACCATCGCCGCAGGGCGTCGGCGCTCAGCGATGGTTCGGGCGAGTCTCGCCGACGGCTTCCAAGAAGACCTTCAGGGCCGCCGCGCTGACGGGCTTCGTGAAGTGGTAGTTGAAGCCATGAGCGAGCGCGAGCCGCTTGTCGGATTCCTGACCCCAGCCTGTCACCGCGGCCAGCACGGCAACGTCCTTGCCGAAATCGGCGCGCAATAGGTCCGCGACGTCGTAGCCGCTCATGTCGGGCATTCCGATGTCGAGCAGAACGAGATGGGGCTTGAGTCGGTGGGCAGCCTCGCGCGCCGACTTGCCGTCGAACACGGCGTAGGACTCTTGGCCGAGCGCCTGGAGAAGCATTTGCAGCGCCTCGGCGGCATCGCGATTGTCATCGACGACGAGCACGCGAAACCGGCGTAGCGCCCCAGCACCGTTCTTCGCTTGCGGCTCGACGGCCTGCAGGGCGTGGGAACCGTGGACCGCCGACGGCAGAGTAACCGCGAACTCGCTTCCATGACCTAGGCCGGAGCTCTTCATGCGCACAGTTCCCCCATGCAGCTCGATGACGCGGCGAACCAGAGCGAGCCCGACGCCTAGCCCACCGAGGCCCGCGTCGGCGGGGCTCACTTGCGTGAATAGGTCGAAGATGCGCTCGGCGTCCGCAGGCGCGATGCCGCGTCCCGTGTCGATGACGCGAACGGTGACGTCACCGACGCGAGGCTCGACCGAGATGGTGATGAGCCCGCCGGGCGACGTGAAGCGCGCGGCGTTGTTCAGTAGGTTCGCAAACGCCTGCGCGAGCCTAACCGCGTCGCCATTGATCGGGATAGCCCGTTCCGGCATCGTGACGGTAAGCCTGTGTGCTTGCGAGTCGATCAGCGGCCGGCTGGTCTCGAGCGCACGGCGTATCACGTCGCGAAGGTCGATGTCTTCTTTGACGACGGCGAACTGACCGCGCGAGATGCGGTTCACATCGAGCAAGTCGTCGATGATTCTCGACAGCGTCGCGACCTGCCGGTCGACCGTATCGCGCATCGCTTCGAGCGTCCGATCACCCATGCCGCGCTTACGCATGAGCTCGACGGCGTTGCGAATCGGTGCGAGCGGATTACGCAGCTCGTGCGCGAGCATCGCGATGAACTCGTGCATGCGCCGCGAGGTTTCGGCCAGTGACTCGGCGTTTCTGCGCTGCGTCAAGTCTTGGAGCACGTGCACGTAGCCGCGGTGCTTGCGTTCCGCGTCGTAGAGAGCGCTGATCACGGTGCTCGCCCAGAACCGGCTGCCGTCCTTGCGGACGCGCCAGTTTTCGTCGGAAGCGCGGCCCTTGTCGTGCGCCTCGCGTAGCTGCTGCCACGGCTTGGTCGCGTGGATGTCCTCGGGCGTGTAGAAACGGGAAAAATGCTTGCCGAGCATTTCTGCCGCGGCGTAACCGGTGATCGCTTCGGCGCCGCTGTTCCAACTCGTCACGACGCCAGTCGCGTCGAGCATCAAGATCGCGTAGTCCGTGATCCCCTGCACGAGCAGTCGCAGCTGCTCCTCGCTCTCGGCCAACTTGCGCTCGACTTGCTTTCGCTCCGAGAGATCGCGCGTGATCTTGGAGAAGCCGATCAGCGCGCCTTCCGGGTCGCGCAATGCCGTGATGACGACACTCGCCCAGAACCGCGAGCCGTCCTTGCGTATGCGCCAGCCCTCGTCCTCGAAGCGGCCGTCCATCTCGGCCATTCGGAGCTCGTGATCCGGCCAGCCGCGGTCGATCGCCTCCTGTGGATAGAAGCGCGAGAAGTGGCTGCCGATGATGTCTTCCGCGGCATACCCCTTCAGCTTTTCCGCGCCTACGTTCCACGTCGTGACGAATCCATTTCCGTCGAGCATGAAGATCGCGTAGTCCTGCACGCCCTCTATCAGCGTACGAAAGCGCTGCTCGGTTTGGTGAAACGCGGTTTCGCGAGCGCGCCGCTCGGTCGAATCGCGCGTCAAGCTGGAGAAGCCGATCAGCCTGCCGTTCTCGTCGTGCACGGCGCTGATCAACACGTAAGCCCAAAAGCGCGAGCCGTCCTTGCGAACGCGCCAGCCCTCGTCCTCGAAACGACCCAACGAAGCGGCCTTCTGGAGGTCCTGATCCGGCCGGCCGCTGTCGATCTGCTCTTCGGTATAAAAGCGTGCAACATGCTCGCCGATGATCTCGGACGCCGTAAATCCATGCGTCGCAGCGGCGCCCGCCGACCACGTCTCAACGCGCCCGCGCACGTCGAGCATGAAGATCGCGTAGTCGCTGATCGACTCGACAAGGCTGCGGTAGATCGCGTCGGAAGTCGCTGCTTGCGGCGCAGCGCTTGGCGCGTCGTTCTCGACGCCGTTGACTTGGGACATTCGGTCTCTTCTCCGTGTTCTTGTGCCGGCCAGGACGGCTAGCCGCCGGTGGTCTCGCCGCCCAGGACTTGCAGGACCGTGCCCGTAATATATGAAGAGTCGGCATTCGACGCTAGAAACACATATGCGGGCGCGAGCTCTTCGGGCTGCGCGGGACGACCGAGCGGACTCTGCTTGCCGAACTTCGCGACATCCTTCGGCTCGAGCCCCGCATCGGACGGATTGAGCGGCGTCCACACCGGCCCGGGCGCAACCGCGTTGACGCGAATGCCTTTGTCGATTAAGGACTGCGCCAGCGTCTTCGTGAAGGCGTTGATCGCGCCTTTGGTGGCAGAGTAATCGGGCAGCTTCTCGGAGCCGAACAGGCCTGTCTCCGAGCTCGTCGCAATGATTGCGCCGCCGGGCTTCATCCGCGGCACGGCGGCACGCGCGAGCCGCATGTACGCGAAGATGTTCGTCGCGAAGGTTCGCTCGATCTCTTCATCGGAGACCTCCTCGAGATCGCTCTTGCGCTCCTGATGAGCGGCATTGGAAACGAGGATGTCGAGCTTGCCGAGTTCCTCGACGGCCTTGTCGACCAGCCGTTCGCAAAAACCGTTCTCGGTGAGATCGCCGGGGATCAAACAGCACGTCGCGCCCGTCTTCTCGATCTCCCGGCGCGTCTTCTCCGCATCGGACTGCTCGACCTCCAGATAGTTGATCGCGACCGACGCGCCCTCGCGCGCGAACATCAGGGCAACGGCGCGACCGATTCCCGAATCTCCGCCCGTAATCAGGGCGGCTTTGTCCTTCAGCTTGCCCGCGGGCCGATAGGTTTCGGCCCTGAATTTGGGCTCTGGGTCCAACTTCGACTCGAGGCCCGGGCTCCTCTGGTGTTGCTCCTTGAACGGCGGCTTCGGCTGACGCACACCCGACGCCTCGTCGCGATGCGACCGAGACCTCTGGTCCTTCTTGCTCATCTCGATGCTCCAATGGGGCTATCCGGCGTATGCAAGAATGCGGCCGACGCGCCGAACCGCCCCCCCGATCGGGCGAGGGTGTTGGCTGCGTATCAAAACCTGCAATCTGAGCCCAACAATTGGGGCACGGAGAGGCGCGCACGCGTCAGCCGGAGTCGCGAGATCGAGGCGGCGGCAGCGCCTGGCTTCCCGGCGCCGGAACCAGAAAGCAGCGGAGCTAGCGGCGGGGCGTAATCAGCAGGGACAGGACAACCGCATCCTCGCGGCCGCGCTCTGCCTGATAGTAAGCGGGCCGGATGCCGATTTGGTCGAATCCGACCGAGCGGTACAGGCGCAGAGCGCCGAGGTTCGACGGCCGCACCTCGAGGAAGATCTTCTCCACGTCCGCGTCCTCCGCCTTGAGCAACAACGCGTTCAGCAGGCGCCGGCCGTAGCCGCAGCGCTGCGCGTTCGGATGCACGCAGAGATTCAGAAGGTGCGCCTCAGCCGCCGCGATCGACATGATGCCGTACCCGGTGAGGTTCTTGCCAACGTCGAGCACGAGGCAGTAGTAACCCGCGAGCAGGCAGTCGCGGAAGATACCGAGGCTCCACGGAAACGCATACGCGGCCCGCTCCACGGCCGACACCGGCTTCAAATCGGACGGCTGCATGAGCCGGATCTCGGTGCGGGGTTCGACGGCGGCGCTCATGCTCGTTTCTGCAGAAGCTCCTTGACCATGCACAAATCCGTCCAGGCGGTGGCCTTTTGTAACGGACTGCGCAGCAAGTACGCCGGGTGATACGTCACGAGAAGGGGCGTCCCGGATTCGCCGTAGCGGAAGACTCGTCCCCGAAGCCTACCGATGGGGGCATCGGTCTGCAATAACCATTGGGCTGCGATGCGCCCCACGGCGAGGATCGCGCGCGGGTTCACGAGCGCGACCTGGCGCGACAAGTAAGGCGTGCAGAGACTTGCTTCGTCCGGCTGTGGATCGCGATTGCCCGGCGGCCGGCACTTCAAGATGTTCGCAATGTAAACATCGCTGCGCGGAAGGCCAATCGCGCGCAGCATCGCGTTCAGCAATTGACCCGCCCTACCGACGAACGGCTCACCTTGCCGATCCTCGTCGGCGCCCGGCGCCTCGCCGATCACGAGCAGCTCCGCGTCCCGGCGGCCGACGCCGAACACCGTCTGCGTGCGTGTCTTATGCAAAGCGCAAAGAGTGCACGCGCGGACTTCTGCGGCAAGGCGTTCCCAAGCGTCCGCGCTCGGAACGGCGGGCGGCGGCTCGGCGACGACGGACGCGGCGGACGCGGTCTCGGCGGTTGTGCGCGGCGCTTCCGCGAGCTGCTCGGCAAATCCGCGTCGCTTGTAGACCGTGATGCCGATCTCCGCGAGATAGCGCTCCGCGCGCTCGCTCATGCTGCGCCCGTGCGCAAGCTCGCGCGTTTCGCACGCCGCCGGTGCCAGAGCCAAGCGCTGGGACCCGAAGCCGCGTAAACGACGAACAATACGAAGATCGTCACCTGCGGCGCGACGGCGATGATGATCATCACGAGCGGGATCAGGAGCAGCCTCCCGAAGCGCACGCGCTCGCGCGGATTGATGTCCTTGAAGCTCCAATAGGCGAAGCGCGACATCATGAGCAGACCGGCAATAGCGGTGATAGTGATGCCGGCCACGAGACCGACGAGCCCTTCGATCTCATAGTGCGTCGAGAGCCAGACCATCGATGCGACGATGGCGGCCGCGGACGGGCTCGGCAAACCTTGGAAGAAGCGCCGATCTTGTCCCGTGTTCGCGTTGAAGCGCGCGAGCCGGAACGCGGCCGCCGCGCAGTAGAGGAACGCGGCGAGCCACCCGAGGCCGCGCCACGCTTCGCCGTACTCCGCGAGCCGCGCGACGCCCCATTGATACGTGACGATCGCGGGCGCGAGCCCGAACGAAACCATGTCGGACAAGCTGTCGTATTCTTTGCCGAACTCGCTCGACGTGCTCGTGAGCCTCGCGACGCGGCCATCGAGCCCGTCCAGGAACATTGCAGCGAAGATGCTCCAAGCAGCAACGCGGAAGTTGCCGTCGATCGCGGCGACGATCGCGTAGAACCCAGCGAATAGCGCACAGGTCGTGACCAGGTTCGGAAGGAGATAGATTCCCTTGCGTCGAATTCTCTTCGGGCCGGCGTCCACGATTGCAGATTACTCCAAGGACCGCGGAATGCTGCGCGAAACACCCTCGCGACGCAAATGCGAAGGCCGTGCTGGCGTTGCCGCGGGCAGCGCGAATAGAATCCGGGCGTCTTTCGGGGTGGGATCGAAGGCCGATGAGACCCGCGGCTCTAGCCATGCTGCTCTCGCTGCTCTGCGCAGCGCTCGGCTCCGCCGTAAATGCCGAGGGTCGCCCGCGCGACGCTCGAGAGGGACCCGATCCCGAGCTACGCGTGATCCTGCTCGACGCGATTCAGAACGCCGACAGCTTCCAGGACCGCTTCGATGCCGAAGTCTGGCTCACGGATATGTCACGCCGGCTCGAGGACCAAGTGCCCGATCCGAACGAGCGGCTCGAGATCCTTCGCAACGTGCATCGCAACGCGATGCGCGTCCATTTAGAGCCTGAGTTCGTGCTCGCGGTGATCGACGTCGAGAGCAATTTCGACCGATTCGCGATCTCAGCGTCGAGCGCGCTCGGTCTGATGCAGGTCATGCCGTTCTGGGTCCCGCAGCTCGGCTACAAAGACAAGAACGAGCTCTTCAAGATCGATACGAATACGCTGCTCGGCTGCCA
>Ga0105246_10001723_pt1 | contig 13066 bp, 9 predicted proteins | sample KBSM64metaG_FD_99694 | JGI IMG/M metagenome (GOLD analysis project Ga0105246, IMG submission 99694) | Miscanthus rhizosphere microbial communities from Kellogg Biological Station, Michigan, USA - KBS M6-4 metaG | ecosystem: Host-associated > Plants > Roots > Rhizosphere > Soil | place: Michigan...
CCATCAGCGTGGGACCGTCCATCTCAGGCATCACCACGTCGCTCAGCACGAGGTCGACGTCGCCTTGGTGGCTCTCGAATACGTCGAGCGCCTCGGTGCCGGTTGACGCCTCCAGCACCTGATAGCCGCGCTGGCCAAGCGCCCGGGCGGCAAAACTTCGCACGGCGTCCTCATCCTCGACGAGCAGCACCGTGCCGCGTCCGGTCAGATCCTTCGGTTTCTCAACTCGGCGCTCGGGCCTGGGCTCTACCTCGCCGGGCGCCTCTTGGTGGCGCGGAAGGTAGACGCACATCGCGGTGCCGCGTCCCTCCTCGCTTTCGACATGGATATAGCCACCGCTCTGCTTGACGATGCCGAACACGGTGGAAAGTCCGAGGCCCGTGCCGCGGCCGACCTCTTTGGTCGAGAAGAACGGCTCGAAGATCTTCTGCTTCACCTCTTCGCTCATCCCGCAGCCAGTATCCCGGACCTCGATCAGCACGTATTCGCCCGGCAAAATCTGCAGGGACCCCAGCTCGCGCGATTCTCGCTCGTCCACATTCGCCGTGCGGATGGTGAGCTTTCCGCCGCCTGGCATGGCATCACGCGAATTGACCGCAAGATTGATGATCACCTGCTCGAACTGATGTAGATCCGCTTTCACCGGCCACAAACCCGAAGCCTGGTCGAGCTTGAGCTCGATATTCTCGCCGAGAAGCCTGCTGAGCAGAATGGAGAGCTCGGAGAGCACGTCGCCGAGCTGAAGCACCTGCGGCCGCAAGGTTTGTTGGCGCGAGAAGGCGAGCAATTGGCGGACGAGCCCCGCCGCCCGGTTCGCATTCTGCTTGATGTTCATGATGTCCTGAAAGGCGGGGTCGGTCGGCCGATGGTTCATCAACAGAAAATCGGAGAAACCGATGATCGCCGTGAGCATATTGTTGAAGTCATGCGCGATGCCGCCGGCGAGCTGACCGATGGCCTGCATCTTCTGGCCTTGCGCAATCTGCATCTCGAGCGCGCGCTGCTCGGTCGTGTCAAAGGCGTAAGCGATCGCCGCCTCACTCTCGCTTTCGGTCTGCTCGATGGGGCTCAAGTATAAACGTCCGCTTCGCTCACGGCCCCCGGCAAAGGCGATGTCTACCGGCTCGATCAGGCTCTGGTGTGCAAGCGCAGCATCGAGAGCGTGTCTTAGCGCCTGGTGACTTTCGGGCTCGACCAGGTCTTCGAGGCTCACCTTGCGGCCCTCGTCAGCGGCAGCCGCGAACAGCCGTGCGAAGGCCGCATTAGTGGCGCTGATGGCGCCTTCCTTGTCGAGCGTGGCGATGGCAATTGGAGCCGAGTGGAACAGCCGGGCAAATCTGAGCTCGGCGGCTCCAGCTTCGTCGCCCTGGCCGGGCCCGCGTTTGATGACGAGGGCGTGCGCCAATCCTCCGCGCAGCCGGTGCAAGACGCGAACGGGAAGGCTGGTGCCATCGCGTTTGATGAGGTTGATCTCGAAGCGCCGCGTAGTCGGCTGCGGCTGGCCGCGGCTGGTGTGCGCGATTAGCGCCGCGCTGTCATGCGACATGATCCGCTCGAGCATGAGCGGGCGTCCCGCGACTTCCGACAGATCGAGCCCGAGCCATTGGGCAAGCGTGGCGTTGAGATATTCGATGTTACCCTCTGCGTCGGCAGTGAAGAAGCCTGCCGGAGCGCTGTCGAGGTAAGCGATTGCCGCTTGCACCTTGGCGAAGTTCGCCTCGTCGCGCGCACGGTCTTGTGTGATCTCGTCGAGTTGCCACACAACGAGAGCACCCTTGCGTCCTGAACGTGGATCGGCCGGCATCGGCTGCACCGAGATGCGGAACCACCGCGGAGCAACCCCCGCCTCGTCTTCATCGCCGGGCGGCGGCAGGCGGAACTCCTCTTTCAGGCTGCGGCCTTGCTGTGCCGCGCGGGCGAGGCGAAAAATCGCCTCGGCCAGATGCGGACTGCCGGCAAAAGCACGATCCGGTGCGGGGACAACTGCCTCGGGAGCGAGGCCGAGCAAATCGCGATAGGCTTCATTCGCGTAAAGCACACGACCAACGCTGTCGGCAATCAGCGCACCTTGCGGCAGGTTATCGACGAACGCCTTGGTCACGTCGTTGCGGGCCTGCCTCGGACCGAAATGGAGAATGCCGACAGCACCCGCGAATAGGCAGAACACGCCGATCACCGCAAGGCCGGCAAGAATGGCGAGGACGAAAGGTTCCGCCATCTCACGCGAAACGATGGCAAGACCCACCGCTGCGATCGCAAGCGCGAGCGCCAGTAACACCACGAGCCCAACGCTGCCGTCGCGCTCGGTGCGGTCGGTAGCTGGCTCAGCGTAGCGCATCGGCGCATCGATGTCGGTCATGAGCCGCCAAAATACCCGATTCGAATCAACTTGACGGAGAGATTGTCACGAATGCGCTGGCCCGGGAACGAACAAATGGGGGCGGCGCGTTAAGCCTCGCGTACCTAGACGTGGCTAATGACCTGTTAATACCGGAGGCGTAGGAACCCTCGTCGATGCTCGACCTAAACACACTCATTCTTGCCGTCGCCGCTATCCTCTTTGTGATCGCCATCGGCGCGCTTCTGGTGTGGGCGTTCAGAACTTTCTTCGGCGGGGGCACAAGCTCGCATGGATTTCTGAGATCACGGGACCGAAGACTCGGCGTGGTCGAAACGGCTTCAGTCGATCAGCGCCGCAAGCTCATCCTCATCAGGCGCGACGACGTTGAGCACCTCATCATGGTTGGCGGCCCGGTAGACATGGTGGTCGAGACCAGCATCCGGGGACGGCCCCATTTGGAGCCTCCGCTGGAGGACGTGATCATCGCCAAGAGCGACCTCCGGCCAGCGCCGGATTTCCGCAAAAGCTAACCCACCTCTGAAGTTTTTTTGAGTTGACTGTAGCAAAAATGCCACAGGAGGTTTCACTTGTGGCGCCCCGCGAGTTGAGGTAAACAAGCATTCCGAGCTTACGGCGGCCCTGTGTAGTTGGGGCAGGCGGGTGAGGCGACGCCGGTAATTTCACCGCTAGTGCCGTAGGAGCGCCGGCAGTTCCCTGCTAATGGTCCGACACCGACTGGCCGAGGCCAGTCATGTCAGTCCCCCAAACCTCTCCACTCCCCGCCCTCCAGCGGGGAGTTTTTTTATCTCGAGCTTGGGAACTGAAATGACGTGCGCTCCAAATACCATAAGCATTGCGTGCATTGTCGCGCTCGGCTCGTTTCTGACTGCTTCTCCGGCTGCTAATAGCGGCGAGATGCCGAAGGACTTCGTCTATCTCCGGGACGTCGATCCCAGCATCGAGCAGGACATGCGCTACGCGAGCACCAATAACTTCACGGGCGTGAAGGTTGAGGGCTACGACGCGCCCGAATGTGTGCTGGTGCGGCAGGCGGCCGAAGCGCTGAAAGCGGTGCAAGCCGATGTGCGCACCAAAGGCTTCACGCTCAAGGTTTACGACTGCTACCGCCCTGCCCGCGTCGTTGCAGCCTTTGTCGAGTGGGCCAAGAAGCCAGACGACCCTGAAGCCAAGGTCATCTACCACCCCAACCTGCCGAAGAGCGCGTTGTTTCCCGACTACATCGCCACCCGCTCGGGCCATTCGCGTGGCGCGACCATGGACCTGACACTGATGCCGCTTGGCGCCACGATCAACACTCAGGCATCGACCGAAAATGGCAGGCCCCGGCCGTGCACGGCGCCGCAAGCCACGCAGGCGCCCGACGGAAGCATTGCCATGGGCACGAGCTTCGACTGCTTCGACCTCAAGTCGCACACGATCGTGCCGGGGCTGACCGAGGAGGAGCGCAATAACCGCGCGCTGCTGGTCGGGGCCATGCAAGCGCACGGCTTCAAGAACTACCCCATGGAATGGTGGCATTTCACGCTCGAGCCCGAGCCCTACCCCGACACGATCTTCGACTTTCCGATTGAGCCCCGCCATCCATCACCTTGAGGCGCGCGCTAAAAGCGCCTCGAGCGCAACCGGAACGCGCCTGATCGCCGAGTCGTTCTTCCCGCATGCAGGAGAGCGCCGCGAAGGCAGAAGCCGGAGTTTCCGGACGCGCGAGGGCACGGCCAGCCTCAGCCTTGATCGAAACCACTATCCCTGCGCGACTCGACCGGCTCACGTGGGGGCGCTTCCATACTCTCATCGTCCTTGCACTCGGGATCACTTGGATTCTCGACGGACTTGAGGTGACTCTCGCTGGCTCAGTGGCCGGCGCACTCAGAGAGAGCCCAAGTCTTGCTCTCACCAATACCGAGGTCGGGCTCGCCAGCAGCTTCTATCTCGCAGGCGCAGTGCTCGGAGCGCTGCTGTTCGGCTGGCTGACCGATCGGCTCGGTCGCAAGCGCCTATTCTTCATTACGCTTGGCGTCTACCTCGTCGCCACCGCCTCGACCGCATTCGCTTGGGACTTTGCGAGCTTTGCCCTGTTCCGCTTCGTTACCGGCGCAGGCATCGGCGGCGAGTACACGGCGATTGCCTCCGCCATTCAGGAATTCGTGCCGGCGCGCTATCGCGGCTATACCGACCTCGTCATCAATGGTAGCTTCTGGTTAGGCGCCGCGCTCGGCGCGGGCGCTTCCATCGTGCTTCTCGACCCGGCGCTCTTGCCCCCCGATCTCGGCTGGCGGGCCGCCTTCTTCGTCGGCGCGGTGTTGGGCCTCATCATCCTGGTTATGCGCAGCTCAATTCCCGAATCGCCGCGCTGGCTTGCGATCCATGGCCGGCCCGAAGAGGCGCACGCGATCCTCGACGCGATCGAGGATGGTCATCGCCGCGATGGCCACCATCTGCCCGACGAAGAACTTACCAAGTTCCGCTGCCGCGCACGAGACCACACCTCGCTCCGGGAAGTGTGGCGGGCGCTGTTCGTCACCTATCGGCGGCGCACGCTGGTCGGCCTCTGCCTGATGGCTTCGCAGGCCTTCTTCTACAATGCGATCTTCTTCACCTATGCGCTTGTCCTCACCGCCTTCTACGGCATCAGATCGGACCAGGTCGGCTGGTACATCTTGCCTTTCGCAGTGGGCAATTTCCTCGGGCCGCTCTTGCTTGGCCGGCTGTTCGACACCGTCGGCCGGCGCGTGATGATCGCCTCGACCAACGCGGTTTCAGGCCTGCTGCTCGCGCTGACCGGCTATCTCTTCGCGGCCGGGCTTCTGTCCGCCACAGAGCAGACGTTTGCCTGGACCGTTATCTTTTTCTTTGCCTCCGCTGCCGCGAGCTCTGCCTATCTCACGGTGAGCGAGACCTTTCCGCTCGAGGTTCGCGCGCTCGCCATCGCTTTCTTTTACGCCGTAGGGACCGGGATTGGCGGCGTGGCGGCGCCCTGGCTGTTTGGAGTGCTGATCGACACCGGCTCGCGAGTCAGCCTGTTCGGAGGCTATTTGCTGGGGGCGAGCCTCATGGCCGCGGCAGCGATCGTCGTGTTCAGGTTTGGCGTCGATGCCGAGCGCAAGTCGCTCGAGACTGTCGCCGCGCCGCTTTCGGCCGTCGATTGATTATTCGTCGCGGTAGACGCGCTCGCGCCGCTCGTGGCGCTCTTGCGCCTCGACGCTCAAGGTCGCAATTGGACGCGCATCGAGCCGTTTCAGGCTGATCGGTTCTCCCGTCTCCTCGCAATAGCCGTAGGTGCCATCGTCGAGCCGCGCCAGAGCGGCATCGATTTTCGCGATCAGCTTGCGCTGGCGGTCACGGGCCCTGAGCTCGAGCGCCCTCTCCGTCTCTGACGTAGCGCGATCGGCGATGTCGGCATGTTGCGCCGATTCGTCGTGCAGGTGCTGGAGGGTTTCCTTGGTCGAGCGAAGGATCTCATCGCGCCAATTCAGCAGCTTCCGGCGGAAGTAGGCCCGTTGGTGCTCGCTCATAAACGGCTCGTCCTCCGAGGGACGATAATCGTCGGGGAGCAGCTTCTTCTTCGCCGGCATGAGAATTGTGTCCTGACGCATCCGTTTCGTCATTGGGCACTTAGGCCCTGCTCCCCTTGCCGGCTTGCGCACGTGTCAGCGACCCCCGCCGGGCAGCCACGTATTTACGGAAGCGAGTCGACAAGTCAAGACGGCTCTCTTGACTTGACAACGGCGCGGCCCGGCGCAAGCCGTGCCATTGCAAATTCGGTCACATTTCGAATGGATTATGGCCGCTTCACCGGCACACTTAGTGTGTGGGCGCGGCCTGAAGCGCGGACTGCAATCGCGTGAACCCTGGGCACGCTGTTCCCAACCGAATGTCGTATTCGGAGGTGGATCCTCAGCGCGCCAGCCGTTGGCGAGCGTCCGTGGTACGGCTTTCTTCAGCCAGCAGCGCGCATTAGCGGCCTGCACGCCAGGCACAACATAAGTCCAGGAGAGGCACGGCGCTTCCGCCTCGCATTGCGCCTTGCAGAGCCGTGGATCGGGAGTGGTAAGGTCGAAGTTCCGATAGTCGCAGCCAGGGCGATCGGTGTTGAGCTCCATATCGGCTTCGAAAACCTCGCCGCCTAGCGGCGAAGGCGTCGCAGGCTCCACGGATGGCGGAATCGAATCGGATTCAGTTCCGCGAGCGAGCTTCTCGCGGGCGGCACGCGCCATGTCGGCGTAGAAGCCTTCCGAGAAACGCGTGAGAAAAGCGTCCCATGCGGCGTCAGTGCCGATCTCCTTTGCTGCAGCAAACGCTTCACGCTCGTTCACCGATGGTTTTTGCGAGGGCGGCGGGAGTTGGGGTACAGCGGCCTGCGGCGCGGGCGCAGGCGCTTCGGCACCGGGCGGGTTGAAAAAGAACTGCCCAGAGAGCTCGTCATAATAGGCAGGGCGCTGCACGTGGCCTGCGCTCTTGGCGAGTGTCTCGACCTCGCTTCTTACTTCTCTTGCAAGGTCGGCAAGCTGCTTGCCCGGCTCAGCGAGCTTCTTGGTGAGGACGCGCGTATAGACCGAGGTGGGCTCCTCGTCCGCGTCGTTAAGGCGGTCGAGCGCCGTCTGCTGATATCCGGCCGAATAGAGAATGAAGGTTCCGGCAGGCGCATCGACACGGGCCAGCCCGCGCGTTCCGCTGAGGCCGCGCCCGCCGCTTCCCGCGAAAGGATTGTCGCGGCAAGCGTCAATGATGAAGATTCGGGTCCCGGCGCCTGATGAGGCGATCCGTTGCATCAGATCGCCGAGGCTCATTGCCTCCGATTTGATGAAGTCCTGCTGGCCCGATTGCGGTTTAGGAATGTCGGCAGGGAGTAGGTAGTTTTGACCATCGATTTCCACACCGTGGCCCGAGAAATGAACGAGCGCGGTGTCGCCAGGATCGAGCGAGGTTTGGAAGGCTGAGACCGCGCGATTGAATTCTCTTCGGTCGGCGTTGAGCACAAGATCGACATTGAAGCCGAGCCTCTCGAGTGTCACTTTGAGCGCCTCGGCATCGCCCACAGCCTTTTGCAGCGGCGTAATCTCGCGATAGTCGTTGATGCCCACGATCAGCGCGCGGCGCGCCTCGGCAAACGCCGGGGCTGCGGCAAGTGCGGCAATCGCAAGCACGAGAGCCAACAGGGTTAAGTGCCGATAGACCCTGCTCATCACAACTCCCCTTAGGCAGCAGCTTAGCGTCCGAGCTAGACCGTGAAAAATCGGCTTCGATCGGGGGGATCACGACAAGGTTGGGCCTGGAGGCCTCGCTCGACCCTTCCGCTGCCGCGCCCACCGCGCTAAGAGGCCATCGTGCCGCTCTCCACGTATACCCAGGACCTTGGCGATGCCTTTCGGAGCCTCGGCGATTTCGCCTCGGACCTTGTATTCCCCACTGTTAAGCTCGGCGTTACAGGCCTCGCCCGGTCCGGCAAGACCGTCTTCATCACCGCGCTTGTGCACAACCTCATCTCGGGCGCTCGTCTCCCTTTCTTCGATGCCGCCGCTCAAGGACGGTTGTTGCGCGTCTATCTCGAACCGCAGCCTGACGATGTCATTCCGCGCTTCGCGTACGAGAGGCATCTTGCCGACCTCGTCGGCAGCCCGCCGCGCTGGCCAGAAAGTACCCGGCGAATCAGTCAGCTCAGACTCACGCTTGAATACAGCTCGACGCGATTCTGGAAGCGCCAGCTCGGCCGCGAGCAGTTGCATATCGACATCGTCGATTATCCCGGTGAATGGCTTCTCGACCTGCCGCTTCTTCGTCTGAACTACCGGGAATGGTCGAGAGCCGCGATCAAGCAGAGTTCGACGCCGGACCGCAAGAAAGCGGCCAAGCACTGGCACGCCTCGCTCGGCCTGATCGATCCGAAGGACCCAGCAAACGAGGGCGTCGCGGAGAGACTTTCAGATCTGTTCAAGGCTTATCTTCGCGAAATGCGCGCCGATCCACATTCGCTCTCGACGCTTCCGCCTGGACGATTTCTCATGCCAGGCGATCTTGCTGGCTCTCCGGCACTGACGTTCTCTCCGCTTGACGTGAAGGATGAGGAAGTTTTTCCGCGCGGCACGCTGTTCACGATGATGGAGCGGCGCTACGAGGCCTATAAAAGCCACGTTGTGAGACCCTTTTTTCGCGACCACTTTGCGCGGCTCGACCGGCAGATCGTGCTTATCGATGTGCTTGCCGCGCTGAACGGGGGCCAGCAGGCGGTCGTCGATCTCGAACGCGCCATGACTGAGATCCTCGAATGCTTCAGGGCCGGCTCTAACACTCTGTGGTCCAGTCTGTTTGCTCCGCGGATCGACCGCATCGTGTTTGCCGCTACCAAGGCGGATCACCTTCACCACCAAAGCCATGACCGACTCGAGGCGATCCTCGCCAAGCTCACCGGCAGAGCGATGGCACGCGCGGAATTCGCCGGCGCCGACCTGAAAGTGCTGGCGCTTGCCGCGGTGCGTGCGACCCGCGAGGCCGAGGCTAGGCGTCACGGCGAGATACTTCCCTGCATTGTCGGCTATCCCCTTCCCGGAGAGACCATCGGCAGGCGCACCTTCGATGGCAACGAGGAGTTTGCCATCTTCCCCGGCGACCTTCCCACCGATCCAGAGGAGGCGCTCAAGGGCTGGCAGACCGAGGATGGTAAAATGCGTTTCGTGCGCTTCCGCCCGCCGAACCCAAAACCGCTCCCTTCCGGGGGCTCCGCGCCATTCCCAAATATCCGACTTGATCGCGCCATCGAGGCGCTAATCGGAGACCGCCTCGCATGACCAGGACAAACAAGCGCAAGCCTGCCGCCTTCAAGGTCGAAGAGGTCGAGCTGTTCGAGCCGCCCGTCCCGCCGCCGCTCCCCGTCGAGCCGACGCCTCTCCCGGTCACGCGCATTCCCGCCCTTCCTGCGCTCGACCGCGGGCTTCGCTGGGGAAGCATTTTATTCGCTGCTCTCGGCGGGCTCGTCAGCCTAGTCGCTTCGCTCTGGCTCTACGACTGGACGTTGTCGCTGATCGCCCGCGACGACTGGATCGGTTGGACGGCCGTCGGTCTCCTCGCTTTAGTGCTGCTCGCGCTCGCGATGATCATCCTTCGCGAGGTGGCGGGACTTGCACGACTCGGGCGGCTTGGAAAAATCAGGCACGAGGCAGACAGCGCCTCCCGGCAGAACGATAAGCCCCTTGCTATTGATGTCGCCGGCCGACTGAAGCGCCTTTACAGCAGGCGCAAGGATCTCACGTGGGGACTAAGCCGACTCGCCGAGCATGAGCACGACATCATGAACGCGGGCGAGCTGCTGAGACTAACCGAGCGAACGCTGGTCGCCCCGCTCGATCCTTACGCGCGCGGCATTGTCGCGGCCTCCGCTAAGCGGGTGTCGGTGGTGACCGCTGTCATTCCCGGCGCGGTCATCGACATGCTGTTCGTCGGCACAGAGAATCTCCGCATGTTGCGCCGGCTCGCGACGCTTTATGGCGCGCGTCCCGGCACGTTGTCGCTTCTCAAGCTCGCGCGCATGGTGGTGACCCATATCGTGCTGACCGGCGGCATCGCTATCGGCGACGACGTCATCCAGCAGGTGATCGGTCATGGGCTTACAGCAAAGCTTTCGGCACGGCTCGGGGAAGGGCTCTTCAACGGCGCGCTGACCACGCGGATCGGCATTGCCGCGATCGATGTGTGCCGGCCGCTTCCCTACCTCGAAACGCTGCGGCCTCGCTTCCGCGAGCTCGTCGCCGAGGTCACAGGTGTTCGCTGAGGCTTAGCCGGCGAGCTTGCAGCCGTCGAGCGCGACTTGCTGCGACTGGCCGTCATTGAACTTGAGCGTCACGGTGATCTTGTCGGCGCAGGCGAGCCCGCCGACACTGACGCGGAAGCCCGTCTTCTTCTCGCTCGAGATTTGCGTCTGAGGCATGACCGCCGGCGTGTTGAAGTCGTAGGCAACAGCGACGAGACGCTGCTTCACCTGCTCTGGGGGCTCGAGCCAAAGCTCGACATGGAAGAGCGGTCTGCCACGATCCTCGCCCTTGATTTGGGTCGCCTTGGTCTTCACCCAGCCCTCGACCTCACGGCTTTCCGGCAGCTTGACCGGCTGGACGAGTGTGGGCTGAGGCGCTGAAGGCGTCGGCTCTTCCGCGCTCTTTGCGGCGCTCTCGGGCTCATCCGAGTCGAGCGAAAACGGTTTGACCGCGTCCCAGGGGAGAATTTCTCTTCTCCCCGAATCTGTGGCGAAGGTTTGGGCCTGGGGTTTATCCGGCTTGGAGTGCTCCCGATCCCACGACGGCTCATCGCCAAGGCCCGAGAGCTTCTGCTCTCCGGCAGGCGGTGGCGCCGTAGCGGGGACTCTTATCGATGCGGTTTGCTCAGGCCGCGCTTCGATCTGTGGGAGCTTGGTGATGACGCTTTCGCCGCCATCCGTCGCGCTCAAGCTTTGCGCCTCCTCGGGACCGCGGTTTGCCTCGACCACTCGAAGGAGGAAGACGCCCGGAATCCCTACTGTGCCAGTGCTGAGACCAAGCCCGGCTTCGAACGCAAGCAAACCCGCAACCAACGCTAGACTGATCGTGCGGGCGCCACGATGGATGCCCACTGAACGCATGAAACCACCTGCAAAACGCCGCAAAAATACGCAGGGACCTCCCCTCGCGAGGCGATCAGTTTAACCATCTTACCCCGCAAGGGAAGCGTCACGTCTCCGGCCGGAGCGCTTGCTGAACCAATGAGACGGCGCGCTGCGGCAACCCGCCCCAGGGAATGCTGCTTCACTCGCGTGGCTCGGCTGCATCAGCCGCGGTGGATACCGGGGATAAGCCCACTCTTCGCGGATGCACCCGGCGCTTGCTCATGTATGTTTCAGTTGTGAGGTGACCGGTTGTGGAAGGCGCCGGTGGAGAAATCCGGCGGCGCTGGGAAACAGTCGGAAGGCTCACAGGGCAAGGCAAGCCCAAGGTCGCTCACTGCCATGGGCGGCTGAAGGCGGAGGGGGTCTGCAAGCGCAGAGTGCCACGGTCTGGCGGTTCTGCCGCAATACCGTGAGGCGGAGTCGACAGGGTACTTTGCGTCGCAAATTCCTTCGCTGGTTGGTTCCTCGTCCGGCCAGGACAGGATCCGCGTCGTAGCAACGCGACGTAAAACAAGGACCGGGTCGGATCACGCCGCCGCTTTTGTGGGAAACCATAGAAGCCGAGCGCGTGATCAAGAGACCGAAAGGTCTCGGCGGTCGCCGACCGATCGTCCCGAACGGGCGTGAGGCTCGACATCGCACAGGGAGGCGGGGCCGCAAAGCTCCGCCTTTCCTGTTTTTACGCATCCCATTCGCTGCTTTTTGATTGCTACTTCTCGGCGTCTTATTTGTAGCTATTTGCGGCGATTTGGCACTCAATTGCAGTGATTTGTGGCGACTAATCGCCCTTTAGCCGCCTTCCCCTCATGGATAAGATCGCCCGCCATGAGGGGGATCAAACCGGGGATAAGACTCTCCGCCGCGGCCTGCATCACCGGGGCGTGGCTCGTCGCCGTGCTTGCGGGCTGCAGCACGGTCGGCAGCACCGTCGATCGCCTGAGGGGCCCCAAGGAGGGAGCCAGCACCGACGTTGAGGCGCGCAACGTCGCGTCTGAGGATCCGCTGGCACGCCCGATCCAGGCCGGCTGGACCTCGGCGCGTGCGACCCATTGCGGCTTCGTGTTCAATCCCGATCAGCTCAGAGCCGATTTCCTCGCATCGGAGCAGCGCTCAGGAGTCCCGCCGGAGCAGATGGACAAGATTGCCAAAGCCTACGATTACACACGCCAGTCGGTCCTCGACAGCATCAAGAACAACAACGACTATTGCAACAAGGAGCGCACCGCGGCGATCAGGAGCGATCTCAACCGCAACCTTGCCGGCGACTTCTCAACGACGGCGCGCATGGCGCGATGATCACTGTTTGACCGAGGGACGCCGCTCCGGCGCTTGGGGCGCGTCCACCGACTTCCCTGCGTTGAGCGCCGAAGGCTTGGGAGCATCGGCCTGCTTCTTGATGGTGTCGGCAAGCTGCGTCAGGCGGGGGGCATCAAGCTCACCAGCGAGGAGATAGGTGATGCCCTCATCAGACCATTCGACGCCGCCGATCGCGCCATATGATTTGAACTCGGGTTCGGCAGCGCCCTCTCCTTTCTTCGCGTAGAGCGCAAGCGGCGCGCCGCTCGAGCCGAGATAGAGGAGCTGCGCAACGGGCTCGCCGCCGGCGCGCAACAGCTGCCCGCGGATGAAGCGGAATCCTTCAGACTTGAGGTCAGGCAATTTGAGACCGGAAGCGACCGCCTGCCCAAGCTGGAAGCCAATGAGATCCAGGTTGGCCTGACCCTCAGGACTAACGCTGAGACTCTCGCGGCCGAGCAGCGCTTGCGCGCGCGCCACGTCGTCCTGCCAGGTAGAGGGCAGGCTGCCGGTCCACTCGACCTCGGTGGCGTCAGAACGGTTGCCGGCGAAGTTCGGCAAGACGAGAGGCCACCCGTAACCCGCAATGGCGAGCGCGAGCGCCGCGACGAGGCCGGCGCCAGCGAGCCCGATCTTCGCGGCAGACGCCCAGGTAACGAAGAAGCCGGGCCGTTGCGGCTCAGGCGGCGCGACGATTGCCTCCTCTCCGGCGAGGATCGCCTCGAAGGAGGCTTCGAGACGGCTATGCGCATTCTTGAGTGCATAGACCCTCCGGGCAATCA
>Ga0105246_10001724_pt1 | contig 13066 bp, 13 predicted proteins | sample KBSM64metaG_FD_99694 | JGI IMG/M metagenome (GOLD analysis project Ga0105246, IMG submission 99694) | Miscanthus rhizosphere microbial communities from Kellogg Biological Station, Michigan, USA - KBS M6-4 metaG | ecosystem: Host-associated > Plants > Roots > Rhizosphere > Soil | place...
GTTGAGTTTGTTGATCTTGTTCCTGATTTCCGTTAGGTCCACCAAGTCCACCACCAAAGAAATACTGATACATCGGATAACTTGTATTCGCTCCACCCTATCCAGAACCACGTGTGGACTGTCTAGCCAGCGTTTCAATTTTCACGACAGCCGGACTGGCTTGTTTCACCACAGATGATACATCCTCTTTACCTGTTGGCAGCAGGGATGCTGTTACGTTGTTTCCGCCCCCCGTATTGCTCGGAGTTCCCTGAGCAGATTCTGTTCCGTTATTCGTCAGCGCGGCTTGTGGTGTGAACATGTTGGTTCTATCCGCTGTGTACATCAACACGGTGATCACCAACATACCGGCGATGAAGGAGAACAAAAGTGATCTTACAGAAGACCTTGGTCTACGGCTGTTGTAGTTCCAGTTGCCATTATTAGTTCCAGTTCCTTGACCTCCGCCTTGGCTCGAGCCGCCACCAACAGAGTTTCTGCCCGTTTGCCCAGAGGAGTCATGACTATAAGAAGGTACAGGTTTTACTGGATCGGGTCTTGTAATCTCCACATTTCCTTCTTGTCGTGCCCCGTTAGTACTAACTGTATCTTCCTGATTCACGGACTGGAATGGTCCGTAAGAGTAATAATATGAGGAGTCATCATTTCCGGCAGGATTGCGATTCTCGTTTTGATTAGTTTCCTTTTCCTCATCTTGTCGATTTGATCTATAATTTCGTTCGTCCATGCCTCTCTACCTCCCGATCTCTTATTTGCAAGAGATATTCTTTAACTGTCCTTATTTTGTACTTTGAACCTTAATCGTACCTTAAAAACAATTAAAAAGGAGATAAAAGCATGCAATATTTGCTGTTTTTTCCCGTCATAACAACATTTTCAGCCTTGCTTTTTCACCCAGCCTTGCCGATGGGCGTAAATTGCCAGCTGCGTCCGATCATCCATTTCACATTTCATCAGCAGATTGCTCACATGTGTCTTAACGGTTTTGATACTTATATGTAATTCTTCTCCGATATCTTTGTTGGTTTTCCCTTCAGCAATGAGCAAAAGTACTTCCTTCTCCCGTTCCGTGAGCCCGGATTCACTCTCTCTTGCTGTCCGCTGACGAATTCCCCGCGTCAAAGCCTGAGAAACATCTCCAGTCATCACGGGCATACCTCTGTTGGCACCTTGTAGAGCATAGATGAGTTCTTCGGCTGATACTGTTTTGAGTACATAACTGACCGCTCCTGCCTCAATTGCTTGAACAACGAGATCATCTTCAAGGAAACTGGTGAGCATTACAATCTTCATTTCCGGAAATTCAGACATAATGGCTCGTGTGGCCTCCGCACCATTCATCACCGGCATCATCAGATCCATTAGAATCAGATCCGGCATATCCGACTCCTTCATCTGACGAAGCTGATCCAGCGCACGCTGTCCGTTTCCAGCTTCTGCCATCACATGAAATGTAGGCTCCAGCATCAGATATGTCTTCAATCCCATTCGTACCATATCGTGGTCATCCACAATCATTACGTTTACTATGCCATTCATTCCATTTCCTCCTCAGACACGTTCTGAAATTTCGGGATGAGCACCCTTACTGTTGTACCCGCTCCGGGCTTGGATATGATCTGCACTTGTCCGCCAAGCTTCTCTGCACGTTCACCCATCGTAGATAGCCCGTACGACCCCGGTCTTTCCGCCTGTTGCACAAAACCTTGCCCATCATCGCTGATACTCATACTGATCTGATGCTCTGATTCACGGATGGCAAGACTAACCAGTCCGGCTTCAGCATGTTTAACCACATTCGCGACAGCCTCCTGAATAATGAGAAACAGCTGGTGCTCAATGGCATCCGACACTCCGCCATCCAGTTCCAGCTCTTTTATGCCTTTTAGACCATTTTGCCGGCAATAATCAGGAAACCAGCTGTCCAGTGCGCCAGCCAAGTCGCGTCCTTCCAATTCTACAGGTCTGAGCTGGGCGATCAATCCACGCATTTGGCGCTGTGCAATATGAGACATCTGAATTAACTGATCCAGCACATTCCGGCCATGCTCAGGATTCATTTCCAGCAAACGTGGCAAAGACGAAGCAGACATATGCATTGCGAATAATTGCTGACTTACCGTATCATGCAGATCCCTTGCCATACGTTTACGTTCTTCGATAACGGCACGCTCAGAAGCCTGTTCTTTCTCGATCACTTCCTGCTCGCCAAGCCGCTGGAGCAACCTCATTTTTTTCTCGATGGACTCCATCATCACGTTGAATTCCTGATAGACTCGGCCAAAGGATGCATCATCAGCTTCCGGCATTCTAACCGACAGATTGCCTTTAGACACTTTCAGCATATTGAGATCCAGGACATCAATTTTGCGCTGAAGGCGTAATGCAGCGATATATCCCGTGACAATGGTTCCTACAATAACAACTCCAATATACGCCCAAGCCCGATTGCGATTACTCCCTGTAAGCACATCCCCGTATAACAGGTAAAATCCACCGAGTGTAATCAATCCGGTTAACACAAAATACATCATTAGTTCCCATTTGTTTGCTTTGAGAATCGTTCGAATCATGTGTTAACCCACCTTGTTCACTTTGACGTCACCAATAAACACACTGACAATAATGCGTACTTTCTTGCCTGCTTCATGATAATGTGGAGTCTCTTCTTGTGCACTGCCCATGAAACTGCTTCGTTTGTGATCCAGTAATTTCATATCTCCGATAAAGGAATTAGTCGTTAATGAAATACCGAGATCCATATCCTCAGGAATAAACAACTTAACATCACCAATAAAATGTGAAATGACAATTTTAGTCTCTCCATATGGAATCTGCGCCTTGGTCAAATCAATAACGGTATCACCAATAAATGAGGAGATGTTCATCGGTTTCAGCGTAAACACTTCTTTGCCCATATGAAAATCACCAATGAAAGTGGATTTATTAAATGTTTTGCCATAGCCTTCTTCATATCCATACTTATAGTTGTAAGAATTAGCGTGGCCAAAGCCTCCAAATTTCTGATCATCCGAATGTGAATTGTATTTCTTATGGGACTGTCCGAACTGTTCACTGTCTTTTTTCAGATTCGGTCCCTCTTCGGAATGAAAGGATTGATGCTTATCCGAGGGTTGCTCTTGCTTTGGTTTGCCAAATGTCTTCTCGAACTCTTCATCAAATGATGAGGGCATCTCCAAATCTTGAGGGGACAACGGCTTATAGGGCTGCTCAGGCGGCGGGGGCGGTGTTTTGCTTCCATTTCCATCAGGTTTCCGATCCCGATGTCCTGATCCAATCAGTACATATAATCCTCCACCGATCAGCAGAATTGGAACTAGATAACGGATAAACTCTCCCAGTGAGTAACCAATCACACCCAAGTTACGAGCCAGGAAAAACCCGCCTATAGCAAGCACAATAACAGGTCCCATCGCAGCATACCCACCGTTGCGACGAATTTCTGTTAACCCTTTAACACCCCACCAGATCAAAAAGACCGGCCAGTAAGTTCTAAACAAGTAACCTATATCAATGTCATATCCCAATTGTCTGAACAAGATCAATGCACCGATAGCGATAAGAGGTATGCCAACCCACCAACGGTCTTGCGTAGATCGTTTCATCACACATGTCTCCTTTGTCTTTATTCTATATCCAGTGTACCTCAGACATGCCAACGTTAACAGCGCCGACAGGTTGAAGTTCTCTCCGTCTTGAGACTGAGACCTAAGGATAATTATGTAAATTTGAGATTTCACTATTTTGTATAACGAAATATGAAAACACCCCGGAGCAATCGCTCCAGGGTGTGTGAATCATCATTTCTTTTTTATTGCATGATTTGTTGCTCTAATTTTCACCGAACTACTTTTGGTATTTGCCTGCACGGCCGGTTTGACCTGTGTTTTCTACACCAAACTCGGCATTATATTTTTCATCAGGTGTTTGGAAATTGTCTTGTACTTTGTTTTGAGCGGATTGCTTCACTTTAGAAGCCGCGCTGCCTGTTCCATTCTCCTGTCCAAACTCTGCATTGTACTTCTCGTTTGGCGTTTGGTAACCTTGGGATTTCTTTGCCACAACGAATCACCTCTCTCTTCATATTTACACTGCTTGCTGCAGTGCGGGGTTCGTCCCCAGTCAATATTATGTGAAGAGAGCCTTTCTGTTATTCAGGCATAACATTCCAACATTTCATTAAATGGCTTTGTCTAGCCATGAATCCGGTACAGTTTTATAGACATCGATGGCTTTGGACAACTCCGCCAGCATCTGTTCGGTACATTTTCCAGCACCCTGCTTGATCACCTGAACCTCAACATCCTTTTTTCCCCATTCTTTATAGACCTGCTTGGTTGTTGGAAAATACAAATCGATCTTATTACCTTTGATGGCTGAACCGGTATCAGCAACAATACCGTATCCATAACCGGGAATATATAAAACGGAACCCATCGGAAATAACTTTGGATCAGCTGCAATGGTCGAGACTGTTTCCTTATCCCGGCGAACCTTTACCCCTGAATACGTAATACCGTATTGTGGATGTTTTGGAGTTTTGCCTGTGGACTCGATTCCAGCGGTGTACCCCGTTGCGGTAACTTTCTGTGTCTCCAGAATTTGTTCTGAACGAGGTGCCAGTACTGGCATTGCGGGATCGACAGACTCAATTCCCCGTTTCTGCGGCATTTCAGGTTTGGGTAGGACCATCGGCTGCGGAGACCACATGAAAGCCATATATACAAGCGTAGTCAATTGAGCCTCGTCTGTGTAGTCGGGTTTAGCTTGATTCGACCTAGCTACCCGCTCGGTTTTTCCCGTATTGGTTACATCATTTCCATCCTGGCTTTTATATTCCTGAACGTGCAGTACAGTGCTTTCTTCTTCAAATATATAGGCTTTAGCCTCATTGTAACTCATCAAAATCCCGGCAAATACGAAACAGCACATGATGATGAACTTGTGGTTTTCATTTAATTTTAAAAGATGCTTTTTCATGGTATAACCTCCCCCTCACTTGCAAAGGGTTACCAAAAAGCATTCATTCTATACCTTGTCTATACTATTGACTTAACATAGACAGAGAGACAAACAATAAAAAAACCGTCTGAAAATCACGGGTCAGCCATGATCTCAGACGGTTTTGTTTCATTTATTTTACAGAACACGATTCAAAATTAAACTTGTCTTGAAGCAATTTCTTCTTTCAACTGAGCAACAATCTCATCAACCAGCTTCATGCCCAGATCACCCTCTCCGCGCTTACGGACGGATACGGATGCAGCATTTTTCTCGTTCTCGCCCACTACGAACATATAAGGCATCTTCTCCAACTGGGCTTCACGGATTTTGTAACCCAGTTTCTCGTTACGCAGATCTGCCTCTGCCGAAATGCCTGCACGTTTCAGCTTTGCTTCTACTTCACGCGCATACTCATCGTAGTTTCCGGAAACCGGAATAACTTTGGCTTGAACCGGAGACAGCCAGAGCGGGAATGCACCTGCAAAGTTCTCCAGCAAAAATGCAGTGAAACGCTCCATTGTACTGATTACGCCGCGGTGGATAACGACCGGACGGTGTTTCTGTCCATCATCACCAACATATTCAAGCTCAAAGCGCTCAGGCAACAGGAAGTCCAGTTGTACGGTAGACAGTGTTTCTTCTTTGCCCAGTGCTGTTTTGATCTGAACGTCCAGCTTCGGACCGTAGAATGCCGCTTCACCTTCAGCTTCATAGAACGGGAGATCAAGTTCTTCCACAACTTCACGCAGCATGCGCTGGGACATTTCCCACATCTCATCGTTTTGGAAGTATTTCTCGGTGTCTTGTGGATCACGGTAGGACAGACGGAAACGATATTCATTTATGCCAAAGTCTTTATATACCGTTTGAATCAGTTCGATAACACGAGCAAACTCTTCTTTGATTTGATCCGGGCGTGCAAAGATATGAGAATCATTCAGTGTCATCGCACGTACACGGTGCAGACCTGTCAAAGCACCAGACATTTCATAGCGATGCATCATGCCCAGTTCAGCGATACGGATCGGCAGATCACGGTAGCTGTGCATATTGGATTTATACACCATCATATGGTGAGGACAGTTCATCGGACGAAGAACCAGTTCTTCGTTATCCATAATCATTTTCGGGAACATATCTTCTTGGTAGTGCTCCCAGTGACCAGAAGTTTTGTACAGCTCTACATTCCCCAGAACCGGAGTGTATACGTGCTGATAACCAAGGCTTTCTTCCAGATCTACGATGTAACGTTCCAGTGTACGACGCAATTTCGCACCGTTAGGCAACCAGATCGGCAGACCTTGACCCACGAGTTGCGAGAATGTGAACATTTCGAGTTCTTTACCCAGTTTACGGTGGTCACGCTTGCGCGCTTCCTCCAGGAAGTGCAGATGCTCGTCCAGCTGTGCTTTTTTTACAAAAGCTGTACCGTATACACGTTGCAACATTTTGTTCTTGCTGTCTCCGCGCCAGTATGCACCCGCTACGTTCATCAGTTTGAACACTTTAATTTTGCTTGTAGACGGAACGTGTGGTCCACGGCACAAGTCGAAAAATTCGCCTTGCTCATAGATTGTAATTACGCTATCTTCCGGTAAAGCATTGATTAACTCCAATTTGTATGGGTCGCCGACTTCATTGAAAATGTTGATCGCTTCCGCACGGCTAACTTCCTTGCGCACAATAGGCAGATTTTCATTGACGATGCGTTCCATTTCTTTCTCAATCTTTTGCAAATCTTCCGGGTTAAGAGGATGTTCCAGATCCATGTCATAGTAGAAACCATCCTCAATGACTGGCCCTACGCCCAGATGCACTTCTTTATTACCGTAAAGACGTTTTACCGCCTGAGCCAGCAAGTGAGCTGTACTGTGACGCATCACTTCAAGACCTTCCGGGGAATCAAGTGTTACGATCTCGACCAAAGCCCCTTCATGAATTGGAGTGGATAGATCAACCACGATGCCATCCAGTTTACCTGCTGCAGCATTTTTGCGAAGCCCGCTGCTAATCGAAGCGGCAACATCCTCAATACTGCTTCCATCTGCGTACTCACGTACAGAACCATCCGGTAGTTTAATGTTTACTGCCATTTGTCTCATTCCTCCTGTAAAATAAACATCATCCATTTTCATTTCCTTGCATGGACTGATCATCTATTACGCATTTCCGCTCCCTTAGAGGAAAAGCGCAAAAAACGCAAAAAACACCCGTCCCGGTAAAGGGACGAGTGTTATACTCGTGGTTCCACCCTAATTCAGCTTGTTGTTCCTGGTGAACAGGAATACAGCCCTCATTGGCATGACGGTAACGGGCATGACCCGGCAAATCCTTACTCACAAAACCGCCAATCATTTTTCGGAAAAATGGTGGATAGACCGGTTTTATTTTCAAAATTGCAGCTCCAAAGGGGTAAACCATACGTGATATCCGGAGGAAATTTCAGCCCAGGTTCCTCTCTCTGCACCGATCTAACGTGTGGCTCGTGTCTTTGTCAACGCTTTTGATTCTCAGTTGATCCTGTTAAAACATTTCCCGTGAACATACCCTCAATACTCATCAGCATATAATCACGGATCAACAGTTATTATAATTGCCCAGATCGCCCGCGTCAAGACTTGTCAGCAATCCAGAACGGAGTACTTCGCATTCAGGACATTGATGGCATATCTGCACCTTATCTTCGAAAATCTGACATATGGTCGAGATGATGGGCAACTCTGGTGTACTGGTATGAAGCATTACTTTTTCAGGTGATATTGAAATAAGCGTACTTACGATCATGTCTTCAATATCCATCTCCAGTTCAAGTCCCGGCATCTCCACGACAACTTGCTCATCCTTCTGAACCGGCAGCAGATTAAGTCCTTCATCAAGCACCTGAAATTCATGTTTGCCTTTGTGAATCAGATGGATCAAGGGAACCTTCGCCTCCTGAAAAAATACAAAGTACTTCAGCAACCCCATGAACTCTTCATACTGACGATCCATCCAGAATTCATCGAGTGCATATTCCACCAGTTCCTGTAATTCCTGTTTATAAGAACGGATTCGGAAATTCATAATACCTTCGAGATGAAAAAAATGAATATCCTCCAGATCCTGCCTTAAACCTTTGGCTAATGTTGCACGGCGGCGTTCACGCAGACCTGGTTGATCCAATTCACTATTCATAAGCAGAGGCATACAGATTCGGTGAACTTTTTCGACTTCGTGCTCATCCATTACAGAACATGTTTTGGCAATGATATTTTCTACCATGTTACGTTCTTGGGTCTCCATAATAAAATCGGCTATACCCAAGGAGAGCAATTCACTGATACGCGGGAGCCATTGCTGGAATTCCTCGTGATTCTCATTTCCTCTGCACATCCAGACTGCTCTCCCATCCTGATGTTTGAAGGTGAGCCGGAAGCCTCTTTTGCTTATATGTAAACCTTTGATTTTTTCCTTGATGCATTGGTGAAAATGATCTGCTTCATCCTGCCCGGACACATCGGTCCATACTGCAAACAGTTCCATAAGAATCACTCCTTTCCTTCTCTTCAAAGTATATGGCAAGGCCCAAAGGGATATACGAAGCTGTTGATGGAAAGAGTGTCATGATTTCTCAGTACTACAGAAAAGATTTGGATGACAATTGAATGAGAGGTTTGCAGGATAATTCAATGAACGATTTGGAAGACTGCAATAGAATCTTTTGCAAAATTCATAATGAAGGTTTGGTGAACTCTGAATGAATGGTTTGGAGATCAAGCAAAAATGTGTTATTATTTTTATAACAGTATCTTGACGGAAGGGGGGAAGCCAACCATGAGACAACAACCTAGACTGCTCCATCACATGATTATCATCATCTTGTGTGTCTTTCAGGCGCTGTGCTTCCCGATTCCAATGCAGACAGAGTCTGCCGTTGGTGTATCCGTCGATGCCACTTCGAATAAAGAAGGGCTTGAAGTACTGTCTCAAATACCCGAGTCTAAGCAGAAACCTGTCATTCGCAAACATCCGCAAGTAATGTCTAAGCTGGCTGCAATGAAGCAAACCAAGCCTGTATTTCTTGTCCTCGCATTGTTAATCGTGCTGCGAATTCCTACAGCAGGTCTGTCTTTTAAACCGTGGTATTGTCTGTTCAAGCGCAGATTGTTTCTGTTGCCTATTAAGTTTACCAGTATGTATTTATCCCTCTCTCCGATGGCACCGAAATACGCCTACGCTCGATAAGAGCCTGTTTGCCGTATTCGTCTGGCTGCCTGCGCATGGAACCGCCTCTTTAATGAAGACGGTGTTCTCATGCATAACCTACAACCCTTTATGAAACGTTAGTTTTGAGACATGGTATGAACCACTATTTATTGAAGTGTTCTTTGTTTCACTTTTTTTGCAAATTAATTTTTATTTCACATTATATATTCGGCTGTGTCAGGAATTACTGGCTCTGTTTCCCCGCACCATTTGATGTTCCACCCTGAGCAGCAGATGACTTGATTACGGGAAGATAAGCCCACCTTCTATGGCCAGCCTCAATTACTAAGGAGGCATACTATCCATGGATGTACGCGAAACAGACTTGCCGGGAATCGGCAGAAAATTCCAAATTGAAACAAGCAGCGGTGATAAAATCGTCATTATTATTCACGACGATGGCCGCCGTGAAATGTACCATTTTGAATATGATGATCCAGATCAAAGCATCTCCATGATTACACTTGACGATAATGAAGCCAGACAGATTGCCGCGATCGTTGGCGGACTGACTTACAAACCGAAGCAGCTTGAAAATATAGAAGTTACCTTTGACGATCTGATTATCGAATGGTACAAAATCGAAGCATCCTTCGGATGCATTGGCAAATCCATTGGTGAGTTGAATGTACGTCAAAACTCTGGCGCAACGGTTATTGCCGTTGTGGAGAAAAATCATAAAAAACACATCAGCCCAGGTCCGGAGGTTGTGATTAGCTCAGAATCTACAGTAGTCGCCGTTGGCGAACGCAACCAGCAAAAGCTTTTCAAGTCCCTCCTCCTGACAGGAAGGGGGTAATTCGATGGATCATTTGATTTTTGAAGTGGGTCTGGCACTCGTGCTGATTGCAGCAGCCGGCCTTTTATCCGCAAAACTAAGATTTTCGGTGGTTCCGTTCTATATTTTGATCGGGATGGCCGTGGGACCACATGCCATGCAAATCTGGCATCTGGATTTCCGATTTATCGAAAGTCAGCCGTTCATCAATTTTATGGGTCGGATCGGTATTCTGTTCCTGCTCTTCTATCTGGGGTTAGAGTTCTCAGTAGGCCGTTTGGTCAAGTCCGGTCGTTCCATCGTTGTTGGCGGCTCGATCTACATCGGGATTAACTTTACATTAGGTCTTGCCTTCGGATTTGCAGCCGATTTCCCGCCAGCTGAAGCACTCATCGTTGCAGGGATTACAACAATCTCTTCCAGTGCCATCGTAGCCAAGGTACTCGTTGATTTGAAACGAACGGCTAATCCGGAAACCGAGATGATTTTGGGTATTATTATGTTCGAGGACGTATTCCTCGCCGTATATATCTCCATCCTTTCCGGACTTGTACTCAGTGATTCCTCCTCTATCGGAGGCGTGATCATGTCCGCTCTGATTGCTCTGGGCTTCATGCTTGTCGTTATCATTATCGGTCGCAAAGCGACACCATTATTGAATAAACTGCTCAAAATTCGTTCCAATGAATTATTCTCACTTGTTGTTTTCGGGGCACTGTTCCTTGTAGCCGGCTTCTCTGAAACAATCCACGTTGCTGAAGCAATCGGCGCTTTGCTGGTTGGTCTTGTACTGGCGGAAACGGAGCATGCTAAACGTATTGAACACCTGATTCTTCCGTTCCGTGATTTCTTTGGGGCTATCTTTTTCTTTAGCTTTGGTCTGTCTATTGATCCGTTGTCCCTTGGCGGTGAGGCAGTCTGGCTTGCGTTGATCGCTGTCGTTATCACACTGTTTGGTAACTTCCTTGCGGGTATGTTAGCTGGACGAAGTGCAGGACTTTCACCAAAAGCTTCCGCGAATATCGGGTTAACCATTGTATCTCGTGGTGAATTCTCAATTATTATGGCTAACATGGGTAAGGCTGGTGGGCTGTTACCATTACTCCAACCGTTTGCCGCGTTGTATGTATTAATTCTGGCTATTCTTGGACCATTGCTCACCAAAGAGTCCAAACACGTATTCCGTATTTTGGATAAAATATTCAAGTTCAAAGATCCTCGCAAGAAAAAAGAGGAACCTAAAGTTCTGCAGAAAGAAGGATAAGTGAGATGTCTGTGCTGAGCAGACCTATGATCATATCAAGCAACTGAGCGGCTGCACGCCGAACTTTCTGTGAAGAACCCAGGGAGAATGGCTCGAAGCCGCACTGAAGGAGGATGACCTGTGAAAACACCTCTGATATCGGCTAATCCGGTGCCACGCACTGCTAAGAGCAGCATATCGCCATCCCGCTCCTGGTTGAATCTGTTTCTGGTCATCATTGGCGGAATATTGGCCTCCGTTGGACTTGAGTTGTTTCTACACCCCAATAAAATTATTATTGGCGGCATAACGGGAATTTCTTCCCTTTTTGCACACTGGACTGAGCTTCGAATCGGCCTGTTCTTGTTCTTATTCAATGTTCCGTTTATATTTCTGTCCTACAAGATCGTGAAGAAGAAGTTTGTACTGGTTACTGTTCTGGGTTTGGTTGTCTTTTCGATCGGTGCCATCGTGCTACATCCCATGCCGCCGCTCGTCGAGCACCCTTTGGCTGCTGCCATGTTTGGCGGGTTATGCCTGGGGCTCGGAATCGGGCTAGTTGTTCGGTATGGAGGGACACTGGATACGCTGGAAATCGGTGATCCGTCCTCCCGGCCACCTGAACGTGTTTTTAGCGGGAAACGGATGCTTATCGAAAAAATAATCATGCTGCTTAACTTGGTCATTCTCACAGCTGCTGGTGTTGTTTTTGGCTGGGATCAGGCCATGTATTCTGTTATCGCTTATCTGATCGCCTATGAAATGGTGTACCTTGCATTTCGGGGATTTTCCCCCAAACGCAAAATATGCATTCTGACCACACAAAGCGCTCAAGTTGAAAAAGCTGTACGCAATCGCCTGCGAAGGGAACCAGAAAGGCTCAGTCCTGAAATTGAGCTTCCCCCAATCGCTGGGACAGAGGGCTGGATTGGACAGATTCCAGGGACGCTTTATTACGAAGTACACTTCCTGGAGATGATCTGGTTGAAATCCATTGTTCGGCATATTGATCCCCATGCAGGTATTGTATCGAATCCAGAAAAATAAAAATAACTAGCTCAACAAATACAAAACGCTCTCATCCCCGATGAACCAATGGATTGAATTCCATTTGCTCATCGCCTCGGAAGAGAGCGTTTCTTCAATTAAGCCACAATTATTATAAGTCTACAATGGCTTTAACCACTTGTGATTCTGGTAACAGCCATTTGTCCATTGCAGTTGGCAGTTCATCAAATGGTGCTCGATGTGTGATATAACCGTCCATGCTTAACTTTTTGTCACGCAACGTCGATAACACCTGTTCAAAATCTTCACGCGTTGCATTCCGGCTACCCAACATACTCATCTCACGCTTATGAAATTCCGGGTCATGGAACGTAATATCCGCCTTCACCAGCCCAACAAAAATCAACTGTCCACCGTGCGCCACATACGGAATAGCCCCATTCATGGAATGCACATTACCTGTCGCATCAAATACAGCCGTTGCATAATCACCGCCAGTGATCTCGGATACTCGCTGCAGAGCTTGTTCGTCTGCCTGCACAGTCTCATCTACCCCAGCCCACGTTCTGCTCAATTCCAGCCTGTCCAGATTACGATCCACCGCAATGACATATGCGCCTGCTTCTTTGGCAAAAGCCATTACCCCAAGTCCTATAGGTCCGGCTCCAATAACAACGACACGCTCTCCTGGTTGAAGTGCAGCTCTGCGCACAGCATGAGCCCCAATGCTAAGTGGTTCAACCATAGCTGTCTCATCTAATGTAAAC
>Ga0105246_10001729_pt1 | contig 13042 bp, 18 predicted proteins | sample KBSM64metaG_FD_99694 | JGI IMG/M metagenome (GOLD analysis project Ga0105246, IMG submission 99694) | Miscanthus rhizosphere microbial communities from Kellogg Biological Station, Michigan, USA - KBS M6-4 metaG | ecosystem: Host-associated > Plants > Roots > Rhizosphere > Soil | place...
ATCCAAGGGCACGATGGCGCTCAAGACGATGGACCCGAAGAAGATTGCCGCTATCGCGGTTGTCTCCGCTGAAGTCCTGCGTGCGAACCCGGGCGGGTACATTGACCTGATCCGTCCGCAGATCGCCGAAGCGTTCGCTGTCGCGTTCGACGCCGCCGCCCTGTACGGCACCGCTTCCCCGTTCTCCACGAACATCGCTACGGGCTCCAGCACCCAGGAGTTCACCGGCACGACTCCGGCGTTCACTTCCGTCTACGACGACCTGAACTCGGGCCTGTCCACTCTGGTCAACGCTGGCAAGAAGCTGACCGGCTGGGCGTTCGACAACCGGTTCGAGCCTGTCCTGAACGGCTCGAAGGACACCGCGGGTCGTCCGCTGTTCGTTGAGCAGCCGTTTACCGAGACGAACGGCCCCGTCCGTGAGGGCCGTCTGCTGGGCCGTCAGGCCTTCATCGGTGATGGCATCTACGACGCCACGTCCAAGACCTACGGTTTCGCTGGTGACTGGTCGCAGGCTGCGTGGGGCGCCGTTGGCGGCATCTCCTACAACGTCTCCACCGAGGCCACGGTCACCATCAACGGTGTCCTGACCTCTCTGTGGGAGAACAACCTCGTTGCGATCCTGGCTGAAGCCGAATACGGCTTCCTCGTCAACGATCCGTCGAGCTTCGTCAAGTTCACCAACGCAGCCTAGGAGTAACTAGTGGCTATCAAGAAAGCAACCACCCTTGACGATCTCAAGCAGGAAGCCGCGCCGGTAGCCGAGGGTTACACCGTCGTTGTTGGTCCGTCCGGTGTTGAGACGACCGTGCCTGATTCGATCCTTCAGACACTGCTGGATTCCGGGTACACGAAGAAGTAAGGAAGGTGTGCGGTCATGGCATACGCAACTGTTTCAGACGTTGAGGTCCGTTATGGCCGCACACTAACCACTCCTGAGTCGGCGCAGGTCGGGGCGTGGATCAATGACTTGGAGTCGGAGATCCTTGAACGGATCCCGACGCTGGATGGTCTGGTCATGTTGGGTCGTCCGTCGTTTGCGACGTTGCGGCGGGTGATTAGTGCGGCGATTATCCGGAAGTTGCAGAACCCTGCTGGGTTGCGGACGCGGACGGTGGCGATTGATGACTACTCGACTACGGAGACTGTGGATGCGGCGAACTCTGCCGGCTATCTGGGGTTGACGGATGATGAGTGGTCTTTGTTGCTGCCGGGTTCGTCTGGGGATGCGTTCACGATCACGCCGTATGGTGCGCCGTGAGTGCTGAGGCTGCCGTCCTGGCTGGGCGGCGTGAGGCTGAGGCGTTGATGTTGGACGAGTGCGCGGTGACGCGCCCGGGTGAGCCGGTGACGGATCCCGACACGGGCAATGTTACCCCCGGCTCAACGCCTGTCTATAGCGGCCCGTGTAAGGTGCAGCAAACCATTTCGCAGGCGTCTAACCCTTCGGCTGGTGGACATCAGTTTACGGTGCAGGATTCGCGGGTTGATTTCCCGGTGTCTGCTGGCCCGCTGGCGGTGTCTGATTCTGTGACGATTACGGCTTCGGCGTTGGACCCGCAACTTGTAGGGCGGGTTTTCCGTGTTGACGAGTTGTTCCATAAGTCGTTTGCTACGGCCCAGCGCACACGGGTGTCTGAGGTGGTCGCGTGAGTGATGGCACTGCTGAACTGCGGGCGTTCGCGACGAACCTCGGCAAGGTTGCTGGTTCTGCTGTGAAGGATGTTGATGCTGTCCTGAAGAAGGGGGCGCAGAACATCAAGAACGAGATGCAGGCTGACGTTAGCGGTTCGCCTCACTTCAAGGGCATGGCGGGTTCGATCACTTATGACTCGCATTATTTGCCTGGTCGGGCGCGGTACGTGATCGGGCCGGATAAGGGCAGGCGCGGTGGTGCGCTTGGCAATATCTACTATTTCGGCACTAGCCGTGGTGGTGGTTCGGGTGACATTGATAAGCCGTTGCGTTCTGAGGAGCCGCGGACAATGTCGGCGCTTGAGGCGTTGGCTGAGCGATGGGCGGGTCAGTTATGACGGGTGATGCGCTGGCTGCTGGTTTTGAGGCGCTGATCACGGGCGTGACAGTTTATAAGGACAAGGTGCCGTCTACGCCGTCGTTTCCGTACGTGTTTGTGGTGACGAACTTCCCGACTGTTGCTGAGCGTTCCAATGCCCGGTCCGTGCTGGCTCGTGTGCTGAAGTCGCGCACTCAGGTTGTTGGGCTCACGGGTGCGTCTGTGCGGATTGTTGCGCAGAAGCTCACGGACGCGTTGGAGGGTAAGCGCCCTGACGTTCCTGGTTGGGTGTTGGGCTCTATTGAGTCGGTCGCTAACGAGCAGCCCATGTTGCCGGATGAGGACGTGACTATCAACGGTCAGCATCCCCTCTATCAGCCCTTTGACTGGATCCTGACAGGCTCCCAAGTCTAATCCGAAGCCCCGCACCACGGGGCTTTTTTCATGCCCTTAGGAGGCCCCTTGTTCGTCAGGGTGAAAGACAAAGAAACCGGGCACGAGTTCGACGTGCCCGAAACGGACTGGCGGATCAGTGAGGGAATCCTCGCGCCCGTCAAGAGTGACCGCTACCCCGCTGTGGACCGGCCACGCCCCCCGAAGCACAACATACAGCCCATTCGGGCACCCAAGAAAGAGGAAAGCTAAATGGCTGTTGATATTCCGAGTACACCGGCTGACGGTAACGTTCTCGTCAAGCTCGTCCCTGCTCTCGCTGACACGTCCGCGCCGAAGCTCACTGAGCTGAACGTCGCCGGCGCTGTGGACATTTCCTGCTACCTGACGGGTGGCGGTTACAAGCCGTCCCTGTCTGAGCAGGTCATCACGGATGAGCGTCTTTGCACGACTCAGACGTATGAGCAGAAGGGCCGTTCGCAGCGTGGCCTTGAGGTTGAGTACATCGACAACACGAACTCGCCGAACGCGCTGACCTTCAACAAGGCGAAGGACACCCTGGTTCCGGGCACTGCTCAGTACCTGGTTGTGCGGACGGGCCTGCCCTACACTACCGCGCTCGCTGTCGGCCAGAAGGTGACGGTTTACCCGATCACACCGGGCGAGTACAACGAGATGGCCCCGGAAGCCAACAGTGTCCTGAAGCTGGGGCAGAAGCTGTTCGTGACCGGTCAGGTGAAGATCAGCGCGACAACGGTCGCCTAACTTCGCTGCTTGATACCCCTGTTCGCCCGTGTGTTGTGGGACCGCGGGCGAACAGGTCAAGTCCCACTTGTCCCGCTAGAAGACTTTAGGAGTGGCCGTTATGGCTCTTGTTGTGAAGCGTCCTGAGACGCGTGTTCTGTTCTGCCTTGACGGCGACTTGAAGGCTGAGCATGAGGCTGCGGAGGCTGAGTTCAACGCGGCCCGCGCGCAGTCCCTTGCTGACGCCCGGCTGAACAGTCCGGTGAAGGACCTTGCCCAGAAGGTCAACGACCTTGAGGAAGAGATGAAGGCGGCGACGGTGTCGTTCCTGGTTCGCGGCATGAAGCGCGGCGACTGGAACGAACTTGTCGCGGCGCATGCCCCGCGTGAGGGTAACGCGCTGGATAAGTCGTATGGCTTCAACGTTGAGGCCCTGATGAAGGTTGCTGTGCCGAAGTCCATTGCCGGCGTTGAGAACCACGCGGGCGATGCCCTGCCGTTCGTGGTCGCTGACGAGTGGGATGCGCTCGCGGATGACATGACCGATTCGCAGTACGAGGATTTCGTGCTGGCTACTCTGCGTGTGAATAAGGGGCGTAACGAGGTCCCTTTTTCGCTCAGCGCCTTCAGGATGATCCAGGACTCAGATCAGACGTAGAAGCGGCGCATGCTCTTGGTATTTCGTTGAAGCGGTTCCACGGGTGGGAGCCGGTAACAACGTATGAGTATGAGGCGGGGCGGCTTGTGTCGTCGCGTCCTGAGCCTGAGTGGGATGAGGGCGAGCAGACGGTGATGCTTGCGTTGCAGGCTTACCGTGGCTCGTTGTGTCCGTTGTGTGGTGGTCCGTTGTCGGTGTGCACGAACCCTGAGAACGAGTTGAAGTTCAAGGGTGGGTTGCCGATTCGTTGCCATGCTACGACGGCGCGCGCCATCGCAATGGAGCCCTATAAGGATCAGCCGAACAACTCGGCGCTGATGATCGCCCCGGTTCTTACTGACTAACTGTTGTCCCTGTCGCGCTGCGCTATGCCGACGATGAGCGCGACAAGTCCCCCGAAGAACAGTACCGCTGCCGGTGCGGTGAATGAGCCGGCGAACACTGCGAACAGTACGCCGAGGATCATTGCCAGCCCGCCGACCTGTTTGGCGACGTAGCCGCCTTTGCGGGCCTTCCGCCCGGTCCCAGCTTCATTTGTCATGCCGCGAGTCTAGCGGGTTGTCCAGGAAATTAAAACAGGAGGCCCCCTAGTGGCGGACAGATCAATAAGTATCGCCCTTGAGGCGAAGGTTCAGGGCTTTGTTTCTGGGATGCGTACGGCTCAGCAGGCGACTACGGATTTCGCTAATCGGACTGCGGATTTTGCTCGGGAGAATGAGCAGCATCTGGACCGGGTTGGCAAGTCCTCGATGGTCATGGGCGGTGCCCTGCTGGCTGGTGTTGCGATAGCGGTGAAGTCGTTCATGGAGTTTGATTCGGCGATGTCCGAGGTCCAGGCGTCTACGCACGAGACGTCAGCCAACATGGAACTTCTGAGGGAAGCAGCTATAAACGCTGGCGCCGACACGGCGTTCTCTGCGAAGGAGGCGGCTAAGGGCATTGACGAGCTGGCTAAGGCTGGCGTGTCCACGAAGGACATTCTGGGCGGCGGGCTTACTGGCGCGCTGTCGCTGGCTGCGGCTGGATCCCTTGGCGTCGGCGAGGCTGCCGAAATTGCCGCTACGGCCCTGACCCAGTTCAAGCTGTCGGGCGATAAGGTCCCGCACCTCGCGGACCTGTTGGCGGCTGGTGCTGGTAAGGCGCAGGGTTCTGTTCAGGATATGGGTATGGCGCTGAAGCAGGCGGGTCTTGTTGCCGCGTCTACCGGCCTGTCCATTGAGGAAACCACGGGAGGGCTTGCGGCGTTCGCGTCTGCCGGCCTGATCGGTTCGGATGCTGGTACGTCGTTCAAGTCGATGTTGCAGCGCCTCACCCCGCAGTCGCTTGAGGCGAAGAACAAGATGACTGAGCTTGGCATTAGCGCGTATGACGCGCAGGGCAACTTCGTTGGTCTGGCTAAGTTCTCTGAGAACTTGAAGACCTCGATGCATGACCTGACTCCCGAGGCTCGCAATGCTGCTATGGGTGTCATCTTCGGTTCTGACGCTGTGCGTGCCGCGAACGTGCTTTACGAGAACGGTGCTGCTGGGATCCAGAAGTGGACGGACAACGTCAATGACGCGGGTTACGCGGCTGTCACTGCAAGCATCAAACAGGACAACCTTGCGGGCGATATTGAGAAGCTGGGCGGCTCGTTCGATTCGCTGCTTATCAAGAGCGGCGGCGGCGTTGCCGAATCTTTGCGCGGGCTTGTGCAGGGCGCTGAGGATCTTGTGGATGCGTTCGGGAAGATCCCCGCGCCGGTGCTGTCTGCGGGGCTTGGTATCGCTGGTATCGCCGGCGGCGCGCTCCTGCTTGGTGGTGTGCTGATGACGACGTTGCCGAAGATCATGGAGTTCCGGGCGTCGATGGCTGCGCTGTCCACCGCGTCACCTGGCGCTGCCGCTGGTATTGGCAAGGTCGGTAAGGCTGCTGGCGTGGCGGTCGTGTCTCTTGTTGCGTTGCAGATCGCCGCGGCGGTGTTCACGGAGAAGCATTCGAAGTCTGCTGAGGATTACGGGCAGGCGTTGCTGAAGGTCGCTAAGGCTGGCGAGTCTGCCCGCGGTGCTGGTCTTGATTCGATCTTCGGGAACTTTGACAAGGTCAACGGGACCGCCGTTAGCAACATCGACAACATGGCTGATGCTGTGAAGCGGCTGACTCACCAGAATTTCAACGATGCCGGCAACAAGTTCTTTGAAGGTTTCACAGACTTCATTGGCCTGCCGAAGGGTGAGATTGGGCAGTTGGAGGACCGGCTGCGTGGCCTCGGCGACGCCATGGGGAACCTGACAAAGAACGGCGCGGCAGATACTGCGGCTAAGTCTTTCCAGGCGCTAACTGCCGAGTTCGAGAAGAACGGTAAGGGCGCGAAGGAAGCGCTTGAAGCTGTGCCGGGTTACAAGGATGCGCTGATGGGCCTGGCTAACCAGGCTGGGGTGAATTTGTCGGCGCAGGATCTTCTTGACTTTGCGATGGGTAAGGTTCCGGCTTCGATGCAGGGCGCGGCGGGCGCTACGGAGACGTACACGAACGCCGCGGGCCAGTCGGCTCCGGTTACTGAGGACATGGCTAAGGCTTTGGAAGAGGTCGGGCTCAGTGCCGAGGGCGCCGTGACTGACATTGATGCTTTTGCTAAGTCTCTTTTCGCTGCTGGGCTGTTGTCGCTTTCCTCGTCGGACGCGGCTATCGGCTATCAGGATGCCATCGACAAGATGACTGAGTCAGTCACGAAGAATGGTACGACTCTTGATCTGAACACGGAGAAGGGCCGGGCCAACCAGTCTGCTTTCAACGGGCTTGCTCAGGCTGCCATGACGTCTGCTGAGGCGTCAGCTGCGGAAACCCTCGCCACTCAGGGTTCCGCTGCTGCACAGTCGCAGTTGCAGGCCGGTCTGAAAACCAGCTACGGCGATCTTGTTAGGGCGGCCGGTCAGCTTGGTATCACGGGCGCCGCGGCGGACGCGATGGCCCGCAAGGCGCTCGGCATCCCTAAGAACGTCAACATTGACGCTTGGATCGCTGACCATGCGACCGGAACCCTTGACGCAATCAAGGGCAAGGCTGACGGGCTCGATGGCAAGACCGTGAACCTCTACACGAACATCCACGAGACGACCTTCCTCAACACGGTTCGGTCCGACTCGGTCGCGCCCACTCGCGGCGGCGCTGACAAGCGTACAGCCGCATACGCGACTGGTGGCCGCGTGTACGGCCCGGGCACGTCAACGTCTGACTCAGTCGATGCGCGGCTCTCGAAGGACGAGTACGTGTTGACGGCGAAGGCTGCCCAGAAGATCGGCTACGCGAACCTGGACAGGATGAACGGCGGCGACACTCAGCCGTTGAAAGCTGGTGTGCAGTACGCGCCGGCAAGTGCCCCTGCCCGTCAGGCGTCGATGGCTTCGGCGCCGGACGTGAACGTTGCTGCGCCCGCTGTTGCTGTCTATATCGGCAATGAACAACTTGACGCACGCACGTATCGCGTGGCTTCTTCCGCTATCTCGGCTGCTGATTCGCAGTCCCAACATATGAGAAGGGGCCGAGTCTGATGGCTGTTGCTGTTGCGCTTGAGGCGCTTTTGAGTGATCCGTGTCCGCGTGTTGGTGTGACGGTTACGGGCCTTGGTACTAGCTCGGCGTCGGTTGTTTCGGTGTGGCGTGTCGCGGATGGGGAAAGGAACCCTGTTCGCGGCGCCCGCCGTACCACGATGACGGATTCGTCGTATGTGGTGGATTTTGACGCCCCACTTGGCCGGCCCATCACGTATGAGGTTGAGGTGATTAGCGGCCCGTCTGGTGCTAGCCGTGTCACTTCTTCAGCGGTGACGGTGAACGCTTTGACGGGTTGGTTGATGGATCCTTTGGTTCCGCAGTCTGCGGTTCCGGTTGTTGGTGATTCGACGGATGAGACGTATTTGCGTTCTCAGGCTTTGTCGGAGTTGGCGTATCAGGCTGATGTTCAGGTGTTCAACATTATGGGGAGCAGTAAGCCGTTGGCGTTGTTTGGTCAGCGGATGGCTGAGCGTGGTTTGGATACGTCGTTGTCTACTCGGTCGGCTGAGCAGAACGCCCGGTTGGAGTCGCTGTTGAAGTCTACGGCGCAACTGTTGTTCCGCCCCTTGCCTGGTTGGGGTACGCGGACACTGCCGGGTTCGATGTTCCTCGCGAACGCTACGGCCACTCAGCTCCCGGTTGATGTGTCTTGGGGTGGCGATCTGACGCGCTGGGATTTGAAGTCTGATGTGGTCGCGGCCCCGACGATCAAGGTCCTCACGGCGACGTTCACCTACGGGGACGTGCAGCTCCTGACTTCGACGTATCAGCAGAAGCAGGACCGCATGGCGGGGAAGAAGTATTTGGATGATTTGAAGAACCCAGTCGGAGGCTAGCCGTGCGTTTGATTGATGAGGGTTCTTTGTCGGCGTTGGATGGTTCGCGGCCTGCTGATTCGTTGACTGTGTGGGCGTGGCGTGATGGTGAGTTGGTGTTGCCGGAGCCGTTGGATGTTGTTGATTGGTCGGTGTCTGATGACGCCGGCGATTCGGTGAAGGTTGGGCAGAAGCTGTCCCTGACTGTCGCGGATCCTGACGGCAGCTTGGGGGCGTGGCAGTTCGAGGATGCGTTGTCTGTTGCGGGTGCCGTGTTGCAGGTCATTTATCGTGTGGGCGGTGCGGGTGCGATCAACTTTGGTTGGTTCCGTGTGGTTGGGAATGAGCCGACTGTTGCGGTTGATTCGCGGGTCATTGACGAGTTCGGCTTAGACGCACCGGATTCACCCACGGCCCCGCATGAGCGGCGCCGGTATGTGACGACTGGTGTTGTGAAGCTTGAGGCTGTTGATCTGACGTTCAACGTTGACAGGGACAAGTTGGAGTCGCCGCAGTCGCCGAAGCCTGGGGCGACGGTGTTGTCTGAGTTTCGGCGGCTGACGTCCGCGCATTTCCCGACTGTTGTTGATCCTGGCGTTACGGATGCTTCGGTGTCGACACGGCTTGTGTTCGATAAGGAACGGTTGGAGGCTGCGCAGGATCTTGCGTCTAGGGTGAACGCGCGTTACCGGATGGGCGGCGACGGCGAGTGCCACGTGTACCCGGTTGTGTCTGCTCCGGTGTGGCGTGTTGAGCCCGAGGTTTCCTTGGTTTCTGTGACTCGTAAGCAATCCATTGATGGCCTGTTCAATAAGTGGATTGTTGAGGGCAAGGACTCCAAGGGCGGCGCACCTGTGCGGGGTTCGGCGGTCATCGAGTCGGGCCCGCTGCGGTGGGGTGGCCCTCATGGTAAGGCGCCGGATTTCTACTCGTCCGAGATGATCACGACCCGTGTTCAGGCTGACTTTTACGCCGCTGAGTTACGCGACCGGTTCCTGTCCACGCTGGCGATTGAGTTGGCGGTTGAGACGGTTCCGCGGCCTGAGTTGCAGGCGGGTGACCGTGTCGAGGTTGGCTGCCCCGTTGTTGCCGGGCATGTCGCTTACTTCCCCGGCACTATCACCTCTATTCGTCGCTCCGGTTCGACAGTCCCCGGCGGCACGTCACTGACTGTGACGTGCTCCTATGCGGATGTCGTCAACGGCCTTGCCCGTACCGAGTGGGCGAAGAACATCCACGGCACCATGCCCGCCCTCACCTGGGACCGGATGCCCGGCAACTGGGGTCAACTCCCGCCAACCATTTGGAACGACCTGCCATAAGGAGGCCATTGTGCCCGGTTTGAAATACACGATGGGCGCAATGGATCCGGGTAAGACTACCCGCTATTTCGGGACCGCCTTTTGGGATGGGTCGAAGTGGTGGGCGAAGCTCGGCGACAATCTTTTGGACGCTCGCTGGTTGGACCCGATTCAGCCTTTGCAGAACGGCAAGATCGTCGTTGATGTGACGAATGACGGGAAGGGCCAGTCTTCGGCGCTCGTCATTGGTGGGTACACGGATCAGCCAAGGCCGTCTACGGGGACGGCGCAGTCGGTTATTCCTGCGGGGGTTTCGACTCAGATCGTTTTCACGGGTGAGGATGGGCAGTCGTACACGACTGACCGGTTCGTTGGCGACTATAACCCGGGCGATCCTGTGTATCTGACGTGGGATGCGGCTAAGCCGACGATTATTGGGAAGATCGCGGCGGTTGCGACTGTCCCTGAGGCCGCTCCACCGCCCCCGCCGTCAACGGCTACGAGTGGTGAGACTCGTCTTGCTGCTACGGCGTCGGACACGTTCGGTGTTGGTGGTTGGGGGCGTTGGGCGTCTTCCCGGTCCGGCGGTGAGGACGTTTACGCGGGTACGTGGGCTGGTTACACGCTCACCGGCTCCTGGTTCTACGGCGCCCCCCGGCCCGAGCTTGCGGGTAAGACCATTACCCGAATCTTGTTCAAGGTCCCTGCCCGCCTCGGTGTGGGCGCTTCTGGCACGGCAACTATTCATGCGTACGCCCACACCAGCGGTTCACGTCCCGGCGGTGACGTGAACCGTGTTACCGGCCCGTTCGACATCAGTGTTCCGCAAGGCTATCCCGGCGGGTACACGGACCTGCCCCTTAGTTTCGCGCCGGCCCTTGTCGCTGGTGGCGGTATCAGCATCGCAGGTGACCCGTATGTCGGGTTCCAGTCCCGGCTCGACAATCCCGAGTTCGGCAAGCTCATTATCTCTTGGAGTAGCTAATGCAAACCCTTGAAAACGGCGTCCAGGTTTTCACGAACGGCGACCCTTACAACCTTGCTGAGGATCTTGCTAACTCGTTCAAGTCGGCGAACCTGACTGTCCTTGTGGCTAACCAGGCGGCGCGTGATGCGTTGACGAAGTACAACGGTTTGGCCGTGCGCCGGAACGATGTCACGGGCAGGCCTACGGAGACGTGGGACGGTTCGGCGTGGACACGCTCGCCCGTCATGACTTCGGCGCCGGTTACCCCTGACGGGTTGTGGTCGATCAATGGCGGCTACCTGAAGACGGTTGTCACGGGGCTGGCTCAGGTGACGGCGACGTTGCAGCTTGTCCGCACCGGCCCGGCGATGCTCATCAACACGTCTGACACGGTCCTGACTTCCGCGATTGTGCCGTCTGGTTTCCGCCCGTCGGCCAACGCGTTCTTCGCCGGGACGGTAAACACCGACATCGGTGTCTACAATTCCACCCCGCAGCTCGTCATCAACACTGGTGGCGCGCTTGTTGGGCGGTCAACGTCCGGCGGTTCGGTGAGCCTCGGCACGGGTTACACGATTTTTATCTCTGTGAACTGGTACATCTAACCAGCCCCTAATACGTGTGGCCCCGGGATTGCGCCCCGGGGCCACACAGAGCTTGACCTTACACGACCGCCACCCCGGCAGGTCCCAACACGCCGGGAGGCAAACTATGCGCAACATCTTTCGACCGTACGGGCCCAGAGGTTACGCCATGCTTTCCCTTAGTCTTGTGGCGATCTTTCGGGCCGTTGATTACTTGAAGCCGGCGCAGCCTGGCTACACACCTTCGGCGCTGCGTGAACTTGCGGCTATTATTCCTACCCCGGTGTGGGGCGTCCTATGGGCTATCACGGGCGTGTGGGTTCTGGTTGCGGCGTTCCGTGAACGCCAGGCGTTCGCCCTCGCACTACTCGCTGGCATGTCGTTCCTGTGGGCGATCATCTACGTGGTGACTGCTGCGTTCCGCGGAACCTCACCCGACGCAACAACGGCTTGGCTGTCGGCGCTCGGGTTCGTCGCGTTCGCCGTGATCGTAGTGGCGCTCGCCAAGATGATAAACCCTGCCAGGATCCGTGAGGTGCCGGATGCCTGAATGGTTCGTGCCCGTCATCTCCTCAACCCTCGCCCTTGCGTCAGCCGTCACCGTAGCCGTCCTCACGTATAAGGCCACCCGCAAAGGCGACACAACCACTGCCGCCCTCACTGAACGGCGTGACACCATCGCAGACCGCGACTCCCTCATTGACACCCTGCAAGAGGACATCAAGAGCCTCAAGGACGACATGCGTTCGCAGAAGGAAGAGACCGGGAAGCTTCGTGCCGAGGTCAAGCAGGTCAGTGAACACAACAACGCACTCACCACATTCATTTACAAGATGCTGGCGATCTTCCGCAAACACAACCTGACCGAAGAGATAGACCCCAAAGACGTGCCAGACGGCATCCACATCTAGGAGCAGGCATGCGCCCAGTATCAGCAGAGTTTGAAGTAAGCCAGGAGTTCGGCGGCGGCGCCACTGCTGGTGTCGTTGCCAACCCGGACCCCAATAGCGGCATGGGCTATTACGTGTGGTTGTACGGCAATTACCAGCCGTTCGGGCACGCAGGTATGGACATTGCCTGCCCCATCGGCACGCCAGTTTATGCGCCGGCTGACGGTGAGGTGTTGTATGCGGGATGGTGCGAAGACCTCCCCGGCAACGGATCCGTTCGTAAGTGGCTGCTGTATTACAACTTTGGCGGCATCGTCACGGTGATTCAGCACAACGGTTGGATAAGTGTCATCGCGCATCAGTCCACCAACGATGCCGTCTATGCCGGGATGCAGGTCAAGGAAGGCCAGTTGATCGGCAAGACGGGCAACACCAAGACCCGCACCGCCTACGTCGCGGCCCATGTCCACATTGAGGCGCTGGTCTTCAACGACTACCGCACCGACGTAGCGAACGGCATCATCTATGGCCGCGTGAACCCGGCCCCGTTCTTCGGCGGCATCGCAGCGCAAGGCACCATCACACCACAAAGCACAACCGAATCCGAGGAGGATTTCATGGGTGGATTTATCGACAAGACCCAAGCAGAAGACATTGCGAAGCGCGCGGCAGAGCTCGTGCTCGCGGCACTGGACGGCAAGGTGAAGATCCACCCGGTGCAGGCCGAGTCCATCGTGCAGGCCACCACTACCCGCACGGTAGACGGCGTTGACGCCCGCAACAAGGGCAAGCTGATCAACGCCCAGCAGGCTGACGACATCGCACGCGCCGCTGCACGCTACTCGGAGGAGACCAAGTGAACATCAACCCGAAAGTCACAGCCGCAGTCCTCGCCGCCGCGGTGACAACGATCATTGCGTGGCTGCTCACCCTCGCGGGGATCACACTCCCCAACGAGGTGCAGGGCGCTATCACGTCCATCCTCGTGTTTGCCGCCGGATACATGACCCCGGCGAGTACCCCGGGCGACCACGCAGCCTAGTTAGCCAACCATCAGCGGCCCTCCTTTGTGGGGGCCTTTCGCACTTAAGGAGAGGCCGCTATGGCTGTTACAACGACCCCGCTCGGGTTCCAGAAACCGGA
>Ga0105246_10001733_pt1 | contig 13031 bp, 10 predicted proteins | sample KBSM64metaG_FD_99694 | JGI IMG/M metagenome (GOLD analysis project Ga0105246, IMG submission 99694) | Miscanthus rhizosphere microbial communities from Kellogg Biological Station, Michigan, USA - KBS M6-4 metaG | ecosystem: Host-associated > Plants > Roots > Rhizosphere > Soil | place...
TCTGGATGGTGCTGACCAGCTTCAAGACCGAAATCGACGCGTTCGCCACGCCGCCGCAGTTCATCTTCACGCCGACGCTGGAGAACTACCTGCACATCAACGAGCGCAGCAACTATTTTGCCTACGCGTGGAATTCGGTGCTGATTTCCTTCAGCGCCACCGCCCTGTGCCTGCTGATCTCGGTGCCGGCCGCCTACTCCATGGCGTTCTATGAAACCCAGCGCACCAAGGGCACGCTGCTGTGGATGCTGTCCACCAAGATGCTGCCGCCGGTGGGCGTGCTGATGCCGATCTACCTGCTGGCCAAGAGCTTTGGCCTGCTCGACACGCGCATTGCGCTGATCATCATCTACACCCTGATCAACCTGCCGATCGTGGTGTGGATGGTGTACACCTACTTCAAGGACATCCCCAAGGACATCCTCGAAGCCGCCCGCCTGGACGGCGCCTCGCTGTGGCAGGAAATGGTCCGCGTGCTGCTGCCGATCGCCAAGGGCGGCCTGGCGTCGACCGTGTTGCTGTCGCTGATCCTGTGCTGGAACGAGGCCTTCTGGTCGCTGAACCTGACGTCCTCCAGCGCCGCGCCGCTGACTGCGCTGATCGCCTCCTACTCCAGTCCCGAAGGCTTGTTCTGGGCCAAATTGTCCGCCGTGTCTACCCTGGCCTGCGCGCCCATCCTGATCTTTGGCTGGATCAGCCAGAAGCAGTTGGTGCGCGGCTTGTCCTTTGGCGCCGTCAAATAATAATTCCAAGCGGAGGGCCCATCATGGCCAACCTGAAAATCAAGAATCTGCAAAAAGGCTTCGAAGGTTTTTCCATCATCAAGGGCATCGACCTGGAAGTGAACGACAAGGAATTCGTGGTGTTCGTCGGCCCGTCAGGCTGCGGCAAATCCACGTTGCTGCGGCTGATCGCCGGCCTGGAAGAAGTGACCGAGGGCAGCATCGAACTGGATGGCCGCGACATCACCGAAGTGACCCCGGCCAAGCGCGACCTGGCGATGGTGTTCCAGACCTACGCACTGTACCCGCACATGAGCGTGCGCAAGAACATGTCGTTCGCCCTGGACCTGGCCGGCATCGACAAGAAAATCGTCGAGAGCAAAGTCAATGAAGCGGCGCGCATCCTGGAGCTGGGCCCGCTGCTGGAGCGCAAGCCCAAACAGCTCTCCGGCGGCCAGCGCCAACGCGTGGCGATTGGCCGGGCGATTGTGCGCAACCCGAAGATTTTCCTGTTCGACGAACCGCTGTCCAACCTCGACGCCGCCCTGCGCGTGCAGATGCGCCTGGAACTGGCGCGCCTGCATAAAGAGCTGCAGGCGACCATGATCTACGTGACCCACGATCAGGTCGAAGCCATGACCCTGGCCGATAAAGTGGTGGTACTTAACAGCGGCCGCATCGAACAGGTCGGCTCGCCGCTGGAGCTGTACCACCAGCCGGCCAACCTGTTCGTGGCGGGCTTTCTCGGCACGCCGAAGATGGGTTTCCTCAAGGGCAAGGTCACCCGTGTCGAAGGCCAGGGCTGTGACGTGCAACTCGACGCCGGCACCCTGATCAGTCTGCCGCTCAGCGGCGCCAGCTTGAGCGTAGGCAGCGCGGTGACCCTGGGCATTCGCCCCGAGCACCTGGAAATCGCCGCGCCGGGCCAGACCACCCTGACTGTCACCGCCGACGTAGGCGAGCGCCTGGGCAGCGACACCTTCTGCCACGTCATCACCGCCAACGGCGAGCCGCTGACCATGCGCATCCGTGGCGACATGGCCAGCCAGTACGGCGAGACGCTGCACCTGCACCTGGACCCGGCGCATTGCCATCTGTTCGACACCGATGGCGTGGCCGTCACCCGCCCCCTGCGCGCCGCCGCCTGATTTCGCGAGTATTACGCCATGAAGCTGAACAAACACACCCTCACCCAGTTGGCACCCGAAGTACAACGGCCCACCTATGCCATCGCCAGCACATCGCAAGGCATCGCGCATATTGGCGTCGGCGGTTTCCATCGGGCGCACCAGGCGTTTTACACCGATGCCTTGATGAACAGCGGTGAAGGCCTGGACTGGAGCATCTGCGGCGTGGGCCTGCGGGCCGAAGACCGCAAGGCCCGCGACGACCTGGCCGGCCAGGATTATCTGTTCACCCTGTATGAACTGGGCGACACCGACGACACCGAAGTGCGCGTGATCGGCGCGATCAGCGACATGCTGCTGGCCGAAGACGGCACCCAGGCGCTGATCGATAAACTGGCCGAGCCGGCCATTCGTATCGTGTCGCTGACCATCACCGAAGGCGGCTACTGCATCGACGACAGCAACGGCGAGTTCATGGCCCACTTACCGCAGATCCAGCATGACCTCGCGCACCCGAACGCGCCGAAAACCGTGTTCGGTTTTCTCTGCGCCGCCCTGACCCAACGCCGCGCCGCCGGCACCCCGGCGTTCACGGTAATGTCCTGCGATAACCTGCCCCACAACGGCGCCGTCACGCGCAAGGCGCTGCTGGCGTTCGCCGCGCTGCACAATGCCGAGCTGCATGACTGGATCCAGGCCAATGTGAGCTTCCCGAATGCCATGGTCGACCGCATCACGCCGATGACCAGCACTGCCCACCGCCTGCAATTGCATGACGAGCACGGCATTGACGATGCCTGGCCGGTGGTGTGCGAGCCTTTTGTGCAATGGGTGCTGGAAGACAAATTCGTCAACGGGCGCCCGGCCTGGGAAAAGGTCGGCGTGCAGTTCACCGCTGACGTGACGCCTTACGAGGAAATGAAGATCGGCCTGCTCAACGGCAGCCACCTGGCCCTGACGTACCTGGGGTTTCTCAAGGGCTACCGGTTCGTTCACGAAACCATGAACGACCCGCTGTTTGTCGCCTACATGCGCGCCTACATGGACCTGGACGTCACGCCGAACCTGGCGCCGGTGCCGGGCATCGACCTGACCGAGTACAAACAGACCCTGGTCGAGCGGTTTTCCAACCAGGCGATTGCCGACCAGTTGGAGCGCGTGTGTTCGGATGGCTCCTCGAAGTTTCCAAAGTTCACGGTGCCAACGATCAATCGCCTGATTGCGAGCGGCCGTGAGACTGAACGCGCTGCGCTGGTGGTCGCTGCGTGGGCGTTGTATCTCAAGGGTGTCGATGAAAATGGCGTGAGCTACGCCATCCCTGACCCGCGCGCGCAGTTCTGCCAGCAACTGGTCAGCGATGACAGCTTGACCAGCAAGCGCTTGCTGGGGGTTGAAGAGATTTTTGGTACGGCTATTCCCAACTCGCCCGGGTTTGTGGCAGCGTTCGAGCGGTGTTATGCAAGTTTGCGCGATCACGGCGTCACTGAAACCCTGAAGCGGTTACTGAAGAAACCGGCTTGAAAATGTGGGAGGGGGCTTGCCCCCGATAGCAGTGGGTCAGTGAAACATTTATTAACTGACACACCCTCATCGGGGGCAAGCCCCCTCCCACATTGACCGCATTGACAACTCCAACAATAAAACTGCTGAGCACTCCATCATGACCCAGCAAAACCTGTTTCTCGGCATCGACTGCGGCACCCAGGGCACCAAGGCCATCGTCCTCGACGCGTCCAGCGGCAAGGTGCTGGGCCTGGGCGCCGCCGCGCACACCCTGCTCAGCGGCGCCAACGGCCGGCGTGAGCAACACACCCAGGAATGGCTGGACGCCTTCACCGAAGCCACTCACCGCGCCTTGCAACAGGCCGGGGTGGACGGCCAGGACATCCTCGGCATCGGCGTGTCCGGCCAGCAACATGGCCTGGTTCTGCTTGACGCCCAGGGCCGGGTGCTGCGCCCGGCCAAGCTGTGGTGCGACACCGAGACCGCCGTCGAAAACGAGCGCCTGTTGCAGCACCTGGGCGGCGAAAGCGGCTCGCTGGAGCGCCTGGGCGTGGTCATTGCGCCGGGCTACACCGTGTCAAAGCTGCTGTGGACCCGCGAACAGCACCCGGATATCTTTGCGCGCATCGCCCATATCCTGTTGCCCCATGACTACCTCAATTACTGGCTCACCGGCCGCGCCGTCGCCGAATACGGCGATGCTTCAGGCACCGGCTATTTCGACGTGCGCCGCCGTGAATGGGACGTGGCGCTGCTGCAGCACATCGACCCCAGCGGGCGCCTGCAAGCGGCGCTGCCCGAGCTGATCGCCGCCGACCAGGCAGTGGGCACGATCCTGCCGGGCATTGCCGAGCGCCTGGGCATCAACCCCCAGGCCATCGTCGCCAGCGGCGGCGGTGACAACATGATGGGCGCCATCGGCACCGGCAATATCGCACCGGGCGTGATCACCATGAGCCTGGGCTCATCGGGCACCGTCTACGCGTTTGCCGACCAGCCCAACGTCAGCCCCCAGGCGTCGGTCGCCACCTTCTGCTCCTCCAGCGGCGGCTGGTTGCCGTTGATCTGCACCATGAACCTGACCAACGCCACCGGCGTGGTGCGCGAGCTGTTCGAGCTGGACTTGAACACCTTCAACGCCCTGGTCGAACAGGCCCCCATCGGCGCGGACGGAGTGAGCATGCTGCCGTTCCTCAACGGCGAACGGGTGCCCGCCCTGCCCCAGGCCACCGGCAGCCTGCACGGCCTGACCATGACCAACCTGACCCGCGCCAACCTGTGCCGTGCGGTGGTCGAAGGCACCACCTTCGGTTTGCGTTACGGCCTGGACCTGCTGCGCCAGACCGGCTTGCAGAGCCTGGGCATCCGCTTGATCGGCGGCGGTTCGAAAAGCCCGCTGTGGCGGCAGATGGTTGCCGATATCATGAACACCGAAGTGGTGTGTACCGAACAAAGCGAGGCCGCAGCCCTGGGCGCGGCGATCCAGGCGGCGTGGTGCCAGTCCGGCGGATCCCTGGCCAGCCTGTGCGACAAATGCGTGAACCTTGACCCGGCCAGCAGCACCCTGCCGGTGCCGGCCAATGTCAGGGCCTATCAACAGGCCTACGAGCGCTATCAGCAGCTTGTGGCAACCCTTTAAGAGCGAGCGACTATGTATCTGGTGTGCGGTGAAGCGCTGTTTGATTTTTTCAGCGAGGAGGATGCCAGCGGGCTTGCGTCCAAGGTCAACTACAAGTCGATTGCCGGCGGGTCGCCGTTCAACGTGGCCGTGGGCTTGCGCCGCCTGGGCATCGAGGCCGGACTGTTCGGCGGGGTGTCCACCGACTTTCTCGGCCGGCGTCTGGTGCAGGTGCTCGAGGATGAAGGCGTGAGCCGGCAATTTCTCGTCGAGTTCGCCGCACCCACCACGCTGGCGATGGTTGCCGTGGGCGCCAATGGCTCGCCGCAATACAGCTTTCGCGGCGAAGGTTGCGCCGACCGGCAACTGCAAGTCGCGCATCTGCCGGTACTGGGCGATGAGATTCGCGGGCTGCATATCGGCTCGTTCTCGCTGGTGGTGCAACCCATCGGCGACACGCTGCTGGCCCTGGTCCAGCGCGAAAGCGGCAAGCGCCTGATCAGCCTCGACCCCAATGTGCGCCTTAACCCGCAACCGGATATCCAGCTGTGGCGCGACCGTATCGCCGAGCTGGTCAAGCATGCCGACCTGATCAAGGTCAGCGATGAAGACCTGCACCTGCTCTACCCCGAGCAATCGCCCGAAAGCGTGCTGCAAGGCTGGCTGCAACACCGCTGCCAGCTGATATTTCTTACCCGTGGCGGCGACGGCGCCAGTGTGTTCAGCCGCCGGCACGGCACCTGGTCACAACCGGCTATCGACATCGTGATGGCCGACACGGTGGGCGCCGGCGATACCTTCCAGGCGGCGTTGATCGCCTGGTTGACCGAGCAGCAATTGGACTCGGTTGAAGGGCTGCACCAGCTCAGCCGCGAGCAGATCGACGCCATGCTCGGCTTTGCCATCCGCGCTGCGGCGCTGACCTGCACGCGCACCGGGCCGGACTTGCCCTACCGTCGCCAATTAGGCTGATCGCCCCACCGGCCGTGCCCTGCGCGGCCTTTACCTTTTATCCAAAAAGCTTGCCATGCAGCGAAGCTGTGCTACACCGAAGAACAGCAGTAACTAAAAACAATACGTAGGACGCGTCATGACCAAGGCATCTGGTTTCCCAACCCGAGCCGTTATTGCTGTCGGCATCCTTTCACTGCAGTACTTCACGCCCCAGCCCGCGCATGCCGCGTGCGCTTTCAGCCCCGGACCCGGTGACGATACGTTCGTCTGCGACAGCGGCACCAGCACCGCCGGGCTCACCGATCTTCAGGGCAACAACCGCCTGACGCTGCCCGCCGGTGGTACGGGAATCATCAACGGCCCTGTCACGTTCGGCGCGGGCGCCGATCGCATCCTGATCGATGCCGGCAGTATCCTGGGTGCTGTGCAACAAGGCGCCGGCATCGATGACTTCGTCATGAACGGCGGGCGGATTGCTTCCCTGGCCCAGGGTGATGGCCTCGATACCTTCCTGATGACCGGCGGCGTCATCGAACGGGAATTCGTCGACGGTGACGTGGCGCGACAAACCGGCGGCACGATTGGCCGGGTCGACATGAAACTGGACGATAACGTCTACGAGATGACCGGCGGCGAGATCCTCGACAACCTGGTCACCGGGTTCGGCAAGGACAGGGTCGACATCTCGGGAACAGGCAGCGTCGGCGGCAACATCAGCACCAGCGGCGGCGATGACATCATTACGGTGAGCGGCGGCGTGATCAAAGGTGAAATCCGCGCCAGTTTCGGCAACGACACGTTCACCTGGCGCAATGGCGGCGAAATCCGGTCTTCAGTCTTGATGGGCGATGGTGACGACACCGCCTTGCTCAGCGCTCTTGATGAAAGCCGGTTAGCCGCCACGTCGTCGATTGACGGCGGCCTGGGCAGTGATCAAATGACGTTGGATAACACCACGTCCAGTACGCCCACCCGCTATGTCGGCTGGGAGACGGTCAACCTCAACAACGCCTCGCGCTTTGATCTGGCCGGGGACTTTTTCCTCGGTGACAGTGCGAGCAACACCGGTACGTTCAACATCGATGGCAGCAGTACCCTGGCAGTGAGCCAGGGCGCAATCCGACCCTACACGGCGGGCCAGCTGGCGACGCTGAACAATGCCGGCACAATTGACATGACCACCGACAACAGCGCGAACAGTTCATTGACGGTGCATGGCAACTATGTGGGCAATAACGGCCAGCTGTGGCTGCAAAGCGCCCTCGGTGATGACAACTCCGCGACCGACAAGCTGGTGGTGTCCGACGGAATTATCAGCGGTCACACGCAACTGGGCGTCACCAATCTGGGCGGTGCAGGCGGGCTGACTCAAAACAGTGGCATCGAGGTGGTCCAGGCTCTCAACGGCGCGGTCAGCAACACAGATGCCTTCGCATTGAAGGGCTCGGTGTCTGCCGGTGCCTATGAATATCGGCTGTTCAAAGGCGGCGTGACCGCCGGCACAGAAAACAACTGGTACCTGCGCTCGTCGGTGGTGGCCGTGCAGCCACCCGTCGTCCCGCCGGTACCGCCACCGCAGCCCGCCGCCGGCAGCCCGGCGCTGCCAACGGCCGTGGTCGGTGCAGAGCCCATCCCGCTGTATCGCCTGGAGGTGCCGGTGTACTCGGTGGTGGTCCCGGCCGCGCAAGTCATGACCCGGATGGCCCTGGGCACCTTTCATGAGCGCCAGGGCGAGCAAAGCCTGCTCACTGAAACGGGCGCGGTTGCCGCCGGCTGGGCGCGCGCCTATGGCGGTGATTTGAACAAGCACTGGTCGGGCACCGTGTCGCCCAGCTTCGACGGCAGCATCAAGGGCTATCAGGTGGGGCATGACCTCTACGCTGGGCAAACCGGCGGCGGGCAACTGCAACGTGTCGGCCTGTTCATCGGGCAGAGTCGCTTGCGCGGCGACGTGAAAGGGTTTGCCGAAGGCTTTCAGGACCGGCGCGCCGGGCGGATCAAGCTCGACGCTGATAACTTCGGCGCCTACTGGACGCTGACCGATCCCAAGGGTTGGTACATCGACCTGGTGGCCATGGGCACACGCCTGGACGGTGACAACACGTCCGACCGTGGCGTGAAGATCAACACCAAGGGCGATGCCCTGGCACTCTCCGCCGAAGCGGGTTATCCGATCAGCGTCTCCAAACACTGGGTGATGGAACCCCAGGTTCAGATGATCCGCCAGACCATCGACCTGGACAGTCATAACGACGGTATTTCCAAAGTATCGTTCGACTCCCAGACGTACTGGACCGGACGTATAGGTGCCCGCCTCAAGGGTCGTTATGTGGTGGGCAATACGGCCGTCGAGCCGTACGTGCGCGCTAACGCCTGGCGTACGTTCGGCGGCAAGGATACGGTGACCTACGACGATGTGGACCGCATCAAGAGCGATCACAAATCGTCCACCGCCGATGTCGGCGTAGGGGTTGTCGCCCACTTGTCGCCGGGGGTGAGTGTTTACCTGGCGGCGGACTACACCACTGACGTGGACGGTAAGGCCCGGAAGGGTGTGGGCGGCACCGCCGGCGTGCGCCTGAGCTGGTAAACGGCAGGAGGCCTGGTCAATACCGGCCTCCAAATCAACGCAGCGCCACGCACACGCTTAAAAACCACGCCCTCCTGCTCGCTGCAGGACCGGCGTGTGCGCCTGCTTGAGGTCTTCACGCAGCCCGGCGATCAGGTTGCAAATGGCGCGACTGCTGTCGAGTTTGTCCGCGCTGATGCCTTTGACCTCCAACTCCACGCGATCACGGTCGCGGTCGTCGTACACCTTGATCGTCAGCGACGCATCTTCGGCTTTGGTGCACTCACACCGCTTGGGCAGGAAACTTCCTTCAATAATGCTGCGAAGCTCGAGTTCAGAAAGCATGGCCAACCTCTCCTTGTTTGAGACTGCCAACAGTTTTTATAGGGTCCGGCAGGCACTTGCCCGCCACGTCTTGCCGGCCTTGGAAGACGCCTTCAACTGATGAGCCTACTCGGCAAAATCGACTGCGGTTGTAACCTTTCTTCATAAGCTCAGCGCTTGCTTATACGCCGTACATCCGACAGTTCACATCATCGTCGAACCGCGCCGATTAAACGTTTAACCGTCAGTCTCGGATCGGACGCAACAGGCGTGGCCGATTTTTCAGCAACATGTGGCAATCAATCAGTCCGTCAACCAGCGCTTTCGAAAAGCATACGAAACATATACGCTTCGTATATAAATCCTCCACAGTGAAGCTTATGGGCATCGTCAAGATCACCGACCAACTGCACGAACAACTGCGCCTGGCCAGCGCCGCGATGGACCGTTCCATCAACGCCCAGGCCGAGTTCTGGATCAAGATCGGCCTGCTTGCCGAGCTCAATCCACAGCTGCCCTACAACGACCTGATCAACAAACTGTTGCTGGACAAACCTGACCTGATCAGGGGGCGCAGCCAATGATCAAGACGCCACAACAGCTTGCGCTGATGCGCGAATCCGGGCGCCTGCTGGCTCAGGTATTCAGCATGCTCGACAGTTTTGTCGTCGCCGGTCGCTCCACCCTGGAGCTGGACAGCGCCGTCGAAACCTTCATTCGCCAGGCGTTGCAGGCCCGCCCGGCCAGCCTCGGGCAATATGACTACCCCTTCAGCATCAATACATCGATCAATGAAGTGGTGTGTCACGGCATGCCCAGCGCGAAGCAAATCCTTAAGGATGGCGACATCATCAACATCGACATCACCCTGGAAAAAGGCGGCTTCATCGCCGACTCCAGCAAGATGTACATGATCGGCACGGTGACGCCCAAGGCGCGACGCCTGGTAGAAATGACCTTCGAAGCGATGTGGGCCGGCATCCGCCAGGTCAAGCCCGGCGCGCGCCTGGGTGACATCGGCCATGCGATCCAATGCCATGCGCAGGCCAACGGCTACAGCGTGGTGCGTGAATACTGCGGCCATGGCATCGGCCGGGAAATGCACGAAGAGCCGCAGATCCTGCACTTCGGCCGTCCCGGCACCGGGCTGGAACTGCGCGAAGGCATGGTGTTCACCATCGAGCCGATGCTCAACCAGGGCAGCGCCAAAGTGCGCAGCCTCAAGGATGGCTGGACGGTGGTGACCAAAGACAACAGCCTGTCGGCGCAATGGGAACACACCGTCGCGGTGACGGCGGATGGGTTTGAGGTGTTGACCCTGCAACCAACCGCCTGACCCGATCGCTCCCACGCTCCGCGTGGGAACGATCAATCAACCGGGTCAGGCCACCTGCTTGACGGAGGCCTCGGCTTCCAGCTCACGCACCAGCGGCAACACGCGTTTGCCGAAGTATTCCACTTCTTCCTGGAAGTGCAGGAAGCCGGCCAGCACCAGGTCCACGCCCACCGCCTTGAGCGCGACGATGCGCTCGGCAATCTGCTGCGGGGTGCCGATCAGGTTGGTCTTGAAGCCGTCGTTGTACTGCACCAGGTCTTCAAAACTGGACTTGGCCCAGTTGCCCTCACCCTCCGGTGACGCCTTGCCCGCTTGCCTCGCGGCATCGCCAAAGGCATTGACCGCTTCCGGGTCGGCCTTGTCGATGATGTCCGCCAGCACGGCCCGCGCTTCTTCTTCAGTGTCGCGAGCGATCACAAAGGCGTTGACGCCGATCTTTACCGAATGATTATTGGCGGCGGCCTTGGCACGGATATCGTCGACCTGGGCCTTGATGCCTTCGGGGGTGTTGCCGTTGGTGAAGTACCAGTCCGACACCCGCGCCGCCATGTCGCGCGCGGCCCTTGAACTGCCGCCCTGGAACACTTCGGGCTGGCCCAGTGGCTTGGGCCTGAGGGTGTAATTATTGAAACGGTAAAAGTCACCCTTGAAGGTGAAATCGTCCTGGGTCCACACACCTTTCAAGGCGCGAATGAATTCTTCGGAGCGACGATAGCGCTCATCGTGCTCCAGCCACGGTTCGCCGATGGCCTGGAACTCGCCCTTGAACCAGCCACTGACGATATTCACCGCGATGCGGCCGTTGGTGAGCTGGTCGATGGTCGCCAACTGCTTGGCCGCCAGCGCCGGTTGCCAGGGACCCGGCAGGATCGCCGCAATCACCTTGAGGGTGGTGGTCGCCGCGAGCAACGCGTGGCTGAACGCCACCGACTCGTGTTGGTTCTCTGCGCCGTAGCCGGCGGTGAAACGAATCTGGGTCAGGCCATATTCAAAGCCGGCGGCTTCGGCCAGTTGCGCCAGTTTACGGTTGTAGTCGATGCCCCAGTGGGTGCGCTGCTCGATCTTGCTGACCACCAGCCCACCGCTGACGTTGGGCACCCAATAGGCAAATTTCACGGCGTGTTGACTCATTGGAGGTACCTCGCACAAAGGAATGTAGGAGGACTTGAGCAGCAAGCGTGCCAGCTATGGGTACACGCCCTGCCCTTGCGGGTTGTGGCGCGAAACCTCGGGGTTACGCAAGGCGCCGCGACTGTCATGCGACGCTGCATTTTGTGCAAACGCTGTTGCTGGAGCAACAGCGACTGGCCTCCTCGCGCCGTAAACACGGGCCGCCGCGCCCGGCACGGACTGTGCAAACACCCAGGGACTTGATCACAGCCCAGGAGCCGCACCCATGACCGAGCAACACGTCATCAACCCGCTGTCCATCGGCGTCGACTACCCCGCCCTGGCCGAACGTTTCCGTCCCATCTTCCAGCGCATCGCCGACGGCGCGGTGGAACGCGAACACAGCCGCACCCTGCCCTATGAGCCGATCCGCTGGTTGAAGGAAGCCGGTTTTGGCGCGGTGCGCGTGCCGGTGGAATATGGCGGCGGCGGCGCGTCGCTGCCGCAGCTGTTCGAACTGTTGATCGAACTCGCCGCCGCCGACTCCAATGTGCCCCAGGCCCTGCGCGGGCATTTTGCGTTCGCCGAAGACCGCCTGAATGCGCCGCCGGGCGCGGCGCGCGAGGTATGGTTCAAGCGCTTTGTCGACGGCGACATCGTCGGCTGCGCCTGGACCGAAATCGGCAATGTCGCTATCGGCGACGTGGTCACCCAGGTCAGCCCCAACGGCGACGACTGGACACTCAACGGTGAAAAGTTCTACAGCACCGGCAGCCTGTTTTCCGACTGGATCGATGTATACGCCCAGCGCAGCGACACCGGCGCCGACGTCATCGCCGCCACCCGCACGCGCCAGCCCGGGGTGGTGCAAAGCGATGACTGGGACGGCTTCGGTCAACGCACCACCGGCAGCGGCACCACGCGCTTTACCAATGCCGTGGTCGAAGGGCAAAACGTGATCGACTTTGCCACCCGCTTCAAATACCAGACCGCGTTCTATCAACTGGTACTGCTCGCCACCCTGGCCGGCATCGGCCACGCGGCGCTCAACGACGTGGCCCATCAGGTACGCACGCGTAAACGCATCTACAGCCACGGCAACGCCCCGCATGTCAGCCAGGACGCGCAGGTGCAACACGTGGTAGGCGAAGTCGCCGCGCTCGTCTACGCAGCCCGCGCCAGCGCATTGCAGGCCGCGCTGCCGGCGCAACGGGCCTACCTGGCCCGCTTCGGTGGCGATAACGCGGCAGAACGCGAAGCCAACGTCGCCGCCGAAATCGAATCGGCGACGGCCCAGGTGGTGGTGTCGGAATTGATCCAGCGAGCCACCAGCCAACTGTTCAACGCCCTGGGAGCCTCCGATGTGCGCCAAGGCAAAGCCCTGGACCGTCACTGGCGCAATGCGCGAACAGTCTCCTCGCACAACCCGCTGATCTACAAGGCACGGATTGTCGGCGACTGGGTAATCAATGGCACCGAGCCGCCTTTTGTCTGGCAGATCGGCAACGGCCCGGCGAAAGCCTAATGCCCGTAGGAGCGAGCTTGCTCGCGAAAAACTCACAGGCACCGCGTTTATTCAGGAAGCCCGCGTTATCGTTGACGTTTTTCGCGAGCAAGCTCGCTCCTACAGAGGGCGATGCGCAGCCATGGATATCGACACAACGCTAACCACGATGCGAAGCGAGTCGCTCTTGATCTTGATCTGCTTTTGATCTCAGGCGCCCCGTTAAACCACGCTGGCCGAACGCAGGCTTGAATCCGTGGGCAA
>Ga0105246_10001735_pt1 | contig 13028 bp, 10 predicted proteins | sample KBSM64metaG_FD_99694 | JGI IMG/M metagenome (GOLD analysis project Ga0105246, IMG submission 99694) | Miscanthus rhizosphere microbial communities from Kellogg Biological Station, Michigan, USA - KBS M6-4 metaG | ecosystem: Host-associated > Plants > Roots > Rhizosphere > Soil | place...
GCTGGCCAGCGGATTGCGGAGCATGGTCTGGAAGAGGCCGCCGGACAGGCCGAAAGCCGCCCCGATCATGGTGCCGATGACCGCCCTGGGCAGCTTGTTCTCCATCACGATGAAACTCGCGCCGGGGATCCTTTCGCCGCCGGTGAGGTGGGCCGTCACGATCCTGAAGAAGTCCGGGATGGTCACGGTGTAGCTGCCCAGAAGGACTGACGCCGCGAAAAGTGCAAGGAGTGCCGCAGCCAGAAGCGCCGCGCGAACATGCAGGTAATGCCCTGCTTTTGCGCTTTTGAGGGGGTTATCTGCATGTTCGCGCTCGGTGGTGGTCACAGTCCGGCCCCTTTGCCGCGGCGGATTAGCCAGACGAACACCGGCGCGCCCACCAGTGCGGTCATGATGCCGGCCGGCACCTCGCCGGGGAGCAGCACCACCCGGCCGATGATGTCCGCGGCAAGCAGCAAAGCCGGCGCCAGGACCAGCGAGAATGGCAGGATCCAGCGGTAATCGGGGCCCGTGAGGGAACGCACGGCATGCGGAATGACCAGGCCGACGAAGCCGATGGGCCCAGCCAGCGCCGTCGCGGATCCGCACAGCAGCACAACGCCCAGCGCCGTCACGCCCCTGGCCAGTCCCACCCGCTGCCCCAGCCCGCGGGCGATGTCATCGCCCAGGGCCAGTCCGTTCAGGATCCGTCCGGTGGACAGCACAATGACGGCACCTGCGGCCAGGAACGGCAGGCCAGGCAGCACCACTGACCAGTCCCGGCCGGAAATCCCGCCCACCTGCCAGAAACGGAAGCGGTCAAGGGTGTCCCGGCTGGAGACCAGGATGACGTTCATGAGCGAGTAAAGCCCGGCACTGAGAGCAGCCCCTGCCAGGGCGAGCTTGACCGGCGTCGCGCCTTCCCTGCCGAGGGAGGCAACGAGGTAAAACACGACGGCGGCTGCAGCCGCGCCGATGAACGCGAACCAGATGTAGCCGGTAAGGGAGGACACGCCGAACACGTAGATCCCGGTGACCACGGCCAGCGCGGCCCCTGCATTGACGCCCAGAATGCCCGGATCGGCCAGCGGGTTGCGGGCCACCCCTTGCATCGCCGCGCCGGCGAGGCCCAGCGCACCGCCGGCAAGCAGGCCAAGCACGGTCCGTGGAATGCGCGCCTGGACTACGGCGTGGTCACCGTTCGTCGGATCGAACTGGGTGAGCGCCTGCCATACGGTGCCAAGGGAAAGGCCCCTGGCACCCACCGCCAGTGATGCCACGGTCAGCAGGGCGAGTACGACGACGGCCGCCAGCAGCCAGGCGGCCTGCCGGGTACCGGTTCTCCCGGCCCTCCCCGCAGTCTTCCCGGCCTTCCCGGCCTTACCTCCGGCGTTGACCTTCCCCCCGGCGCGAGCGGGCGCCGTCGTCGTACTTTCCGTCATGGGACGGTGCTTACTTCACTGCAGCGGTGACTTTATCCGCCGCGCCGGCCAGCTGCGGCAGGAACGTGTCCAGCGACCACGGCAGGCTCAGCGGCGAGGACGCGGAGATGGACAGCGTGACAGTGTTGTCCGAATCGGCCACCAGGGCACCGTTCCGGATCGCGGGGATCTGGCCAAGCAGGGGGTCGGACTTGATGGACTGCGTGGTTGCGGCGTCCGGAACCCAGGTGACAAAGACGTCGGACTTGAGCTCATTGGCTTTCTCCGCGGACCACGGGATGAAGAATGCCTTGGATCCCTTGGAGTTGTCCTCCACGACCGACGCAAGTTTCATGCCGATCTCTGAAAGGAAGCGGGGGCGGTTGTCGTTGGCCGTATACACATTGACGCCATCGGCCGAAGCGGGTTCCAGGTTGCCGTAGATGAAGCTCTTACCGGGGATCTGCGGGTACTTGGAGACCTTGTCCTTGATCGTGGCCTCAGTATCCGCGACCAGCTTGGTTGCCTCCGCATCCTTGCCCAGTGCCTTGCCGATAATGGAGGTGGAATCCTGCCAGGAGGTTCCGTATGCCACCTCGGGCTGCGCCACCACGGGAGCGATCTGGCTGAGCTTCTTGTAGTCCTCTTCGGTGAGTCCGGAGTAGGCCGCCAGAATGACGTCCGGGGCGAGTTTGGCGATTTCCGTGAAGTTCACGCCGTCTGCTTCGGAGTACTGGGCGGGAGCCTTTGCCGAGCCGAAGCCCGCTCCCAGCTTCTCAAGGGCTGCATCCTTCCACGGGGTGGAGCCCTGCGCGTTGCCGCCCCACTCATTCTTGGGAACTCCCACCGGAACCACGCCGAGGGCAATCGCCACGTCATCGTTGACCCAGGAGACGGTTGCCACGCGCTGGGGCTGGCTCTTGATGGTGGTCTCGCCGAACAGGTGCTTGATGGTGACCGGGAACTGCGGTGCTGAGCCTGTGGCGGTTGCATCCGAGGCGGAGGACACGGGGCCTGTGGAGCAGGCGCTCAGGGTGAACGCCGCTGCAGCAAAGACAGCCGATGCCGCGCCAGCTGACTTGAACAGCGTGCGGCGCGTGGCACTCGGGCCGGAGAAGAAGGGGGAAGTCACGGAGCTCCTTTGGGTGAAATGATGCAAACCCAAGTAAGGCTAGCCTATCCTTCAGCGGATTACGCAAGCTTTGTGTGGCCTAATTCCCTTTCCGTGACGAAGGACACACTGCAGATCCGGACAGCCCCCTTCAGGACGCTCCCTCACATCTCGCGCCCAAATCCCGAACGCTCCCTCACATCTCGCGCCCAAATCCCGAACGCTCCCTCACGAAACGTGATGAAGCGTCAGGGGGGAGGGGGAGTTAGCGGAGGACGATGTCCACAGGATTCGCCTCGGACCGCCAGGCCCCCTCGGCTCCCGGCGCACGCCCGATCACCGGTGCCGTCAGCACGCCCGAGCGGTTGGTGCGCTTATCCCGCAGAATCTCCGTGACAGAGCCCAGGTGACGGGACAGGTCAATGACGTTTTCCGGCGCAGCGAGGAGCAACTGAAACCCGAATTCGTGCAGGGCCTTGATCCCGGCGCCAGCAAACTCCTCCGACGCAAGGACAAAGGCCTCGTCCATCATGACCGTCCCGTACGTGGTGAACCCCTGCTCGGCGATCCCCAGCTGGTAGCTCAGGGCCGCGGCCATGATGAACGCCGTGAAGCGCTGCCGCTCGCCGCCGGACATGGAACCAGTGTCCGTGTGCATGTAAACGTCGGTCTTCCGGCCGCCCGTTTCCCCCGGGTCTGCTTCAGCAGCTTCCCGGTGCTCCTTGCATTGGATGAACAGGTGCCCACGGACGTCCAGCACCTCCGCCCGCCAACGCCGGTCCTCCGGCGCCTGGGATCCCAGCCGCTTCACCAGGGTCTCCAGGGACTTGTAGCGGGTGGTGAGTTCGTCGTCGTCGGGGCCCGGCGCAGCAGTACCCGAAGCCCCCCGGGCAGGCCGCGAGTGGCGGGCCTTGAGCGCGTTCTGGATGGCGTCCTTGAAGTGCTTGGCCGTAGCCGGGAGCGTCTGCTTGATGTCCAGTTCCAGGAAGCTGCCCTCATGGAAATTAACCTGCGACAGGATGCCGTTGAGCGGCAGGATCCGGCTGCTGATGGAGCGGCGTTCCTCATCCAGCAGGTGAAGCAGCGTACTGAAGGATTCATGTGTGCGCTGGTTGAAGAACTGCCGGAACTCCGCCTCCTGCGCCGGAAGGCCGTCGCTCACAATCGCGTGGTACCGGGTCTCGAACTCACCAGCGGCGCCGATGGAGGTTCCGTGGTCCGCCGAGATGGCGGTTCCCCACTCCCGGACGAAACCCTCGAAGATGCGGGTCAGCCGCTCCGACGTGGCCTGCCCGCGCGTCTCGGCGGCGTGCAGTTCCCCCAACAACGACGTGCGGACGCGGTTGGCCAGGTTGTCCAGCTCGTGCATTTCTGTGACGTCGCCGAAGTCCCTGAAGTATGGTTCCAGCTCCAAGACGGTAGCTTCCGACGGCGGCGCCTCAGCCAGGCGCACCCGTGCGGCTTCCAGCAACGAGTCGGCAGCGCTCAGCTGGCGGTCCAGCGCCTTGTATTCGCTTTGCAGGACAGCCGCGGCCTCGGTGCTGGACTGGTGTTTCTGCCGGACGGCCTCAACCGTGGCCCGGAGCGGCTCCAGGTCCGCCTGCGCCGCCAGGGCATCCTTGAGCCGCTGGTCGATCCTGGCGAGGTCGTCGGCGGCCACTGCCGCGGACACCTGCTCCCATGGCCGGTGGTCCTCGGCAATGCTCCGCAGGGCCTCGAGCTGGCGGCTCATCCCCTGGTGCGACTCCTCGCGGCTCTGCGCCAGCTCGGCCGCCTTGCCCAGTTCCTGCTGTAGGTCCTCCACCTGGGCGGCAACTAGCTCCAGCTTGGACGCGTTGTCAAAGCCCAGCACATAGTCCTGCCGGCTCGTGAAACGGTCGTCCTTTTCCACCGTGTGGCGGTTGCGTTTGACCACGCCGCCCAGGCTCAGGCCCTTGTCCAGCCTGGCAAGCTCGTCCGGGTCTTCGACGCAGGGATAGGCAAAGTCGAGGGCGATGCGTTCACGGACCCATTCGCCGGCTTCTGCCACACCCCCGGCCGTGAGGATGTCCAGCTTGGTGAGCAGGTCGCCGTCGCGTACGTCCTCCACGGCGAGCGCGCCCCCGGCGAGTGGTTTTGACACGTCCACGGCGCGCAGGGCCCCCCGCACCTTGTTTTCGTTCAGGTACCGGGTCACCGCGCCGAAATGTTCGCCCGGGACCAGCAGCGTGGTGGCGAGGCTCCGGAGCGCCCTCTCCGCGGCCGGCCGCCACTGCTCCGCACCCTCGGCGAGGTCGATCAGCTCACCGGCGAACGGCATCCGGTCCTCAGGGACGCCGACGACGGCCGCGATCGCCGCCCGGTTTTCAATGCTCGACGGCGGCAGCAGGGACTTGCGCGTCCTCAACGACACGAGCTCCTGCTGCGCGGCAGCAAGCTCGCGTTTCCTGGTGGCATGGTGGTCAAAGGCCTCGAACCGGAGTTCCTGGAGGGCCCGGGAATCGTCCATTAGTTCAGCTGACCTGGCCGCTGCCTGCTCGTGGGCCTGTTCCCAGCCCTCGGCCGTCCATTCAAGCTGCAGCCCGGCGTCGGCCAGTGCCTTGCGGGCAGCTTCCTCCACCTGCTCGCGGAGCGTGAGAGCCACCCGGGCATTCTCCAGGGACTGCTCGATCGCGGAGATCGCGTTGCCGCCCTGGTTGTTGTAGTCGGTCTCCAACTGGCGGAGTTCCTTGGCCAGGCCGTCACGGACGGACCGCTCCGCGCCGAGTTCCTTGGCTTTCGACTGGGCGAGTTCCTTGAAGCGTTCCAGGGTTTTCTGGTGCACAGCGACTGCGAGCTGCTGCTTGTAGGCCTCAAACTCCTCGCCGGCCAGGTCCCTGAGGCGGTTCGCGTCCAGCAGGGCCTGCGCGTATTCCTTATTCAGGCCTGGTACTGGCGCCAGCTGGTCCCGCTGCTGCCGCACATCCTCCAGGCGCTGGCGGATGGACATCAGGTTGCTGAATTCCTCCACCACATCATCCGCGGCGGCGAGCGTGGCCGGCGCATCGAGGACCTGGTCGCGGAAGAACGTGTTGACACTGCCGCCCAGGCCCTTGCCGGCCTGGATCACCCGCAGGAGCGGCAGGGCCTGGTCCGAGCTGATGCCCAGGAGCCGGCGGAACCGTTCCGCGAAGGCCTTGTGGACATCGAAGATCTGCGCATCTGGAAAGATGGATTCCAGCGCGGCCTTGGTGAATCGCTTCTCTGCAATGTCCTCGATGGCCGGCAGGTCCAGCGGCTTGCCGTCGATCAGGTAGAACCGGCCCACACTCGACTCCGTGCCGTTCTTGGGCAGGTCGAACAGCGCCGACACAGTCACCCGCGTGCCTGCTGCGTTATCGAACGTCAGCGCGACGGCGGACCAGGTGGCACCGGGGCGCTGGAACGCACTCGCCGAACCCTCGCCCACCGCCTTGTCACCCACTTTTCCGCGCATGTAGGTGAACGTAGTCCTCTTGTCTTCCACGGCACCGCCGGCCCGCTGGGCGGCGGCCTCGTTGGAGCGCGGCCGCGCGTCAAACACCCGCAGCATGGCATCAAACAGCGTTGACTTGCCTACGCCCGAGTTGCCCGTGAGGAGGGTGCCGTTACGGTCCACGTGCATCGAGTGCGCCCCATGGAAAGTGCCCCAGTTGACCACCTGGACCAGGGCAAGGCGCATCTGGCCGGGGTTGGTGAGCTCGCCCATCGGCAGCATGGTTGCGATGCTCACTTGTCGGCCTCCGTGCTCGTGGCTGAGTACGATGACGGTGCTGCACCGTCGTCGTCGTTGTTCGTGTCACCTTCGGCGTCGTCAGTGTCGTCCTCTGTGGAACTGTCGCCGTCGAGCTCTATGAGGGCTTCGGTTCCTGCGGGGTCTGTTGTGGCCGCTACCAGGGCCTCGATTTGGGCCGGGATGTCGCCGATATTTTCGAAAGGCAGGGCCAGCGGCAGCGCGTTGGAGATGGTGTAGACGTCTTCCAGGCCTGTGGTGAGGAGGAGTTGGCGGGCCAGGAGTTTGGTGATGGCCCGGTTGACCACGTCCGAGTCCCTGAGGGCGTCCTGCTGGCCGGCGGGCTGGTAGTGCGCCACGAGGTCCGCGATTTCCTCGCGGGTGATGGTCGGATCCGTCTGGGCTGTGACATGGCGGTCAAGCAGCAGGCGCAGGCGGAGCAGGACGATGGTCTCCACCCTGCTCAGCGCGCGCTGCTGGCGCAGGATGCTGGAACGTGTGCTGCCGCCGATGGCCTCCGGGTCAACGGGGCGCAGCACGGCAACCTTGCGCTCGTGGTCCAGCTGCAGGGTAAGGAAGAGTTCGGACAGGCGGCTGCGCAGGATGAGCTGGTTGTCGAGGAGTGTGGTCCAGAGTTTCTCGTCCCGGCCGCCGTCGATGTACGGGCCTTTCAGGAGCTTCACCAGTGCCTGGCGGACCCTCATGGACAGCACGCCGGTGTCGCCGGGGAACAGCGCCGCACCGTCCACAAACGTATCCCGGGGGGTGATAGTGAACGGACGCTCAGCAGCAGACGCCGCCGGGGCAAAGGAGGCTTCCTCGTCAACTGCAGGCGCCGCCGTCGTGATTTCTTCAGTCATCTGAATCCTTTGCCAGGGTAACCACGGGCAGGTAGGCCTTACGGGTGGTGCCGTCTATTTGTTCGAAGTCCAGGCCGTCCCAGGCTTCCCGGTCGAAGTCGGCTCCGCCGTGGAGGGCATCCGAGAGCATGGCGCGGATGGAATTAATGTGGCGTTCCTCGGGCGGAAGCTGTCCCCAAGCCTCGGCCAGCGTGGAGGCGCCGGCGAGGGCTGCCCGGACAACGTCGGGCCGGGCTTTGCCCGTCCTCGGCGAGCGCACGCGGTCTGAATCGCTGAAGGCGATGGGATCCGCGAGCCTGGGCGGCACCGCGAACTCGTCCGGGTCGTAGAGCTTGACCATGGCCAGGGATTCAAAACCCGCATTGAACAGGACCGGGCCACGCACCAGGCCAGGGCGTTCCCGCTCGTAGGGAAGCGACCGGATGGCCTGCTCGGCCTCACGCAGGACCGTGCGGAGCCGCACGGACTGGCGGAAGTCGTCGCTCTGGACGTACGTGTTGAGGCTTTCGCTGAGCTTGCCGTAGATCCGCTGGATCTGGCTGTGCTGCTGGCGGAGTTCGGCCACGAGGTTTTTCAGGGTTTCCCGGTCCTCGGGAGAAAGATCGTCGGCGAACTGCCGGCTGAGGACTTCACCGATGGCCGAGCGGAACCGGAGCTGTTGCTGCGGGTCCTCAAGGAACGCCGTGAAGGAGCGGAAGGTCCTTCCTTCCGGGCTCTGCCGCAGCCGCTTGTCCGCTTCAAGAACCTGGGCCATGGTGGCGCCCTTGCTCAGTGACTCTTCAATGATCTGGTTGCGCAGCTCACCCACCAGATCCTCGATGCGGTCGCGCATCTTCTTGTAATCCGCCGGCAGGCTCGCGGCCAGGTCCAGGATGTTGCCGGCCGCTTCAACCGCTTCATCGTCGTCGAGCAGTCCGTCATAGTCGCCCGAGCTGATGTCCTCGATCAGCTGCTGGCGCTCTTCGATCTCTTCCTCGAGGGATTCGAGCCGGGCGCTCTGATCCGGGTTGGTCTCGTTGGCCAGCTTTTCCACATCGCCGAGAAGGGTGCCCAGCCTGGAACCGTTCAGCGTGGACCGCTCGCTGGAAAGGCTGTCCAGGAAGGCGAGCACACGGGCGGCAGGCTCTGTGACTTCGTAAACGATCCGGCCCGACTGGTTGCGCCGGGTCAGGAACTGTTTGCGGGTCCACTCGTCCGCGTATTTCTTCCCGGAGGGCAGGCCGCCGGCGGGGCCTCCGGGCCCGGTTTCCCGGCTGCGGAGCTGCTCAAGGAAGGAGTCGACGTCGGCATGGAACTCTTCCAGCGGAAGCTGCGGCCGGGTGCGGGTGAAGGATGCCTGCAGGACGGCGATGACCCACGGTGCCGACCGGGTCAGTGCCCACGCGGGCCCCTTGGTGAGAAGTTCGAGGTCCCCTAGCCGGGCGCTGATGGCGTCAGCGGACGACCTGGCGGAACGGGGCACACAGACTCCTTTAATGGCTGGGGGGACGTTGGGCGCAGGCTTCGGCGGAAACTGCCAACTACAAGGTTAACGCAGAGGCCTCGGAAGCCAGGAAGCACCTTTGCCCGCAACCGTCCCGTGACCTACGTGGGGGTAGCATTTCGATCCCGTATCAACCGCCCCTGCCGGCGTGCCGACTCTGGCTGCAAACAGCGGGGAACCCCTACGCTCAGTCCTACTGATTCAACGAAAGCAACGGCGCAGCAGGGGGAAGCATGCAGTTTGACTTGAGTTCGGTGGAGACAGCCACCATGGTGTTCATTGGAACGCTGGCGGTTGCCCTGCTGCTGTTGGTGTTCGTCATGACGGCCGGGTTCGTCGCACTGCTTCTCGTCGGTGTGGGCAAGCTTGCCTGGTTCCTGGTATCCAGCACTCTGCTGGCTGTGGTCCACGGGATCAACCACGGCTGGGACAGGCTGCTCCACCACGCCTCCGCCGTCGAGATTTCCGGCGACTTCGCCGGACAGCCATCCCCTAGCACCGGAACCTACCCGCGGGTAATATTGAAGGACAGCTGAAGGGTTCTCCAACCCGGCGGATCCTGGGCTTTACCGGCCATCCGGCTAGAGGAGATGACCCATGAGCTCCGCCACTGACAGTCCCGCCACCGACAGTCCCGCCGCAGAAACCCCCGTTGCCGCCCAAAGGATCGGGCCGGAGGTCACTGCGCAGGAAGCCCGCGCCGTTGCCGAGGCCGCCCGGGAGGCCGGCTGGGACAGGCCAAGCTTCGCCAAGGGCCTGTACCTGGGCAGCTTCGATCTCAGCCTCATCCACCCCTGGCCTTCAGCCGCTGCCGATGATGTGGAACGCGGCGAAGCGTTCATGGCCCGGCTGACCGAGTACGCCCGGACCCTGTCCGGGCGCCTGATTGAACGCGAATCAAAGATCCCCGACGCATATCTCGCCGGGCTGGCCGGGCTGGGTGCTTTTGGCATGAAGATCCCGCAGGAGTACGGCGGCCTGGGTCTTTCGCTGGTGTACTACGGCCGGGCGCTGGCACTGTTGGGCAGCGTGCACCCGAGCCTTGGCGCACTTCTCTCCGCCCACCAGTCGATCGGCGTGCCGGAACCGGTGAAGGTGTTCGGCACGCCGGAGCAGAAAAGGGAGTACCTGCCCCGGTGTGCGGCCGGCGCCATCACCGCATTCCTGCTGACGGAGCCGGACGTGGGCAGTGATCCAGCCCGGATGGGCAGCACGGCTGTTCCCACGGACGACGGCGGATCCTACATTTTGGACGGCGTGAAACTTTGGACCACCAACGGCGTGATCGCCGAGCTGGTGGTGGTGATGGCCCTGGTCCCTGCCCACACCGACGCGGACGGCACAGTGCACAAGGGCGGAATCAGTGCCTTTGTGGTGGAGATGGACTCCCCGGGCATCACGGTGGAGAACCGGAACGCGTTCATGGGGCTGCGTGGCATCGAAAACGGCGTGACCCGCTTCCACCAGGTCCGCGTGCCTGCAGCAAACAGGCTGGGCCGCGAGGGCCAGGGCCTCAAAATCGCGCTCACCACACTCAACACAGGCAGGCTCGCGCTCCCGGCATTGTGCGTCGCGTCGGGCCGCTGGAGCCTGAAGATCGCCCGGGAGTGGTCCAACGCGCGCAGCCAGTGGGGCCAGCCCGTAGGCAGGCACGAGGCCGTGGGCAAGAAGATCGCCTTCATCGCCGCCTCCGCGTTCGCCTTGGACGCCGTCTTTGAACTGTCCGCCGAACTTGCCGACGCCGGCCAGAAGGACGTGCGGATCGAGGCCGCACTCGCCAAGCTGTGGTCCACTGAGATCAGCTGCCGGATCGCTGACGAGCTGGTGCAGATCCGCGGCGGGCGCGGTTTCGAAACCGCCGACTCCCTGGAGGCCCGGGGCGAGCGTGCTGTGCCGGCGGAGCAGCAGCTTCGCGACCTCCGGATCAACAGGATCTTCGAAGGATCCTCGGAGATCATGAAGCTGCTCATTGCACGCGAGGCCGTGGACGCGCACCTGGCGGCCGCCGGCGACCTCGCCTCGGTGGACGCAACCCTGTCCGAAAAAGCCAGGGCCGCCGTCGGGGCTTCAGGTTTCTACGCAAAGTGGCTGCCCCGGCTGGTGGCCGGCGCGGGGATGGACCCGAGGTCCTACAGCGAGTTCGGGCGGCTGGCCAAGCAGTTGCGGTTCGTGGAGCGGTCATCGCGCCGGCTGGCCCGGCAGACCTTCTATGGAATGGGCCGCTGGCAGGCAAAGCTTGAGTACAAGCAGGCGTTCCTGGGCCGGGTAGTGGACATCGGCGCGGAGCTGTTCGCCATGGCGGCATGCTGCTCACGGGCCGAGATGATGCTCCATACCGCGCCGGAACGGGCGGCCACCGCCTACGAGCTCGCGGAGGCGTATTGCGAGCAGGCCCGCGTCCGGGTTGACGAGTATTTTGACCAGCTCTGGCGCAACACCGATGACGTGGACCACGACCTTTCGCGCAAGGTCCTGGCCGGGGAGTACACGTGGCTGGAGGCAGGCATCCTGGACCCCTCGGAAGGAACCGGGCCTTGGATCGCGGACGCCACTCCCGGGCCTTCCCGGAAGGAAAACCTGCACCGTAACTACCGCTAGAAAATAGTAAGTATCCTTGTTATCCGCCTTGAGCAGTGGTTGAGTTGTGTCATGAGCAGCCCAGCAGATCCAGAAGACCGCGTTCCGCGCGGGGACCGGCATGACTATCGACGGAGCGAAACGGCCCGTGACGAGGCGTTCGCGGGAGGTGAGCCCACGCGCTCCTATGAGCAGGCGCCTGCGCCTTTTGCCGGAGCGGAGTACCGGGCTGCCCCGCAGCCGGCAGACCCCGGCCTGACCGACAGGCAGACTGCTGTCGCCAGGGAGAAGGAACAGTTCGGCGGCATCAAGGTGGGCTCGGCGTTTTTCGGCTGGCTCACCGCCACCGGCATGTCCGTGCTGCTGACGGCCTTGGTGGCCGCTGCCGGAACCGCCGTCGGCCTGGCCAATAACGCGAACGTCAACGACGCCGTCAGACAGATGACGACGAACGGCACCGTGGGCCTGGTGGGCATTGCCGTCCTCCTGGTGATCCTGTTCCTCTCCTACTACTGCGGTGGCTACGTCGCCGGCAGGATGGCAAGGTTCGACGGCGCCAAGCAAGGGTTCATGGTCTGGATCTGGGCGCTGATCGCCGCTGTGGTAGTGGCCTTACTGGGGCTCATTGCCGGGCAGCAGTTCAACATCCTGGCCAACTTGAACAGCTTTCCGCGCATCCCTGTCAATGAAGGGGAACTGACCACTGCAAGCATCATCGCCGCCGTCGTGGTGGCCCTGGTTGCACTACTGGGAGCGGTGCTGGGCGGCCTGGCAGGCATGCACTTCCACCGCAAGGTGGACCGTGCGGGCTTTACCCCTGATGAAGAGTACGACGAGGGCTAGCCAAGCAGGAAGGGCCCAACGTAGTACCAGCGGCGGTTCTCACGCACGAAGGAGCTGGTTTCGTGATGGATTCCCCGCTCGCCGTCGTGCACGAAGTGAGCTTTGAACTCCACCGTGCCCCGGGTGTCCAGGGGTCCGCCCCGGCTGGTGGACAGAATGTCCAAACGCCGCCATTCCATGCCGGGGTCCAGTTCCAGCCCGGACGGGGTGGTGTCCGGATGCCACGTGCGCAGGAGGTAGTCCGCGTCCAGCAGGACGAAAGCACTGTAGCGGGAACGCATCAGCTGCTCCGCGGTGGCCGCCTCCGAAGCCCCGCTATGGAAGCGCCCGCAGCATTCGACGTACTCCTCGCCGGAGAGGCAAATGCAGCTTCTGCCATTGATCGAAGGTGCAGGCATGATGCTCCTGTCCGGTATGGTGCGGCCTGCCATTGGGCGGCCGGCGGGGTCAGTTCCGACTATAGGCGCCCTGCTGGTGTCATATCCGGTAACAGGTTCGAAACAACCTCGGCCACGGCCCGCCCGGCGGCGGTGTGCCGCAAAAATAGTCCGTAAGGTAGTGGAGGGGCTGATGCCCGTGGTGATGAGTGCCGGCACGGACTCCGCTGCTGGCAGATAGGAGAGGTGACGTGGGAGATTCGACGACGATTGCCTTGAACCTGACCTTTTTCGGAACCCTCGGCCTTGCCTTGATGATGTTTTTCGGCCTGTTCCTGCTGGTTGTTGCCACGTTGGTTCTGGCGGGTATCGGCCGGCTGGTTGCCCTGACCGTGATGGCCCTTTTCGGCAGGGCCCCCAAGGACGAAACCGTTCCCGTGGTGCATCTGCCACTCCCTGACGGCACCGGCGTCGTTCCGCCGCCCGCCCCCCTTGTTTCCGCCCCGCGAGCCACTTCCGCAGCTTCCAGCCCCCGGACGAAGGTTCCGCGGGCTCCGCGTGATTGGGGGAGCCTGCTGAACCCGTCGCAGCTCCGTTCCCGGTTCCGCACCGCCGTCGCGCAGTTCCGTTCCCGGTTCCGCGCCGAC
>Ga0105246_10001738_pt1 | contig 13025 bp, 10 predicted proteins | sample KBSM64metaG_FD_99694 | JGI IMG/M metagenome (GOLD analysis project Ga0105246, IMG submission 99694) | Miscanthus rhizosphere microbial communities from Kellogg Biological Station, Michigan, USA - KBS M6-4 metaG | ecosystem: Host-associated > Plants > Roots > Rhizosphere > Soil | place...
TTCGCGCTGCGCGAGGCGTGGCGCGCATGAGCGATGTCGCTATCGGCCGGCCCGACGGCGGGTCGCTGTTCAAGCCGACGACCATCGCGCTGATGATCCTGGTGGGCGTCGTCGGCTTCTTCGGCGCGCTGACGCTCGGCGCCTACGCGCCCGATCTGGAAGGCGATGGCGGCCCGGGCGGTCATGCGTTATCGAACTCGGCGATCGGCTATAGCGCGCTGGTGCAACTGGCTTCGGCCACCGGCCGCAATCCCCGGATCCTGCGCGACGAGCTTACTTGGCAGGGCGAGGATCTGGTTGTCGCCACGCCAGAGACCGCCGCGACCAACCTCAACAAGATCATCGCTGCGCGCGGGACTACCCGGGCCACGCTGTACGTGCTTCCAAAGTGGAAGGCGCAGGCGGACGACGACCACAAGGGCTGGGTGCGGATCGGCGGTTTGCTGCCCGCCTTCGAACCCGAAGGCGTACTCGCTCCGGGGATCAGGTTTTCCATCAAGCGGCATATGAAGCTGGTCAAGACTATGACGTATGCCGGCGATTTGCCCCGGGCAGTGGTCTTCTCGGCTTCCGACAAGCTCCAGGTCATGGTCCCGCTCGAGCAACCTCACGGCGCCAGCAAAGGTGCGCGGCCGCCGGTCAAAGGCGAGGCGGTCGGCCCCGCCGGCGCCGACGATGTCCTCGACGGCAAGAGCTATGCCGATCTTCGGCCGGTCATCACCGACGGTGCGGGCGGAATCGTCCTGGGCCAGCTGGACAACATGTTCATCCTCGCCGACCCCGACCTGCTCGACAATGCGGCCATGAAGCGGCGCGAAAACGCCGGCGCGGCGCTCGCGCTACTCGACTGGATGAATTCCACCGGCGCCGAATCGATCGGCTTCGATGTCGTGCTCAACGGTCTCGGCCGGACCAAGAGCTTGCTGCGCCTCGCCCTCGACCCGCCGATCCTGGCGATGACGCTTACCCTCGCAATGATGGTGATCCTGATCGGCCTTCGCGCCGCCGGCAGGTTCGGTGCGCCGCAGCCGCGCGCCCGCGCAATTGCCTTCGGCAAGACCGCGCTGGTCGACAACGGCGCGATGCTGGTGCGCAAGGCTGGGAAGGCACGCCTGTTGGGTGGGCGCTTTGCCGCAGTGATCCGCGACCAGGCGGTGCAAACGTTTGGCGTCTCCGCGCGCCTGACCCCGCCAGAAGTCGACCGCTATCTCGACGGGCTTGGCGGCACGGTGCCGTTCACCCGTCTCGTCGAGGCCGCCGAAGCGGCGAACAGCGACGGCGAAATGCTCGCGGCGGCACGGGCGCTGCACGCTTGGAAACAGGAGGTAGTCGGTGACGATTGAGGCAGTTCAACAATTGGCGGGCGCGATCCGCGGCGAGGTCGCCAAGGCGGTGATCGGCCAGGAGGAAACGGTCGACCTGCTGCTGGTCGCGATCCTCGCCCGCGGGCATGTCCTGCTCGAAGGTCCGCCCGGCACGGCCAAGACGCTGCTGGCGCACAGCTTCGCCCGCGCCGTGGGGCTCGATTTCGGGCGCATCCAGTTCACGCCTGACCTGATGCCGGGCGACATCATCGGCGCCAACCTGTTCAACTTCCAGACTTCGACGTTCCAGCTCAGCCGCGGCCCGGTGTTCACCGAGCTCTTGCTCGCCGACGAGATCAACCGCACCCCCCCGAAGACCCAGGCAGCGCTGCTCGAGGCGATGCAGGAACGCACGGTTACGATCGACGGGCAAAGCCTGCCGCTCGGCGCGCGCTTCACCGTCGTCGCGACGCAAAATCCGATCGAGCAGCAGGGCGTTTATCCGCTGCCGGAAGCGCAACTCGACCGTTTCCTGTTCAAGCAGATCGTCGATTATCCGCCGCTCGAAGAGGAAAAGCGGATCATCGCCGCGCACGGCGCGGCCGACGCGCACATGTCGCCCGAGCAATGGGGCATCGAGGCCAAGGCGGACGCCGCTTCGATTGCTGCGGCCGTAGCGACGGTGGCGGGGGTCAAGCTTGTCGACGAAGTTGTCGATTACATCGCTGCGCTGATCCGCGGCACGCGCGATGTAGCGGACGTCGAGAGCGGTGCTTCGCCGCGGGCCGGGGCGATGCTCGCCGGTGCGGCGCGGGCACGAGCGGCGCTCGAGGGCCGCGATTTCGTGATCCCCGATGACGTCAAGGCGTTGGCTCCCGCGCTGCTGCGCCACCGGCTGATCCTTTCGCCGGCGGCGGAGATCGACGGACGCCAGGTCGAGGACGTGGTGCGCACGATCACCGAGACGATCGAGGCGCCGCGGTGATCCGGAGGGGTCGGTAAATGCTTTACCCGACGCGGGCCGCGGTGCTGGCGACCGCAGCGGGGGCGCCCGTCGCACTGGCGATCGCCGCGCTCGCGCCCGAACGGTGGTACGCCGGTCTCGCCTGGCCGGTCGCGGTGTTGATTCTGACGCTGATCGACGCGCTGCGCGGCGCTGGCCCGGCGGCTGCGTCGGTCACTCTCAAGCTGCCGCGCACCGCGTGGGTCGGCAGCCGGGTCGAAGCCGAAGTGGCGGTCGCGGTCGCCGGCTCGCCACCGCCCTCGGTGGCCGAAGTCGCGCTCGCACCCGATCCGCTGATCGAGCTCGAGAACGACGGCCGGTTGTGGGTGCTGCTCGAGGGTGGTCGGGGCCTTGGCCTGACATCGTTCGTGCCGCGTCGCCGCGGCACCGTGCACATCGCCCGTGTGTGGGTCCGCTGGCGCGGGCGGCTCGGCCTGGTCTGGAAGCAGCGCGGCCTGCCGTGCGAGGCGCGCCTGACGGTTCATCCCGATCTCGAAGCCGCGCACACGCGCGGCGCGCAGTTGTTCGAACGCAACGCGCTGCAAGGCCTGCTGACGCAGATGTTCAGCGGTGAGGGAACCGAGTTCGAAGCGCTCGTCGAATACCGCTCCGGAATGGACCGGCGGGCGATCGATTGGAAGCAGTCGGCGCGCCACATCAAGCTGCACGCCAAGGAGCACCGCGTCGAGCGCAACGCGCAGATTGTCTTCGCGGTCGACGCGGGACGGCAGATGAGCGAGCCGGTCGCCGGCCTGCCCCGGATCGATCGCGCGGTCTCGGCGGTCCTGCTGAACGCCTGGGTCGCTCTCAAGCTGGGCGACCGAGTGGCGCTCCACGCGTTCGATTCGCGGCCGCGCCTGGCCGGCGGCTTCGTCGCCGGGCCTAGCGCCTTCGGCGAGCTTCAGCGCATGGCTGCGCGGATCGAATACAGCGGCGAGGAAAGCAATTACACGTTCGCGCTGACCACGCTCGCGGCCAAGCTCCAGCGCCGGTCAATGGTCGTGTTGCTGACCGAGTTTACGGACCTGATATCGGCCGAGTTCCTGGTTCGCGCGGCCGCCACGCTGCTGCGCAAGCACCTGCTGCTAGTGGTTGTGCTGCGCGACGAGGAACTGGAAGCGATTGCCGAAGCCGCACCGCTAGCTGCCGACGACGTGACCCGCGCGGTCACCGCGGCCGCGCTGCTCAAGGAACGGCTGCTGGTGCTCACACGGCTGCGTCACATCGGCGCGCACGTCGTGGAATGCGAGCACGACCGCGTCGGCGACCGCCTGGTCGCGGCATACATCGACCTCAAGCGGAGGAACCTGCTGTGAGCGCACCGATGGTCAACGCCACCCGCTTCCGCGCGGCGCACCAGGAAGCCTGGACGCGGCTCGAGGCGATCGTCACCCGGATCGAGAAGCGTTCGGTGCGTGCGCTCGCTGAGGACGACCTGTTGGCCCTCCCCGTGCTCTACCGGACTACGCTGTCCTCGCTGTCGGTCGTGCGCGAGACTTCGCTCGACCGGGCGCTGCAGACCTATCTCGAACAACTTTGCACCCGTGCCTACTTCCAGATCTACGGCGCGCCCGGAAACGCTTGGCGGCAGATCGGACAGTTCTTCGCCAGCGGTTGGCCGCGGGCCGTCGCCTCGCTGTGGCGCGAGACGCTCGCCGCGGCGTTGTTGGGGATGTTGGGGACAGTGCTGGGCTATTTCCTGGTCAGACACGACCCCTCATGGTTCTACAGCATCATCCCCTCGGAGATGGCCGAAGGACGCGATCCTTCGGCTTCGGCGCAGGCCTTACGCGAGGTGCTCTACGGCGGGCACGATTCCGATCCGCTGGCGACCTTCGCGACTTACCTGTTCACCCACAACGCGCAGGTGGCGCTGTTCGCCTTCGCGCTGGGGTTCGCTTTTGCCGCGCCCACCGCCCTGCTGCTCGTCTACAACGGGCTGACGCTCGGCGCCTTGACCGCGATCTACGCGCAGAAGGGGCTTACGGCCGCCTTGTCCGGCTGGCTGATCATCCACGGCTCGACCGAGCTGTTCGCGATAACCCTGGCGGGCGCGGCGGGCTTTCGCATCGGCCTGGCAGTAGCTTTTCCCGGTCGGCAGACCCGGCTGGAATCGGCCATGTCTGCCGGCCGCACCGGGGGCACCGCGATGGCCGGCGTGGTGCTGATGTTGCTGGTGGCGGGCCTGCTCGAGGGGATTGGCCGGCAGACGATCCAGGTGGACTGGGAACGCTACGCGATCGGCCTCACCGTCTTCATCGGCTGGCTCGTCTACTTTTACCTGCCAAGAGGTCGTAATGCGTTGGCCTAAGCTCCGACGCGCGCGCGGTAAGCATTCGCTTCGGCGGCAGTTCGTGACGCCCGAAGGAGTCGATCTGCGGCTCGACCTGGCCGGTGCGGGGGAAAGGGCGACCGCTTTCCTGATCGATGCCGTGATCATGCTCGTCATCCTGATCGCGCTTACGATCTCGATCGTATTGGCGATGGGATCAGGCGGCGCCTCTGCGGATTCGGCCTTGGCGATCATTTGGCTCCTCGGCTTCTTCGTCCTGCGCAACGGCTGGTTCGTGCTGTTCGAGCTTTCCGGCCGAGGGGCCACGCCGGGCAAGCGTCTGCTGGGCCTTCGTGTAGTGGCGCGTGACGGCGCGCGGCTTTCCGGCGGAGCGGTGCTGGTCCGCAACGCGATGCGCGAGATCGAGCTGTACCTGCCGCTTTCGTTCCTCACGTTCGACGCCACCAGCAGCCGGCTCGACGCGTTAACCTACATCCTCGCATTCTCGTGGGTCGCTCTGTTCCTATTCTTTCCGCTGTTCAACCGCGATCGGTTGCGCGTCGGAGACCTTCTCGCCGGGACCTGGGTGGTGCACGCGGTGCGGGGCACGCTGGCAGACGACCTTGTCGGCATCCTCACGGTGAGAGAGCGCCGGACATTCCCCCGGGCGGCGCTCGACCTCTACGGAATTTACGAGTTGCAGACGCTGGAGGACGTGCTGCGCCGCGGCAGTGACGATGCTGTCGCGGTCGTCGCCGCGTCGATCCGCGCGAAGGCGGGCCTTGCGGACGACGGCGACGACTTCGGCTTCCTGTCCGACTACTACGCGGCGCTCTGCGCCCGGCTCGAACGCGATGCCCTGGTTGGTCGCAGGCGAGAGAACAAGTTCGTCGCCGCCAGCTAATCGCGGCGCGGTTCACCCGCCCCGGCCGGCGCTGGACCTTTGGCGGCAGACTCCTTATATACCGGTCGATATGGAAAACGTCGCCGCCCTCGCCACGCTCGCCCCTAGGGGCCGCCCGCGGGAGTTCGACGTCGATCTGGCGCTCGCCGCAGCCCTGCGCGTGTTCTGGAGCAAGGGCTACGAAGGTGCGTCGCTGACGGACCTGACCGAGGCGATGGGCATCACCCGGCCGAGCCTCTACGCGGCTTTCGGCAATAAAGAGGCGCTCTTCAAGCAGGCGCTCAACCTCTACGAGCGGGAGAAGCTGGCTTACGTCGGCCGCGCCATGGAAGCGGAGACGGCGCGCGGCGTGGCCCAGCGCCTGCTCGAAGGAACGACCGAGAACATCACCAGCGATTGCCGCGGCTGCCTGGGAGTGATCGCTTCGGTCGCTTGCAGCAACGAGGATTCGCCGATCCGCCAGGACGTGCAGAAGAAGGCCGAATCCGCCCGGCAAGCCATCGTCACGCGGATGTATCGCGCCATCGAGGAGCGCGATTTCACCGTCCCGGTCGAGCCCGAAGCGATAACGCGTTATCTCATCGCGGTGATGCAGGGCCTGTCGGTGCAAGCCAGCGGCGGCGCCTCGCGCGAGGAGCTGCAGCGGATCATCGACACCACGCTGGCGATGTGGCCCGGCCGATAGAAATTTTTGCTGCACTGCGAAAAAAATATCGGGCGGTATAAAATTAGCTCTTGACCTGAACGCCAGATTACATACTTATCGGTACAGAACGGTCGCGGATTTGATCGACGCCTGATTTCCGGCGTCGGCGAGCGTGGCCGGGACCGAAGATCAGCAATTCCTGAGATCGGCCTCTTGAGGCCGCGCGGGGCCGTCGCCGGCGGTCACCTCTCCCAAGCCTCGCTTTCGGGAGGTGGTTTCCTGCGCCCGTTCTCCTGGACTTGCATGAGCGGTGCCCGCGGGCGCGGCACGCGAATGAGGAACGGTAATGAACGAGATAACGTCTATCGACCTGGCCGACGATCTGAACACGGATATCTGGCACGCGGAGCCGCGTCGGCGGCGGCGGATCGTCTGGATCGCGCTGATCGTCGTTGCGCTCGTCGGCGCCTGGCTTGTCCTGCGCGGCCATGACGCGGCTCCAGCCGCGCCGCCGACGCCGGTCGTGGAAGTGGCCGCGCCGCTCCAGCGGCAAGTGACCGAATGGGACGATTACATCGGTCGGTTCGAGGCCAGCCGCTCGGTCGAAGTGCGCCCGCGCGTCTCCGGCCAGATCACCGCGGTGCACTTCCGTGACGGCGAAATCGTGCGCCAGGGGCAGCCGCTGTTCACGCTAGACTCGCGGCCCTATCGCGCGGCCTTGGCCGAGGCGCAGGCAGGGGTCGCCACCGCGAGCAGCGACCTGGCTCTGGCGCAAAGCGACCTCGGCCGCGCGCAGCGGCTCGTCGCCGCCGACGCCGTCGCGCCGAGCGAGATCGACGCGATCAAGGCCCGCGTCCGCGCCGCCCAGGCGGCGATCGCCGCGGCGAGGGCGCGCGTCCGCGCTCGCCAGCTCGACGTCGAGTTCACCACCGTCCGCGCGCCGATGAGCGGGCGCATTTCCGACCGCCGGATCGATCCCGGCAACCTCGTCGCGGCCGGCGACGGACCTACCGCCACCCTGCTGACGACAATCAACGCGCTCGATCCGATCTACTTCACCTTCGAAGGCTCCGAGGGCCTGTTCCTCAAGGCCAAGCGCCAGGGCGCCGACAAGGGCGCGCCGGTGGCTATCCGGCTGCAGGACGAAAGCGACTATCGCTGGCAGGGCACGCTCGATTTCACCGACAACGGGCTCGATCCGCGCTCCGGGACCATGCGCGCCCGCGCCGTGCTGAGAAACCCTGAGCTGTTCCTCACACCCGGGATGTTCGGCAACATGCGCCTCGCCAGTGGCGGTCAGGTCAATGCGCTGCTGGTGCCAGACACCGCCGTGCAGACAGATCAGGCGCGCAAGGTGCTGCTGGTCGTCGGCAAGGACGGCACCGTCGCGGCCAAGCCGGTGATCCTCGGCCCCGTCGTCGATGGCCTGCGCGTGATCCGCAGCGGGATTCTGCCCACGGATCGCGTGGTCATCCAGGGCACGCAGTCGGCGATCCCGGGCGGCAAGGTCAAGCCGCGTCCCGGCCGCATCGTGCCCGCGCAAGGTGCGCCGAGCGCCGCTACGGCCGCGATGCCCTCTGCCGAAGCGACCCTCGTCCGCTAACTCCTCTCCCGCGAAAGCCCGATCCATGCGCCTTTCCCGCTTCTTCATCGATCGCCCGATCTTCGCCGCGGTGATCGCGGTGATCATCACCATCATCGGCGCGATCTCGTACGTCTTCCTGCCGGTGTCGCAGTACCCGGAGGTCGTGCCGCCGACGGTCACGGTGAACGCGGTCTATCCCGGCGCTTCGGCTGAAACCGTGGCCGACACCGTCGCCAATCCGATCGAGCAGGAGATCAACGGGGTCGAGGGGATGCTGTACCTTTCCTCGCAGTCGACCGGCGACGGCCGCGTGACGATCACCGTCACTTTCAAGCAGGGCACCGATCTCGATGCCGCGCAAGTGCTGGTGCAGAACCGCGTCGCCATCGCCACACCGCGCCTGCCCGAGGAAGTCCAGCGGCTGGGCATCGTCACCCGCAAAAGCTCGCCCGACTTCCTGCTGATCGTCAACCTGATCTCGCCGAACGGCTCGCTCGACCGTGAATACATCTCGAACTACGCGCAGACGCGGATCAAGGATCGCCTTGCGCGCCTCGACGGCGTGGCCGACGTGCAGATGTTCGGCTCGCGCGATCTCGCCATGCGGGTGTGGATCGACCCCGGCCGAGCCGCCGCGCTCGGCCTGACGGGGAGCGACATCGTGTCGGCGCTCAGGGCGCAGAACGTTCAGGTTGCCGCCGGCACGCTCGGCCAGCCGCCGTCGGACGGCAATGCCTTCCAGCTCAACGTCGAGACCCAGGGCCGCTTCACCGATCCGCAGCAGTTCGCCGACGTGGTCATCCGCACGGATGCCGAAGGGCGCCAGGTGCGCGTGCGCGACGTCGCCCGGGTCGAGATCGGCGCCGAGGACTACGGCACTTCGGCCTACCTCGGTGACAAGGATTCGGTGATCATCCCGGTGTTCCAGCGGCCAGGTTCCAACGCGCTTCAGGCCGCCGAGAACGTCAAGGCCGAGATGAAGACACTGGCGAAGAATTTCCCCGCCGGGCTCGAATACCGCATCGTCTACAACCCGACCGAATTCATCCAGCAATCGGTCGACGCCGTGGTCCACACGCTGCTCGAAGCGGTGCTGCTGGTCGTGCTGGTGATCATCGTGTTTCTGCAGAAGTGGCGCGCGGCGCTGATCCCGGTGCTGGCGATCCCGGTGTCGCTGATCGGCAGCTTCGCCGTGCTGGTGCTGTTCGGCTTTTCGCTCAACAACCTGTCGCTGTTCGGACTGGTCCTGGCGATCGGCATCGTCGTCGACGACGCGATCGTGGTGGTCGAGAACGTCGAGCGAAACCTCGAGGCCGGGCAGACGCCCTTGCAAGCCGCGCGCACCTCGATGGACGAGGTCGGGGCTGCGCTGATCGCGATCGTGCTGGTGCTGTGCGCGGTGTTTGTGCCGACGCTGTTCATCGGCGGCCTTTCGGGCGCGTTCTACCAGCAATTCGCCGTCACCATCTCGGCCGCGACGATCATCTCGCTGGTCCTGTCGCTAACCCTGTCGCCGGCCTTCGCGGCGCTGCTGCTACGCCCGCATCGGCCCGCGCCGGCGGGGGCTTACTGGCACCAGCTGGTCGAGCGTGCGGGCGACAAGTTCAACCGCGCTTTCGAACGCTTCGGACACGGCTACGGCCGCCTGACCGCGCGCCTGGTAAGGCGGCCGAAAGCGATGATGGCGGCCTATGGCGTGCTCATCGCCCTGACCGGCGCGGCACTGTGGATCACCCCCACCGGATTCATCCCGGCGCAGGACCAGGGCTACTTCCTCACCGTCATCTCGCTGCCGCCCGGCTCCTCGACCGGGCGCACTGACGCGGTGATGAAGAAGGTCGCCGACCGGGTGCTGCGGATCGACGGGGTCAAGAACACCGTCATGCTCTCGGGGTTCGACGGCCCTTCGGAAACCCGCGCCGCCAGCTCGGCCGCGGCCTACTGGGTGCTCGACGATTTCAAGGAGCGCGCCGCCAAGGGCGAGACGATCGACAAGCTGATGGCCGACGCGCAAGCGGCGACCGCCGACATCACCGAGGCCCGGCTGATGGTGGTCAAGCCGCCGATCATCCGCGGCATCGGCTCGGCCGGCGGCTTCCGGATGATGGTCGAGGATCGCAACGGCGCCGGCTATGAAGCGCTGGGAAAAGCCGCGGGCGCGGTGATCGCCAAGGCGAACCAGGCCAAAGGGCTCGCCGGGGTTTATACCTTCTTCGACACCGGCACCCCGCGCGTCCACGCCGACATCGACCGCGCCAAGGCGGAGATCCTCGGCGTGCCGGCGCAGCGGGTGTTCGAGACGCTGCAGGTCTATCTCGGTTCGGCCTTCGTCAACGACTTCAACCTGCTCGGCCGCACCTACCGCGTGACGGCGCAGGCCGACGCACCGTTTCGCAACAGCCCGGCCGATATCGCCAACCTGCAGACCCGCTCCGACAACGGGGCCATGGTGCCGCTCGGCTCGGTCGCGACGTTCCGCGACACCACCGGGCCCTACCGCGTGACGCGCTACAACCTGGCGCCCGCGGTGGCGGTCGATGGCGACACCGCGCCGGGCTATTCGACCGGCCAGTCGCTCAAGACGATGGAGCAGGCCGCGGCCGAGTCCCTGCCGCGCGGGTTCGACACCGAGTGGACCGGCATCGCCTACCAGCAGAAATACGCCGGCAATACCGCGGGACTGGTCTTCGCGCTCGCGGTGGTGCTCGTCTTCCTGGTCCTCGCCGCGCAGTACGAGAGCCTGGTGATGCCGCTGGCGATCATCCTGATCGTGCCGATGTGCCTGCTCGCGGCGATGATCGGGGTGAATTTGCGCGGCATGGACAACAACGTCCTGACGCAGATCGGGCTGGTCGTGCTGATCGCCCTGGCGGCCAAGAACGCGATCCTGATCGTCGAGTTCGCCCGCCAGGCGGAGGAGGACGGCATGAGCCCGGCCGAGGCCGCCGTGCACGCCGCGCGGACCCGTCTGCGCCCGATCCTGATGACCAGCTTCGCCTTCATCCTCGGTTCGGTGCCGCTGGTGATCGCGACCGGCGCCGGCGCCGAACTGCGCCAGGCGCTGGGGACGGCGGTGTGCTTCGGCATGCTCGGCGTCACCGGGTTCGGCCTGCTGTTCACGCCTACGTTCTATGTCGTCTCCCGAGCCTTGGGCGAACGGCTGGCCGCGCTGCGTGGCCTGTCTCCCTCCGGCGACGCTGCTCTGCTGCCTGCCGAATAGGTGCCTCCCATGAAGACCAACCCAATCCTCCTCTCGACTTTGTCCGCGCTCGCCCTTTCGGGGTGCGCGGCGGGGCCGGATTACGTCGCGCCCATCCCCCCCGCGGCGGCGTCCGGCCCGTTCCTCTCCGCGAACGATGCCGCCTTCACGCCCGCTCCGGTGCCGGCTGGTTGGTGGCGGCTCTACGACGACCCGGTACTCGACGGCCTGGTGCAAGACGCACTGGCGGCGAACACCGACGTCCGGGCGTCCGTGGTGCGGATCGAGCGGGCCCGCGCGGCGCTGCGTGGTGCCCGCGCCGACCGTCTGCCGCAGACCTCGGTCGGCGCCAGCGCCAGTTACGGGCGATCGCCCGATAGCCAGGTGCTCCCCAACGCGGACCGCGAGAACTGGAGCCTGGATACCGGGATCCAGGTCTCTTACGAAGCCGATCTGTTCGGCCGTGTGAGCCGCGGTATCGAAGCCGGCCGCGCGGGCGTGGAGGCGGCCGACGCCGACGCCGATGCTGTCCGGATGATAGTGGTCGCCGACACCGCACGCGCTTATACCGACGCCGCGTCGGATGCGGCGCGCCTTCGCGTCGCCCGCGAGATCGTCGACCTTCTCGACCGCTCGCTCGACCTGACTCGGAAACGCCACGACGCGGGCCTCGCAACCGGCCTCGATGTCGCCCGCATCGCCGGTTTGCGCCAGCAGCGCGCGGCAGAGATTCCGCAGATCGAAGCCGAGCGCCAGGCGGCTCTGTTCAGGCTCGCGACGCTGACCGGCCGCACACCTGCCGAGCTGCCGTCGATCGCCGGCGCCCGCAGCGTGCCGCTCGAAATCACCAAACCTCTGCCCGTCGGTGACGGCAGACAGCTTCTCGCGCGACGCCCGGATGTTCGCGCGGCGGAAAGACGGCTGGCGGCGGACACCGCGCAGATCGGCGTCGCCACCGCCGATCTCTACCCGCACATCACTTTCGGCGCCTCGCTGGGTTCGACCGGGCCCGACATCGGCGACGTGTTCACCGGCGGGCCGCTGCGCTGGCTATTGGGTTCACTGCTGAGCTGGGCTTTTCCGAACCAGGAGCCGGCTCGGGCGAGAATCGCTGCGGCCAAGGCCGACACCCAGGCTTCGCTCGCGCACTTCGACGGGACGGTGTTGCTGGCGCTGCAGGAAAGTGAGACTGCCCTGTCCAACTACGCCAAGTCGCTCGAACGGCGCGGTGCGTTGCAGGCGGCCGAGAAGGAAGCCGAGAAGTCTGCCGGCATCACCCGCGCGCAGCAGCGCGAGGGACGGATCAACTCGCTAGACCTGCTCGACGCCGAACGCACGCTGGCCGAGGCCCGGGCGCAACTGGCCGATCAGGACGGCGCCGTGTCTGCGGCACAAGTCGACCTTTTCCGCGCCCTCGGCGGCGGCTGGGAGTAGCGACCATGGAACGGCAAGGCTTTCGCCGGCACTTCGAGGCGCTTTACGCGGGGGGCGCCGGGTTCCTGTTTGTGGTGGTTCTTTTCGTGCCGAGCTTGTGCGGACTCACGACCTGGACGCCGGTACCATTCTAGCGCCGCAATCTCCAAGCCTTTCTTCGGGTCAACAGGACGGCTAGGAGCGGAACCGCGCAGCATCTCAGAGAGGCAAAACGATGAAGTTCAGCCGCATCAATCCCATGACAGGCGAAGGTGCTTCCGAGGCCGAGGCGATGCAGGCCTCGCAGATGCCGGCAATCGCCGCTCGCGCCGCGGCGGCGTTCCCCGAGTGGTCCTCGCAAGGGCCCAACGCCCGGCGAGCGGTCCTGATGAAGGCTGCTGCGGCACTCGAGGGTAAGAAGGACGAGTTCGTTCAGGCGATGATGGGCGAAATCGGCGCCACCGCCGGCTGGGCGATGTTCAATCTCGGACTGGCCGCCAGCATGGTGCGCGAAGCGGCGGCACTCACCACGCAGATCACCGGCGAGGTCATCCCGTCGGACAAACCCGGCACGTTGGCGATGGCGCTCAGGGAGCCGGTCGGAGTGATTCTGGGCATCGCGCCGTGGAACGCGCCGATCATCCTCGGCGTGCGCGCGATCGCTGTCCCGCTCGCCTGCGGCAACACGGTAATTCTCAA
>Ga0105246_10001741_pt1 | contig 13016 bp, 13 predicted proteins | sample KBSM64metaG_FD_99694 | JGI IMG/M metagenome (GOLD analysis project Ga0105246, IMG submission 99694) | Miscanthus rhizosphere microbial communities from Kellogg Biological Station, Michigan, USA - KBS M6-4 metaG | ecosystem: Host-associated > Plants > Roots > Rhizosphere > Soil | place...
CAAGTTAATTTTCTACAGGTTAGTGGCCGCCATGCGCGTAAAAGCATCCAACAGCAAAGCAAAGCCAGCTCCCGCCGTTGAAACCAGCGAATCGATCAACAGCCAGATTGCTGCGTTCCTCAAGTCCGGTGGCGAAATCCAGCAAATTGCCAAGGGCGTGAGCGGCCAGACTTTCGGCCCGTCCAAGCAGATCAGCCTGGGCAAAAAGTAATACCCGCGCAACGCACCTGGTCCCTAAGCGTCTTGCCTTCAAGGCGCTAGGACTAGAGCCCGAAACACCTTCGCAACACCTTGATCCTCACCCCAATCGACGAACGGGCCTCACCTGCGAGCTTTCGCCGGTATCCTTGCACACGTCTAGCACGGGCATCTGCCCATCTTTCTTCGTCACTGCTCCTCGCTTTTCATGGAGTGAAGCATGCTCAAATCCTGCATGTTACTGGTCAGCGCGCTTGCCGCGTGTCCGCTCGCCGAAGCGCAAATTTTCCAGCGCGAATTGGGCGACTTCGACCTGAAATTGGGTACCACCCCCAGCCGCACCATGGCCCAGGGCCTGGTCAAGCCGACCTCCCCCGGCAGCGACGCATTCCATGGCGGGCTGGACCTGAGTCACGACAGCGGCCTGTACTTCGGCCAGTTTTCACCGAACATGGGGTTGTCCTCGCCCAGCACCCTTGAAGTCGATTCCTATATGGGTTTCAAGCATCCCTTCGACCAGACCCTGGGCTACGAAGTGGGCTTGATTCACTACAGCTATCCCAAGGTCAGCCCCCTCGACAGCCAGGCGTTTTATGGTGGCCTGAACCTGCTGGGCAACCGTTTCGGCGTGTCTTTCAGCAACGACCCCGACCGCCAGGACAGCACGCTGTTTGCCGACCTCGGCGGCACCCAGCCTTTCGGCGTCGGCGTCAGCGTGAAGTACACCACCCATCAACTGGGCACGCCGGTGTCGGTGGAGAACGGCGCCATCAGCAGCTTCAGCGACTGGTCAGTGCAACTGTCCCGCGCCTGGAAGGGGGTCGACCTGGACCTGATCTACAGTGACTCCAGCCTCAGTGGCGGGGACTGCTCGGCCTACTCCGGACACAATTCGCAATGTGACGGTCTGTTGACCTTGAAGGCTGTCCGGTCGTTTTATTGATGGGCTGAACTGTCGCCCCTTGTGCAGGTTCACATGCATTAACCCCCAACCGTGCAAGGACCTGCCCATGTTGCGTCAGCTCAAATTTATGGTGTTATTGCTGACCCTGAGCCTGGTGCTCGCCGGCTGCAATCGCGTGGGCCTGGCCTACCGTAATCTTGACGTGATCATCCCCTGGACCCTCAACGACTACCTGGACATGAACGCCGGGCAGAAGAGCTGGTTCAATGACAAACTCAAGGAGCACCTGGCCTGGCACTGCACCACGCAACTGCCGGGTTACCTGGACTGGCTGGACCGCCTGCAACAGATGGTCGACGCCAATCAGGTCACCGACGCCGCCTTGCAGGCCCGCACCGTCGAAGCCAAACAGGCCATCGCCGAGATCGCGCGTGAAATCACCCCGTCTGCGGTGCAACTGCTGCAAGGTCTGGATGATCAACAGGTCAAGGAGATGAACGACGCCCTGGCCAAAGACCTGCGCAAACGCCAGGACGAATACCTCAAGCCGCCGCTGGCCCAGCAGATCCAGGAGCGCGCCGAGCGCATGAGCAAGCGTCTGGACGCCTGGATCGGCCCACTCAGCGCTAGCCAGCAGCAGCGGGTGGTGGCCTGGTCCGAGGCATTGGGAGATCAGAACAATGAGTGGATCGGCAACCGCGCGCACTGGCAGGCGCAGTTCAGCGAGGCGCTGCAGCAACGCAACAGTCCCGGGTTTGCGCAAAAAATGCAGCAGTTACTGGTGGACCGGGAAAGTCTTTGGACCCCCGAGTACCGGGCGGCCTATGCACAGACCGAAGCGGCGGCGCGTAGCCTGATCGTGGATTTGATGGCGCAGAGCACTGAGCAACAGCGCATGAAGCTGAGCCAGAAAATCGACAAAGTCCGTGGCGATTTTCAGGCCCTCAAATGCCTCAAGGCTGCCTCTGCGTGATGTGGGAAAGGGCGTGCTTTCGATAGCAGCGCGGGATAAGCCCTACCGCCGTCTGTAGGAGCGAGCTTGCTCGCGAAAAACTCACAGGCACCGCGTTCATTCAGGAAGCACGCGTTATCGTTGACGTTTTTCGCGAGCAAGCTCGCTCCTACAGGGTTATGCGGGGTGTTCAGATGGCGCCGCCGGCAATTGCGGCCTTGGAGGCCACGTGTTCGAAGGTGGCTTCGTCCAGCGCATCTTCCTGTTGGTCCAGCACATGGCGTGGATGGTGTTCGCCTGGAATGGAACTGTCGATCAGGGAAAGCAGGCTTGAACCGCGCGGCGTCAGGATGAAATTCTCGCCATTGCCGCCTTCCTCCTGCGGACGCGATTCGATAAACCCGCGCTTGAGCAACAGTGCTTCGTAATCCGCAGCCGTCTTTTTCAGCGTATCCAGGTTGCCTACGGGCTCGCCCGCCGTGGCCTTCTCGGCGGCTTCCTGCTCGGCGTACTTGCGCGGGGCGAAGCTGCCCTCACCGTTTTGCACTTCATGCAGCAGACGTTCGATCAGATCCCAGTTGTAAGTCGTCATCCTGATTCCTCCTGCAGGCCCACGGAAAAGTAGCCCGTCTAGAGGTGTGACACGCCAGCTCAGCCGCCGTTCAGCCTGATCGACGGGCGTCATTTCGCTGAACTTTCCCGACGTTCGCCCCCTCAACCGTACACAATCGCCAAGGAGGTCGCCCATGAAAACCCTGATGAACCTGGCCGTCGCCGCTACGCTGCTGAGCAGCATGCCCGCCTGGGCCTGCACGCCTGAAGAAGCCACCGCCAAGCGCGAGCAACTGGCGCGGGAAGTCGCCCAGCTTACTGAGCAGAACCCGACCAAGGCCAAGGAGATGAATGACGAGTTGCAGAAAATGGACCTGGACACCGAAAGCGCGGAATTTCCCGACAAGTGCCAGTTGATTGATGCGCGCCTCAAGGAACTCAAGGAAGCGGCGGCTAAAGCCAAAAGCTGAATGCAGGCGTGGACGCGGAGCGTCCCGGGAGGCGTTCCCACGCGCAGCGTGGGAACGATCGGTCAGACGAATGCTACTCGGCAGCCGGCGCTTGCGGCTTGCGACGCTTGAGCGGGGCCATGCCGTCCTTGCTGACGAGCGACAGGTTGTCGGTCTTCGGCCGGTTGGCGATCTTGCGCTTGGTCGGCGACTTGGCGCCGACCTTCTTCTTTTCGCCCTTGGCGTCGGTCTTTTTCTTCTTTACCCCAACGGCCTTGCCCGAGGCCTTGACCTTCTTCGGCCCGGTGTAGGTGCCTTTGACTTCCTTGATGGTGCGGCGCTCGAACGATTGCTTGAGGTAGCGCTCGATGCTCGACATCAGGTTCCAGTCGCCGTGACAGATCAGCGAGATGGCCAGGCCATCGTTGCCGGCACGCCCGGTACGGCCGATACGGTGCACGTATTCGTCGCCGCTGCGTGGCATGTCGAAGTTGATCACCAGGTCCAGGCCATCCACGTCAAGGCCGCGCGCGGCGACGTCGGTGGCGACCAGGATCTTCACGCCGCCCGCCTTGAGGCGGTCGATGGCCAGTTTGCGATCTTTCTGGTCCTTTTCGCCGTGCAGCACGAACGCCTTGTATTCCTGCGCCACCAGGCGCCCGTAGATCCGGTCGGCAGCGGCGCGGGTGTTGGTGAAGACGATCGCCTTCTGATAGGTCTCGTTGGCCAGCAGCCAATTGAGGATCTGTTCTTTATGCACGTTGTGGTCAGCGGTGACGATCTGCTGACGCGTGGTCGCGTTCAGGTCGCTGACGTTGTTGACCTGCAGGTGCTCGGGGTCGTTCAGCACCTTGGCGACCATGTCGCGCAGGGTCGAGCCACCGGTGGTGGCGGAGAACAGCATGGTCTGCTGGCGGTTTACGCACTCGGCCACCAGGCGCTGCACGTCGTCGGCAAAGCCCATGTCGAGCATGCGGTCGGCTTCGTCAAGCACCAGCACTTCGACTTCCTTGAGGTCGAGGTTGCCGGCATTGAGTTGCTCTATCATCCGGCCCGGGGTGCCGATCAGGATATCCGGAACCTTGCGCAGCATGGCGGCCTGGACCTTGAAGTCTTCGCCACCGGTAATGATGCCGGACTTGATGAAGGTGAACTGCGAGAAGCGCTCGACTTCCTTCAGGGTCTGCTGGGCCAGCTCGCGGGTCGGCAGCAGGATCAGGGTCTTGATGCTGACGCGGACCTTGGCCGGGCCGATCAGGCGGTTGAGCACCGGCAGGACGAAAGCAGCGGTCTTGCCGCTACCGGTTTGCGCCGTCACCCGCAGGTCACGCCCCTGGAGCGCGAGCGGGATGGCCGCTGCCTGCACAGGCGTAGGCTCGACAAATTTAAGCTCGGCCACGGCTTTGAGCAGGCGTTCGTGCAGGGCGAATTGGGAAAACACGGGTGCTACCTCGAAGAAATACAAAATATCAGCTGCATAGGTTACCGGTTTCGGGCGTCCAAACCGAGTTTCTTTACGCGAACGGTGCTAATCAGCTGGTTTTTTGTCAGCGATTTTGTCCGTGGCGTCAACTTTGTTGCACTTAAATGCTCTAATCGGCCCGTGTTGTCTTACAGAAGAATCGGTTAATCCATGGATATCAAACAGCTCTGGCTCAACGTCCAAGACCTCTGGGGCGCCCTCGATGAACACCCGGTCCTGCATTCCAGTCTCGGCTTGCTGGTATTGCTGGTGGTGGCGTTCGTCGTGGGGCGTGTGGCGCGCTACCTCATCCTGCACGCGGTCAAATTACTCGGCCGGCAACCGGCGCTGCATTGGCTCAACGATCTGCGGCATAACAAAGTCTTCCATCGCCTGGCGCAGATGACGCCGTCCCTGGTGATCCAGTTCGGCCTGTACCTGGTGCCGGACCTGAGCAAGACCGCCATCCTGTTCATCGGCAACGTGGCCCTGGCGATCACTATTCTGTTCATGGTGCTGGCGATAAGTGCCCTGCTCAACGCGCTGCTGGATATCTACGCGCGCACCGAACATGCACGCACCCGCTCGATCAAGGGCTATGTGCAGCTGGCGAAGATGGTGCTGTTCGTGTTTGGCGCGATCATCATCGTCGCCACCCTGATCGACCGTTCGCCGCTGTTGCTGCTATCGGGCCTGGGTGCCATGTCGGCGGTGATCCTGTTGGTGTACAAGGACACGCTGCTGTCGTTCGTCGCCAGCGTGCAATTGACCAGCAACGACATGCTGCGGGTCGGCGACTGGATCGAAATGCCCCAGGTCGGTGCCGACGGAGATGTGGTGGATATCACCCTGCACACGGTCAAGGTGCAGAACTTCGACAAGACCATCGTCTCCATTCCCACCTGGCGCCTGATGTCCGAGTCATTCAAGAACTGGCGCGGTATGCAGGCCTCCGGCGGACGGCGCATCAAGCGCAGCCTGTTCATCGACGCCAGCGGCGTGCGTTTTCTGCGCGATGACGAAGAAGAACGCATGACCCAGGTGCACTTGCTCACCGGCTACATCGGGCGCAAGCAGGCCGAACTCAAGGCCTGGAACGAGGCTCAGGGCAACAGCGCGCAACTGTCGGCCAACCGCCGCCGCATGACCAACCTGGGGACCTTTCGCGCCTACGCCCTGGCGTACCTGCAAAGCCACCCGGACATCCAGCCGAACATGACCTGCATGGTGCGCCAGATGCAGACCACCGCCCAGGGCGTGCCGCTGGAAATCTACTGCTTCACCCGCACCACGGCGTGGGCGGACTACGAGCGCATCCAGGGGGATATTTTCGATTATTTATTGGCGGTATTGCCGGAGTTCGGCTTGAGCCTGTATCAGCAGCCGAGCGGCACGGACCTGCGCGGCGGGCTGTTTGCGATGACGCAGAATGCCAAGGCCGTGGACACCCTGGAGCACTGACAACCTGAGCTGCGAGGGGCCTGCCCGGTCCCTCGCAGTGGCCGCTACTTGAGTTGGAACTGCGGGTCACCGGTCAATTGGTAAAGGTATTCCACACCCTTCGGCCAAGGCCCGTACCCCGAGTCGCCGTTGATATGGCCGGCGCCCGGCTCCCACACCAGTTCACTGCCCCATGCCTCGCCGAATGCTTCCGCCCGTTCAGGGGTGACGTAGGGATCGTTGGTGCTCGCCACCAGGATCGTGCGAAACGGCAGGCGCTGCATCGACATCGGCGTAAAACCGGTGGTGCCCGACGGATACGAGTCCGCCTCGGTATCGCTCGGCGCCACCAGCAAGGCGCCCTTCACCTTGTTCGACTGCGAATACTGCGCCGCCCAGCGCGTGATCAGGGTAATCGCCAGGCTGTGCGCGACCAGCACAACCTCGCTGTCAGCCGCCTCTATCGCCTGATTCAGGCGCGCCACCCAATCGGCAGCGACCGGCGTTTGCCAGTCCTGCTGCTCGACACGCTGCAACCCGTGGAACTGACGCTCCCATTGCGATTGCCAATGGGCTTCACCGGAGTTGAACAGGCCCGGCAGGATCAAAACGCTGACTGTCATCTTCCCTCTCCCTCAAGACCCTATTAGCCCGCATGCCGGAAAAAGCTGGCGAACATGTCTAGTCGTCGCCCTGAAATAAATCAACTCACTCAAAACACAAAGCAGACTCCACCTATTGGTTTAGTGAAATTCACTATCTACGCACCCAATTTTCAATCTGTTTTTAGAAAAACCAAATCTATAGCATCTGGCCATCGAACAAATCAGCCAGAAGGCACTTCTTATGTTATGGACAACTAAGCTGTCAGATGACGCGCCCCACTTCGCACTCAGTTCGGATGCCGAGGCGCTTACGCACTACGGTGATGCCCCGGCTTTTGCCCAGCCGCGCAGTTTTTATACCAACAGCCCCTTCCAGCGCCCTTCTCGGCCGCAGGATATTTCAGATGTCATTATCAGCACCCGCCTGACCAGCGACCAACTTTCAGACAGCCAGCATTTATTGGCGCAACGCTTGTTATTGAATATCTATGAGCAGGACCTGGTATTTCTGCCAAAGCCGCCCATGGAACTCGACCTCAAGGCGTTCAAGCAATTCTACGACCCCGAGCACGCCGCCAGCGGCAAGAAGATCCGGCCGTTGCTTGAGCAGTATCTGTACGACTGGCTCAAGCAGGAAGTGCATATCAACGGTTCTTGGTGCCTGGATTCGTTTGTCGCCCACACCGACAAAGTCCTGGAGGAGGTCGCACAGTCCGAATCCAGGTTGCACCAGGTACTGACCACCAGCCGCAACCCTGAACGGGCCGCGCGTTTTTTCATGACCCAATGCGCCGGCGACTTCCTCAGTGAAGCCTCGGCGATGGCGCGTAACGTGCTGGGCAACTGCGGTGTGTACACCAGCGAGCTGTTCAAGATCCTGATCGATGAATATGGCTACGGCGTCGATAAAAAGAAGCACAGCACCATTTTTGAAGACATGCTCAAAGACATGGGCATGTCGCACCACGTGCACCATTACTGGCAGTTCTACACCGCAGGTTCCTTGTCGCTGACCAACTACTTCCATTATGTGTCCGCCAACCACGGCGAGCTGTTCCGCTACATTGGCGCGATGTATTACACCGAGGCCACCCTGGCCCTCACTACCAAGCATCAGTCGAGCGCCATCAAGACGATTTTCGGCGACAGCGTCTCCACCGACTATTTCGATGAACATTCACACATCGATGTCCATCACGGAAGAATGGCACTGCAGCGCCTCATCCTGCCGATGATCAAGCAATTTGGCAGCAAGATCATTCCCGACCTGGTCCGCGGTTTCGAAGAATTCAGGTTGTTGCAGGACATCGCCGATGAAGAGCTCTACGCCCATATCAAATGGCATGACGAGCTGGATGAACACCGTGCACTGGCTGCCGCCCACCACGGCCAGAAGCCGGTGGACCTGCGCATTACCGAGGCCGAGCACGAACTCTCGGTGCCGCACACCCACCCCAATGACGAGCTGTTCTGGGTTGAAACCGGCGAGCTGGATTTTGTCGCAAGCCCCGAACTCAGCGTGCGCCTGAAGGCCGGGGAAGGCGTGGTGATTCCCAAGGGCATGCTGCATGGCACCCGCGTCGTCAGCCCGTCCTGCACCTATACCGTCACGGCACTTTGAGTAGGCACCCCATGAAAGCTATCCGCCTGAACCTGACCGACGCCAACTACGTGGCCGTGGAAGACACCACTTATTTTCTCAAGCGCCACACCTATTCGACGCAGTTGCTGCCGACCACTTGCCCCCATCGCGGCGGCCCATTGCATATGGGTGAAACCAGCGGCGACGGGCAAAGTGTGATCTGCCCGTGGCACGACAACGCTTACAAAGTGTGCAACCTGGAAAAGAAGTCGCCACCCACCGTTCGCGTCAGGAACCAGTTCAGTACCGTCGTCGGTGACACCCAACGGTGCGTGCCTTTACTCAAACTTTCTCGTTACGACTGAGCCCTATGACCACTAAATCAACACTGACAGCGTTCTATTCGATCGTGACCCTGTTTACCGGCCTGGACATGGCGATTGTGATTGCCATGGTCTGGTTCGGCCTGGAAACCACCGGCTCGACATTCCTGGTGGGCGCCACGCTGTGCGTAGCGACGGTGGTGCCGTATGTGTGCGAACAATACATCGGCAAGTTTTTCACCATTGAACTGAGCATGAAACGCCTGCTGTACATCCGCCTGACCGCGTTCGCCGCCGTGCTTGGCCTGTCGTTCACGAACGCCGCCGTACTGCCCATCGGTTTCCTGGCAATCGCGTTCGTGGTCGGTGTCACCGACTATTTCACCATCAGCACCCTCGAGTCGAAAAATACCAAGCTGGTATTGGCCGGCGCGACCGACAGCGACACCTCGGCGCGGCTGATGCAAACGTCCATCCAGATCGGTGCCTTTGGCGGCGCGCTGCTGGGCGGGGTGATCGTGGACGTGTTCTCGGTCAGCCAGACTCTCCAGATCATCAGCCTGGCGGCGATTGTCTCGCTGGCGGCGATCCTGTTCGTACAGGCCACGCCCGGCGCCGACACCACCGAGCAGGCCGGCGACAGCCCCGTGGCCCAGGCGCTGAACCTGCCGCGAAACCTCTACGTGCTGATCATTGTGTTAAGCATGATCGGGTTCCATATCGGCGCCTTCAACAGCCTGGTGCCGATCGTGTTTCAAAAGCTCAACGAGTGGAACGCCACCCTGTTCGGCGTGGCCAGCGGCCTGGCGGGCCTGGGTGCCTTCAGTGCGGCGGTGCTGCCACGTATCAAGCTCAACAGCTACAGCGCCATCCTCCTGGTGCTGCTGGCCGACGTGGCAATCGTGTATTTCCAGAACCTCTACGTGATGATGGTGGCCGCGTTCCTGCTGGGCTTTTGCATCAACAGCCTGCGCATCCAATTGCGCAAGAACCTGATCGAGTCGGCGCCCAACGCTCGGGTGGCCGACGTGATCGCTGCAAAGAGTTCGCTCTACTACCTGCTGGTCAGCGGTTCGGCGCCCATGATCCTGACGTTTTTCACCACCGCAGGATTCCTCGGGCTGGAAGGTGCGCGCCTGTTGATGATCGTCTCCGCCGGCCTGTTGGCCGCCGCCGTGCTGGCGTGGAACCTCACGCCGGCGGTTCCGGCCACCGCGACCCTTGAATAAGGAATGCCTCAATTGCAAACCGTACTGATCGTCGACCCGTTTTCCACCGGCAAACTCTACGCCCCGTTGTTCAAGGCCCAGGGCGTGAAGTGCATCGCGGTGATATCCACCAACACCTTGCCCAGGCACTTCACCGATGACCTGATCCGGGAAGATTTCGAAGAGGTCTACCACTGGGAAGAGAGCCTGCTGGAAACCCTCGAGAAGCTGTCATTGAGCGCGGTGATCGCAGGCAGCGAGACCGCGATCTATCTCACCGATTACCTCACCGAAGTGCTGCGTATTGCGGGCAACAGCCGCATCACCAGCGACCTGCGGCGCAACAAGTTTTCCATGCAGCAAGCGCTCAAGAAACACGGATTGGCGAACATTGCGTCGCAACTGTTGAGTTCGCAAACCCGCATCCGGGAAGTCGTCGACTCGTTGGACGAAGCGGCCACCTACGTGGTCAAGCCACTGAATTCGGCCGCCACCGAAGGCGTGGTATTCGCCCAGGGCAAGCACGAAGTGCAAACCGCCCTGAACAATGCGGCCTGGCGGCAGAAAAACGACCTTGGGGAGTTCAACCTCGGGTTTATCGTGCAGCCATTCGTGGCGGGGCCGGAGTACGTGGTGGACATGGTCGCCTTTGATGGCGAGTACACCATCGCCACGGTGTGCAAATACACCAAGATCCACAGAAACGGCAGCAAGTTTGTCTATGAAAGCCTGGACACCCTCGACCCCCAGGCACAAGAGCTGCAACCCTTGATCGACTACGCGCGCCAGGCAGCGGCGGCCCTGAGCATCGAGATCGGGCCGATTCATATGGAAATCATCTGGTCCGATGCGGGCCCGGTGATGATTGAAGCGGGCGGCCGCTTGCATGGCGGTATCGCCCCGCTGCTGTTTCAACAGGTGTACCAGCCGGACCTGTTATCGCTGGCCATCGACAGCTACCTCGGCCGGCCTCGCCCGCCGGCCGGAGTTGCACGTGAGATCAGCCATGGTCGTATCGGCTTTTTCTGTTCCGACGAGCGCCGCACCTTTACCGCGCCTTCACCCCAGGCGCTGCAGAGCGCAATGCTCGATGAAGCCTATTGCGGCCATCGCTTCTTCCTCAGCCCGGGCGACACCACGCCGGTTACGATCGACTTCGCCACCTGCCCAGGGCTGTTCTGGTTGCAGCACCCCAGCCTGCAACAACTGGATACCAGCACTGAACTGCTGCGCAAGAAGCTATGGAGCTAAGGGCATGAAAAGTCGTTTGATCATTCAACAGTCGGCCCTTGACCTGGGCCTCAATAACGCGTGCGCCGCTGTTGTCGACAACATCAGCGTGTCTGACGACCAGAGTTTCGTCAGCCTCTTGCAGAGCAACCTGAATCATGTGGCCTCACACCTCAACGAACTGGACGCCAATCCCGTTTACGAAGGGTTTGCCCGCCAGCTTGAAAAGCTCGGCTACACCAATACGGTCAGCGCCAACGAAAAACTGCTGCGCCGCTTCATCGCCAACGGTGTGCGCCCGATCAATAACGTCGTCGATGCCTACAATGCGGTGGCGATCCGACACGGCGTCAGCATCGGCGTACACAGCTATCATCAGCGGGACGATATCCACGTCATGCGCTCGCCGGCACCGAGGGCCTTCCGCCCGTTATTTGCCAAGAAGGACGTCATGATCCCCGCGGGCGACATCGTCTATACCTGCGGCGACGTGCCTTTGGCGAGCATCGGCAAAGTCGACGCCGATGCCCATGACTTCAGACTGACGAACGCATCGTCCAGCCTGCTGGTGGTGGTACTGGGGCATGACCACACCACGCTGGAATTCAACCAGACGGTCATCGCAGAATTCGTGGACACCCTGCGCCAGACAATGCCGGCCCTGAACCATTACTTTCTCGAAACGTTCCACGATCACGCGCCGGCCTGATCGGGCGCCAGCCGCTGCCGTCCCGGACGGCAGCGGCTAGCGCCAGGCCTTGAGCACCGGATTGACCACCACTTCATTCACGTGCTCGATCCTGAGCAGGTTTTCCTTCAATACCATCAACTCTTCAAAATGGCGGTAGCGCACATCGAGCATCATGTCCACGTCGCCAAACAATGAATACGCCTGCACCACCTCGCGATACTGGTGGATTTTCGGAAACACCAGGTGGCAGGTGCTCCCGTTGAGCTTGAGCATCAAAAATGCCGATTGCCGGGCCTCATCACCCTCAGCGACGCTGATGGTGAAGCCGAGGATAATGCCCTTTTCGATCAGTTTTTGAACCCGCGACTCCACGGCGGTTCGAGACTTGTGAACCTGGCGCGCCAGTTCGGCCAGGCTGACGCGGGAGTCATCCTTCAAGGCAGCAATTATCAATTCATCGACCTTGTCCACTCTGCCACCCCCACACCGTTCCTTTCGATAACACACTCTCATTGCCGCTCACACATCGCTGGCACCTTCAGGTCGCAGACTTTACGCCAGCGGCGGGCTTGATACCCAATCGACTGACCCAAACCGCCGCCAGAATCACCAGGCCGCCCAAGGCCAGCCTCCCCAGTGGTTCATGCTGGTTCCAGATCAGCAGGTTCAGCAGCAGCCCCACCGGCACATGCAGGTTATTCATCACCGCAAGGGTACCGCCATTGACCAGGCACGCCCCCTTGTTCCACCAGTACATGCCCAGCGCGGTACTGATCAACCCCAGGAACACCAGCACACCCCATTGCAGCGGCGCCTGGGGCAGAAAGTCTGCCTTGCCGAACAGCAGGAACGCGGGCAGCACCACCAGCAAGGCACCCAGGTAGAAATAACCGAAGCGTCGGTAGTGCGGCTGATCGCTCGGATAGCGTGCCACCAGATGCTTGTACATGACTTGCCCGGCGGCGTAGGTGAAATTGGCCAGTTGCAGCAGCAGGAAACCCATCAGGAAATTCGGCGTGATCTGGTCGAAGCGAATCACCGCCGCGCCCGCCACCGCCACCAGTGCGGCGACCAGTGCCCAGGGATTGAACCGCCGGTTGAGCGCGTCTTCGATCAGGGTCACGTGCAACGGTGTGAGGATCGTGAACAGCAACACCTCCGGCACCGTCAGTACGCGAAAGCTCAGATACAGACACACGTAGGTCACGCCGAACTGCAGCGCACCGATGACCAGCATGCCGCGCATGAAGGCCGGTGGCACCGAGCGCCAGCGGGTCAGTGGAATAAAGATCAGCCCGGCCAGTACCACGCGCACCAGCACCGCGAAGTAGCTGTCGACGTGACCGGCGAGGTATTCGCCGATCAAGCTGAAGGAAAATGCCTGAATCAGGGTGACAACCAGTAGATAGCCCATGTGCGC
>Ga0105246_10001742_pt1 | contig 13015 bp, 13 predicted proteins | sample KBSM64metaG_FD_99694 | JGI IMG/M metagenome (GOLD analysis project Ga0105246, IMG submission 99694) | Miscanthus rhizosphere microbial communities from Kellogg Biological Station, Michigan, USA - KBS M6-4 metaG | ecosystem: Host-associated > Plants > Roots > Rhizosphere > Soil | place...
CCTGTTCGCGGAGCGAGAGTACGATTGCTTCGACTTCCTGCGCCCGGCTCTGCGCGAGCGGCGCGAGGTGCGCCCGTGGTACCGTTACAACACCGTGATCTACGCCAACGCGGCAGGGCAGGAACAGCTGGCGCCCGGGGCTCTCGCAACCAGAGCGCACAGAATCGAGGAGGCCGGCGATTTTGCCTGGCGCTTGCGTAAGGGGGTAGTCAGAATGCTTCCGCGCGCGGCGGTCGACCGGATCGCGATGCTTATGGCGCGGGTGAGCTAGGCTTCTCGCCTCGGGCGAACACCCACACGTTCACGATCAGCAGGAATGTGATCGAATAGACGCCCATCGCCGCGAGCTGCGCCAGCGGATGATCGACGTAGCCCGCGGAACGGGCGAGGGTGAGGAAGCCCACGTTGGCGGCATAGGAAATGCCCGCCGAAACATAGAACCGCACCACTTCCCCCAGCGACTTGCGATGCGCGACCTGGAAGGTCCAGTGGCGATGCAGCAGATAGGCGAACCACAGTCCCAACCCATAGCCCAGCGCGTTGGCCAGGTAATCGCCCGCGCCGAGCCACAGCGCCGCCAGGATGATCGCATAGCCGATCAGCGTATTGGCCACGCCGACCGCGCCGTAGCGAGCGGCGATAGCCCAGGATAGACGTCTCATCCGCTTTGACTCTGGGCCGGGCCTAAAGGGCGCGCCGCAGCTCGTCCGAAATGTCGACCTCGGCGTTCGCGGCGATCTCGGGCTGCCGGTGGACCTCGTCGATCAGGTAGAGCGGTCGTTGCTTGGATTCCATGTACATCCGCCCGAGGTACTCGCCGAAGATGCCGAGCATGAGCAGTTGCATGCTGCCGAGGATCAGGATCAGCGCCGCCAGGCTGGTCCAGCCGAGCACCGCTCCACCCGAAATCCACGAAACGCCGACCCAGATCAGCGCGAGCAGCCCGGCAACGCCAAACCCCATCCCCAGCAGCGACGCAAAGCGCAGCGGAATGGTTGAGAAGCTGGTAATGGCGTCGAGCGCGAAGCGCACCATCTTGCGCAGAGGATAATGCGTTTCGCCGGCGAAGCGAGGGTCGCGCTCGTACTCGACGGCGATCTGCCTGAACCCCAACCAGCCGACCATTCCGCGCACGAACCGGAACCGTTCCGGCATCGCGTTGAAATGGGCCACCACCCGGTGCGTCATCAGGCGGAAATCGCCTGTGTCTCGCGGTATGGACACGTCGACCACCGAACTGAGCAGGCGATAGAACAGGTTGGCCGAGGCGCGCTTGAACACTGTCTCGCCGGCGCGGGCGACGCGCTGACCGTAAACCACGTCGTAGCCTTGGCGCGCCTTCCCCAGCATTCGGGGCAAGAGCTCGGGCGGATCCTGCAGATCGGCGTCGAGCACGAAGACATAGTCGCCGCGGGCGAGCTTGAGCCCGGCGGTCAGCGCCAGCTGGTGCCCGTAGTTGCGCGACAGCTTGACCGCGACGATGTTGGGCGAGGCATCTGCACGGGCGGCGAGGATTGGCCAACTGCCGTCGGTCGAGCCGTCATCGACCAGGATGATCTCGAAATTGGTGCCGAACTCCGCCTCGCAGACCGGAATCGTCCGGGCGAGCAGCGCATCGATCCCCGGTTCTTCGTTGAACACCGGCACCACGACCGACAGTTCACGCTGAACGGCGCCGATCTGCGGATCCTTCATGACCAGGCAACCCCTTTTCGAACGACTTTCGGCTAGGCCAACTTGGTTAACGGATTGCAAATGAAATCGCCAGCGGGCCGAGGCGCTCGTCCTCCACCGGCCGGCAAGTCTTTACGAGAAAGTAACCATGGTCCCCGTCGACCGGACGACCGGCAGGGGATGCGAAGATCAGGTCTCTCTGGCGGCAGGTCCCCTGACGGTGGGTGCTGTACTGGCTGCTCGTCCCAACATCCTCGATCCCGCACATCTGCCTTACGTGTACCTGCGAGCGAAGGACGCGCCGGCCAGGTCCGCGAGCGTCTAGCTTTCTCGGTCGCGGTCGATCACGGTGGCAGCGGCGACGTCCATCGTGACGTTGCACACCGTCTTGAACATGTCCGGCACGGTCTCTGCGACGATGATCAGCGCTAGGAATTCAGGGGGGATGTGCATCACCGCCAGCGCCGGCGCCGCGGTTGCCGCCAGAGTGGCCTGGGCCGGAATCCCGACCGAACCGATTTCCATCAATGTCTTTAGCAGTCCTGCGACGAACAGCAGCGCGACGCCGTGGGGAAGGCCATAAACGATCGCGCCGTACGCGCCGTAGAACACCGCGGAAGTCGAGGAACTGTTGCGCATCAGGGCGACGGTCAGCGGCATCGCCACGTCCGCCGCGTGCTCGCGCACGCCGATCATCCGCGCCGCAGCAATTCCCGGCGGCAGGCACGCCAGCGAGCTGCGAGTGCTGAACGCCACGACCTGGACCGGGAGCATCGCGCGGGCGAAACTGCCTAGCCGAGCGCGCCCGGCCAGAATCGCGACACCGTACCCGAATGCGGTCAGGATCGCCGTCAGCACGCTATAGAGGATTACGTAATGCGCCAGGCCCCACAGCAATGCGGCCCCGCCGGTTTTGGTGGCGACGAGCATGAACCCCGCGACGCCGATCGGCGCCAGCGCGATGACCCAACCGACGACCAGGAACATCGACGCCGCGAGTCCCTCGAGAACCGAGACGATCGCCACGTTGCGCTCCGCGCCGATCCGCGCCAGCGCGGCGCCGAAAACCAGGGCGAAGACGACCACAGGCAACAATGAACCGCTTGCGGCCGCGGATACGATATTCGTGGGCACCATACCCAGGATCATGTCCGTCACGGGCAACCTGGCCATCTCGACCGGTCCGCCGCCAGCGGTCCGCATCGCGGCGGCAATCTCCGGTGTAATCGGTGACACGGCAAGGAGGAGCGGCGTGAAGACGAGGCCGACGAGAATCGCGAGAAGGTACAATGCCAACACCGTGCCGATCGTGCGCCGCGCGACCCCCTTGCTCTCGGCGAGTCCTGCGGAACGCACGAAGGTGGTCGAAAGGAGCGCGAAGACGAGCGGCAGGATGGTCATCTGCAACGCCGCGAGCCACAGCTTGGCGATCACATCGGCACTCGCCACGACGGCGTCGCTCCACGGGGCCGTGCCCGTCGCGGGGAGGACGAGACCAGCGCCTGCTCCCAGGACCAGCCCGGTAACAATCCATGCGGCCAGTGGCAGCTTGTTCAGGCGTCCATCCGAGAGTTTCATCGCTTTCACGCTGACAACTTTCGTCTTGTGGGGGAAAGCGCTTTTTCGTCCTGCCGGTGATTGGCCTAACGGCGGGTTTCCCCCGCGGGCTCAGATTGACCGTCGGTGCTGGCCAAGATCGCCAGGCATATGGCCACGACCGCTACCGGGAATACGTGATAAAGTGACCCCTCCAGCAGGGACATGAGGAGCAATCCGACAAGCGCGCCGCCTGCCGGCAGCGCTACATCGGGGGCCGAGCGAGCGGCACGGCGGATGTCGGTGACGATCGGTCCCACCATGATCAGTACGCACGTCGTCCCGATCAACCCCCACTGGTACAGAAACTGCAGGATTGAATCGTGCGGGTGGTTCCAGAGCCGGCCGCCGACCTCGAAGATGAATTGGCCTTCGCCATGTCCGATCAGTGGGCTGGCCAGGAAGCCTCGCAACGCGCCGATCCACAAGAAGAGGCGACCGGAGGCGAACAGCTGGACAGTCTTGAAACCGAACAGTCGTCCGAGAATTGACTTCAGGCCCCAATATGGGGAGGGGACGACGACCAGCGACAGGGGCATCGCAAGGAGGAACGCACCGGCGAGCAGAAGCGCGAGTTGCTTCCGTCGCTCTTTCGGCGCGAGGAGCCAGACAAGCAGCACTCCGCCGATACCACCGCCGAATGCAGCGCGCCCGCCGCTGAGGTCGTTCCAGGCAAACCCGATCGTCGTCAGGATGAAGAACACGATGCGCGACGGCCGGGTTTTGGCCGTTGCCAGCAGCCCGGCGCCAAGGCAGCAGAGCGCCGTCCCATAGAAGCCGAGTTGGCGCACATGCGATGTTCCCGCGCGAAACCCCACCCAATCGAAGTGGGGAACATGCCGCGCCGAAAGCATCAGGCAGTAGCCGACGATAACCTGGCCGAGGATGCCGATCGCCAGCGCGATCAGGAATGGACGCCGCAACAGCGCCCAGCCCGCCGAGAAGAGGCTCCACAGGCAAAACCCGGTCACCAGTTCGACGAAGGTGACACCGAGATGGATCGCTGCATCGGCAGGGTGGCTCGCGACCAGGAGCGTCGCTAGCGTCGCCGAAACGCCCAGGCCCGCTGCAGCCGCCAGGGCCGACCGGCGGGCGTTCCGCAGCGCGAGTTGCAATTTGAAGCCGCCGAGGAGGCAGCATGCGATCAAGCCGTACAGGGCCGCGAGGACCGGAATCGAGAAATGCAGCAGCGAGCCGTTGAACCACGTGAGGATCGCAAACACCGCCGGCGTAGCGACTACGATTCCTAGCGCGGCGAGTTGTGGACCCGCAAAATCTGTAAGAGCGCTGGCGTCGGCGCGTTTCCCGCGACCGGCCCCTGCGCTCATCCCTCGACGTGCTCTGCCAGCACCGTCAAGCCGTTGGCGCCGACCTCGGCAAAGCCTCCACGGACTTCGACGCGTTCCGGAGCGGCGCCTTCGGTGCGATAGACCTGGACCGCGCCATCGCGGATGGTCGACATCACCGGGGCATGGCCCTCGAGCACGCCGAACTCGCCCTCGGTTCCGGGGACGACGACCATGTAGACGTCCTCCGAGCGGACGAGCTTGGCCGGGGTGACGAGTTCGAAGTGCAGGGCCATCGCTATCAGGCCTCTTCGGCCAGCTTCTTGGCCTTCTCAACCGCCTCTTCGATGCCGCCGACCATGTAGAAGGCGCTCTCGGGTAGATGGTCGTATTCGCCTTCGACCACTGCCTTGAAGCTGGCGACGGTGTCTTCGACCTGGACGAACTTGCCCGGGATGCCGGTGAACACTTCGGCCACGTGGAATGGCTGCGACAGGAAGCGCTGGATCTTGCGCGCGCGGGCGACGACCAGCTTATCCTCTTCCGACAGCTCGTCCATGCCCAGGATGGCGATGATGTCCTGCAGGCTCTTGTAGCGCTGCAGCGTTTCCTGGACCTTGCGCGCGGTTTCGTAGTGCTCCTGGCCGACGACGGCCGGGGTCAGCACGCGGCTGGTGGAATCGAGCGGGTCGACGGCCGGGTAGATGCCCATTTCCGAGATCGCGCGGCTGAGCGTGGTGGTCGCGTCCAGGTGGGCGAACGAGGTCGCCGGCGCCGGGTCGGTCAAGTCGTCCGCGGGAACGTAGATCGCCTGCACCGAGGTGATCGAGCCCTTGGTGGTCGAGGTGATGCGTTCCTGCAGGTTGCCCATGTCGGTCGACAGCGTCGGCTGGTAGCCCACCGCTGAGGGAATACGGCCGAGCAGCGCCGACACTTCCGAGCCCGCCTGGGTGAAGCGGAAGATGTTGTCGACGAAGAACAGCACGTCCTGGCCTTCCTCGTCGCGGAAGTATTCGGCCATCGTCAGGCCCGAGAGCGCGACGCGGGCGCGGGCGCCCGGGGGCTCGTTCATCTGGCCGAACACGAGGGCCACCTTGGAGCCGTCGGGCGTCGGGTTGCCCTCGGCGTCCTTGGCGATGACGCCGGCGTCGAGGAACTCGTGATAGAGATCGTTGCCTTCGCGGGTGCGCTCACCCACCCCGGCGAACACCGAGACGCCGCCGTGGCCCTTGGCGATGTTGTTGATCAGCTCCTGGATCAGCACGGTTTTGCCGACGCCGGCGCCGCCGAACAGGCCGATCTTGCCGCCGCGCGCATAAGGCGCGAGCAAGTCGATGACCTTGATGCCGGTGACGAGGATCGAGCTTTCGGTCGACTGGTCGACGAACAGCGGCGCGGGCGCGTGGATCGGGTTGCGCTTGGCGGCATCGACCGGTCCGCGCTCGTCGATCGGCTCTCCGATCACGTTGACGATGCGGCCGAGCGTGCGCGGCCCAACCGGCACGGAGATCTGCGCGCCGGTGTTGACCACCGACTGACCGCGGGTGAGGCCCTCGGTGGCGTCCATCGCGATCGTGCGCACGGTATTCTCGCCGAGGTGCTGGGCGACTTCGAGCACCAGCCGGTTGCCGTTGTTGTCGGTCTCGAGCGCGGTCAGAATAGCCGGCAGCTCGCTTTCGAAAGTCACGTCGACGACGGCGCCGATGACCTGGGCGATCGTGCCGTTGGTTGCCAGGTTGGGCGTGGACGCCACGGTCGGGACCTTGCGGGTGTGGGTTTTGGGTTCAGCGGCGGTGGCCATGATGTCTTCCTTGGTCTGAGACTTACAGCGCTTCGGCGCCGGCGATGATTTCGATGAGTTCGGTGGTGATCGCAGCCTGGCGGCTGCGGTTGTACTGGATGGTCAGCTTCTGGATCAGCTCGCCGGCGTTGCGGGTGGCGTTGTCCATCGCGGTCATCGAGGCGCCCTGTTCCGACGCCTGGTTCTCGAGCAGCGCGCCGAAGACCTGGGTCTTGAGGTAGCGCGGCAGGAGCTCGGCGAGGATTTCCTCCTCGTCGGGCTCGTATTCGACGGCGGCGGTGCTGGTCTCGGCAACCGCAGTGGCGGGCACCGGAATGATTTGCACGCGGGTCGGGTCTTGCGTCAGCGCCGACTTGAAAGTGCTGTAGAACAAGTGCGCTACGTCGAACTTGCCGGCCTCGAACATCTCGGTCAGCTCGGCGACGATGCGTTCGGCCTCGGCATAGCCCGGTTCGCGCACCTCGGTGGTGTCAAACATCTGCGCGATGTTGTTCGGGTACGCGCGACGGATCGGCGCGCGGCCCTTGCGGCCGACGAGGTAGAAGTCGACGTCCTTGCCCTCGGCCTTCAGCTCTTTGGCCTTGGTGAGCGCGGCGCGGACGATATTCGAGTTGAACGCGCCGGCGAGGCCCTTGTCGGAGTTGGCGACGACCAGCAGGTGGCGCTGGTCCTTGCCGGTGCCCGCGAGCAGCTTGGGTGCGCCTTCGCGGCCGATGACCTTGGAGGCAAGGGACGCCATGACCGCGCTCAGGCGCTCGGCATAGGGGCGCGCGGCCTCGGCCGCGGCCTGCGCCTTGCGCAGCTTGGCCGCCGCGACCATCTGCTTGGCCTTGGTGATCTTCTGGGTCGACTTGACCGAGTTGATCCGGCCCTTGAGTTCCTTGAGGCTGGCCACCGGCTATCCCTTAAGCGAACTGTTTGCCGAACGTGTCGAGCGCCGCCTTGACCTTGTCGCGGGTACCGTCCTCGAACGCCTTGCTGTCGCGGATTTCCGCGAGGACGTCGGCATGCTCGGCACGCATGAAGCTGAGCATCGCGGCTTCGTATTCGACGACGCGATCGACCGGCACGGTGTCGAGATAGCCGTTGGTGCCGGCGAAGATCGACACCGTCTGCTCTTCGAACGGCATCGGCGAGAACTGCGGCTGCTTGAGCAGCTCGGTCAGCCGCGCACCGCGGTTGAGCAGGCGCTGGGTCGCTGCGTCGAGGTCGGAACCGAACTGCGCGAACGCGGCCATCTCGCGGTACTGGGCCAGCTCGAGCTTGATCGAGCCGGAGACTTTCTTCATCGCCTTGGTCTGCGCGGCCGAGCCGACGCGGCTGACCGAGAGGCCGACGTTGATCGCCGGACGGATGCCCTGGAAGAACAGGCTCGTCTCGAGGAAGATCTGGCCGTCGGTGATCGAGATTACGTTGGTCGGGATGTAGGCCGACACGTCACCGGCCTGGGTCTCGATGATCGGCAGTGCGGTCAGCGAGCCTGAGCCGTTCGCCGCGTTCATCTTCGCCGCGCGCTCCAGCAGGCGGCTATGGAGATAGAACACGTCGCCCGGATAAGCTTCGCGGCCCGGCGGGCGGCGCAGCAGCAGCGACATCTGGCGGTAGGCGACGGCCTGCTTGGAAAGATCGTCGTACACGATCACCGCGTGCATGCCGTTATCGCGGAAGAATTCGCCCATCGTGCAGCCGGTGTAGGGCGCGAGATACTGCAGCGGCGCCGGCTCGGAAGCGGTCGCGGCGACGATGATGGAATATTCCATCGCGCCGTTCTCTTCGAGCGTGCGGACGAGCTGCGCGACGGTCGAGCGCTTCTGGCCGATGGCGACGTAGATGCAGTAAAGCTTCTTGCTCTCGTCGGTGCCGGCGTTGATGCCCTTCTGGTTGATGAAGGTGTCGATCGCCACCGCGCTCTTGCCGGTCTGGCGGTCGCCGATGATCAGCTCGCGCTGGCCGCGGCCGACGGGGACGAGCGCGTCGAGCGCCTTGAGCCCGGTCTGCACCGGCTCGTTGACCGACTGCCGCGGGATGATGCCGGGCGCCTTGACCTCGACGCGCATGCGCCTGTCGGACACGATCGGGCCCTTGCCGTCGATCGGATTGCCGAGCGCGTCCACCACGCGGCCGAGCAGGCCCTTACCGACGGGCACGTCGACGATGGTGCCGGTGCGCTTGACGCTGTCGCCTTCCTTGATCTCGGCGTCAGAGCCGAAGATCACCACGCCGACGTTGTCGGCCTCGAGGTTGAGGGCCATGCCCTGCACGCCGTTGGCGAACGCGACCATCTCGCCGGCCTGGACCTTGTCGAGGCCGTGGATGCGGGCGATGCCGTCGCCGACCGACAACACCGAACCGACTTCGCTGACTTCGGCCTGGGTGCCGAAGTTGGCGATCTGGTCCTTGATGACCTTGGAGATTTCAGCGGCGCGGATTTCCATTTTCAGCCTTTCATCGCTTGCGCGAGGGAATTGAGACGGGTGCGGATCGAGCCGTCGATCCGCTTGGAGCCGACGGTGACCACCAGCCCTCCCAGCAGATCGGGATCGACCCGGGTCTTGAGCTTGACGGTGCGGCCTTCGCGGGCGCGGAGCTTGGTTTCGAGGGTGGCGATCTGCGCGTCGGTCAGCGCGTGGGCGCTGGCGACTTCGGCAGTGACCTCGCCGCGATGGGCGGCGGCGATCGCGTGGAACGCGCGGATCATCGCCGGCAGGTCGCCGATGCGGCGGTTCTGGGCGAGCACGCCGAGGAAATTCTGGGTCAGTTCGGCCAGGCCGAGATAGCCGCCGATGCCGGAGAGGATCTTGCCGATCTGATCACGGCTCACTTCCGGGTTTCTGATCAGCGCGCGCAGCTCGGCCGATTCGTGCAGCGCCTTGGCCAGTCTGTCGAGGTCCGATTCGACCGCGGTGACCGTGCCGGCCTCGCTCGCGAGATCGAACAGGGCACTGGCGTAACGCCCTGCCAGGCTAGCCTTGATACCGGCGGAAAGCTCCACGCGAAGGGGTCCTCTTGGGTCAGAATTTTCGCCTGCCACAACGGGCGCGCAAGCGCGGCCCCGGCAAGGCTGGCGCGCCCCTATCATCGGCTTTGCTGCGATGCAACCCGAGTCGGGCGCTATGGTTTGGCCGATGCCCTTGAAGGTGCCGCGCCGTCCGCCGCGCAGTGATAGACCAGCCTCTCGTTCGGTTGCGCCGGAAGGAGCGAAAGCACCCCGACCTGCTCAGTTCCGAGCGTTTGCGCGGCCTCCTTGCCCGCGCCGCAGGCGGGAGCCTGGAACTTGGCGCGCGCGGCGCGCACCTTCGACAGCGCGTCGCTGTCGAGCAGGTAACGGTCCATCCGGTATTCGCCGGTCGCCGGATCGAACGTGTTGACCGAGACGCTGGCTTCGTCCTGCGGAGCGAAGACCCGGCTCCAAGATCCGCCCGACGATCCGTACTGCGTCCGTCCGTTGACGCAGCCGTCGTCATTCCATTCGAGCGGGACGGTCTGGTTGGCGGCGCCGATGATCCTGCTGCGTTCCGGCACCAGCGTGCACATCTGCGCCCCGGCCGGCTGGGGAGCGGCCATCGCGCCGTGGTCATCGGCCGTCATTTCCTGGCGAAGCAGGTCCTGCAGCCGCTCGTCGCCCTCGGCGAAGCTGGGGCGCGAGAACCAGGTGAAGCCGGCGCCGAGCAGAGCCGCCAGCGCCAGGCCGGCGCCGATCTTCATTCGCTTGTCCTCGCCCGCGTCGTAAGACAGCCAGGCGAAGCCGCCGGCGCCGAGCGCCACGAGCAGCAGCACCAGCGCCAGCGCCATGCCGTTGTCGCGCTCGTCGAGAATCTGGAAATCGATCTTGCGCCGCGCTTCCTCACGCCGTTTGGCGAGGGCTTCCTCGCCCGCGCGGGCCTTGGCCTCGGCGGCAATCTTCTGCTCCTCGGCCCGCTGGCGCTCCTCGGCGTTGAGGTCGGCCAGGCTGCGGCAGGGTTGATCGTTGATCTGCGGGGTGATGGCATTGGCGCGCAGGAACGGCAGCAGCTCGCGGGTGGAGATCGCGAAGTAGAACCCCGCGTCCGCGCCCTCGCTCTCGGACCCGAAGCTGTTGACGCCGACCACCCGGCCGCACGAATCGAGCAGCGGCCCGCCCGAGCTGCCGCGCGCGATCGGGGCGGTGTGGAGCAGGGTGTCGAACTGCCGGCTCGGCCGCCTCCCGGCGAGCGAGCCGCTCGATTCGACCGGCGGCTGGGCGCGGAACAGGTCCGCCATGTTAAGGCCTTGCGCGCGATCGACGTTCTGCGGGTAGCCGACCGCGATTACCGCGCCGCTCTCGGTGCTCGGGTTGCCCGAGATGGTCAGAGGGGGCAGGTGCATCGCCTTGGTGGTCGCCACCAGGGCGAGATCGTTGCGCTGACTGACCGCGACCAATCGGCCGTAAACCGCCTCGCCGCCGTCAGAGGGGACGATGCCGATGAACAGGCTCGAATCCTGCTGTGCCTGTTCGACTACATGGGAATTGGTGATGACGCGCTCGGCCGAGACCGCGAACCCGGTGCCATGCGAGACCGGCACCAGCTGGTCGCCGTCCTTCTCGACAATGATTACCCGCACTACGCCCCGCGCCGCGGCATCGATGTCCGACGGATCCGCGCGAGCGGGAAGGGCCGCGAGCAACGCGAAGCAAGCGAGGAGGACGCTAAGGAGCCGCGACATTTGGCGCCTCTACGGCAGGGCGGGTTTTGAACGCAAGCGGCGGGAAGCGTGCCGGGGCCGATCGTGGCAGAACCGGCTCATCAGGAAACGGAGAGTTCGATGACTTACGTAGTAAAGGGCCTGCCCCGCGCGCCGTTCGCACCGCTGTTCGCGCTCGGCGACGCCGAGCTGGCGGGCGTCGGCGCGCGGCGCGTGATCGCCGACAGCGATTTCGGGTTTCCCTGCCGGGTCAGCCTGGAGGACGCCGCGGCGGGCGAGACGCTGATCCTGCTCAACCACGTCAGCCACGATGTCCCTGGTCCGTATCGAGCCACGCACGCGATTCTCGTCCGCGAAGATGCACAGGACATTCCGCCCATCGTGGACGGTACCCCGCCGGTGTTTGCGAGGCGCACGCTGAGCCTGCGCGGGTTTGCCGCTAACGGCGATCTCGTCGCCTCGCGCGTCGCGGGCCCCGAGCAACACGACGAGGCCATCCGCGCGTTGCTGTCGGACCCGCGCGTCGACCACATCGACGCACACAACGCCGGGCACGGCTGTTTTTCGGCCCGGATCGAACGCTATATGGAGGCAGCATGAAGATCGACACCGACAAAGCCTGGCAGGCGTTCGCGCGCCGCGACCGCTCGTTCGACGGGCGCTTCGTCATCGGCGTGCTGACCACCGGCATCTATTGCCGCCCGTCGTGCGCGGCGCGCCAGCCGAAGCGAGAGAACGTGCGCTTCTTCGCCGACGGGCGCGAGGCGCGGGCGGCGGGGCTGCGCGCATGCAAGCGTTGCCGCCCGGACGAAGTCGCGCGGGACGAAGCGGCGGTGCTGGCGGCGATCGACGAGATCAAGTCCAGCGAAGGCCTGCCGCAGCTGGCGGAATTGGCGCAGGCCGTCGGCTATTCGTCGACGCACTTCCAGCGCGTGTTCACCCGCGCCACCGGGCTCTCGCCCGCCGCTTATGCCCGCGCCTTGCGTGAGGAACGGGCGCGCGAGGCGCTCAGCAGCGGGGCCACGGTGACCGAGGCCATCTACGAAGCGGGCTTCGAAGCCGCTTCGCGGTTCTACGATTCGATGGAAGGGAAACTGGGCATGGCGCCGTCGGCATGGGTCAAGGGCGGCGAGGGCGCGACGATCCGCTGGGCGGTGGTCGAAAGCTCGCTCGGGCCGATGCTCGTGGCGGCGACCGACAAGGGTGTGTGTCGCCTATCGTTCGGCCGTGGGCGCGAGGAGCTCGAGCGGCTGTTCCCGAACGCCGAGCTGGTCGAGGGTGGCGAGGCTTTCGCGGCACTCGTGCAGCGTGTGATCGCGGCCGTCGACGATCCGGCGAGCGGGCGCGACATCCCGGTCGACGTGCGCGGCACGGCGTTCCAGGAACGGGTGTGGCAGGAACTTCGCAAGATTCCACCAGGCGAAACCCGCTCCTATGCCGAGATCGCCGCCGCCGCCGGAAACCCGACGGCCGTGCGTGCCGCGGGCTCTGCCAACGGCGCCAATCATGTGCCGGTGCTGATTCCCTGCCATTGCGTTATTCGCTCCGACGGCTCACTCGGCGGCTACGCCTACGGGCTCGACATCAAGCGCGAATTGCTCGCGAGGGAGGCCAAGTGAACGAAGACCTGCGCCAGCGTTTTGCCGAACTGCACAAGCCCGGCGAGCCGATCCTGCTCTACAACATCTGGGACGTCGGCAGCGCCAAGGCTGTGGCGAAGGGCGGGGCGCTGGCTCTGGCGACAGGCAGCCATTCGCTGGCTGAGGCCAACGGCTTTCCCGACGGCGAGCAAATCCCGTTCAACCTGTTCCTCGATTGCATCCGGCGGATCGTTCAAGGCGTGTACTTGCCGGTGTCGGCTGACTTCGAGGGAGGCTTCGCGGTCGATCCGGCACGGCTGGCCGACCATGCCCGATACCTCGCCGAAACCGGCGCCGTCGGCTGCAACTTCGAGGACCAGGAGGTCGGCGGCCCCGGTTTGCATCCGCTCGATCAC
>Ga0105246_10001744_pt1 | contig 13011 bp, 13 predicted proteins | sample KBSM64metaG_FD_99694 | JGI IMG/M metagenome (GOLD analysis project Ga0105246, IMG submission 99694) | Miscanthus rhizosphere microbial communities from Kellogg Biological Station, Michigan, USA - KBS M6-4 metaG | ecosystem: Host-associated > Plants > Roots > Rhizosphere > Soil | place...
CGAATGAGCGTCTGACGATCACAGCCGCATCTGTAATAACAGGCATTCAGATGACACGCATTTTGGACAGCCCTGAACTGTTTCGCGGTTATCATTGGACCATAAGAACTGGTCAGAACACGGTATTTACGTATACGTACATAAAGGGACGTATTGAAAGAGTGACCCGGAGACTATTCCCCGTGCAGGGTGACGCGCCATGACAGTAACTCACCGATGCGGTGACCGGCCAGTCAGCTATCACCCACAGCACGTGACGAAGAGAATGCTCAGGATCGATGCCGTTAAGCCAACAGCGCCCGATTAACCCGTACAGCTGCACATCACGATCACCGCCGTGATCTGAGCCGATGAATAGATAATTTTTTTCTGCCCAGACTCACCGTCAGCACGAAGCGCGAGAAGGCTTCATCGAGCGGCGACACCAGCTGGCAACACGCGTCCCCCAATCCTGACAGCAGTCAACAGCCCGGTGCGGCACCCTGGCGTTCGTATATCTCCGACTGACGGTTCAGCGTCGTATGCTCTGCATACTTCGACGTCAGCACCCGCGCCAGCGGACCCGGCCCGGCGATACCGCACTCGATGGGACGCGACGGCGCAGGGGCCTGCACGATGCGGTCGCACTTTCAGCAGGTGTGCTTTTCTTGCACGGTGCGGATAACGCGGAACTCACTGCGCATCAGCTCCAGCTACTCTGCCGCGTCCTCGCCCGGGTACGACAGCGCACCGCAGTCCGGGCAACATGACTCAGCTGGCTTCAGGCTGTTTTCATTGCACGGCAGGGATTCAGGGAACGGTTTGCGTGTGCGGGTCTGGTGCAGCGGGCGCGGCACCGACGGGTCTTCCACGCGACCGGTGCTCACATCGCTGTCTTTCTGCATGGCGGTGAGCTTCGCCTCAATTTTCGCGATACGCTTCGCCACCTTTAACAGCGGCTGCCGAAGTTCATGCGGCGCAGCTTGTTCATCTGCGCCTGATGTCCGGTCAGGTGCTGTTTAAGGAGGGCGATGTCGTCGGAAAGATTGTCATTCATGGCGGGTAACAACCCCATAAGCGCTAACTTAAGAACTGAACCATCTGAAGAACACGTCGCCTGGGCGGCTCGTTGAGGCGATGCCCTGCGTTCTTCAGCTTCACGACATACTCTTCCAGTGGGACTGCCCCGGTTATGGCCGCACGTAAGCCACGGATAATCATTTTTGTTATTCTCCACAAAGAGTTATCCCTTCGTTTGCGTATCTTACCTTCAGGGGGGAAAAGCCAGCGGTGGCTGGATTTCGTCATCAATTAAGAATGCGGCGAGCAGATTTGCAAATATCCAGGCTTTTGCCAGTTCAGTGTCCTTTGCCCGTAGTGCGTCCATTTGCAGCAGGCTTTTGAGGCGTTTAAAAGCAAGTTCAATTTGCCAGCGCAGACGGTAGCAGTCTGCCACCTGCTTTGCTGAATATTCGTGCCCGGGTAGTGAAGTAAGTAACAGCACATGACCTGCTGCCTCCAGGGTTTCTGCCTGAGCAACCCGCCCTTTGCGACGATTGTCGCTGAGTACCCGCGCTCTGCTGCTCTGCGCTTTCTCCGGCGGCAGCGGCACAGCAATGAGGCGTGCCGGAAAGGGGAACCATGTTTTTTTGTTCCCCCCGTTACCGATCATGACGGTGGTTTCACCGTTCTCGCTGTAACCCAGTGCGCGCAGGAAGCCCATCATGTCGAAGCGCTTTCCTTCCGGGGTTAACCAGCGCAGTCCCCGCCGGTGGACCCGGACGATATAATCAGCTTCCCCAAAAGCAAGCGAGCGGATACATTCCGGACGGGAACCGAACCCCCGGTCAGCAATGCGTATCTCGTCTGCTGTCTGCACAAATCGATCCAGCCGTTCGGCTTCCCTGCTGCTGGTTAGCTCAAAATCAGTGAACTGACAGGTATGGGGATCATACCCCATATGCAGCCGCCATTCAGCGCTACCGCCACCGGGCGCACTGATTGCTGTTCCATCAACAAGACGCAGTCTCCTGCCGCCTGTGTAACCCGCAACGCTGGCGCGGGCAGCCAGTGTCTGTGCGGCAAGTATGCCGAACCAGTCGGCGGCATTTCGCAGACGCTTCATGAGGGCTACGTCGGATAACTCCGCAATACCATGAAGCTGGGCCCACGCCACAGCCTCCCGTAGTGACATCCCCCCCGGGCCGTAAGCCAGCCCCAGACGTAACAGAGTTCCGGCATCACGAATTTCGCGGCGTCGTGTCAGGGCTCCGGCGTTACGTGCCGAATCATCCAGTTCTTCTGACTTACCAAATCGGGTCAGGAGCGCTGACCAGTTATCGTGGAGATCATTCATCAGATTGTTAAATCATACAAAGGGCGACACTACAATCCTTAAGTTAGCGCTTATGGGAGCAATCCCCGCCTTTTCAGGCGACGGAATGATGTTGAAGCACCACAAGCGCCTTTATGAAGGGCTCCCCGGGCAACCGGGGGGCCCTTTTTCCGTTAAGACGTTTGCTGGTCACTGGCGTCGAACCTGGCGTATGCCTTGCGCCCGCTTGCAAGCTGCCGTACCGGCAGCGCCGCTTTCACTGGCCGCCGGTGGCGGCCGCTGAGGATGGCAGGGCGTTTCTGCCGCTCCCTCCGTGCGTGGCAGCGGTGCTCCTTTCTCCATGACGTACCTTACCCCGTGGCGTCGTCCTGACCAGAGTCCGGCCGGGGGCCCGTCATCCTCACCCGTTCGCACTCACTTCCTGCGGTCGCTCGCTTGCGCTGCGGCCTGCGGTGCCGCTCTGGACACTCCTCCGCTCCGGGCCGGTCCTGAGTCACGGAGCAAGGCTCCCCGCAGCGGCGGACCCAAAGAGGGAACGCCAGAAAGAAGCCAAAGGAGAAAAAAATGAACACTCAGACCACAGCCAGCACTTCAGAAACCGCTATCGCTTATAAAGAAGTCCCAGAAAACCAGCGCTTAGCATTTATGCCGTGGATGTTTGGCAAGTTTTATATTCACGGCGAAAACGCGGTCTATCGCTGTATGGGCATCAATTGTAGGGAGTATGGCGGCGCGTACTGGGGCTTTTATCGTACGGACTACCGGCTTTATGGCTCCCTCGGTTGACCGCTCGTTCCGTATGACAACGGAGAATGGCTTTGACGGCGAAGTGTCAGCCGAGGCCGCCGGGATCATCGCCACGCTTTATGCGCTGAACGCGCTTATCTGGGAGCTGTACATTCGCAATCCCCACCATACCGGCCGCGAGCTTTTACAGCAGAAATATGACGACCTGCGTAATTTTGCTGGTCAGCATGCGGAAGCGGCGGAAATTTACCGCGCGATTGACTGAGTTCCGGTCAACCTGTCGCCGGATAAAACCGGCGGCATAATCCAGAGGAAGACAACATGAACGGACAACAGATGGCAGGACTTAACGCACTGGCTGAGCTGGCGGCAGAGGATGCGGCCTATGAAATCGCGGGCGAGATGGACAATCACGGAAGGACTGTATCGGCTGCACGCGCGCTTTGCACCTTCACGCTTGAAACCGGGCTTGCCCGCAGCGAAGAAAATGCCGATACCGCAGTGGTGGACTTGCTGACGAACCTCATGCACCTGTGTGATGCGTTGAACCTTAACTACGATGGAATTGCGGCAATGGCGGCGATCCATTATGCCGAAGAGAGCGACGCTGCAGATTAAGCGGCCTGCTGGTCCTCCCGCGCATCGAGCACGGGAGGACCAGAACCCGGTCTGGCTGCCTTAATCACAGATTTCATCCGTCATCGCATGGAGCAGGCTCAGCATGCGTTTCTTGCTGGTCGCTTTATCACTCAGCTGCGGCAGAATGCTGACGATCGACGGGTCTGTTCATAATACGTGTAAAATGTTGGCATAGGCGCAACTTTGCCTTTGTTTTTTCGCTACAATCATCTGTGCTTTCATTGAGCATGAGTATTATGTTTGATAGCTGTTCGACTCATTAGGTACATTACAGATAAAGGGTTAAAGGTATAACTATGGGTTTTTCAACAGAAAGTAGAACTATAGAACATGCGTGTCATTTCTTTCCGCCAAACAAACAGCCTGAAGTTAAGCATTTTGTACCTCTAATAAAATCCGTCAGAAACGTTAAAGAAGAAGAAGTTATAAAATCAATAAAGAATGAAATTGATCATAAATTAGATTACGCCCTAGTTGTTTCAAAGGATATTTCTAAGGAAGAATATAAGATCGCTCGGGGTATATATAAAGAAGTTGAAAGACAGGAGCCATCTGAAGAAATGACCTGGGAAGATGGTAAACTAATTAAAAGTAGTGATGCTGCAGGGCAATTTTGGAGCGGGTATGCTCAAGGGGTATATATTAAAGCTACGGAGAAAAGCTATTTTGATGGCGGAGGTACTCTCGAAATGACAACACAGGGAGGGTATATGGATAAAACTTACCCGAATGATTGGTGTTCTAAAATGGATAAGCTTGACGATAGAGACGAAGAAAAAAGAAAGCTACAAGAACAACTCAGCAACCTCGAAGGAAAGAAAGGGAATGACAATAAAATAAAAGCATTGCATCGTTATATTGAAAGACATGAAGAGAAAAAAGTAAATATAGGTAATCTTATTAATAAAAATACTAAAGCCCCTGGCAAAATTGGTACGATATGGATCTGGGATAACCTTTCATTGAAATTTTCCAATTCAGTACCCAAAGCTGAATTTACCTCGTACACCACCACTGAACCAACGCAAAATTCTACCTGGAAAAGAGTTGAAGAGCCTGTGTTGCAAGCAAGAGGAGTATATATTAAAAAGTCTGTGATATAAGGACGTTGATGCACGGATGCATGGCGCTGGTGCATGGACAGGGTAAGGATGCAGCTTCCCCTTACCCGCCATCATTCAGGCGGGTCGCACCTGCTGGTTCTGTCGAAAAAACAAAGGCAAAGTTATCCCTTACCCTGTTGCGTCTATGCCAACATTTTACACGTATTATGAACAGACCCGTTTTCGACAGTACCGGGCTGAAGGTTTACGGCGCAGGTCAGTGGCTGGAGGAGAAGCACGGGCCCGTGCCCGGCGCGACTGGCGGAAACTCCATCTGGCCGTGGATGCAGACAATTTCAGCATTGTGGCGCATACCCTGACCGACTCACAGACCGATGACCCGTTGCAGGTGGGGCCACTGCTCAGTCAGACTGATGGCACCATCACGCAGGTCACGGCTGACGGGGCTTACGATGGCCGCCCGACGTACAATACCATTGCCGGTCACGGTGAGGGGATTACTGTCGCGATCCCTCCCCGGGTCACGGCGGTACCGGAAGACATCACCGGGCCGCCATGCCAGCGGGACCGGCACCTGGGCATGATACAGGAAAAGGAACGGCTGTTCTGGCAGAAGGCCGTGAGGTATATTAGTGGAAACCATGATGGCGTGCTGGAAAACGCTTATCGGATTCCGGTTACGTGCCCGGAGTTTCGCAGCACAGAAAACAGAGGTTGCCATCGGTGTGGCGGTACTGAACCGTCTGCTGTCGGTAGCCCGCACCCATTCTGTCCGTAAGCAGGTGAGATCCGCCTGAATGATGGCGGGTAAGGGAAATTGTGACCAGACCCTATCTATGCACCAACGCCCTGGTCGTTCCCAGAGTGGTTTAAATTCTGTCAATGAACAGGCTGATAACTCGCATTTAGACGTTTAGCCAACCTCTCAAGTCTCTTATCCAGCGTCCAGAGCCTCGCTCCTGGTGTTATCAGGGTCGATGCCAGTAACGTAATATCAACCAGTCCACATCCAAGCCCGTACAGCTTTTCGTTTTCAATAAACGTCATAACTTCGGTAATGTTAGCCTGATGGCACTGTGGTAACAGCCCCAGATCGCCAAGCGTTCGCAGTCTTGGAGCCGGTGGGGTTCCACAGGCTATCTCTGCCAGTATCATCGGGTGAATCAGAACCAGATCCCCACTAAGTAACTGAATCAATGCATCATTCCGGTTTCTGAAATGGTCAACCCAGACAGACGTATCAACCAAAATAGTCATTATGCGGATGGATCCTCGCGGCGGCGAGGGATCATCTGCATTTCAGGCGATGAACCGCCGAGTGAAGCCAGCCTTTTTGCTGCCTGCACCCGAACAAATGTTTTCACTGCTTCCCGGAAAATATCAGCCTTGTCCATACCGGGATCAGCCATTTCAAGCGCCTGCGCATACAGCACATCATCAATTGTGACTGTCGTTCTCATAATATCATCTCACAAGACATACATTATGATGTTATCATACATCAAAAATAGCATCATGGTAATCAACAAGAAAAGATAAATTGCACAGGGTAATCTTGCTTTGATTTCCACAATGAGTTTTCTTGCGATAATTCAGATAGAAATGGTGCCAATCTGTAACCATCAGAAAACCGGCCGTTTTTATGGCGGTTTGCTTTGTCTCATGGAGGTTGCGTAAGTGTCTCAATAATGTGGCTGTGAGTCAGCTAATGTGGTTTGGTTCTCACGTAATGTGATTCTGGCGGGGTTATCCGTCTCAATTAATGTGGTTTGAAAAGGGGCATTTATTGCGCGTGAGCGTGATCTTTATTGTGCGTCACTACAGATACCGCATAATCATATAATTCCTGTTCAGTCATGCCTGACTCCTTTCGTAGCGGATCCCGTCTTTTCCTACGGATAATCCCTGAATTTTCTCTGCCATCGCCGACCAGAGTGCGGTTTTACGCTTGTGTTTTTCGTAAAGGGTTCTGAAGTAAGTTTCTGTTCCCGAGAGCTGCGGACTCTCTTCCAGATCTTCGCTGTAATCGATGGCTTTTTTCATGTCTGATGCGGCATGGCTGTAATATTTGCTTTTTGCCTGGTGAATCGCATCTTCCACCAGAATACGACGTAACCGCGTGGCTGTAATGGCATAGCCGTGTTTATACAATGTGCTGGATAATGTTCGGATAAATGAGTTTGTCAGATAGGCAAGAGAACTGATGAGTTCTTCTTTAGGGGTGGCTGTAATACAATTGTCGATTAAATCAAATCGTGCTATATCTGAGGCGAAACATATATAGGGGTCTAACCCTTTTTCTTTTGCAATGTTCAGGAATGACTGAACGTTATCGTTTCCTTTCCCACAGGCTTTTGTATACAACCGATAGAAACGGGTATCACATCGAAAAGAAAAGGCTGCCATAGATTTCTCCATTGCCTCATCACTTTTTCCGTCTCCAATAAGGGCAGTAATAAATAACTCATCCCATGTGGTCTTGTCTGAGTATTGTTTATCACCTTGCTTATCCATATATAATAACAGATCAATGGCTTCCCCGGGACGAATTTCATCCATGAGCAGCCTTGCATAATCAAAATAATGTTCAGGTCGACAGAATTCTCCTTTTTTTAAGGATTCTGACAAGGAATCGATATCCATTATTAGTATGCTGATATCTAATGCTTCCCGGTAGCGTTTTTTTTGATAATACATATCCCGGACTGCGCGTAATACATCCGAGCCAAGTAAAGCGCGATACGTTTTGAAAATTCCAGATCCAAAATAAATTTCGTTGGCAACAAAATAAAATATCTTTTTTGCAATGAATACGGGGTCACTGTTTTTTTGTGCGGCCAGTGATTTCATCCATGCGTCCAGCACAACGGAGTAGTAGTCCATCCAGCTTCCACTGGAGGTGTCCGAGTTCTCACTGAATCTCTCAAATTCAAGCATGATTTTTACACTCAGACGTTCCACTTGATTCGGGAGTGTACCTGCTACTTTCGCCAGTGGCTGCGCGATACTGCGTGTCAAATCATCATAAAACGCATCCGCTTCGTAGTAATCATAAAAACGTTTACTTTTGGCCCGCCGGTTGTACTCCTTCTCGATAGCTTTGAGTATGTCAGGGGCCGATAACAGATATCCGTTCACCAGTGTTGATTTGGCCTGATTATTATCCTGTATAAGGTCGTGGATAATATTAACCAAAGTTTCATGATTCATGCTGCTTAATAATTCACTCTGTTTTTTATTCAGTCCTGTTGCCATGTTACCTCCATAATCATTTATCCTGATTAAAGCGAAAATACGTTATTTGAAATAACTACAATCGAACCCCGTAATCAATGGGATCGACTTCGCGCTTTCGCAATTCAAAAACGCCAAATCGGTTGAGATGTTGCCGAAATGGACTCAGTGCCCGCAAAATTCCGGGAGTTATTGTCATGCCTTCACTTTGTAGTTCTTTCAATACCTGAGTCATTGAATGACAGTTATGAAAAATCAGCAGATTGGCAATGAGGTGATTATATTTAATTATTTTTAATTGCTCACCCCGTACATTCTCTTCGAGAGAGTTGGCCGCAAAATAAACCCACTGCACAAACTTGTTAAAGCTTTCACATTTATTTGTCGCCCCCTGTATAATTCGGCGCAACTCTTCACTACTGACGTACTCCAGAAGAAACTGAGTTCGGACTACACGCCCAAGTTCCCGAAAGGCAAAATACAATTTGTTTTTTCGACTGGCGGTTCCAAGCTTACGCAATATCGTCGACGGGGCAATACGGCCTGCTTTGATAGACAGTACCACCTGCAACATATCGGGTAAATGCCGCTCTATCAGCGCCCAGTCGATATTATCTTTACTGAATAACGTCTGAATATGCAGGTAAGTCTGTTCAGGTGACGATTTATAGCATTTTAGATCCTTCCAGTTACGAATTCGGGGAATGAGTCTGATGCCCAGCAGATACGCCAGCTCAAACACCACCGCGTTTTGCGCCTGAGTATCACCGTGCACTGTATCTGGCTGGATATCGGATTTGTTTTTGATCAGGCCATCGAGGATGTAGATGGCTTCCCATACGCCACAGGGAATAAAATGCGAAAAAAGAGCAATGTAGGTATCACTGACGTGATAATACGCAACACCGCCCCAGCCACCGTAACGGATGTGATATTCTGATAATATATTATTTTCATAAATATCCCATTTTGTTCCATCGGCAGCTGCTCGCCTGGGATCTCCCCAGAGACTGGGGAGCCAGAATCTATTGTATCCGTTGACCGTATAACGGATCGCCGCATCCAACTTCTCTTCTGTAATATGGCGTTGATTCAGAAAGGCAATCTTGCGATCACCAATGGCTGTAATGCTTTTCGCCAGCTGTGCTGTACCCAGCCCCGTACCATAGGCAAAGGTCGTCAGAATTTGGCGATACTCTTCATCTTCAAGTTTACTTTCATGACCACTGAGTGGACCAAAGTGTTTTCCCCATTTCAGCCAGCGCATCGTGTCGCCGAGCGCATCAAGTACCGATAAGTTAAGCGCCTGTAATTTGGTGGTCAGGGCTTTATTAATCGCATCAAATCCTGCGGGTAACGGTTTTTTGACCAGCTTTGCCAGAACAGGTCGACCGTTGGTTATGGTGAAATAAGGATTGGTCATATAACCACGGTCAACACTGTCAGCAACCTCCTTCAGCCGACCCTGCAAATGTTCGACGAAGGCTTTACCCTCCACAGGCAGGCTGACCAGTTCGCCATACTCTGCCAGTGTCTCCATGCATTCCTTCATAGGCAAAAGCTGATCGCGAGCATCGGAATAAGTATCTCCTCCAGGTACGCAAATATCTGCAAATTTCAGCTCCTGAACCAGTTGCCGACAAACACAGACTTCAAAAGCGCGTCGATTCACCCTGTGTGGGATGCAATTGCGCTTCGTTTCCCCGGTAACCAGTCCCCACCATTTGTCCGGGAGCCAGTCAAGATCCTGTGCGGTTAGTATGGCGTTTCCTTTTCCATCGAGGCGCAGCCAGTCAATGTGCCGGTGTTTGTTGGCCAGAACGAATGCAAGGGCCTGAACAAAATTTTGATCCTGACTGGTTGCTACAAATGTCAGCTTGCTCAGAATACGAAATATTTGGGTACGGCGAGCTTTGAAATGACGCCACATGAACCGGCTTTCGTTTTTACCCCCGTGCTCTGCATGTACCCGGGAGAATTCGCATAAGTCCTGGCGAGATGATACCAACTGGCTAATGTTGGCGATTTGTTCTTCAATCGTCTGGTCTGATTTCAGTACGGTATCAAGTTGAGCAAATCGGCGAATAATTTCGTCAGTTTTATCCTGATTAGCGGAAAGGTACCCATCGAGTTCTTCTTCAGCACGATGCTGCACTTTAATCATTTGTTTGCAAAATACATTACACAGGTCATCAGTGATTCTGGCCAGTTGACGCTGGATCAAGGATAGCGTTACAGCATAACGCTTTTTCGCCTCCATATTCACCATGCTGGTCGCATCCAGGCTCATTCCTTCCAGCGCTAATCGTTTGCACTTGATCTCGGGGATGCCTTCCAGAGCACAGATACTGCTGGCCAGCCTTGAAAGCTGGTCATAGCGCAATAATAACTCCCGAAGTCCTTCTATCGTCGCTTTCGGGGCATCCGCCTTTAGTTCGTTCCATGGGCTGGTACGCAGCCCTTTCTCAACCAAAAAGAGTGCATCAATATCAGTGCGATACTCGCTTTGGTGCACACGAGTATTGAGCATAGCCGAGACGGGTGAAGATGAATTCTGATATTTTTTTTATCAGGAGTCGCCTGCACACCAGGCCTTACAGGCAATCAGATGGTGCAGTCGTCTTCTGAAAATGACAATTTCCCTGCGCTGATTTTCGGTGGTCTGCTAAAGAGTGGAGACCCGGCAGTAGGCAAAAACTCGTGACATAGTGAAAATTTCTGTACGCAATGGATGTACGAAACTAATTTCACTAAGTTTTGGACAGGTGCTGTAAGTGGTGTACGAAACCGCTCAGTTTCGTACACTCAGGGACTGGTATGTGAAGTAATATCTTATCCAGAGCGCTTCACAATGTCGGTTATAGTTTTTTACTGCATTTATCCTCTGTATTATGTGCTATTGAGGTAATGCTCCCTTTAGTATATAAAGGGTTATGACAATTGTCGATTTACCCGCCTTCAATGGTACTTCATGCCGTCCCGGTAACGTGAACAGGGCTAAATATTTATCATCTGGCATATCAATAAATACGTTTCCTTCAGAAGAGGTTGCTCCTGTTTTCTTTAAGAACTCTTCTTTAGATAATTCATCCTCCCATTGAGCGAAAACCTGACAATGCTCAGTTTTAATTGATGAATTATAGGTTAAAAGGTAAATGCTGTTTTTATTTACACCAGGGAATGCTCCATGAACTCCCAGGCATGATGACCATAACCCGGACCATTTCTGACTGATATATTCAGGTTTGCTATCCAGTGTTGCATCCTCTAAATCCAGTGTTGCTGTCTGGCTTCCGCTAAACAATATCAATTTTGTCTTCTTTGTCTCAGCGTCAGTGACAGAAACTGCTGCAGTAATCTTTTCAGAAAAAGAGGACTCTGCAAGTACAGGGTATTTATCTGCCAGTTTTTCCGGGGCCGTCCAGTCGTCTGTTCCCGGAGCTGATATTCCTGAATAAAAAGAAATAGTGTCATTTTTTATATACCCCCAGGGTCCTCCTTCAACCGGGGTTGTAATCCCAGTTGCAAAAACAGCATCGGCTCCTTCATGAAGAAATTCCGGTGATGAAAATTGCTTGTAGAAGTTATTGAAAAATAACGCATAATTACCTTTCGGACTTAGCCTGGCCAGGTTTTTTTTGCTATACAATGTAGTACCTAAAGGCTCGCCGTCAGGTGCATACTCCACATAACCACCATCTATCTTTGTGGCGAAAGGCGTTCCCTTAAATTTTGGCCATTTTTTTATTACCGGTACAGCCTTTTCGCAATGATGGGTTTCCGTATTGCATTCGGATACAATGTATTCTCCGGCATACGAAATGCATGGAATAAAGGTAATCATGGTTGATGCAAATAAAACTTTTTTAATCTTCATAACGCAATCCTCTTTAACTAACATTTAAATAATGAACCGTTCTAAACCCAGGGGAGAGTAAAAATGTAATTTCACTACATCCCTACAAACAGCCAGGGTGAGAGCACGTGTGCTTATTTTTCAACCAGTGCGCTAAAACCGGCGACCAGGATCTGTTCCAGATAAGCACTATTCATACTCGCTATTTTACGTTTCCTGCGGATACTGGCTTTTTTCGTTTTTTACGCACGCAGCATATTCAGCGCAATGTGACGCATACAGGACAGGATTTCCGCTGCCTCTCCACGGCAGATAAGACAGGCGTCCTCGTTCATCGATACATCCAGCACCCAGTGCAGACTGTTCTCTATACGCCAGTGCCCGGCAAAGCGGTCCACGGTCAGTTCTGCTGAGCTGAGCTGAGCTGAGCTGAGCTCAGCTGAGGTAGAAAAGAAAAGCTTGCTCGCGCTATTTTCTATATTTCGAAGGATTACATTGCATTAACAGCACGAGACCTGCGCCTTAATGATGTATTCAATTACTTGTTGTTCTGTACAAAAAAAGACATGAATTTTATGATGATGATTTATTTATCTGAATACTAAGTTTCGGATTTGTAATTACTCAGGTTTTTATCATAATCAACTGGTTGCGGGTTTTCGGGGCGAAATAGTGTAGCAGCCCATGGCTGGCTCTCAGACTGGACATGTTTAACTCATCGTTCATTTGCGATATTTTTGATGAAATGTTAGATTTCAGCACGCTGTACAGACGTGCAATTACCTGACGCAGACGCCACTTCCATTTTAAGAACTGATTTCAGACCCTCAGCCGATTAGCAAAAATTCCGCAGGTTGATCAGCGTACACGCGTAAGCGTCTAGCCACTCTTGCAACTACCCACAATTATATTAAGGTAATCATTAAGATAGTGGGTTAACCTTATTTTCAGGGACAGATGCACATGGCTAATCAGGAACTGGATTTACTCTCATGGCTCGATGACGAAATTAATGCTTTTGTTTTTAACGATCGCCGCCACGCCACTCGCTTCAGGTCTCTCATGCAAAAACTCTGGCTCGGGATGGGCAACAGCCTTCCCTTTGCCTGCCAGGATCGGGCGGCAACAAAAGCGGCTTATCGCCTCCTTTCCAGTGA
>Ga0105246_10001746_pt1 | contig 13005 bp, 11 predicted proteins | sample KBSM64metaG_FD_99694 | JGI IMG/M metagenome (GOLD analysis project Ga0105246, IMG submission 99694) | Miscanthus rhizosphere microbial communities from Kellogg Biological Station, Michigan, USA - KBS M6-4 metaG | ecosystem: Host-associated > Plants > Roots > Rhizosphere > Soil | place...
CGACGGAGATCGAGGCGTCGCCGTACTTCTTGTAGATGCGCACGGCGATGGAGGTGGACACCTCGACGGTCTGGAGGAAGAGCATGACCTCCTTGATCGCCTTCTGCTCCTCCCAGGCCTCGGCGATCTTCCTGGTGCGCTTGGGGCCGAGACCGGGGACCTCGATGAGGCGCTTCGGCTCCTCCTCGATGATCTGCAGGGTGTCCAGGCCGAAGTGCTGGGTGATGCGGTCGGCGAAGACGGGGCCGATGCCCTTGACGAGCCCCGAGCCGAGGTAGCGGCGAATGCCCTGGACGGTGGCCGGGAGCACCGTCGTGTAGTTCTCCACCGTGAACTGCTTGCCGTACTGCGGGTGGGAGCCCCAACGGCCCTCCATGCGCAGGGACTCGCCGACCTGGGCGCCGAGCAGCGCGCCGACGACCGTGAGGAGGTCGCCGGCTCCTCTGCCGGTGTCGACCCGGGCGACCGTGTAGCCGTTCTCCTCGTTGGCGTACGTGATCCGCTCCAGGACGCCCTCCAGTACGGCCAGTAGTCGCTCGCCGCCTCCTGGGCTCCCAGCCTGATTGGACATGATCCGACGGTACCCCCCGGCACCGACAGGTCGCGGCGACGACCGCCGCGCCCGTGGACGGAGCGCCCCCGAGGGGCAACTCGCCACATTGTCGCGAGCCCTTCGTGCAAGGTGCCGCCGGCGCTCGGCGCGATCAAGGCCCTGGGCGGCAAGGCCGGCAAGTCGGTCGCGGTCATCGGCTTCGACGGCACCCCGGACGGCCTCAGCGCCGTCAAGGCGGGCACGCTTTACGCATCGGTGGCCCAGCAGCCGACGGAACTAGGCAGAATCGCGGTACAGAACGCAGTGAAGGTCGCCGAGGGCGAAAAGGTCACGAAGTCGGTGATGGGGCCGGTGAAGGTGGTCACGACGGAGAACGTGGCCGGCTTCAGCGGCTGACGGGGCGACCGGCAAAGGGGGCAAAGGGGAACGGGCGGACGGTCGTTGCTGCCAGGTGCCAGGGGGTTGCTCGGACGGTTGCCCGGCTGTGACGACGGCCCGCCTCACGTCATCTCTCATCATCTCTCAGGGGAGTCATTTGATGTACGACTACGACCTGCTGGTCGTGGGATCCGCCAACGCCGACCTGGTGATCGGCGTCGAGCGGCGGCCGGGCGCCGGCGAGACGGTGCTCGGCTCGGACCTGGCCGTCCACCCGGGCGGCAAGGGCGCCAACCAGGCCGTTGCCGCCGCCCGTCTCGGGGCCCGTACGGTCCTGCTGGCCCGGGTCGGCGACGACGCGTACGGCAGGCTGCTCCTCGACTCGCAGCGGGCGGCCGGAGTCGACACGCTAGGGGTGCTGGTGGGCGGGGCGCCGACGGGGGTCGCGCTCATCACCGTCGACCCTTCCGGGGACAACAGCATCGTGGTGTCGCCGGGCGCGAACGGCCGGCTGACCCCGCAGGACGTCCGGACCGCCGCGAGCCTGTTCCTGGCCTCGCGGGTGGTCTCGACCCAGCTGGAGATCCCGCTGGAGTCGGTCGTGGAGGTCGTACGGAGTCTGGCGCCGGACAACCGCTTCGTGCTGAACCCGTCCCCGCCGCGGCCGCTGCCGCCCGAGGTGCTGGCGGCCTGCGACCCGCTGATCGTCAACGAGCACGAGGCCAAGGTGGTCCTCGGCGACGCCTACGTCTCCGACCGCCCGGAGGACTGGGCGCGCCTGCTGCTCGCCAAGGGCCCGCGCTCGGTGGTGGTCACCCTGGGTGCGGAGGGCGCACTGGTGGCTTCGTCGGCCGGGGTGACCCGGGTGCCTTCGGTGAAGGTGGACGCGGTGGACACGACGGGCGCGGGCGACGCGTTCACGGCGGCGCTGGCGTTCCGCCTGGGGTCGGGAGCGTCCCTTGCGGAGGCCGCGGCATACGCGGCCCGGGTCGGCGCGGCCACCGTCACCAAGGAGGGCGCGCAGGTGTCGTTCCCGACGGCCGAGGAGGTCGAAGCCCTGTGAAGAGGACGGGAATCCTGAACCGCCACCTCTCCGGCGCGCTGGCCGAGTTGGGCCACGGAGACGGCGTGCTGGTGTGCGACGCGGGCATGCCGATACCGGCGGGCCCGCGGGTGGTGGACCTGGCCTTCCGCGCCGGGGTGCCGTCCTTCGCGGAGGTGGTGGACGGTCTGCTGGCCGAGCTGGTGGTGGAGGGGGCGACGGCGGCGAGCGAGGTACGGGAAGCGAACCCGGGGGCTTCGAGGTTGCCGGAGGGCGTGTTTCCCGAGCTGCGGCTGGTGTCGCACGAGCGGCTGAAGGAGCTGTCGGCGGGAGCACGGCTGGTGGTACGGACGGGGGAAGCGCGGCCGTACGCAAATGTGCTGCTGCGCTGTGGAGTGTTCTTCTGAGCGGCTTTCCAGGAGGTCTGTCGGTAACTGGTCGGGAACCAGAGCTGGTCCAGGCGCGCGGCGGTGGTCGGAACGAACTGCGATACCGGGTCGCAGGTGTGGTGGGGTGTGGTCGCCGGGAGCGTGGCGGCGTCGGTGGCCTCCGGCCTCCAAGTCGTGCGACCGCGCAGGGAATATGGACGGCCGGCCACTGCACGGAGCGAGAGTGAAAGCGCTGCTGCCACCGCGCGCCTGTGTGCCACCTGTGCGTCCGTGCGCGGGGCGCTCGCCAACGGACTGCCGGCGACTGCTGGGCACTCTGATGAGAGAGGGCTCAACTCGCATCAAGCGGCAGGGGGTTTGGGCATGGCAGCACCGTGCATGACTCGGCGGCACAGAGGGATCCTCAGGAGATTGGGCGTGCCGGAGGCCTCGGTGGGGCGCGGGCGACGGGGGTGGACCGGGGGACGGGCGGGGGCCCGGACGAGGTGGCTCCTGCTGTGCGTCTGCCTGATCGCGAGTGCCTTCGGCTTCGGCACACCATCGATGGCCGCTGCCACCGGGCCGTCGGCCCGGCAATGCGACGAAGCGCCGACCGGCGTCGCCACCCACGATCACTGGCTGAGGTTCACGGTGCCGCCCGGACTCATGCCGGACCCTCAGTTCGACGGACTCCCGGCGAAGATCCAGGTGCATCGCGTCCAGCCCGTGTACGCGAACGGCAAATGCCCAGGAGTGCCCAACAGGGCCGCAGTGCTGATCCACGGCCGCGCCATCACCGCCTCGCCGGCCTTCGACCTGCGCTCCCCCGCCCCGGAAGGCGGCTCGCTCAGCGTGCAGGAAGGACTCGCACGGGCGGGAATCGACACCTTCGCCCCGAGCCTGCTCGGCTACGGCCACTCGACGCGCTTCGACAACGGCCTGAACGATCCCGGCAACGCGAGCCTCAGGCCCTACCTCGCGGACGGCACCTGTCCGTACCCCGAGGGGTGCGACCGCACCCACAACCCGATCTTCCCTCTCGATCAGCAGGGGAGCCTGCTCCTGACGAATCCTCTGGGCGGGGAGAGGCGCGCACACTCAAGCAATTACCGCTTTGCGCGCATGGACGTCTGGGTACGCGACATCCGCCAGGTCATCGACGACGCCATCACGCGCGCGCAGCCGACGGACGGCAAGGTCACCCTGCTCGGCTATTCGCTCGGCGGACCGCGCGTCGGGCGGACGCTGTACGCAGCCAACCCAAACCCGCTCCTCCCCGGAAGCGCCGACGTCATCGCGAAGGTCAACCGTGCCGTGTTCATGTCGTCGCTCTTCGGCGGACCGACCGAGGAGACGGCGCCCCCGGCGGGCTTCGTCACGTTCCCGCTGACGCTTGACCGCCGCCCGGGGGCACCGGTGCTGCCGCCGGATCGCGAGGCCCTGTGCACCGGGCGTGTCGTCCCCGGCAGCCAGGATCAGCTCTGGAAGCAGGTCATGGAGCAGGACACCGAGGGGCGGAACTGGGGAGGGGACGATCCCGGCAACCCGACCGGCCTCGACCGCTCGCCGACGTTCTCCAACTACGGCTGGAACACCGCCGTCGCGGGGCAGCTGACCCCGCCCACACTGGTCCTCCACGGTCTCGACGACGCCACCGCGCCGCCGGCCAACGCGCCCGCCATCTTCAACGCTCTCCCGACGTCGATGACGAACAAGGTGCTCGTACAGATCCAGTGCGCCAGCCACCAGATGCAGATGGAGGGCTGCTCCGGCCCGCGCTGCACCCCGCAGTCCGGAACGCCCTACGGCGGGCGCCCCGGCGAACCGTGGGCCGGCCCCCATGCCACCGTCAGGGCGGCGCTGATCGAGTGGATCAAGAGCGGGACCTTCAACGGCGCCGCGAACGGAAAGTTCACCGTCAACGAAAGCGGCGTGGCCGCCGCCAGCCCGTAGAGAAACGGTGTCGCACAAATTCGAGGGGGCCCGGTCCGTCGACCGGGCCCCCTCGGCTTTTCCCCTCCAACATCAGAACCCCCGCGATCCCCCCAGATCCCCCTCCGAGAAGTCCTGATGCCAAGTACGACCCGCGGCGTGCGGGAAGGGTTGTACGGCGTCTTCAGATTTTTTTCGGAGCCGCGGAGAAGGGTCCGTATGGGGGCTCTGTGCAGGCGTCGTACGGAGGTTCCGTGCAGCCTTCGGGCGGGGCCGGGCTCGTCCGGCGGGTCCTCCTCCACCCGGTGATAGGTTCGATTACGTGATGTCTGCGGGGGCCTTGAGTCGTGCAGCGGCCGATGGGTCCGCAGTTGTTCTGCGTCGCGTGACCCTGGTCGGGGAGCGGCGGCGGGCCGATCTCGTGTTGCCGGCTCGGGAGCCGGTCGGGGTGTTGTTGCCCGAGATTCTGCGGGTGCTGGACGACCGGGTCGGTGAGCGGCCCGAGTTGCGGCATCTCGTGACCGTGGACGGGTCCGCGCTCGGTCATGACAGCAGTCTTGAGTCCGCCGGGGTCCGGGACGGAGCCGTGCTGCGGCTCGTGCGGGCAGAGGGCGCTGCGTCCGCGCCCGTCGTGCACGACGTGGGTGACGAGGTCGCCGAGGATCTCGGTGGGCGGGCGTGGCGGTGGGGGCCCGAGTCGCGGCGCGTCGTCGCCGGGCTGGCGACCGTGGGGTGGGCCGGTGCGGGCGGGGTCTTTGCACGGAGTGCCTACGACGCCTCTGTCGTCGCCGGTGTGTTGCTCGTCGTGGCCGCTGTCGCCGCTGTTGCCGGGGCCCTCGTGGGGCGTGGCGGGCGACAGGGCGGGATCGCCGGCACGCTGATCTGCACGGGCGGGGTGCTTGGTGCGCTCGGGGCTTCCACGCTCGCGGATGATCAACGCTGGGCCGGTGCGCTGCACGTGGGCGCGCAGGCCGCGGTGGGTGCCGTGACGCTCGTACTGCTGGGGCTCTTCACTCGGTTGGGGCGCGGGGGGCTGGTCGGCGCGGGCGCTGTCGCCGTCACCGTCCTCGGCTGGGAGGGCGTCGTCGCCCTGCAGTCGGGAGCAGGGACAGCCGGGCAGCAGGCACGGGTGGGGGCGGTGCTCGCCGTCGTCTCCGTCGTCGCCCTCGGTGTGCTGCCGAGGCTCGCGCTCACGGCCTCCGGGCTGTCCGGGCTCGACGACCGGCGGGCCGGTGGGGTTTCCGTGAGCCGGTACCAGGCGTCCGCGGCGCTGGCGGCCGCCCATCGTGGGCTGGTGCTCGCCACCGTCACCGTCGCCGTGTCGGCGACCTTGGCGGGGGTGTGGGCGCTGCGTGGGCACGGCGTGTGGACCGTACTGCTCGCCGCCGTCACCGCAGTCGTGGTGGCCCTGCGGGCACGGGCCTTTCCGCTGGTCGCCGAAGTGGTGGTGCTGCTGGCGGGTGCCGCCGTGGTGGCCGTAAGGCTGTTGGCGGTGTGGGTGGAGCGGTCAGGTGCGGCGGGGCCGGCCCTGGTCGTGCTCGCGACGCTGGCCGTGCTGTCGCTCACCGTGCTCGCCGTACGGCCGGCCGAGCACATTCGAGTGCGGCTGCGGCGAGCAGGTGACCTGTTGGAGTCCGTCGGTGTCATCGCCCTGCTTCCGCTGCTCATCGGGGTCTTCGGCGTGTACGGGCGGCTGCTCGGCACCATCGCTTAGGGGACGGGACGACATGGTTCACGGGGAACAGGAGCGGGATCCGGCGCAGGAGGGTGACGACGACTGGCGGCGCGATGCGCTGTTCCAGCTCGGTCCGGCGGAGCAGCAGCGGGCTTCGGCGCCCTCGGGCGAAGCCGTCGCAGCAGCGGATCCGGCTCTTCCCGGGCCCGGCGGCGAGCCCGCCCTGCGTCTCGTGCACTCGGCGCGGGACGAGGAGCCGGCCCTCGGCGCGGGGCAGATCGCCCCCGCGGCCGGCCCCATGCCTCCGGCCACTGCGCCCGCCCCGCAGCACATCGAGCAGGCCGGCGCCTCCGCACACCCCGTGGGCGACCCGGCTTCGCCCCGGTCGCCCGCGACCGTCATGCCCCCGCGCCCCACGGTCGGCCCCACCCCGCCGCTCGGCCCACCCACCACCGTGCCCGAGCCGACGACTGCCGTCCCGGCGGGCCCCGCCGCCCCCGAATCGAGGCCGGCCGCCTCTCCCATGCCCGCATCCGGCCCCCACTCCCAGGTGCCGGTCCCAGCCCCCGCTCCCCCTTCAGCACCCGCCACACCCACCTCCACCCCGGAGAGCCTCCCCACCCTCGACCCCCGCCTGGCTCTCGCCCTCGGCCGCCCCCACCACGGCGACTCGCTCGCCCACCGCACCGGCCGCACCCTGCGTCGGCTGGCCACCTCCGTCTCGCAGGACGTGGCCGAACAGACGCGGATCGCACGGGAGTTGCAGCAGCCGGTGACCACCGGGCGGGTCATCGCCGTGACCTCGATCCGCGGGGGCGTCGGCAAGTCGACCGTTGCCGCGCTGCTCGGCCGTACCTTCAACCACTACCGGCACGACCCGGTGCTCACGCTGGAGGCGGACGCCGCGCTGGGCACGCTGCCGGTGCGGATGGGTGCGGAGTCGGTGCGGTGGTCGTGCGCCGACCTCGCCCGGATTCTGACGCCGGCCATGCAACTGACCCATGTGACCGGCTACTTGGTGCCCGTGGCCGACGGCGGCTGGCTGCTGCCCGGGAGCCAGGGGAAGGTCGGCGCTCCCTTGGACGTACGGACGTACCGCACCGTGACGCTCGCCCTGCGGCGCTACTTCTCCGTGACGGTCGTCGACTGCGAGACGCTGCCCGGCGACGTCGCCCGTACGGCGATGGACACCGCCCACGCCCGGGTGGTCGTCGCGCCCATGACCGCGGAGGGTGTCGGCGGGACCCGGCAAGTACTCGACTGGCTCGGGCAGTTGCCGCACTCCGCGCTCTCGACGACCGTGGTGGCCCTCACCGCGAGTTCCCCGGACATGATCCTCGACGTGAAGGCTGCCACCGCTCACCTGAAGGAGACGGGCGTTCCCGTCGTCGTCCTGCCGTACGACCGGCATCTGGCCGGCGGCGGCCCCATCCGCACGGATCTGCTCGGCCGGGCCGCCCAGGACTCGGCCATGCAGCTGGCGGCCGAGGCGCTGCACCGGGCAGTGCACGCGCAATGAGCACCGGCGGCATCAGAACCGTATGACATCCCCTTCCCGCACCCATCCACCCCGCACCACCTGCGCATACACCCCGGCACACGGCTCGGGCGGGCGGCCGGGCAGGGCGGGTACGCGGTTGTGGTGGGTGAGCACGCGCAGTGCGTCCGGGTCGCGGGGGAGGTCGCCGTGGGCGAGGGTGGGGATCGCGCAGCGGGGTGTCGAGGCGATGACGCGGAGGACCGGGCCGTCGGCGATGCGCAGGTGTCTGCCGGCCCAGGTGTGCTCCACGAAGCCTTCGGCCTCGCCCGTGTCGATGACCAGGTTGGGGCGGTAGCGCTGCGCCTCCACCGTGCCCCGCGGGCTCAGTTCGGCGATTCTGCTCAGGGTCGACGTCGTGATGACGTGCACCGGCGCGAAGTCGAAGAAGGTGCCGGGCGGGGAGGCCGAGCCGAACTGGACGGCGTCGGCGTCCACTTCGGCCTCCTGGCCCGCCGCCAGGACCTGCTCCGGACGGGAGCGGTCCAGTGTGCCGGCGGGTGGGGGTGTGCCGGTCAGCGTGACGTTGCGGCCGACGAGGGCCGCGAGGGCGGCGGCCGTGTGCACTTCGGTGCCGTCCGGTCCGGTGATGCGGGGTCCGACCTCGGTGAGGGTCGCAGCGCACCGGAGCAACTCCCGCCACAGGCGCGGGTTCTTCGCGCTGGCGACCTTGCCCGTCTCCGCGTCCAGCAGCGCGAACCGGCGGTCGCCGCTCAGGCCGCGGTCGGTGATCTCGACGGCCTGGAGCGGCTCGCCGAGCATCGACTTCACCGGGTAGCGGTACAGCGCGGCGACCGTGACCTGCCTCAACTCGGCCCCTCCCCGGTGCTCGGCGGCCCCGCCGCCTCCACCGCCTCCGCCGCCGCCCGGCGCAGCGCCCCGGTCGTCGCCCAGCCGTCGAACGCCGACAGGTGTTCCACCACGCGGGCCGTCCAGTCCGCGTCGCCGAGCCGGTGCACCTCGCCGTCCTCGACCAGCTGCGTCATCACGGACTGCAGGGTCAGGATGTCCTTCGTCCGGTACCAGCGGGGATGGCGGTCGAAGAACAGCCGCTGGTCCTCGTACGGGTGGCGCACCGTCATGTGCAGATAGCCGCCGCCGCGCCCCTTGAAGGGACCGGGCAGGCCGCCCAGGATGCCCATCTGGGTGTAGACGTCGCGGTTCGGGTAGCGGCCGCCCAGGGTGATGCGGAAGCCCAGCATGATCCTGGACCAGGGAACCACCTCCGTCCCTGAATCCCGCGCGACCGCGTGCAGGCCGTCCGGGCGGAACTCCACCCGTGCACGGCCCGGCCGCCGGGCGTCCCCCAACACCCAGCGGCCGTCGACCCGTTCCAGTGGTCCGAGGCTCTCGCTCACGAGATCACATTCTGCACGAACCTCTGTGCGGTTCCAGCGAGTTGTTCCGGTGCGGTCAGGCGGCGTGCTCCACGAACCGTGCGGCCGTCTCCGCCAGCACCTCGCGGCCGTCCCGCGCCCACAACGCGTCGTTGAACAGCTCGACCTCGATGGGGCCGGTGTACCCGGCCGCCTCCACGTACCCCTTCCACTCCCGCATGTCGATCGAGCCGTCGCCGATCTGTCCGCGGCCGGTCAGCACGCCCTGCGGCAACGGCGTGGTCCAGTCGGCGAGCTGGAAGGAGTGGATACGGCCGCCCGCACCCGCGCGGGCGATCTGCGCGGGCGCGTTGTCGTCCCACCAGATGTGGTACGTGTCGACGGTGACGCCGACCTGGTGGGCCGGGAAGCGTTCCGCGAGGTCGAGCGCCTGGGCAAGGGTGGAGACCACACAGCGGTCGGCGGCGTACATCGGGTGGAGCGGCTCGATGGCCAGCCGTACGCCGTGCTGCTCCGCGTACGGGCCCAGTTCGCCGAGTGCGTCCGCGATCCGCTCCCGCGCGCCGTGCAGGTCCTTCGAACCCGCGGGCAGACCGCCGGAGACCAGCACCAGCGTGTCCGTTCCCAGAGTTGCCGCCTCGTCGATCGCGCGCCGGTTGTCGTCCAGGGCGGCCGCGCGCTCGGCCGGGTCGATCGCCGTGAAGAAGCCGCCGCGGCACAGGGTGGTGACGGCCAGGCCTGCGTCGCGGACCAGTTTCGCCGTCTCGTCCACACCGTGGGACTGGACCGGTTCGCGCCACAGGCCCACGCCAGGTACGCCCAACTCCAGGCAAGCGTCGACCAGTTCGGGCATCGACAGCTGCTTCACCGTCATCTGGTTGATGGAGAAGCGGGAGAGGTCGCCGGTCGTCACTGGGTCACTCCGTAGAGGGCGAGGAGGGTCTTCATCCGGTCCTCGGCCAGCTTCGGGTCGGGGAACAGGCCCAGGCCGTCGGCGAGTTCGTAGGCGCGGGCGAAGTGCGGGAGGGAGCGGGCCGACTGGAGGCCGCCGACCATGGTGAAGTGCGACTGGTGGCCGGCCAGCCAGGCGAGGAAGACCACGCCCGTCTTGTAGAAGCGGGTCGGGGTCCGGAAGAGGTGGCGGGAGAGTTCGACGGTCGGGTCCAGCAGGGCCCGGAAGCCCGCCACATCACCCGTGTCCAGCACCCGTACCGCCTCCGCGGCCAGCGGTCCCAGCGGGTCGAAGATGCCGAGCAGGGCGTGGCTGAAGCCCTTCTCGTCGCCCGCGATCAGCTCGGGGTAGTTGAAGTCGTCGCCCGTGTAGCAGCGGACACCCTGCGGGAGCCGGCGGCGGATGTCGATCTCGCGCTGGGCGTCGAGGAGGGAGACCTTGATGCCCTCCACCTTGTCCGGGTGCGCGGCGATGACGTCCAGGAAGGTGTCGGTGGCCGTGTCCAGGTCGGACGAGCCCCAGTAGCCCTCCAGCGCCGGGTCGAACATCGGGCCGAGCCAGTGCAGGATCACCGGCTCGGACGCCTGGCGCAGGAGGTGGCCGTAGACCTCCAGGTAGTCCTCGGGGCCGTTCGCGGCCGCCGCGAGGGCGCGGGACGCCATCAGGATGGCCTGTGCGCCGGACTCCTCCACGAGGGCGAGCTGCTCCTCGTAGGCCGTCCGGACCTCCACGAGAGACCCGGCGGTGATCTGGTCCGTGCCGACGCCGCACGCGATCCGGCCGCCGACCGCCTTGGCCTCGGCGGCGCTGCGGCGGATCAGCTCGGCCGCGCCCGCCCAGTCCAGGCCCATGCCGCGCTGGGCGGTGTCCATCGCCTCGGCGACCCCGAGCCCGTGCGACCACAGGTGGCGGCGGAAGGCGAGGGTGGCGTCCCAGTCGACGGCGGCGGGCGAGTCGGGCGACACGTCCGCGTACGGGTCGGCGACGACGTGCGCCGCCGAGAACACCGTACGAGAGGTGAAGGGCGATCCGGGAGTGACGGCGAGGGGCTCGGGGCGGGGCTCGTATGCCCTCAACCCGCCCTTGAAGTCGGGGAGTCGGACGGTCACAGCGCGATCTCCGGTACGTCGATGCGGACGCCCTGGGCCGAGGACTTCAGGCCCAGCTCGGCGAGCTGGACGCCGCGGGCGCCGGCGAGGAGGTCCCAGTGGTAGTCGGCGTCGGCGTAGACGTGCTTGAGGAACAGCTCCCACTGGGCCTTGAAGCCGTTGTCGAACTCGTCGTTGTCCGGGATCTCCTGCCACTGGTCGCGGAAGGAGTAGGTGGCCGGGATGTCGGGGTTCCAGACCGGCTTGGGGGTCATGCTGCGGTGCTGGACCCGGCAGTTGCGCAGGCCCGCGACCGCCGAGCCCTCCGTGCCGTCGACCTGGAACTCCACCAGCTCGTCACGGTTGACGCGCACGGCCCAGCTGGAGTTGATCTGGGCGATCGCGCCGCCTTCGAGCTCGAAGATGCCGTACGCGGCGTCGTCGGCCGTGGCGTCGTAGGGCTTGTCGTTCTCGTCCCAGCGCTGCGGGATGTGGGTGGCGGTGAGGGCCTGGACGGACCTCACGCGGCCGAACAGCTCGTGCAGGACGTACTCCCAGTGCGGGAACATGTCGACGACGATGCCGCCGCCGTCCTCGGCACGGTAGTTCCAGGACGGGCGCTGGGCGGTCTGCCAGTCGCCCTCGAAGACCCAGTAGCCGAACTCGCCGCGGATGGACAGGATCCGGCCGAAGAAGCCGCCGTCGATGAGGCGCTTGAGCTTCAGCAGGCCCGGCAGGAACAGCTTGTCCTGGACGACGCCGTGCTTGATGCCCGCGTCGTTCGCGAGGCGCGCCAGCTCCAGGGCGCCTTCCAGACCGGTCGCGGTCGGCTTCTCGGTGTAGATGTGCTTGCCCGCCGCGATCGCCTTCTTGATCGCCTCCTCGCGGGCCGAGGTCACCTGGGCGTCGAAGTAGATGTCGACGGCCGGGTCGGCGAGGACCGCGTCGACGTCGGTCGAGATGTTCTGCGGGTCCAGACCGTGCTGCTCGGCGAGCGCCCTGAGCGCGTGCTCGCGGCGGCCGACCAGGATCGGCTCCGGCCACAGCACCGTGCCGTCACCGAGGTCGAGGCCGCCCTGTTCGCGGATGGCCAGGATGGAGCGGACCAGGTGCTGGCGGTAGCCCATGCGCCCGGTCACGCCGTTCATGGCGATACGCACCGTCTTGCGTGTCACGTCATTCCCTTCGCAGGCGTCGTACACAGCGTCGTACGCGGGTGGTGTGCGCCGCGTCGGCCCCAGGGCCTGTCGCCAGATTCCCGTCTGCCGCGCTCCGGGCGGACGACGGGAATCTGGCGACAGGCCCTGCTGATGAGCGTCACAGCAAGCGCTTTCTATACAAGGAGAAGCTAGCCTCTGAGCAGCGCTCCGGACAAGACCGTGACCGCTTCGAGTTGTTCGAGGGGACGAACAGTGGGGGGTTCTGGCCGTAAGGTCTGCTCGACGTGCTCGGAACCGGGGGCCTGGGGCGGCCTGTCTACGAGGACGTATGACGAGGTACGGACGTACGACGAGGTACGAGAGATGCGCGACGAAATGCGCGACCGGAGGACGACGAGATGACGGTGACCCTGGCGGACGTGGCGGCCCGCGCGCAGGTCTCGCCCGCGACGGTGTCGCGCGTGCTGAACGGGAACTATCCCGTGGCCGCCTCCACCCGTGAGCGGGTGCTGAAGGCGGTCGACGAGCTGGACTACGTGCTGAACGGGCCGGCCAGCGCGCTGGCGGCGGCGACTTCCGATCTGGTCGGAATTCTCGTCAACGACATCGCCGACCCCTTCTTCGGGATCATGGCGAGCGCGATCCAGTCGGAGATCGGGGGGCCGGGCGGCCGGGCCGGCGGTGAGCGGCTGGCGGTCGTCTGCAACACGGGGGGTTCGCCGGAGCGTGAGCTGACCTATCTGACCCTCCTGCAGCGGCAGCGGGCGGCGGCGGTCGTACTGACCGGCGGCGCCATGGAGAACGAGCCGCACGCGGCGGCGGTCGCGTCGAAGCTGCGGAAACTGACGGACGCGGGGACGCGGGTGGTGCTGTGCGGGCGGCCGCAGGCAGAGGGCACCGGGGCGATCGCGCTGGCCTTCGACAACCGCGGGGGCGGGCAGCGGCTGACCGAGCACCTGATCGGGCTGGGGCATCGGCGCCTC
>Ga0105246_10001748_pt1 | contig 13003 bp, 14 predicted proteins | sample KBSM64metaG_FD_99694 | JGI IMG/M metagenome (GOLD analysis project Ga0105246, IMG submission 99694) | Miscanthus rhizosphere microbial communities from Kellogg Biological Station, Michigan, USA - KBS M6-4 metaG | ecosystem: Host-associated > Plants > Roots > Rhizosphere > Soil | place...
CCAAAAAGACAAACCTCACTCGCGCTACACTCGAGTCAGACGTTTTCCGACCTCTCTGACCCCGGCCAGTCCGGCCGGGGGCGAAATCGAGAGGAGAGGCATGGAGAACGGAACCGATCCGGAGCTGTTGCGCGGAACGAACGACCGCATCTACAACGTCTTGTGGGGAGTCGGCGCCGAGGAGGGCAATTTCCTGTGCGAGTGCGGAGGCGCGAACTGCATCGAGCACGTGGAGCTCCTGTCGATCGAGTATGCGGCTCGCCGCGGGGAAGCCATCCTTGCCCCCGGGCACACGCAGCTCCCGCCCGCCTCCTAGAAGAAGCCTCAGGAGGCAACCAAATGCCGCTCGCCTGCGAGGAGTGCGACCGGGGTACGCACGACGCCCACGGCTGGATCGCGAAGGTCGTTGAGGACGACGACGAGCTCGACACCCATCTCTGCGTCATCTTCTATTGCCCCACCTGCGCCGAGCGCGAGTTCGATTTCGTCTCATATCGCCGCCCGGACGATGATTTTGAGTGACAGCCGCTAGGCCAACGGTTGCCGAAGGGGAAGGGCCGCGATTTTCTCCCAGCATCGTCGCTCGGCTGCTCGGGCGGAAGCCTTAGCCGGAGTGCTTGCGCCAAGGGCGGGGCCGGACGGACAATCGGCGTGTGCTGGCTACGCGGCTGACGTTGACACTTGCGCGGGCTATGTTCTTCGTGTTCGCTAGCTTCGGGCTGCTGCTCGGGGGCAGCATCATCCTCGTCGCCGCGACGGTCGGAGTCTGCGCGGCAGGGCTGGCCATCGTCTACGGGACGGCACGTCTATTCGCGGATCTGCTCGGCTTCTCGTTCAGGTGGGGACTTGTAACCTCCTGCGGTCTTCTATTCCTTGGGTGCGCTGTGGGGGGCATGATCCACGACATCCGATTGAAAGCCATGCCTCCGCAACCGGCCGAGCGGCAGACGACTATCGCGCCGACACAGCATCCCGCTGAGTAGCGTGCCGACGTCGCTCGACAACGGCCGGCGCTCGCCCCGAAGCTCCTAAGCTCCGTCGTCGCTCGGCTGCTGGGCGGAGGCCGTAGGGCACCAGGTTCCGCTCAGAGGATTGGAAGTTCTTGCCAGCGGATACTGCCCAAACGAGGCCGAAGTGCCGCAACCGGGGGATAAATTAGGCAGTCTGCAAGTGGGGGAGCGGTGGCTCCTACGAGCTGTCGCCGCTCGGCTGCTCGGGCGGAAGCCCTAGAGCCGGAACGCTTGCCGCGGCTAGGGCCCTGGGCTCACCCGCTCAGATTCGAACAGCAGTTCACGAACAAGCTTCCGGTTCTCTGCCGTCATGCCGTGAACGCTGGTCCCAAGCACGACGTCGCCCATGCTCCACTGGAAGGCGACGTGTCCGCTGTTCACGTTCGCCGCTTTCGTTTCGCGACAGGTCCACCAGTAGCCGGGATGCCCCGCGAGGAGTTCGGGGTCCTTGCGTCGCCCGCCGCCGGGGCAGGCGAAGAGCCCATCGGGATAGAAGTCGCTCCTTGGGCCAATCGTCCAAAACGCCAAATGACCGGTGCTCCTGTTCGTGGCGAACGGGCCCTTGTAGCGCGGCGGGCCCGTAAACAAGCCATCGAGCACGTAGTCGAAGCAGTACTTCCCCCAGAGCTCCTCGGCGGGTGCGGGGCCTCTGCACGGGATGATGTCGAGCATTCTCGGGAGCCGCCGTGGACACAGAACGGCGTACCCCAGATCGTCAGCCGCCTTCTGGCAGTAACCGTCCATCCATTTTGGAACCTGCCTCAGCGGGATCCACTCGGCCGCCACACCTGGCACGGCGGCCTGTCGCGTCACCGTCGGTTGTGCAAGGTCGTACCCGCCCTCACAGGCGGAGAGCACGAAGAGCCCGCAGAGGAAGAGGCTGGCCGTCCTGCTGCGCACACCCACTAATACGGGCAGCCGCCGGAAGCCAGTCCCTGTGGGACCGAATCGTGCCACTGCTCTCGATCCGGCCCGCCGTTTGCCGCGCGAAGCTTCTACGCGCCGTCGTCACTCGGCTGCTCGGTCGGAAGCCGTAGAACAGCCGGGCGCGTTTGGGAAAGAGGATGCGGCAGCGGGCCGAGTCTAAGCTGTCTGTATGGCGGAACCGACTGTCCAGACCACGGCCCTCCAGCCGCTTCTTCGACGCTCGGCCGAGCGGGAGCGCCTCGAGCGCCGGGCGCGCATGCTTGCCTGGGGCGGGATCGCCTATCACTTTGTCGAGTTCGCGATCGCAATCGGCGCGGGTATTGCCGCGAGCTCGATCGCCCTGATCGGCTTCGGAGCCGACTCACTGATCGAGGCGCTGGCGGGCTTCGTGGTCTTGTGGCTCTTTACCGGCGCACGGATAGGGTCAGAAGGGGCCGAGCGACGCGCCCAGCAGTTGATCGCCGCGAGCTTCTTCGTCCTGGCGGCCTATGTCTTCGTCGAGTCGATCCGCACCCTTGCTGGCGGCCAGCACCCCGAGGCGAGCTGGGTGGGCATCGGTCTCGCAGCCTTCACGACCGTGACGATGCCGATGCTTGCGCGCGTCAAGCGCCGCGTTGGTAATCAGCTCGGTTCGGCCGCCACGGTCAAGGAAGCCTCCCAGACCCAACTCTGCGCCTACCTCTCGGTCGCCCTGCTGGTCGGGCTCGTCTTGAATGCGGCCGGGGGCCTCTGGTGGGCCGACCCGCTGGCCGCGCTGTTCATCGCCGGCGTGGCCGTCAAAGAAGGCCGCGAGAGCTGGCGGGGCGAGGGCTGCGAAAAGGGTTGTTGCTAGCGCCCCGACTGCGGGGCGTGTTGCTCGGCTGCTCGGACGCAAGACATAGCCTCAAGCCCACGCGAATGCGACGCTCGGCTTGGCCGGTGTCCGCGCGGCGCGGTTCTCGAAGGGGTCGACGGCGGCAAGGAGAACAGTCTCGCCATGACATTGCTCTGGTTCTTCGTTTGGCTCATCGCGAACCTGATCGGCGACGAGGAAGGGCTTACCTTCGATCCCGTGAACTTCTGGGCGGGGTGGCTATTGCTCGCCCTCGCACTAGACCTCGCAGCCGCGCACGCCACCCGGGCCAAGGCGGGACGCTAGACCGCCTGTTTCTTCCCGCCCTGGAGTCGGGCGAGGGTGGGCCAGGACACGGAAACTCCTCCGCGCTGTCGCGCGGCTGCTCGGGCGGAAACCCTAGCCTTGGCTACGGAGTTGGAAGTTCTAACTGCGGTCCGCGGCCGCTCGGAAACGGCGGCGGCGGGAGGCGTTGCAACGTAAGGCTCAAGAGCCGATACTCGGCGGACCGTGTTGTGGTTGCGAGTCGCGATCCTCGGAGGGATCCTGATGCTCGCGTGCTCCTGCGGCAGCTCCGTCAGCGATCCGGCAGATGCCGCGTGTCCGGATCCCCCTGTGAAGTTCGGCAGCCCAACTAATGCCGCAGACCACCGTGAAGTCTCAGTCCAGTTCACCTGCGAAGGAGCCGTGCTTGCCGGGACGATCTATCTGCCGCTCAAGAATGGACAGCATCCAGCAGTCGTTTGGCTTCACGGCAGCGGCGAGCAGCCACGACTCATGTATGGACCATTGGTAGCCGCCTACATCAACGACGGAATCGCGTTCTTCACCTACGACAAGCGAGGCGTCGCTGAATCAGAGGGCAAGTGCTGCCCTGACGTCGACGGCCATTTCAACCTTGTCACGGCCGATGCCGTCGGCGCGGTCAAGGCGGCGCGCTCGTACTCCGGGATCGACCCCGACCAGGTCGGCTTCCTCGGGGCAAGCGCGGCCGGCTGGATTGCCCCCCGCGCCGCCGAGACCTCGGGGCACGTCGCCTTCCTCGCCATCGCGAGCCCAGGCGTCCTGCAACACAGCATCGTCGCCAAGTACGAGGAGTTCGCCGGAGGGAGCGACAGCACCGAGCCGCGGCCGTCCGAGGCAGACATCGCGAGGGAGGTCGACTCGTTCGACCGCTCGGGCTTCGACCCGAAGCCGTACCTCGAGAAGCTGAGCGTGCCGTCGCTCTGGCTCTTCGGCGGGGCCGATCGAAACGTGCCGCCGGTTCAGAGCGTGGCCGCGCTCCAATCCATCAAACAAGAACGGGGCAAGGATTGGACGATCGTGGTCTACCCGGGCGCCGGTCACGGCTTGTTCGACAGCCCCGCCACCGATGCTCGCGCAGCGCCCCGTGCCGAGGAGTGGGTGCGCCAGCACGTACATCTGTGAGCCCAACCGCCCTCGACAACGGCCGCCGCTCGCCGAGGAAGCTAATCCGCGCCGTCGTCGCTCGGCCGCTCGGGCGGAAGCACTAACACAGGCCCCAACCGCAAGGTTTCCGGCTCGCCTGACATCTCTATGAGTAAGACGGTCAGGAACTCCCGAGTCCTGGCCGTCCCTCCTTCACGGGCCGACGCCGGCGCAAGCCGTCGTCGCTCGGCTGCTCGGGCGGAAAATCGGCGTGACCAGCGATATGTCCTCGCGAACAGAGAAGTGTGTCCACGTCAAACGGGAATCAGTAGCCGCCGGGACATGAGAGGCGCGGCCTGCGCCAGCTCAATGGACTCGGAGCCGTCGCAGCGAGTCCCTCTCGAAGCCGCAAAAGCCGAACTCGCGGTACGTTCAGCCCCGTCGTGTCGCATCGTCGTTCTCCCGTCGCGTGGTCGCTTGTCCTCCCGGTCGCGGTCGGCGAACTGCTGCTGCTCCTCGCCACGGCGAACCGCTACGGCTACCATCGCGACGAGCTGTACTTCCGCGTCGCCGCGCGGCACCCAGCCTGGGGGTACGACGACCAGCCGGCGCTGACACCGCTGCTCGGCCGCTTCTCGGAGTGGCTGTTCGGCGAGACGCCGCGCGGACTGCGCGTCGTCTCGGCGATCGCGATCGCGCTCGTCGTGGTGCTCGTCGCGATGATCGCGCGGGAGCTTGGCGCCGGACGTACGGGACAGGCGGTCGCTGCGCTTTCGGCCGCTGCGTCCGTGGCCGCGATGGCGGTCGGGCATCTCCTCTCGACGACGACCTTCGACCTGCTCGTCTGGGTGACGCTCGTCTACCTCGTGACGCGGCTCCTCGGCGGCGGCGACGACCGGCAGTGGCTGCTCGTCGGGCTGGTCGCCGGCATCGGGCTCGAGAACAAGCAGCTCGTGCTGCTCCTTCTCGGCGCGCTCGTCGTCGGCTGCCTTCTCGACCGCCGCTGGGGGCTCGCGCGCAGTCGTTGGCTCTGGGCGGGCGCCGCCCTCGCGCTAGCGATCTGGCTCCCGAACCTCCTCTGGCAGGCACAGCACGGTTGGCCGCAGCTCGAGCTCGCGAGCAAGATCGGCGACGAGGATCCGGTCGGCAACCGGGCCCAGCTGCTGCCGCTTCAGCTGCTGCTCGTCGGCCCGCTCCTCGCTCCGCTGTGGCTCGGTGGGCTCTGGTGGCTTCTGCGTCGCGAGGACGCCCGGTCGTTCCGTCCGCTCGGTTTCGCCTACCTCGCGCTGCTCGCGCTGATGCTCGTGATTGGGGCGAAGCCGTACTACACGATGGGACTGCTGCTCTCGCTGCTCGGCGCGGGAGGCCTCGTCGCCGAGCACTGGCTGCGACGAGGCCGCGGACGCGGACGCGGGCTCGTGCTCGCCGCCGCGATCACCGTCTCCGCGGTCGTTGCGGCGTTGATCGCACTCCCGCTCGTGCCGGCGCGCAACGTGCACGCGACACCGATCGCCGACATCAACGAGGACGCGATCGAGACAATCGGCTGGCCCGGCTTTGCTGCGACGGTGGCGCGGGTCTGGAACCGCTTGCCGGCGGCGGAGCGCGCGAATGCCGTCGTGTACGCAAGGAACTACGGCGAGGCGGGCGCGATCGCCCGCTACGGCCCGGCGCTCGGGATACCGCGTGCATACTCCGGGCACAACGGCTTCTGGCGCTTCGGTCATCCGCGCGACGGCGCGCGCCCGATCGTCGTGATCGGCTACCGCAACCCGGCCGGGCTCCGCGGCACGTTCAGCGGCTGCAAGCGCTCGGCGACGATCGACAACGGCGTCGACCTCGACAACGAGGAGCAGGGCGCCCCCGTCTGGACGTGCGCGGCGACCGTCGGCTCGTGGGCGAAGCTCTGGCCGCGGCTGCGCTCGCTCAACCCCTGACGCGCGAACGTCAGGGGATGCGAGCACCCGGGACGCCAACGCCGAGGCTTTTGTCCGCGGGTCGAGGGCGGCGTGGAACTCCGCCATGCCAACGGCCCTCGACAACGGCCGCCGCTCGCCGCGCAAGCTCCTCCGCGCCGTCGTCGCTCCGTTGCTCGGGGGACGACCTACCTAGAGACGGAGTGCGATACTCGCCTCCATCCGAACGGAAGGAGCCGTATGCCGACTTACGCCGCTTACGGAAACAACTTCGGCATCACGCTCGACGCCGAACCCGATGAGGTCGCGGCGAAGCTCGCGTCAGCGCCTCCGGGGCAGCTCGTGGAGTTCACCGTCAAGGAGAGGGGCAAGGAGGAGCGCTATCTGCTCAACGGCGGTGCAGTGTGCTGGATCGTACGCGTACCTGCTGAGCCTGAGCCCTCAAGTCAGCCGTCCGGGTAGTGAGGCGAGGATGTGTGTGGCTGGGCGAAAGCGTGACAGGAAGGAACCCGCCTGCCTACGCGTCTAGTCAGCATGGGTCTCGCGCTCGTCACCGGATGGCTACTTGTTTGGGGAGGGGTCGCAGTGGCCGGCACGTTCTCCTACTTGCGTCCCTCCTGATTCGTCCCTAGAGACACCTGTACGCGGAGCGAACGAGGACGTAGAACTCACCTGTGCCAACGTCGCTCGACAACGGCCAACGATCGCCCCGCAAGCTCCTACGCGCCGTCGTAGCCCGGTGCGTGGAGGACCCGCAGCCGGGACGCGTAGGACGTTCGCCGGCCCCGAACGCGGTTAGGTCCCTTCAGTGGTCTCTCATTACGCTCGCCCCGGTGGGAGGGCGGGCCAAGCCCGCCCTCCCAACCTTCGCCTACGGAGTCGGATCGGCGAACGTGCCGCCAAAGATGTCGCTGTTGCCGAACGTCCCCGGACAGACCAAATTCGGGGCCGGCTTTGCAATCGGAGTCGGCGTGCTGAGCGACTGGTTGTATGCATCCACGGCTGGACAGTCGGCTGCGTTGCGGACGTCAACGTAGATTGCAGCACCGTAGTTCCTCGTCGCGGCTGCGTAGTTGTAATCGCCCAGGAACTCGCCGCCGAGGCTGTTCGCGCTCGAGCCTCGAGCGTCGCCCACGGTACCGACAAACAGCGTGCTCCAGGCGCCCGGCGTGCCGCTGGCACCTACGTCTGCATGCCGAACGACACTCCTCATCGGTCGCGGACTGGCCGTTGTGGACTGCCACGGAGCGAGGAATCCGTTGTAGGTGACGTAGACGTCCCCGCCTTCGGGCGAGATGGCGATCGCCGGCATGTTGGGCCGGTCACTGGGATCCGCTGCATTCGTAACAAACGCCCAACTGTTCCCGCCGTTCGTCGAGTACGCAACCTTGAGCGTCTCGTTAGGCCCGGGACTCGTGGTGGACGGCGTCGGTCCTTCCTGCCAAGCAACCACGATCTCGTCAGTCGCGTCCGCTCCCGTCGGAGCGCCGTTCGCAATGTCGGCAGTCGGGAACGTGCCGTCTCGGGCGCCAGCTAGTCCGTCGAACGTGCGGTCCCCGCTTACCGGGTCGATCAGACCGGTGGGCGTATACGGCGAGACGATCTGCTGGGTGTCGAACGTCTGGCCTCCATTGAACGATCTGACCATGTAGATGGCTCGGCCGGTGTTCGCCTTGATCGCCTGCCAGAAGACGTAAACGACGCCCTCGCTATCCGTCCGCACCCAGCAATCCTGCTGCCCGTGCGTCGGATTGTTGGAGGCGTCCGTGATCTGCGTCGACTTCCACGAGTCTCCGCCGTCGTTCGAACGTGAGACTGTGATCGGGTTCGGCAGGGCGTTGCCCTTCTCCTGGCTACGAAACGCGGCGTAGCACACGTACACGTTGCCGAAGAACGGACTCGATGCCGCGTTGTCGGCCCAGATCTGTTCGTGGTCGGCGAACAGGGCCGAGTTCTGCTTGGACACGATCACAGGGTCCTTCCACACGCTCGCGTCCCCCGCCGCAGCGGCCTGGACGTTGTCGGTGCGCGAGACCGCGATTGCCTCGAATCCCCGAAACGTTTCGTCGGGCGTCGACGTCGGGAAGCGCGACGTCAGGTTCGCGTAGTACAAGCGAGAGCCGTTCGCCCATGAGAAGCCATTCGGACTGGGGCGCGGGCCGAACGCAAGCGATGGGTCTCCATCGGAGACCAGGCCCTTCTCAAAGTACTTCGGCAGCGTCCCAATCGGCCCGATCTGCGGTACGCACGCGGCGGGGCCGAGACATCCTCGTGCGGACCAGCCGGTGTAGGTCGGTTGGATCCAACTATCGCCGCTGTCGAACGAGAAGTAGATCCCTGACGTGCCGACGCCACTCGTGAACGGGCAGGATGTCGGATCACCGGCGTTGCACGCCTCGACGTCGATCTCCTCATTCGAGCCGGCTGCGAGGATCGTCGGGTGATTGGCGTCAGCCGCTATCGACAGCTCGTTCTGCTTGTTCTGAGCGAACGGCGATGGCGGACTTCCCACTGAGACGAGTACGTCGCTGCCGTGCGTCGCGCCGGCGAGGCCGACGATCGCAGCTGCCGCGAGCAGAGTCGCAGGCACAAGCGTGAGGAATCTTCTCATTTGTCCCCCTTCCCGATTGGGCTGCACACGCAGCCGTTTCGACGCGAAGATCCTCGGGAGGATCGACCGCGAGACCGCCACCTCGGGCGACGAGGTCTTGCACCAGCCAGCTCGCCATGGATCGGACACGGTCTTCCCCGGTGAGAACGATACGACATCGAGGTGAGCCGCGTTCTGCGCGAACATTTAGGCGAGATTGAGGGGGCGTCGAGATGCCGCAGCGTGCGGTCGTTTGAGAAATCGACGAGCTCATCTGGCAGTGGCGCGCGAGGCATTCGGGGGAATCCTGGGCATAGCGCCGATGGCTCCGCTGTCGGGAACACCTCGACGTCGGTGCCACCGCAGTGTTTCGAACGCCCCGGATCGGGCCGCTTCTGTCCGTACGCCCTGGGTGCCGACTAGAGGCCGAAGTGCGACAGCCCCGGCCTGAATCGGCCGGGGCGGTCTGCAACGAAATGCTTGGCTACGGGTTACCCACGGTCGCCCACCAGGCGTCCGCAGAGGGTGTCGTCGAGCCCGACTTGATGTAGAGGGAACCGAAGCGGTTCCCGATTGCCGTCAACCCGAGGTAGTCCCCAGGGAAGAACGCTCCGCCCGGAGTGGGGAACTTCTCCGTGTCGAAGCCACCGTCCACGTGGTTCTCGGCCCAGTTCGCCGGATCGCTGCAACTCGAGTGGCAGTGCAGGAACCAGTGGTCGGTTGGGAGACCCGACGCGGGCGTGTTGTTGCGGAAGTCGTAGTAGGACACCCCCACCGTCCCGTCCGCCGCGACCTCCACGGAGGGCAGGAAGGCGGACGTTCCGGCGGAGTTCTGGTCGAGCTTGACGGTCGATGACCAACTGTTCCCGCCGTCGGTCGACATCGTGAAGGCGATGTCGCTCCGGGTCCCGCTGCTGAAGCGGCCATCCTGCCAGACGGCGTAGAGGTTGCCGTTCACGGGATCGACCGCGACGTCGGGGTTGAAGTCGGCGGTGCGCACCGCCTGACCCGTGTCCGGGTCACGGACTGTGACCCGGTTGAGCTTGTCGATGATCTTCGCACCCGACCACGTCGCACCCTTGTCGCTCGAGCGGATGAAGGCGACGTTGAAGCCGCGGATCTTGTGTGAGTTCTTGAAGCTGAAGATGAGATCGAAGAAGTCGAAAAGGTCACCATTCGCGCGAACGACGATCTGGTTTCCGATCGTCTGGTTGATCGTGCCCGGGTCGTAGATCATCCGAGCCGGCTCCCAGCTTTGGCCGCCGTTCGTCGTCCGTGAGAACCAGGTCGGCCCTCGGGAGCCGATGGCGTGCAGGAAGACCTGCACGGGATCCGCGTTCCCTGGATTTTGGAGTCGATCCCAGACCGCGTACGCGTAGTTCGCGTTCGTCGGGTCGGCGGTCACGGACTCTTTGTCGTTCAGGGTGGTCGGCCCGTTATCCGTCTTCAGCGCGACGGGATCGCCCCAACTCGCGCCGCCGGTCGTCGACTTCGAGACGAGGATGGCGCTGTTGGGGAAGCCGGCGGCGGTGATCCCGCCGTTGGCGGAGAGACTGATGTGGTAGAGGTCGCCATTCGGGGCGAAGGAGAGCCAAGGGTCCGAAGCTCGTAGATAGGAGCTGTTTCCCGAGCAGACGGACAGCTTCGGGATGACGACCTCGCTCCATGAATTGCCGCCGTTCGTGCTCACCCCGGCGACGAGACCCCGTGACCCGCCGTCCGACCAGCGGTCCTGCTGCCACGTGGCGACGATGTTGTCCGGGTTGGTCGGATTCACGTCCGCCCAGGGCTCGACCTCGGTATTGGCGAAGTTCGTCCCGGTCTGCCCCGAATCCGCGGTGCAGGAGGCGAACGGGCTAGCGCCCGAGACCTTCGTTGGCGTCGACGCAGTGAACGTTGACGCCCAAGCCACACCCGCCGCGAGCGCGCCGAAGAGGACGAGAGCCATTACTAGAAGAAGACGTCTCTTTGGTGGCATTGGGAGAACCTCCCCCGTTCGATTTGCTCCCAGCCCCGAGGCTACGCCCGAGCCCCTCCAAGTGCAACTGCCGCGGTTGACTCTTGCCCTCCTGATGCCTTAGCCGCCAGCGCGGCGACAGCGCACGAAAGCTTCGACGTCTCGGGATTCGTGTTCCCATGCCCGACGTACACCTACACGGTTACCTCGGGGGCGATAGCGTCGTGATGCACGAGAGCGTCGATGCCAACGGCATCAACCACTTCACCGAGACGGAAGTGCCGAAGAACGTCATCGTCGTGGACGAAGCTGGGAAGCACTACTCGCTCGTCGGGGCCATCTGGTTCGGTGGCCGGGCCGACGAAATTCTGACCGCCACCCATATGTTCAACATCGTTGGCTCGGCTGGAGTCTCTGACTCGATCAAGCTGGTCGAGCGCTTCCGCTTTGGTCAGCTGATCCAGCCGCGACGTCGGGAGCTGCGAACTTCCTTAGCCCTTAGTCGCTGCCGGATGCCGACCGCTCTCGACAACGGCCGCCGTTCCCCGCGGAACGCCTAGGGGCCGTCGTCGCTCGGCTGCTCGGGCGGAAGGAAAGGCTCACTCCCTAGTGCTTCGTACCAGAGGTTCTTGAGATCGGTCCAGAGCGTGTGCGGCCGCTGCCGCCGGAGCTCTTCCATCCGCTTCATGCGGTCGTAGTGCTCGGGTGGCGTGATCGTCCCTTCCTCCGCGGGGCCTGAGTCCATCGCATCGAAGTACAGGTCGGCCCCGGAGAAGTCGGAACTCATACTGCCGAGGAGTTGGGAGAACGCTGCATCCGCCTGTCTGCGCGAGTCCGTGAGCGCCGCGATGATGACCCGCGCCGGGTAGAGCGGAATGTCACTAAGGGAATCGCGAGGCGCCTCGGGTGATCCTCGATATTCCAGATCTCCTCGATTAGGAGCGAGACGCCCATCGATCGAACTATCCCGTCGACCCACTGTTCTTCGAGGTTCGTCCGAGCCTCTTCATACGAACGGCCCTCGATCGAGACGGCGATCGTCTTTCGGAACGCGGGGGGTTTCTGTTCCATACGGCGATTCTGTCGCATGGGGGTGAAGCTCCCTCCGCGCCGTCGTCGCTCGGCTGCTCGGGGCGGACGGAGTCTCAGCCCAGCCGAGGACGAGGACTACGAAAGCAAAGAATCCCCCGTAGAGCAGCACCGGCACTGCGACGGCGGAATCGCCACCGTGATCCGAACGCGCTGAGTCTCGCGCGTCTTCCCGTACACCTGCTGATGAACGTCACATGAAGTTGGTTGTCCCGCCACATCCGTTTCCTGCGGCCGTGGGTAGACCCTGTTGAGCACAAAGCTCGAGAGCCCGCGCGGACAAGGCACATACGAGCCGACAAGGGGGAGGTTGATGATCGAGCGAACGCCTTCGTCCCCGGGTCTGATCCATCGACAAACCATGGAGGTGACCGTATGCATCGGATCGGAGTCAGAGCAAGGATCGGATTCATCCTCGTCGTGGCGTTCCTGGCCGTTCCTCTCTTCGCGGGGCAGGCGCTCGCAGGTGCGGGAAAGACGACCCATATACCCGCCCTCTACGACGGGAACCAGGTCACGATCAACATCTTCGAAGTGCCATCTAGCGAGACGTTGCTTGCGTCGAACAAGAGCATCAACACGATCTACGTCACGAACGATCTGGACGAGGAACAAGACTTCGCCCCCGTCATCGATGCCATCCACGGGGACGGGTTCAATCCGTTGTGGCACCAAGTCCTAATCGTCTTCAACGCGGGATTCACTCCGCACCAGTTCTTGTCGGACGACGAGGTCCTGGCGGCTGCGGCCGCAGGTGAGATCACGCTCGTCGAGACGGACGAGGTGTACATCTGTGCGGTCGTCGGCCCGAAATAGCGAACTCCGTGCCGCTCACCCCGAGAAGCTACGAGTAGCCGAGCAACCGTGACTTCGGCGCGGCCGCAATTCGCGCTCGAAGCAGATCCCGCACGGGAACGCTGATGGCATCGGGCCGCACCTAGCCCGGGAGAGAGACCGGAAAGATGGCGAAAGCCCCGGGAGGCGCACCCCGGGGCTTCGTCTTGTGAGGGATCAGAGCGGCGGGCGAACGCGGTCTCGAAAGAAAAGGAGACGGCCAGGGAAAGGAGTCGCTGGCCGTCTCGTGTGCCGCCTTCCTCTGGCCCGACTGCCCCGTCGGTTGGTCCAGAGAGTTGGTGCGCCTACGTAGTGAGATGCCGAAACAGAGGAAAACTTGCATTCCGAGGTCAAGGGTCTCGTCTTCGCGCGTGGGCCGTGAGCGGACTCGACGAGCCGTCGCTCGGCTGCTCGGGCGGAAGACTTAGCGGGCCGAGCTTCGGCTACTCGTGACCGGGC
>Ga0105246_10001750_pt1 | contig 12992 bp, 7 predicted proteins | sample KBSM64metaG_FD_99694 | JGI IMG/M metagenome (GOLD analysis project Ga0105246, IMG submission 99694) | Miscanthus rhizosphere microbial communities from Kellogg Biological Station, Michigan, USA - KBS M6-4 metaG | ecosystem: Host-associated > Plants > Roots > Rhizosphere > Soil | place: Michigan...
ATCGCGCGGGATCATGTAGGCCTTCTCGCCGTACTGCATCGGTTTGTCCGGATTGATGGCGCACAGCGTGGGATAATGCTGCTGCTGGAACAGCGCTTCAGACGCATCGGTGATCATCACATCCGCTTTGTTATCGACTAACTGCTGGAAAATCCCCACGTTGTCAGCCAGCTGCAGCGTTGCCTGTGGTAAATGGCTGTGTACGAAGGCTTCGTTGGTGCCGCCCGCTGGTTCTATAACCCTCACGCTTGCCTTGTTGATCTGCTCAACCGTCTGGTATTTCGCTTTGTCATCGCAGCGTACCAGCGGAATTTTGCCATCGACGCCGAGCGGCTGGGCGAACCAGGCAATCTGCTGACGCTTGAGCGTGACCGATACGCCGCCCAGTGCGATATCACACTGCTTCGCGACAAAATCCTCGCTCAGGGTTTTCCAGGTTGTTGGCACCCACTGCACTTTCGCGCCAAGGCTCGCCGCCAGCGATTGCGCCATGCTGATATCCAATCCTTCGTATTGGCCATCGCTGCGCAAATAGCTATAAGGCTTGTAATCGCCGGTGGTACAAACTTTTAAGGTCTTGCTTGCGCGGATGTCATCAAGGTGGGATTGCGCCTGAGCAGCGCCAGTCACCAGAAGTAATGCACTCAGTATCGCGGTTTTCATGGTTTCTTCTTTTATGAGTTGATGTTGGTTTGCATGCGGATTGTTTCATAATCATCCGCATTATTGCTTTCTTAGCAAAAGTGTTGTGATCAATCACGCATTTTTCTCGCTCCTGCGCGCGCTTAGAGTGTGCGGCATCAACCAGAAACGGAGCGGATTAGATGAATTTTTTAATTATCGATGGCGGCAAAACCTTCGCCCATTCGAAAGGCGAGCTGAACCATACTTTGACTGACGTTGCAGCCAGCCAGCTGCGCGACCTTGGTCATCAGGTACAGGTGACTATCGCTGATAACAATTACAACGTGGCAGAAGAAGTGCAGAAGTACCTCGACAGCGATGTGGTGATTTATCAGATGCCGGGTTGGTGGATGGGCGAGCCGTGGACGGTGAAAAAATACATCGATGATGTCTTCACTGAAGGTCACGGTTCACTGTACGCCAGCGATGGCCGCACGCGTAGCGATGCCGGTAAAAAGTACGGTTCTGGCGGCCTGATTCAGGGCAAGAAATACATGTTGTCATTGACCTGGAACGCGCCGCTGGAAGCCTTTAACGATCCTGAGCAGTTCTTCGAAGGCGTGGGCGTGGATGGCTTATATCTGCACTTCCATAAAGCCAACCAGTTCCTCGGTATGGAAGGTTTGCCAACCTTTATCTGTAACGATGTGATTAAAATGCCGGACGTGCCGCGCGATATCGAACGTTATCGGACTCATCTCAGCCAGATCTTTGCTTAACTGTAAGCACCCAGGGAAAAAAGGAAGCGCTATGTTAACCGTCGTTGCAGAAATTTGTGTCAAACCGGGCCGCCGTCAGGTGGTGCTAGATGCGATTAATCAGCTGATTCCAACCGTGCTGAAAGAAGATGGTTGCCATCAATATGACGCATTAGTGGATCATCAGGCACAAGTGCCGTGGAAACAGAATTCACCCGATTCGATTTTCATGCTGGAACTGTGGGAATCGCTGCGCCATCTGGAGCAGCATCAGCAGATGCCACATATGGATGCGCATCGCGCACTGATTAAAGATGACGTAGTGGATGTGAAGATTCTGGTGCTGGAAGCGGCTAAATAAGTCGATTTAGTTTGTCGCTCAGCATCATGCATAAAAAAAGCCCCGATCTCGCGACCGGGGCTTTTGTTTAGCAGCTCATCAGGGATTAGTGCTGTTCTTGAATCAGGTGCTGAGGAACCATTACTTCAGCATCGCCAGCGTTGTTCTGGTAAACGTTATATTCAACGCCTGCCACGGTTACGGTGCCATTTGCCTGGCTCCAGTTACTCACTTCTTCACCTTTCGGCAAGATGTCTTCCAGAGCAACTTCTTTACCTGCGTCAGCAATCATCAACTGGGTTTTACCGTTGTCAATGAACAGGGAATCATCGCTCATTCCCAGGATGTCATTCAGAGACATAGTCATCAGAATGTCATTCACTGAATCCGGGAACAGATCGCCCGGATCAACAGCGCCAGGAGGCGTAACGTCAATGACCAGCGTGAACGTTTCGCTACCCGCAGTTTCATTACCGGCTAAATCGCGGTAGCCGAAGGAGAAGTCATAACTGCGTTCTTCAAGCTCAATGGTCTCCAGTTTCCACTCGCCATTAGTCACTACAGCGCTGCCGAGTACTAAAGTGCGCGCAGCATCGCCATAAAGTACAACAGTGGTGCCATCTTCTACACCGCTACCGTTCAGCGTCAGCACCTGGCCATTAACCGGTGTTAAGGTACCGTCTTTTCTGGGTGTTAAATCCAACGGTTTAGTAAATCCATCTTTGTCAACGAAAGTACCGTCCAGGAAGCTACCACCGCCAGGAGGAGTCACATCCACCTCAAAGTTGATACCAGCGTTAATTGGGCCAGGAACGCCTGATGCGCTGACAGGCTGAACACGGATGTTATGCGCGCCTTCAGTCAGATCTTGCAGCTCATAGCTCCACTCGCCATTGGTGACCACGGCAGAACCAATTTCTGTGTTGCCATCCCAGATAATGACTTTAGAACCCTCTTCACCAGTACCGCGCACGGTTGGGGATTTATCGTCGGTGAAACCACCTTCATGAATTACACCGGTTTCGATGCCAACATCATCCCACAGTTCAAAATTGACAATTTCATCTGGTACTTGGGTATCAATGATCAGATCAATGGGGTCTGAACGATCGGATGTGTTACCTGCTGGATCGGTGATATCAACGACTACCTCATATTCACCATCATCAATTGGATCCGTTGGTGTCACTGTCCAGTTGCCACCTGCATCTACGATGCCGGTTCCAATGACTTTCTCATCTCCATTTTCGTCAATGATAACGACTTCAACGGTATCACCCGGGTTAGCGCCACCCCCCTTGAATTCAGGCTTGGTTTCGTCAATTGGCGTTCCTGGCTGCACCGGGCCATTGTCCCCACCGGTATTATCAATAATTTCAGGTACACCCGGTTTATTTGGTGGCGTGAGATCCACCACGATAATCACTGGAGTAGAGAAATCAGACTCTTTTCCGGTTGCAGGATCCTCGATTTTAATCTTCAGCTCATGTGAACTCTCATCCAGCGGATCCAGTTCGATTTCCCATGTGCCGTCAGCTTTAACCACCGTTGAATTAATAACATCATCACCGTCATAAACGTGAACAATCTCACCTTCTTTACCGGTTCCGCGCAGTACAGGCGTATCATCATTGGTTGCATCTCCGCTAACCAGAGGACGCTCGGTACTCCCGTTGTTAGCAACAATTTCACTGATTTCCGCTGGTGGTGGAGATGAAGTATCAACGATCAGAATAAATTCATCGGATTTAGCAGAAGCACTCCCCCCTTTTGAGACCGAGTCTACACGCAGGGAGTGTGAGCCTTCAGCCAGTTCCTGATCCACCTCATAGCTCCATTGACCGCGACTATTAGCAACAGTGCTACCAATGAGTTGATTACCATCCCAAATACGCACAATGGAACCGGCATCCGCTACGCCAGAGAGCTTAGGCGTGGTGTCATCGGTTTTATCTCCCGAATGCAATATGGCGGTTTTATCAAAATCATCAAAAGCTTCACTAATCTCTGGTGCGCTGGGTGCCGTTGCATCCAGCTTCAGGATGAAGTTGTCAGATTTCGGGCTCATACGACCATAGCTATCCTCGTATGCCGCGCTGAAGACATAAGTATCATCAGTAGTCAGCGTTGGGGTAAAGCTCCAGCGGCCATCATTGCCTGCTGTAACACTGCCAATTGGGGTAGCAGTGGCGCCATAGATGAATACCAGCGATCCCGGTTGAGCAACGCCTGACAAGGTTGGCGTTTTGTCATCGGTATATTGACCTGACGTTAAATGGTCAATTTGGCCTTCATCGTCAATGACGCGCAAAATTTGTGGTGCTTCAGGATTTTCAGCTTCAATGTGGAAAATCATTTGAGTTGGTATAAGACCCCAGTTACCTGCATCATCACGCACTCGATACTGGAAGAAGTAGACGCCATCAGGCAGTGCATCAGAGCTGAATGACCATTTTCCATCTGCACCTGTTTCGATGAGGGTTACGGTATTGTTAATCGTGATCTCAATCGTGTCATAAGGGTCGGCGGTACGAGATATACTGATCACGTTGCTCTTTTGGTGTCTTTCAAACGCGTTTGCGAAAGTGCCGAAATCGTTAGTGGTTGCTGCTGGCTCAATGTGATGCTCAACCTCTGACGCTGAATTTTCGGCCATGACCACGATGCCCGCTTCAATTTTAAGATTAAAAGCTGCAGATGCGGGACTTTCATGTTTACCCGCATCTTTTACGGTAGCGGTCAGGCTGTGGTCGCCATCGGCCAGATCTGGTGTAACGGTCCATGCACCCATGCCATTCACTTTCGCGGAAGCAATTGGAGTTGTGCCGTTATTATCGTAGATATAAACGGTTGAACCCGGTTCTCCTACACCTGAAAGTACTGGTTGAGCCTCATCAGTAATATCGCCTGGATTCAAATTACCTTTATCACTGCCGGTGTTATCTGCTACACGCCAAATTTCGGGGGCTACTGGCGGTTTGGTATCCAGATTAACAATTGATGAAGTTGCCGGTCCACGGTTACCTGCTTCATCAATAATGGTGATTTGAACGGTATGCATGCCTTCAGCCCACTCAGGAGGAGTGAATGACCACTTACCTTCTGCGTCAACTTTCACATAAGTCGTAACGCCGTCGATGATAATTTCAGCTTTTCCATTTTCACCTTTTGGAGCAGTGATATCTTTCCAGCCAAAATCTTTTTTGTTGATGGTCTCTATTTTCTGCACTGCAATTTCATTGATGCTGCTATTAGCCATGATAACATTCCTTTTATGATATTTCGGTTTAAGGTTCCGGTTCCCTCCCGGAACTCAAACATTCTGAGCCAGTTAGTGAAATAGCTAACACAGGACATGTCTCAATTAATTGGGAATAAATAACAATTAATTGAATACAAATGTTTAAAAAATGGTTCGAATCAATAAATTTTAGACCGCGTAATAATTACAGGAAAGAATAAAATTATTTATTCTCTACACTGATTATTACTCGACGCTCGCTTGCATAGCACAAACGCTGCTGTTTTAATGACCCAGAGCACTGTTTAGAAACCTGGCTTTCACCCATACTTTGCGATTGAATATTGTCACTACTTAAACCATTATTGACTAATAATTTCTTAATTGTATCAGCGCGGCGTTGGCCTAATTTTAGGTTACTCTCATTATCACCAATAGGATCGGTAAAACCTGTAACGATAATATGCGGATTCAATTTACCATTGCGTTTCATTTGATGCGCGAATTGCTGAATAGCGTTATGGCCTTGAGCAGAAATATCGTTACCGCTGGCACTGGCGAAATTAAATAACAGATCAGATGAAAACTCGTAATTATCGTAAGATTGAGCGGCGTCCACCTTACATGAGATAACGGACGAGGCACGGGAAAGCAAATGCGCTTGCTGCCGGGCACCCATCAACTGTTGCTGCGCCACAGAGGTTTCTACAACATGTGGGCGGCCAGAGCCATCAAGACTTGCAGTGACATAGTAGGTTTTTCCCGCAGCCAATGAATCCCGCCACTGCTGTTGTTGTTTACCTCGATAGCGTGGCGCATCATCGGTGTAGCTTCCTAATGAATGCATACCTGGCTTAAGACAAAACACCGTGTATCCTCCCGATAAAAGGGCGGTTTGGAATTCACCATCCACATAGATATGTGCAGCTTTTTTATTATTATCAGCAGTGCGATAATACACAACTTTGGTTTGATCGGACGCCGCTGCTGGCATTGATTGCCATGATTTCCCAAAAACAGTTTGCGCTTGAATTCCCGTCGTTACGGACAATGATGCAAGAACAGCGACAATAGCAATACGTTTAATCTTCATTACAACTCCCTGGAAGAAAGTGCCAAATGGCACTTTCTTTTATTCCAAATTAAAATTAGCAGTGTGGTGATTATTCAGATAAGTCACGAAATTCCAGGTGATTATCAACTGAAGAGACATCTAATGAAACCACTCCATTAAGGGTGGAATGATTGACATTAAAATCAGACATAATGTTATTTAAAGCACTTTCATCAAGATGTTGAGACAGCACATTTCCTTCCTGGGGTTCGCCAAACAGTGTGTCTTGTTGATCTGAAAGTAGATCAGCAATATTAATATGACCTATTGAATCAGGGAAAAGATCACCTGGATCAACAGCTCCTGGCGGTATAGTGTCAATTTTAACTTCAAATGCAGGCGTTTTAGACGTTACAACACCTTCTGCATCCTTGAAAGCAGCCTCAATGCTATATTTATCGTCTGGAAGATCTGGTGTTGCGATGCTCCACTTTCCTTTAGCATCGACTGTGGAAGAAAGATAAAAGTGGTTATCAGCCCCATTTATCCAAATATAAACGATATCTCCGGCAACTCCGGTACCACCAACAAAGATGGTCGAATCATTTACTGCTTCACCGCTCGCAATAGGTGTCTTACCGATATGGAATTTTTGACCACCTTCCAACTTCTCATCGCGATAAACATCACCAATCACACCGGTTACTGGCACATTTGGATCGGGAATAACTTCATCACCGGGTACGGGATCGATGGGTGCATTTGGATCATTGATATCAACGACGACTTTTTCAGAAAGCTGAGATTCATTACCGGCGGGATCAACAACGATGATTTGGAATTCATGTTTACCGTTTTCTAAAGCTTTTTCCGGTGTAAAGGTCCACTCGCCTTTGTCATCAATAACGGTGCTTCCTATAACTTTGCCGTTGTCGATTATTTTGACGATATCACCTTTCTCACCCACACCAGAAAACGTCGGCGTGCTGTCTTCAGTTTCATCACTGTTTTCAATCGGTTTTTCATTGCTATCTTTAATTGCACCAATACCTTTATTTTCAGGCGCAATGGTATCAATCTCAACGACCCAGGCATCTGACGGCAAAGATTTATTACCTACCTGATCAACGACCACAATGCTGAAATCATGTTTTCCGTCGGCTAATTTTGGGCAGGTGAATTTCCAATTACCTTCACTATCCGTTTTCGCGGTGCCCTGCAATTGACCATTTTTCCAGATTTCAACCGTAGAGCCAGCTTCAGCTTTACCTGAAAGACTTGGCGTACTGTCTTTGGTCACGCCATCTTTTGTAATTTCTTTTGGTGGATTCGTACTGTCGTCGAACATGCCACCAATGGTACCTTTTGCTGGTGCAGTCAGATCAATGACAAAACCCCATGCTTCACTTGATTCGCCCACTACGCCTTTTTCATTGCGCTCACGGGTAGTAATGCTGTGGCTACCTGCGCCCAAGGCTTTTCCTGGTGTGAAAGACCAGGTGCCATTTTCACCAACGGTCGTTTCACCAATTTTGATGGTGCCATCCCATACTTCAATCACGTTTCCTTTGGTACCAGTACCATTCAGAGTTGGCGTGGTGTCATCAGTTCGGCTACCTTTAGCGATCAGCCCAGTGATGCTACCTACATCGTCGAATATGCCATTCACCACCGGAACGCTTACATTACCGCCACCGTTGTCACCGCCACCTTTGCCGTCATCGCCACCTTTACCGCCGTCTCCGCCTTTACCACTCTTACCGCTATTGTTGCTGTCCTGATACTGTTCTTTCGCGGCTACGTAACCAAGGCCTGCGGCGGCGGCAATAGCAGCCAAACCACCCAAAGCAATCAGCGCTGGTGACCATTCAAAGCCCGAGGCCAGCGCATAACCAGAATCGGTATCAACAGTGCCTTCGCTCAGAGCTAGCGCGGCGGTTTCGCCATCGACAAGGGCTGCAGCTTCGTGGTCAGCATGTCCATCGGTTGCAACGTATTCATGCATTTCGCCATCTTCTGCTTTCCCTACGAGGGAACCCGATTTGGCGAAGAAGTCTTCGATGATCAAATCTGGGTTATTGCTATCTGAACCTTCCAGCATGACTAACAAGTTTTTTCCTACGCGTTTAACGGTAATGTTTTCTGGCGCAACGCCGTCATTACCCTGCGTAAGAAGATATTTGCCATTGGTAATAGCTTGAATTTTTGCTGATTTTCCATCTTTGCCAGCACGCATGACTTCTGCTTTTGTTATCGTTTTTTTGTCGATAACCGCAACACTTACGGGCGAAACGTTCATGATTAATCCCTTTAAAACATTTGATTTTGATTGCGCATTTGCAAGCAAGAGCAGCAATCTCCCTGGCTTAGCCCAGCAGTGTGGGCTCAAAGTGAGCGACATAATCAGGAAAGAGAGATTTCCGAGACATAAGAAATGTCCCGTTAGGGCATAAAAAACTTCCCAACATTACCAAAAGGTAAGTTAGTTAATTAACCAACTGAAATTGTGAGTTTTTATGGCTGATAATGTGATAAGAGATGGGAAGTAATTGAATTAAAATAGGACTATAACAGATGATTTTCCTGAATTTTTTTGCGTAAAAAATCCAAAAAACAGGTAATGCGTGAGGTAAGGGATTGATTGCGATAATAGACCGCGTGGACAGGTAGACGTTGTTCACGGGTCTCGGTTTCTAAAACCGGGATTAAACGCCCGTTAACACGATCATCCCGACTGACAAAATCGGATAAACGCACGATACCTTGCCCGGCCAACGCCAGTTGACGCAGCGTTTCACCGCTGGAGGCAGATAGCGTGGGTTCAATACGCAGGAACTCCCCCTCACGCTGCCATACCGGCCAGACGTTATGCGCATCGAGCTGACTAAACCCCAGCAGTTGGTGATTCGCCAGCGCTTCCACGCTTTCAGGGGTGCCGAATTTATCGAGATAAGCCGGGCTGGCCAATAAGCGTATGGCGCTGCTTCCAAGAACACGCGCGCGTAGTGTCGAATCACGTAACTCGCCGATGCGAATGGCGATGTCTGTTTGCTGCTCCAGCAGGTCGATAACGATATCGTCAGTGTTCAGTTCCAGTTGAATATGCGGATACTGCTGACGAAACTCTGCCACTAGCGGCACAATAACGTGCAGGGTAAATGGCGTATTGGCATTGACGCGTAGGCGTCCGGAAGGAATATCCCGGCGCTGCACGATTTGTTCTTCGGCCTGTTCGACTGAAGCGAGAATCTGCCGTGCGTGATCGAGAAAAATCATCCCCTCTTCGGTCAATGCCAGCCGACGCGTTGTGCGATGCATTAAGGTGGTTTGCAGCTTGCTTTCCAGGCGGCTAAGTGCACGGCTCACACCAGAGCTGGTTTGATCGAGTTGCTCTGCAGCTGACGTGATTGATCCCGTATCCACCACCGCAACCCAGGCACGCAACTCTTCCAGTGTGATTTTCAAATTTCCATCCTCAGAGAACAAGACCTGTCTTAGCGCGGTTTCTGACACTTTCGACTTAAATTACGCCACTTTATCAGCGGCAGGATATCACAATGCGCCATAAACCTCGGACCGATAGCGGTTTACGCCAGAAGCAAGCGGTAACCCAGTTACTGCAGCAAGGCCGACAGGAAGAAGCCTGGCGTAAAATCCGCGCGCATCTGACACTTGTCCCTTACGATGGCTGGTTTCTGCATGAAGCCGCGAGGCTTGCACGGCGCAGTGGCGATCTTGATTTGGCGCAGCGCTATTATCAGCGTGCGCTGAAGCTTGCGCCACAAGATGCGGGATTACTCAACGGTCTCGGCCTTACCCATTATGACGCCGGACGCTGGAGCGAGGCCGAAGCCTGTTATCAGGCTGCACTGAAATCACATGAGGGCTACGCCGCCTGTCACAATAATTATGCCATTCTGCTGCATAAACAGCGTCACTACCACCTTGCTTTAGAACAGTATCGATTAGCTTTGCTGAGCAAGGCCGATTATACCGAAGCCCGCTATGGCATGAGTACATTGCTGGCACACATGGGCCAGTTGCAAGAAGCTGAAAGCCAAATGCAACAAGTGTTACATGTTCGTCGCAGCGATCTACGCTGTCGCAATGCGCTCGGCATGGTGCAACTACAGCAAGGCAACTTTTCTGCGGGCTGGTCAAACTATCAGGCGCGTTATGCGCCGGACAATCCTGATCGCTTCTTTACTTTGCCTAAACTGCCAATACGCTACTGGAAAGGAGAAGATCTGTGCGGTAAAACGCTGTTGGTGCGGACTGAGCAAGGAATGGGCGACGAGATACAATTCAGTCGCTTTCTCCCACGTCTGAAAACTGAAAAGCAGGCAGAAAGCGTGATCATGCTGGGAAGCAAGCCATTGAAACCATTAATGTTCTCGATGCCGCATCTCGATCATTATCTTACGCGTGAAGAAGCACAGCACGCGTTGCCACAGGCAGATTATTGGTGCTCATTACTGGATTTACCGCAGCATTTCCTCAACTCAACACAACCCTTTGGCGCGCATCATCCCTATCTGTTCAGCCCCAAAGAACAGCAGGCAAAGTGGCCGATTCTGGGGAGCGGGAAAAAAATTGGTATCGTTTGGAAAGGATCCACCGGACATAAGAATGATAGTCAGCGATCGCTTGCACATCTATCACAACTCGCGCCTTTGTTTGACCTGCCTGATAACAACTGGATTAGTTTGCAAAAAGGTGCAGGTGAAGAGGACATTACTGATTTCCCGCACGTGCAGCCACTTGGTGCGCTGTTTAGCAGTTATCGGGACACTGCCGCCGTTATCGCCCAATTAGATTTAGTGATAGGCGTCGATACCTCAGTGATTCATCTGGCGGGAGCGATGGGGAAACCTTGCTAGGTAATGTTGCCTGCCTGGGCGCGCGACTGGCGCTGGTTAGCCAATCGCGACGATTCGCCGTGGTATCCGCAAATGAGATTGTTTGCGCGCGGGCAGGATGAAGAGTGGAGCGCGGTAGTTGCGCGGATTAAGCAGGCGCTGCAGCAGCAATAAAAAAGGGACGCCGAGGCGTCCCTTTTTCTACACTTCGAGGTCGGCTAAATCGCCTTTCTCTTGCAGCCAGTTTCGGCGATCTTCCGAACGTTTCTTCGCCAGCAGCATGTCCATTACACGCAGCGTTTGGTCGACATCTTCATCGCTGATCGTCAGCTGAACCAGACGACGCGTGTTTGGATCGAGCGTGGTTTCGCGCAGCTGCAGCGGGTTCATTTCACCCAAGCCCTTAAAGCGCTGCACGTTCGGCTTACCTTTCTTACGCTTGAGCTGGTCCAGCACGCCCTCTTTCTCATCTTCATCTAAGGCGTAATAGACTTCTTTGCCGAGATCGATGCGATACAGCGGCGGCATGGCCACATATACATGGCCGTGCTGCACCAGCGAACGGAAATGCTTCACAAACAGCGCACACAGCAGCGTGGCAATGTGCAAACCATCGGAATCCGCATCCGCGAGGATACAGATCTTGCCGTAACGCAGCTGGCTCAGATCTTCGCTGTCGGGATCGATACCGATCGCCACGGAAATATCATGCACTTCCTGCGAGGCCAGCACTTCGTCTGAAGAGACTTCCCAGGTGTTGAGGATCTTGCCTTTCAGCGGCATGATCGCTTGATAATCACGATCGCGCGCCTGCTTGGCGGATCCGCCCGCAGAATCCCCTTCGACGAGGAACAGTTCGGTTCGATTCAAATCCTGCGCGGTGCAGTCAGCCAGTTTGCCCGGCAGCGCCGGTCCGCTGGTGAGTTTTTTACGCACCACTTTCTTGGCGGCACGCATACGGCGCTGTGCGCTGGAGATCGCCAGCTCGGCCAGCATTTCAGCCGCCTGCACGTTCTGGTTCAGCCACAGGCTGAAAGCATCTTTCACCACCGCTGAGACGAACGCCGCACACTGACGTGACGACAGGCGCTCTTTCGTCTGACCGGCAAACTGTGGATCCTGCATCTTCACCGACAGTACGTACGCACAGCGATCCCAGATATCTTCCGCCGAGAGCTTCACGCCGCGCGGCAAAATATTGCGGTATTCGCAGAACTCACGCATGGCATCCAGCAATCCCTGACGCAAGCCGTTGACGTGCGTGCCGCCTTGCATGGTTGGGATCAGGTTGACGTAGCTTTCCGTCAGCAGCTCACCGCCTTCCGGCAGCCACAGCAGCGCCCAATCCACCGCTTCCACATCGCCGGCAAAACTGCCCACAAAAGGTTTTTCCGGCAGCGTCGGCAAGCCGTCAACCGCTTCACACAGGTAATCGGTCAGGCCATCCTGATACATCCAGGTTTGTTCGGTATCGTTGACCTTGTCTTTAAAAACAATTTCAACGCCCGGACAAAGCACGGCTTTAGCTTTTAACAGATGCGATAAACGGGAAACGGAGAAACGCGGGCTATCAAAGAAGCTTTCATCTGGCCAGAAATGTACGCTGGTGCCGGTGTTGCGTTTACCGACGGTGCCGGTAACCGTAAGATCCTGCACTTTATCGCCATTTTCGAAGGCAATCTGATAGATCTCGCCGTTACGACGCACGGTAACTTCCACGCGCTTCGATAAGGCGTTGACCACCGAGATGCCGACGCCGTGCAAGCCGCCTGAGAACTGATAGTTTTTATTGGAGAATTTTCCGCCCGCATGCAGGCGACAAAGAATCAGCTCAACCGCAGGCACGCCTTCTTCCGGATGGATATCCACCGGCATGCCACGACCGTCATCAATAACTTCCAATGACTGATCGGCATGAAGAATCACTTCCACACGTTTGGCGTGACCAGCCAGCGCCTCATCGACGCTGTTATCGATCACTTCCTGGCCCAGATGGTTCGGGCGCGTGGTATCGGTGTACATCCCCGGACGACGACGCACCGGTTCAAGGCCGGTCAGGACCTCAATGGCATCGGCATTATAGCTTGATTGGCTCATCGTAAATGTCTGATTAGCA